>Ga0160419_100371_pt1:0-2500 | contig 29529 bp, 13 predicted proteins | sample CelAP2metagpilot_2_FD_108196 | JGI IMG/M metagenome (GOLD analysis project Ga0160419, IMG submission 108196) | Phycosphere-associated microbial communities from Cellana algal ponds in Kailua-Kona, Hawaii, USA - Cellana AP2-4-25 metagenome pilot ... | reverse complement strand
TCATCACCGCTGAGGTAGACGAGGAGGAGGAGGAAGGGAGGGAGGACGTGGAAGAGGAAGAGGAAAACGCGCCCTCTCCTCGCTCAGTCCGAAGGGAACGACGGCGAATGGATGCCCAAATGTTGCCCCCCCTTTCCTCTTCCTCTTCCTCTTCCTCTTCCTCTTCCTCTTCTTCTTTCTCCTCCTCCTCCTTTTTTCCCTTCAACTCTTCCCTCCTTCCTTCCCTCCTTGCCTGCTGCGCCCTTCTCCTTGTTGCCGCCACCATGGCAACGGCCTGCTCCGCCTCCTCCCTCCTCCTCCCCTCCTCCCTCCTTTTCCTGGCTTCTTCCTCCTCCTTCTCCCTCCTCCATTGACAGGCGTTCCGTGCCTGTCTCTCCACATACCTCCTCAACTGCCCAACCGTCGTCAACGGTTCGACCAAGAACACCGACGAAGAAAAGGGCATGGACGAGAACGAGGGGGAGGACGAGGAGGGCTTGAGACGAAAGCGAAAAGGACGAAGGAGATTTGAATACTGGTTGAAGACCTCTCCTCCCTTCCTCTCTCCCTCCCTCCCTCCCTTCCCATGTCCATGAAGGACGGTGGGAAGGTCATCAACTGCCCTTAGCGTCGCTTGGAGGGCACTCAGCAATATGACCATTGCCGGGGATCCTCCCTCTTCCTCCCCTCCTTCCTTCCCTCCCTTCCCCACCGATCGAGCAAACGCCGCCGCGAACATCCTCGCCTTTTCCATGCCATCGCTCCTCCCCTTCCTCCCCCTGCCCCCTCCCTCCCTCCCTCCCTCCCTCCCTCCCTCCAGTATCTCTCCCAAGAAGGAGGCCAGCGCCGGCACGATTCCACTCTCTATCATCTCGTAAGGCGTCACTCCCCCCCTTCTTAAAAACACATCCGCCAACGCCCTCAGTAATCCTTCCAACCTCCCGCCTCCCTCCCTCCCTTCCTCCTCCTCCTCGTCCTCTTCCTCGTCGTCGTGGCTCGAGACAGACTCATTTATTTCATTCCCCTTCTGCGTCTTCTTCCCTCCCTCCTTCCCTCCCTTCCTCAGACTTTCCTCCATCTTCTTCTTCTTCTTCGTTTCCACCTTCTTGTCATGCTTGCCCTCTCTCTCTTCCTCCCTCCCTCCCTCCCTCCTGTCCATCAATGCCCCGGCCAGCTTTCGGAGATGACGCGACGTCTCGCTTTCCCCTTCCTCCTTCCCCTCCTCCTCCTCTCCTTGGCAAGCAAGATGAACCTGAGGGTCCTTCTGCTTTTTTGTCCTCATGAAAATTTTCGTCCCTCGGCCTACCGAGGGGGAGGAGGGGGAGGAGGAGGAGGAGGTCAGGGAGGGCGGGAGGGAGGGCGGGAGGGAGGGCGTGGCTGGTCGTAGGGCCGCAGCAAATCGGGCCAGGGCTACGGGGAGGGAGGGGGGGAGGGAGGGGGGAGGGGAGGGAAAGAGGGACATGCGAGACTTAGATATGCCTCCTTTGCCTCCTCCTCCTTCTCCTCCTTCTCCTCCTCCTCCTCCTTTTTCTTTATCTTCTTTTTCGTCTTCTTCGTCTTTTCTTCTTCCTCCTCCTCTTCCCCTTCCTCTTCGTTCTCTTCCTCTTACTACTCTTGACTTGGGTTGATCGGAGGGGTGGGCGTTGAGGAGAGAGGGGGAGAAAGGTGGGCAAGCCTCTTTTGTTATTATTACTCCATTGACTGCTGCTGCTGCTGCTGCTGCTGCTGCTGCTTCTGCTCCGGCAGCGCCCTCGTTTTGCCGGTGCTTCTCCGCTGACAGCTCCTCCTGCCGCTGCTGCTGCTGCTGCTGCTCCCAGCGTCGAACCTCTCTCCCTACCCCGTGCCTAAGAAACTCCTCTCCGTACACCTCCGGCAACGACTCCAACAGTGAGGTCCCTAGTCGCAAGGCCTGCTCTCGAGCCCGCCCTCCCTCCCTCCCTTCCTCCCTCCCTCCCTCCCTCCTGTCCATGAGGAGAGAAAGCACGGGTCGAGAGAGGAGGGCTGCAATGGGGGAGGCGATGGCGGATGGGTGGAGGGAGGAAGGGTAGTGGGCATGAAGGGAGGAAAGGATCGCACACATCGAGCCGAGTGCGTCACTGCTGCTACTACTGCTGCTGGAGGAAGGCGAGAAAGAGGAAGAGGAGGAGGAGGAAGGGAGGAGGGAGGAGGGGATGGTGCTGGTGGTGTGGCGGAGGGCGAGGCGGAGGAGGGGAAGGAGTAGAGTGCTGCAGTACATGGAGAAGTAAGAGGGAGATTCATCGTATACCGCCATGATGGAAAAGGGACCATTCGGGCCCTCGGCAGCATTGGAATGGAGCACCTCTCCCTCCCTCCCTCCCTCCCTCCCTCCCTCCCTCCCTCCCCTTCCTCCGACAGGTGCTGCTGCTGCGGTGGCTGCTTCGGCTGCTCTGGCTGCTTCTTCCTTTCTTCCTCCTTCTGCTCTTGCTGCGACTACTCCTCCTCCTCCTCCTCCTCCTCCTCCACCTCCTCCCGCCGCTGCTGCTGCTGCCGCTGCTGCGGC
>Ga0160419_100370_pt1 | contig 29541 bp, 28 predicted proteins | sample CelAP2metagpilot_2_FD_108196 | JGI IMG/M metagenome (GOLD analysis project Ga0160419, IMG submission 108196) | Phycosphere-associated microbial communities from Cellana algal ponds in Kailua-Kona, Hawaii, USA - Cellana AP2-4-25 metagenome pilot ... | reverse complement strand
ATGAAAGTGGAGGTGGGGGATATATTTGGTGATTCGGTGGGAGGGAAGGAGGGAGGGAAGGAGGGAGGGAAGGAGGGAGGGGTGAAGCAGCAGCAGCAGCAGCAGCAGCAGCAGCCACCGAAGGCGTCAGTGTTGAGGGAACTGGGATGGGACAAGGAGGAGGATGGAGAGCCGGGAGGAGAAGGGAATGGAGGGAGGGCGGTGGACATGGCAGCTATTTTGAAGGACGCGGGAGTAGAGGAGAACGGGGGGAAAGGGGATAGGAAGGGAGGAGAGGAGGAGCCGCAGCCTGAGCTGTTTGCGAGGACCAAGGCGGGAGTGAAGAAGAGGAGGGAGGAAAGGAGAGAAGGGGGCTTGGCGATGCAGATGGGAGGAGGGTACGAGGAGTACTTGCCGTCTGCAACTTTTGATGTGGATAGTGATGAAGAGGGAGGGAAGGAGGGAGGGAGGGAGGGGGGAGGGCGTAGGGGTGGGGGGGGAGGGGGGAAGAGGAGGGAACGAGTGTCAGGCAACTAAGAATAAAAGGGTTGAGAAAGACATCTACAAGAGAGAGATATAGATTGGTCAAAGATTTATTTAGAAATTCAGGACGTTTACGTGCAGTGCATATGACCATAAATCAATGGTCCAGAGTTTTTGGGTCGATGAGCGAGCTGAGCGTCTCCCTTATTTCCCCTTAGCCACACATACACACACTGCTGTCTCTATTTTTCCTTCTCCATACTGTTGGTCGTGTTCCTCTTCTTGTTCTTTTGGTTTTCAATCTTCTGGTTCCTCTTTTTCCATTGCTTCTGCCACTTTTTTTTCTATTTCGCCGTCATCGTCCTCTCCTTCTTTGTTTCCTGCTTCTTTTCCCCCTTCTATTTCTTTGTCTTCGACTTCCTTTCTAACTTTTCCCCCAACATTTTCTTTGTTTTCAATATCCTGTCTCAACAGTTTCTCCTCCTCCTCCTCTTCTCTTTGTCGATGTAAACCCAACCCCTCCCTCCCTCTCTCCCTCCTCCGTTACAGAAAGACCACCACACATGTAATGTTATCCGAGCTGCCCCTCCTCATCGCCTCCTGCACCAACAACCCCGCTGCATCCACGTCCACCCTCCCTCCCTCGCTCTCCCACAGCGCCATGACCAGCCCCACCGCCTCGTCATCGCTCAACACATCCCAGACCCCATCACAGGCCAAGATCAAAAAAGAGTCTCCCCCTCTCTCCCTTTTGTCTTCTTTTCCTTCTACACCTTCTTCCTCCTCCCTTACAACCGTCGTCGAGGTGTAGGGCAAGCCCACCACATAGTCCTTCAGTCGATGGTCCCCAAAACTCCTCGTTACAGCCAAAATACCCAAGACACGATTCCGAAGGACAAATCCTCCTGCCGCCTCAATCCGCGCCTGCTCTGCCCCATCGTCAGCCTTGTGGTCATACGATAACCTCACCCCCCTTCCCTCCCTACACAGTACCGCGCGACTGTCCCCTACATTCGCCGCGTATATCTCACGGATCTGCTCTTCCCTTCCATCCTCACGCTCCACCATTGATTTTTTTATAAGGCACGTCACGGCCGTGGCTCCCGAGCCCATCAGCTCTGCTTGGCATGACTGCACGTCGGTCAATATATACGCCCTGGCCAGTTTGTCGGGTATGGATGCCCCATCCTCTACCTTGAGTTCCTGGGCTATATTCTTCTCCAACTCTGTGGAGAGGAAATCAACGATATCTCTCCCTCCATGCCCGTCGTAAATACCCACAAAACTCATACTCGCATCATCGTCAAACACCGGTAGGACTCTGTGGACATCTTCCATGGTACTCCTTCGCAGGGGGTTCATCTCCTCCGCAACGCTTACCCCCCGGAAAGTCCCACTGGCCGGGTAAAGAGTGCCTTTGATGGCTTGGATGGCGGCCGACGCCGAAGTGGCAATCGACGATGCACTGTTGGAGTGGTCCAACTGTGAAGAACCGGAGCGGCCTTCCTCCTCCTCGGGGTCACTGGCCGGGGTGGCGGTGTCGGCGGGAGGGGGAAAGGGAGTGGGAGGGGTGGTGCTCTCCTGGATGGCGCTAGTGCTGCTCATACTTCCGTCGGGTTTGCAAGCGGCCATCGTTGGCAGCTCTTGGGTGTCATTATTGGCCCCTTCTACAGTAGGCACCATGCCTTTGCTTTTTATCAACTCTGTATGAGGTGTGGGCCGGGCTCCGATTGGGTCTCCTCTGTCGGGGTGGGGGGTGGGAAATAGGGAGGGGTGGACAAAAGAGCAAAATGAAAAAAAGGAGCAGTAGTAGTTGTTACCTAACGCACAAGAGAAAACAAGACAGCTCTGCTAGCCACATGACCTGTGGAAGTGCCTTGTCCAACATCGTGGAAGAGGCCGGGGTGTTTTTTTGAGCGATGATGGCATGAAGTACACCGGGGTGAGCGAAGGCGCTGAGGCTTTCTTCTTTGCTGGCCTTTGCGTCGTCTATGTCCATTATCACGCCGACCCAACGCAATATATCGCCTCATCACCACGTGCGCCAGATGAAGGGAAAACTGATGCCTCTTCTTGAATGGCTTGTTCTCACTTTCCCTTCCCCTTTCCCGTCCCCTCTACCCATCAACAGAAGCCAGAAAGAAGCGGCGACTCCCTTCGTAACCGTGAGCGCCCCGCCAAACACAACCAGCAGCACCACAATAACGACGCCACGCCTGCATCCAATTCCTCCTCTCCTACAGTATCATGGCCGCCATTGTGGAGAAGTTCGAGAACATAGGTCTGTCGGGCCAGTCGGTGGGTACGCTGACCTTTACGGAAAAGGGGGTGGAATGGCGAGGCCCTAGTAATGCCAAGGCCGTGCAAGCTAAGGACATCCTGCGTGCGACCTGGTGTATATTTGGAAAGTGGGGCCATCTCCGACTGTTCCTCAGGAATGGTAAGGCCTTGCGCTGCGACGGTTTTGTGCGCACCCAAGAGGAACGAGTAAAGGAGATTTTCCGGACCAACTACTCCCTGGCCTTGGAACGAGAGGCCCTCGCCTCCGGGGGGGCGAATTATGGCGACTTGATTTTTGAGGATAATACTTTGATGATGGCTTTGGAAGATAAGGCGGTGTTGGAGCTCCCGTTGGGGGCGGTGTCTCAATGTGTGTTGCCCGGGACGGGGAATGTGAAGAACGAGGTGGAATTGCAGTTTATTGAGACGGACGCGGCGGACCGAGACGAGGACGCTCTGGTGGAAGTGAGGTTCTACATCCCACCGGGGGAGGAGGAGGAGAGCGGGGCAGAGGTCTTCCAGAAAAATGTTTTGGCGAGGACGAATGTACAAGCCTCGACAGGCGATGCGCTCGTGACGTTCGCGGAGGATGAAGGTTTCTTCCTTTACCCCCGCGGGCGGTATGTGATTAATCTGTACGCGAATTCCTTCCGGTTGCACGGCTCGAAATACGATCACAAGATGGCATACGATGACATCATTCACTTCTTCCTGTTGGAGCGGCCGGACCACCGGTGGGCCTTTGTGATTGGGCTGAAGAAACCGATTCGACAGGGCCAGCAGCGGTACAACTACTTAGTTCTGCAGGTGAGTATGTACCCTCCCTCCCTCCCTCCTTCCCTCTCTTTCCTTCCTCCCTCTCTTCCTATCGTCTTTACGTTACTACTTGATACTGCATATCTCTGTTTGTGCCGTCCCTCCCTCTCCCCCCTTCCCTCCTTCACTCCCTCCCGGAGACATGCCCGAAGGTAGGCCGAAGCACACTAGACCAGGCCCTTGGCATCACGCCACTTGTCCACCCTCCAACCCTTCCCCCCCCCCCCTTTTTCCTTAGACGCACGATGGCGTGAGCGAGGTGACGGTGAACATGACCGAGGACGAGCTCAAGGAGAAGTATGAGGACCGGCTTGAGCAGGCCATGGGCGGGCCCATGCACCACCTGGTGGCCAAAACCTTTAAGGTCTTGTCCGGGAAAAAAGTCTACCACTCCCAGCGCTTCGAATCGGCACGGAACGTGCGGTGGATCAAGTGCTCCTTGAAGGCCAGCGAGGGACTGCTCTACCCTCTGGACAAGGTTGGTGCCTCCCTCCTTCCCTCCCTCCCTCCCTCCCTCCCTCCCAACCGGCCCCGTGCAAAAGAAACGACATCCACACGCGAAGACTACTCCCTGACCGCCCTTCTAACTCTCCCTCCCTCCCTCCCCCAGGCCTTCATGTTCATCTACAAGCCCACGCTCTACATCCCCTTCAAGGACATCGAGTCCGTTGCCTTCGATCGTGTCGGCGGCGCCGTGGGTGTCACTCGTTCCTTTGACCTTAAGATTACCATGAAGCCGCTGGATGGAGACGTGCGACGAGAGTATGTCTTTGCGCAGGTACATGCTTATGGGAGGCTGCTGTGGTTTGTTCTTTTTCTTTCTTTCTTCTCTCTGTTGAGTTTTTTAAAGGGGGGAATGGGGGGGAGGGGTCACTTCTCTCGCTCTTACGCTTTTCTATCTTCTGTTGTGAATGGATTGGTGAGGACAGGCTCGGCGCCAACACGTAGTGTCAATATCTGCGGAACAACGAGCAGTCCGTGACTCAAGCGAGAAGACATGGGCCAGGGTCGCTTGCTGTGATGACTCACGCACCTTCGTTTTTTTGTTTTTTTTTTACCATCCCTCCCTCCTTCCCTGAAAACCAGATTGACAAAGAGGAGCACGCCACACTGAGTCAATATCTGCGGGACAAGCAGACGATAAGGGTCATAGACGACAAGCCCGTGAGTCAGGCTAAGATCGACCGGATGTTGGAGGAGGAGGAGGACGGGGGGGAGGATGAAGACGACGATGACGAGGAAGACGAGAGCTACAAAGGGCAGGATAGCGGTAGCGAGGGCAATGGTGGGAGCGGGAGTGGAGGGGATGGCTCTGATGACAGTGATGGGAGTAGCAGCGGGGCCGAGATGGTGGAGGAGAGTGATCTGGAGTCAATTACGGGGAGGAAGAAGGAGAAGAAATCCAAGGCGGGAGAAGGGAAGAAGAAGAGGGAGAAAAAGGGTAAGGGGAACGATGACGACGACAGTGACAGTGGCAATGACAGCGACAGTGATGAGGAGGGAGGAGGGAAGAAGAGGAAGAAGGGCGGGAAGGCCGCAGGGTTGACGAAGGGAGGGAAGAAAAAGCGGGCCAAAAAAGACCCCAACGCCCCTAAGAAGTCATTAAGTGGGTACATGCTCTTTACACAAGCGTCGCGTGAACAGCTGAAGGTGGAGCAGCCTAGTTTGAAGGTCACAGAGGTGAGCAAGGTGATGGGGGAGAGATGGAGGGGGATGTCGGCGGAGGAGAAGAAGCCGTTTGAGGACCAAGCGAAGGAGGCCAAGATAAAGTACTTGGAGGACGTGCAGGCGTATAAGGAGAAAAAGAAGGCGGAGGGCAGGGACGAGGACGAGGAGGAGGAGGAGGACGAGGAGGATGGAGAGAAGACGAGGAAGGGGGAGAAAAAGAAGGCCAAGGGGGAAAGCAGTGGAAGTGAGGATTCAGATAGTGATGATAATTCGGACGCGAGCAGCGGAAGCGGTGGAGGAGAGGCTGGAAATAAGAGCAAGCCTAAGAAGGCTATTGCCCCGGAGCCACCGACGAGAAAGGCGACTAGGGCCACGGGGGGGGAGACGGTAGAGCTAGTGAGCAGCGATGGTGAGGAGAGTTCCGTTGCAAGTGAATCTTCCGCGGACAGTGGGAGCAGCGGGGAAGGGAGCGATGATAGTGACGAGGAGGGAAGTGATTAGATGAGTGTAGAAACGAGGGAGAGAAGGAAGGAGGGAGGGAGGGTGGGAAGAAGGGATGTAATTCCTCGGCTGACGGAAGCAGGAGGGGGGGTAGGAGCAACGATCAGGAGAAGGATGTGATTTGTTGGGAGAGACGCGTCGGAAAGGAACTCTGCCTTCGGGAGGCCTTGCACAGAAGAGGATGGAAGAGTGTCGGCGGCGGAAGGAGTGAGGGGGGAAATAGAGACGGGTATGAACAAGGAGAGCCGTTTGTGTGCGGCCGGTGGTTGGATGGGTTAATACGTGGAGAGAAGGCCGTTAAAGGCGTGACAGCAGAAGGAGCAGATGCAGAAGAGAAAAATGCAATAATTTTGGTCGGTAGGTAGAGGAAGGAGGAGAGGAAGGACGATGAAAACAAGACCAAGAACAAGAAGAAGAGAAAGTAGTGAGAAGGACCTTAAAACGAAAGAAGACGAAGTGTGAACCAAACAGCGAATGAAGGAAAAAGAGTCAGAGAATTTAGCGGTTATTGCGCCGCCTTCACTTTTGCCTTGCCTCCCTCCTCTAAAGGTTTGTTAAAATCCTCTCATTTCATCTCGTTATTTTACTCTTCCTGCTCACTTCCTCGCCTGATGCAAATGCACGTTGCCAATCCAGCACCAAGCGATTTAAGTCCTTTTCTGTAAACGATAAAAGCTGAGCCGCCTGCAAATGCTGCGTCTGTCGTCGAAGCACTTTCATTAACTCTCCCTGCTTCCCAAATGCCTCCCGCAACCCCTCCTTTTCCTTCTCCAGCTGCCGTACCTGCCCTTCCAACCTCTTATTTAATGCTTGTGCTCTAGCCATGTCTTCAGTCCGTGCAGTTTGCTCCTTGATCAAAGTATCTTTCAGTCGCTTTTCATTTTCCTGTAACTGCTGCAGACGCACGTCCGTCCCCTGAGCTGCAGACAGAAAAATCGTCATCGCCCGCTTCGTGTCCATCAGAGCCTCTTCCACTCGCCTCGCACGTTGAGCATGCCGCATCCCTAAGCCCTCCCTATTTCTTTTTTGATTCTTGGCCAAAGCCAGCGCCGCTTCCAAGCTCTTGACCTTATTAGAGAGTTGCTGATTTTCCCGCGCAGCCTTTTTAAGGGCACTCTCGAAATGCCGCACGCCCTTGTCGACGGGTTTGTTCTCGGCTGGCGTACCTCGCAACTCCTGTTCCTGTGCTGTAAGGATGGCATGTAGCTCTTGCGGGGTCGACGAGGTTGACGTGGTCGTGCTGGTGGTGAGAAGGGTTGGTTCCACGAGGACTGTCGACGGCGGCGGGTGGCGGAGTACAGGCGGAGGAGGGTCCAGGGCCGCTTGGAGGGCGAGAAGACGACGGTGCAGGATGGACGACGACCGCATAGGCTGTCGTTTCTGAGGGAGTGGGAAACTGGTGTGGCTATCCGTGTAAGTGCGGCTTGCGGCGGGCGTTGCGGTTTGCGGCAGCGGTACGTCTTGATTATGGCGGGACATGTTGGTGTGCAGCTTCGGACGAGCGACGCTGACCTTAGGCGCGGTCGACCCTATATTTGCGCTATTTTTGCTGTTGGAAAGTTGGTGATGAGGATGCATTTTCCATATATTTGCATGATTGTGGCGGTTGTGTCAGCTGGGCATGGAGAGAGTTAAACACAGAAGCAGGCCGGCCGGGACCAGGGCAGGAGGTTGATGGGCCACTGCAACAATAGAACGAATTAAAATATTTAATAACTATTGTCACACAAAATAACAGCTGATGATCACTCTCAATCGAGGGCACAAGAAGCATGATATGATAAGGCAATGTCCCAAAAAATAATCGCAACGCGGACAGTTCACAATTCAGGAGGCAGCACCCCCCATTGGGGCCTCCGACCAAAACGCGCCCCAGACCCTTGTACTGGATTACCCTAATTTCTTTTACACTGGCGATTGCCTTCGGTCTGCAGCAACAATAGCATCTCTGACACCAGCAGCAGAAGCATCGTCACAATCGATTCCATAATCATTATCATCGCCATACCGTAGTGAGCCCCGAAAGCATTCAATCTTCATAGCGTCACGGCCCACGGAGGCAGAAATGGCTTTACACATCGAGCGAGTCATCGAAAAAAAAAATTCTTTCCTGTAATTTATTCTTGTTGAGTCATTCACCTAGAATTCGTGTATGCTTTTATTTTTCCTGCATCAAAGTAGGAGATAGCTTTGCAGTGGTAACCTCGAGGCTCTTGTACTTTATTTGGGGGGTGTATTTTTAGGGGTTCCTATCCCCGCGTTCAATCTATTTCCGCATTCTCAATCAATCTCTCAACATTCTGATTATTGCAGTTCCCTCAAAGCCTACCCCGCCGCGACGGTGGCTTGGGCGGTGGTGCTACCCCAGCAACCGACGAGCTCTTGCGCATACTTGCGGTGGTGGCCATCTCCACATCTCCCTCTCCAACCAGCATGTCATGACCAGAAGGATATGCTTTGATCATTCCCTCCACTCCTGCTTCTGCTGCTGCTACTGCGGCGCCGTGCCGGATGGCATGCAGCATAATCAGTGCTAGGCCAACCACCAAGAACAACGCGCCCAGACAGGCAGACACGATGGTGGTGAGTTTGATCAGCTTCTCGGTGCCATACACCATGCGTTTGAAGAACTTGGCGTCAAAAGGAACGACGCTGGCGTGCTGAGCAACGTGGAGAACTGGTAAGGCCTTAACAGGATAAACAGTCTTGTGAAATTGGTCAAAAACTCCCGGGGTGGTCCCGGCGTTGAGCTGCAGTTTGATGTCGGCGTTCATGGTCTTGCCAGTTATAGGCTCTACGTCAATATAACTGTCGTCGCGGACAGGATCAAAGGCAGCGAGACCATCAATATCAGCCATGTCAAAAGGTTTGCTTGGGCGAAAATGCGGCTTGCTAAAATAGGTCACGCCCGTCATAATGCCTGTGAGATTAAAGAGGCCATCCTGCTTCACCTGGTCCATATCGAAGGTCTTGGCGTCGCTACGAGAGCTGCTAAATGTCTCTGGCACCACACGGAAACGCTTGAGTTTAATGCCCTCTACAACCACATCCTCTGAAAAGGCAAAACGTAGCGGCAGGACGAAGCCCGGCACAAAGACAGACAGGACCGCGCCGGGCTTATCAATGGCACCAAAGGGCGGAAACTGCATTCCATCTGAATAGCCGAACTGCACCGAACCAGGTAGGTCCTGGGCTCCTCCCGCAAAGGGGATGGTGCCACCCGGCCAGATGTCGGCAATATTGCGATCACCGTGGTATGTAAAGAAAGCCCCTGCGCGCTTGTCGTCGTCCTTGCCGGTATGGTATGTGTTGGGCACTTTGGCAAAGACCCGAGCAGAGCGCACGCTCCCATCCGCGTTTGTGGTAGTGTTGAGCGAAGCGAATCGACAAGCCGTGAAGGGGTTTTCCACGTCACTCGAGGAAAGGCAACGCGCAGGGCCATCCAAGCTTGGGTCGTTGGCCAACATATTAAACTTCATAGCTCGAGGATCGTCCTTTGCCAGACTCAGCTGCAGAATGGGAGCGGTGTACCCATACAGGGACTCTCGCAACGTCCGCTTCGTAATCAGTCCACCGTTGTTGCTGATTACGTCCTCTTCGAGCAAGGGAGCAACAAAATCCTCCGCCAAACCGGCTAGATAGCCTTGCAGCAGGCTCCAGTCGGTCTTGGACTGAAAACAATCCCGAGGATCAGCCAGAATCTCGCCGGCATCCTCTAAACCGAAGTCGACGAAGGTTGGGCGGCTAATGCTTGGCCCCGGCAGACCCAACACATGCGTTTGAAAGTAGATCATGGGCCGCTTCACCAGGTCAAAGGTGCACTTCGCCTGCGTTTTGTTCCAGCGCTTGCCTCCGTACATGAACGTCTGCATCCCCGCCTTCTCCGCATACCACGCGAACTCAGGCGGGAGCTCCGGCTGCATGCTTTCTGGCTTGGCCATTGACTCGTTCTTGAGGCGGGTAATCACGTCCCCCACAGCCCACTGCCGCCACATAAAATCGCTCCATTGGTTCACTTCCGCCGTACCCGCATCTTCAGGCTGGAGGGTTTCCTTGAAGATTTTGACCGTTGCAATTTCCAGCATCGGGTTCCGGTATATCTCCAACAAATACACCCGCAACGCGTTGTACTGCCGATTGGTTAAGCCAAAATGCCTCGTAATGGCATCCTGGACGTCGGCGTCCCCCCAAAGCCAATACGAGATGCCATACCGCTCCGAAGCACTGGCCCGACCAATGTTGAAAATTGCGTACTCATCGTCCGGGTTCCATAGCCGCCGCACTGTTGCCAAAGGAATGCGCTCCGCTTCGGTCAGTTTGGTGTTGATGCACAGCTGCAGCAGGTTTAAATCCATCTTGTTCTTTCGATCCACAACCTTGAAGAAATTAGCAGCAGCGTCAAACCCACAGATCTTTCCAAACATGTTGCTAGTGCATCCACCGCCCCATCGGGTGGGAGTGGCGTCGGCGGGGGCTTGCATCGCATCGAGGATTTGGGTCATCGCGTCCACTGCCATCTGAATGGCCATCACCACAGCATTCTCCTTGAGGGTAGGCAAGAAGTAGGTCTGCATCTGATATAAAATCTCTGCCAAGGCCTGTTGTGAGCCAATCTTGAGGAGATTCGTCTCGCTACCGGCCGTGTAGACAGCGACGGAATAGGGGAGGTTAAAGAAGTAGACCGACTGCGTGTCCAGCGTGACGGGGTCCCCCACAAAGTCATGTTGCGTCTGTGTTATGTACGTGACCAACCGACCTTCGTCCGAAAAGGTGACATTTACCTTCTTCGTCCTCTGCTGAAAGGTGAAGGGCCCTACCTCCTGCACCGCGGGTGGCTGTCCCGCCAGGAACAGGGTAGGGTTGGTTATGTTATACAGGTGGTAGGTGTAGAACAGCGGCGTCCTCTGCTGCTCGCCCGTCGCCCAGGCCTTGAACTCGGGATGGTTGGGAGAGTCTACCACAACCACCTTACGGATCTCGGCGTTCCGAAAAGCATTCCCCTCGATATCCGTCACGGCCGCAATCGCTACCAGGACTAAGCCCGTAAAGAAGAGACCAATGCCCCATCGGCATTGGCGGGAAGCCCACGCTGCCTGAAGCCAGTCACGGAGGAGGGAGGAAGGGGGGATTGGAACAGGCTCCACAAAGTCGGTGCTCCCACCACGGGTATGCCGCAGGTGACTAGAGCTCCGGCTTCGCGCCCGCTCCGTGCGACCAAACTCGTCTCGATGGTGGCTGCGGAGGCTCCCGGTGGGAGGAATGGGCCGTGAGCTGCCCATGTTGCTGGCACTGCTACTGCTGCTACCGCTGCTCCTGGGGCTTCGAGTGCTGCCCGTGCTGCGAGTGGAGGAACCCATACAGCTCGTCTTGCTGCTGTTGTGGCGACGCTCACTTCTGTTGCTCCTCTCGCTGCGGTCACTGCGGTCGCTGCGTTCGCTGCGGGGCGGTGGTGGAGAGGAGCGAGAGGATCCTCGAGAATGGGAACTACCCCTCTCCACATCGCTGATACGCCTTCCAGCCGACGACGCCGTCCGGTCATGTCTTGTCGTAGTTGCTGCTGTTATTTCCTCAAGTGGAGGGTCGGCGGGGCGATGTCCTCGGGAAGTAGAAGAGAGGCGGGCAGGATCGATCAGAACGGCAGCAGGGCCAGGCGAGATACTCTGCAAGGAATCCGAGCTCCCCTCCTTCTCAGGCTCCATCTTTTTCTCTTCTTCCTACGTGTGTATGCATGTGTATTGTGGTGAATGACTTGTGTAAGAGGACGATATGCGGGTTCCTGGAGGGGCATCGAGGTAAAGAAAAGATATACAAGAGATAGTAGAGATGTAAAATAGGACAAATGCGGTAGGGAATTTTAAGTGCATGGAAGGCGGGCATTGCTTTCTGCACAAGCAAATTCGTGAAGGCCGAGGGAACAAGCAAGGGGATGAGGACGCGAGCATTAGAAAGAAATATAAAAATAGTCATGCTCAAGGCCACGCATGATGAATCCTCATCCTTTATCCACCAATGCAAACCCACGACGAACCTTGTAAGGACGAAATGAGACACCCGAACGCGCTGTAAAGACAACGAAGGAGGTGGTGAGACGACAAGGCGAACAGGCTGTGTGCTTTTCTGTGTGCCTTCTCTGTGGTCTCTGTGTCTGAATAATGCGTGGGAATGAGAGAGAAAATTTGCGGCCATGGGTACGAGAGTGTAGCGACAGGCATACACATATAAGTATGTTTCCCTCCGACGCGAGTGCAGGTCCTCTGTGTTCTTTCCGTTGGGCCGGGAGGCGAGGAACTGCGGGGCGCTCAGTGACATTATCCGCTTGTTTATCATCCGCTCTAGCTGTGACCTCAGCTGAATGTACTACTCTCAGAAAATGCATGAGTGCGGAGGTGCTACGTGTGCGGCATGGCCCGTGTATTACGCAGCGGGGCGAACCCAGTGAACTTAACGGTTGAAGCGCTGGAAGCTTTGAAATGAACCGGCATCGTGACATGGTTCTCTGGCGTTCTTGCCACGGTATTGATATTTTTTGTTTGATTATTTGTGATACCTTGATTTTATGGATAGCTCGGGAAACGATAATATTGCTGTATCTTCTGCTCTGATTTGTGCCGTGCATCCTCCGCGACTGCGCAGACAAGCGACACTCACTCTCTTTAGAGCCACACTCGTGCCTTTACATCATCAGCTTGTCTCTTTCTGCAAAGCAGTGCACGAGCCTCGACGACAATGGTGCTGGAGCACAGGTGAGATTTAAATCTTACAAACAACTGCCCTGTGAGTATTCACAAGTTTTCTCATTATTTCAATTTCTTGTTCCATCCACGCTGCAGCTTCCCCTCCCGTTCCTGTTGCCACCGGGGTTTCCTGCCTCGCCAATATACTATATAATATACCCGTTTCTCAGTCGCTTCTCATCTAATATTTATTTTGGAAATCCAGTTTTTGGTTGCTAGCTCCCTTCTGCTTACTATTCTATTGTTTGTCGGTCCGTCGCAATGACTTGCCAGCAATATGTGTAACTTCCCTGCATACATACACTTCAAAAGTAAAGCGTAAATTTGCTCCTATATAAGTTGAAACCGAAGAATCCGTAGTACGCATTGATACTTGTCATAGTTACCTGTGGTCCCCTTGTCAGGCCCTTCTCATTTTGCATTCAACCCTCATGGGATTTCCTCACTCTTAAACCTTCCTTGTGTGACCTCACTGCTTCACGTCCTATCACAGCTTAGTGCGCCTTGCCATTACCGTTGACGCTTCCCTTACTCGTACCATTCTTGATAGCCGCTTGAGCTGCCGCTATCCAAGCAATGGGCACACGGTAAGGAGAGCACGAGACATAATCGAGGCCCACGTTAGAAAAGAACGAGACACTCGGCGGATCACCGCCGTGTTCACCGCAAATGCCGGCAGTGAAAGTCTGGCCCTGCTTCACGGCCTTCATCTTCTCCGTGGTCATCTTGACTAGCTGCCCCACGCCTTCTTCATCGATAGTGACAAAGGGGTCGACCTTGACGACCTTCTTCTCCAGGTACTGGGGCAAAAAGTGGCTGTATGGGGAAAGGATGTGTTACGGGGGAAAATATGTGAGTTAAAGGAAAATTAGGGTTCGCGCTGATACTGTAGGCCTATAGAAGTGCGATCAGATTAGATACACATGAAAAAGAATTAACTCAGACTACTCCGCACCACCAAACCACCAAATCCCTCACCTGACGTCATCGCGGGAAAATCCCCAAGCCATCTGCGTCAAGTCGTTGGTGCCAAACGAGATGAAAGAGACGTAAGGCGCAATGTTTTCGGCAATTAAACAGGCTCGGGGCACCTCAATCATGGTCCCCAAACGATATGGCACAGTCTTTCCGCCATTGGCAGCAAAAACCTTCTGAATCTCCGCTTCCATCAAAGGAACGATCGCCTCCAGCTCCTTGGCCGTCGCAATCAGTGGAATCATAATCTCAGGGTGAACCTCCGCCCCGCCTTCCTGCGCTTCGAGAGCGGCGGTGATAATGGCCTTGACCTGCATCAAGGTAATCTCCGGGAATTTAATGGTCAAACGACAGCCTCGAAAACCGAGCATGGGATTCGCCTCCTTCAAATCAGAAATTTCCCGGGCCACTACGTCCACCTGTTTGCCAATGCGAGCGGCTAGGGCCTCCGTGTCGCTGACATTCGTGGGGAGGAATTCGTGAAGGGGCGGATCCAATAGACGGATTGTCACGTGCTTACCCGTCATTACTTCAAACATGCCCTTCATGTCCTCCTTCTGGAAGACAAAGAGGCGGTCTAATGCCTTCTCCCGGTCTTCCTTCGTCTCCGCCAATATCATCTCCCGCATCACGTCAATGCGATCAGAAGGGAAAAACATGTGCTCCGTGCGGCAGAGGCCAATGCCGGTGGCGCCAAAGGAAAGCGCGACACGCGCGTCCTCGGGACTGTCCGCGTTCGCCGCCACTGCCAACCGACTGTACTTCCGGGCCCACCCCATGAGCGTCTGGAAGCATGCATCCGAGCCAGGAGGCACGCGAGGCACATCACCCATGAGTACCAAGCCCGTGGCACCGTCCAACGTGATGATATCGCCGGCCTTGATGATTTTTCCCTCCTTCGTCGTAAACTGCTTCCTCTCAACGTCCACGTGCAGATTGTGGGCGCCAGCCACACAGCACTTTCCCATCCCGCGGGCCACAACAGCAGCATGACTGATAAAGGGTAGAACGGAAAGAGGAAGGGAAATCAGAGAAAGAAGGGAAGATGTGTGAATGGTGCGAAAAAAAGGAGGATCCCTTGAGCATTTATAAAACTTAGGAGATATCAATTAGTAAGATGGGCAGAGCAGTATCCCCCTTATGTTTCTATTATCCAGTCAAAGCATGCACGGCAGAAGTCAAAATCACCAGAGATCCATTGTTCTATCTCTTTTATCCACACTGTTTCCATCATCTTCTCCCCTCCTCCTAATATTCACCTCGTCATGCCACCATTTTCGGTCAGAATCCCCGTCGCCGCCCTCATCCCGTGAATGTCATCAGCCGTCGTTTCACTGCGCACCAAGATAAGTTGCACTTTGGGATCTGCCTTGATCTTAGCCTCGGCCACCTCAGGACAAAATACTACCATTCCTGTCGCGGCGCCAGGCGAGGCCGGCAGCCCCTTTCCCAAGACAGTCTTCTCCGCATTCGTGTCCACCGTGGGATGCAGGAAGTAGTTCATACGTTCAGGATCGATACGGAGGAGAGCCTCGTGCTCGTTGATCATCCCTTCCGCCACCATGTCACATGCAATCTGCACGCTGGCCTTAGCCGTGCGCTTCCCGGTACGGGTCTGGAGCATGTACAGTGTCCGGTCCTCGACACTGAACTCCAAATCTGTCGGTGGTGGGGGGGGGGGATGGGGAAAAGGTTGTAGAGATGAGGAGCTGGGCAGTAGTTAATTAATCATAAGGACAAAAAGAGTGGGAATTGGTCCCTCAAGATATCCAAACCCTCAATCCGCCCCGATTCTCACCCCTCCCTCTTCACCCTCTCACACTTGTTTCCCCTTACCTTGCATGTCTCGGAAATGCGTCTCCAGCAGCCGTTGGCTTTTATCCAGCTCATTGTACACATCGGGCATGGTCTCCTTCAAATATGTCAAAGGGTGTGGGGTTCGTATGCCCGAGACCACATCCTCTCCCTCAGCCTCCTCCAAATATTCCCCAAAAAATAAATTCTCACCAGTAGCAGGGTTGCGCGTGAAAGCCACCCCCGTGCCTGAATCGGCCGACTTGTTCCCAAACACCTAGAGAGGAATGAGTGCAAGGGGAGGATGACGTGACAACAACGAAAAGAAAAATCAAGCAGCATACATTACATTGTGTCCTCCTCTTCCCCCTCGCTGCCCTCACCCACTCCCCCTTTTCCCCATACCATTGTTTGGACGTTGCACGCAGTCCCCAAGAGGCCCTCAATGTTGTTGTATTCACGGTACCGCACTGCCCGCGGCGTAAACCACGAATTGAAAACCGCCGCAATGGCCGTCTCAAGCTGCTCATGCGGATCAGAGGGCAAGCTTCCTTTGCTCAGTATTTTAAACTCCACCACCACCGATTCCCAATCCTCCCCGCTCAGCTCCATGTCGTACTTGTAACCTTTTGTGGCCTTTACCTTCTTAATCACCTGTTCGTATGGGTCCGTGCTCTTGCCCAACACCACATTTTGATACATTTGGATCAATCGGCGGTAACAGTCATAGACCCACTTTTTATTGCCTGTTGCCTCTACCAACGCCGCGGCAATGTCGTCATTGAGGCCGAGATTGAGCACCGTGTCCATCATGCCAGGCATGGAGACGGCTGCACCTGAACGCACGGAGAGAAGCAAGGGGTTGGTCTTGTCCCCAAATTTTTTGCCGGTCTGCTTCTCCACCTTGGCCAAGGCGACGATATACTCCTCCTTGAGAGAGGCCGGCATCTTCCCCTTGGCCTCGAAGAAATCGAGGCAGGTGGTTGTGGTAATGACAAAACCGGGGGGGACAGGAAGGCCAAGGCGCGACATTTCACCTATTTTTGGATGGGAAAGACGTGCATGTGTCAGGTATATCGACGTCTGCTTCCCGTCCTCTCTCTTGACCGCCCCTTCCAGTGCCCCCAACCCCAACCTTCCTACTTTACTTTTACTTACAGAGATTAGCGCCCTTATTGCCCAGCAACTCCTTCTGGTCGATTCGTCCCTCGGCAAACATGTAGACGCACTTGTCTTTTCGCGGCATGGTTGCGAATTTGGGCTCCTGAGGTGTTTGTATTGTCGCTGTCTTGTAAAATAATTACTGTTGTGTTGCAACACATGGGACAGGGGAGAGGGAAAATGAGTGAATGCGGAAATGCAAAGCAACGCGGAGCACAGCGGCGAAAGCGTCGACAGTACAATAGAGCCTCATGTGCCACGGCGATGCGCGTCAGCGCATTTGTGTGACTTGCCTGTGCGTGTGTTCCAAAGGTTCGAGCTCTAGTAGTAGACAGAGGAACACGGTCAATTCCGCCAGTCCTACTGATTTCCACACCTCTTTACCTGTCCCAAGGCGTTTTCACACAGCATGGCAGCATAGGGACAAATATAGAGCACGTGGCACCACACCAAAAAACGTGAAATGGGATCGTCTGCGCCCTCAAAAGTTTTGCCACAGCGGCGACAACACATGGCGTTTCACGACTTGAAGTTGAGTGGTGCCCAGTCGGGAGGGCTTTCTTTTGCGTTCCGAAGCAGGTCGACACTGTATCGTGAATAGCATTAAATCCCTATAGACATGGCGCTATAACCTTACGTATTTGAACCATCTCGGAGCTTGTACGGCCCTGACACATGTATGCCTGTCCTCAATCATAATATTAAACCGTAGGAACATTCGATATGTATGTTCCGATCGCCCTCAAAAATCATGGCATGTCGTGAAGTTGGTAGTTGAAGAGTGCCATTATAGTTCGCTATAGTTCAATTATCAAATAGGGGAGGTCTTGTTATTGTGCGCCAACAGTCTGTACGTATACCCCAGTCCTTTGAAAATGATAAAATAGAGGCTATCAGTAGTACTGACCGGTTGTCTCTCACAAATGAAGAAATTGGCTTTTAAAAAAACATATTTCACGTCCACGCAGCATTTGACCATGGTTGCTGTCTTCGTTCTCTTTTCTTAAACTGCGTTTTAGCCTTTTCCCTCTCTGGACCAGGCAGCCATCCCTCTGGGTGAGGTTGCGCTCTCACGATTTCGTTTTTTGCCCCCTTTACACCTCTAGGCCTCCCCTCCTTCGGCTCCGCAGGCTACTGCGAAGAAACCAGTGTCGTATGTTCCTCGTTCCCTTCTACCGTCATGCGTGCGCCTTCTCTTTTTCATTTTATTTTTCCCTTTCCCCCCTGCATGTGAGGCCGCAACCTCCGTCGCCGCGCCGTAGCAGTTCATCAATTTTTGCTTTCGTTCGATAACAAAGTGTGCGTGGGTGTGTTGTAGATTATTCATAATATTTGTTGGGGCGACGAAATGGCCTTCTCTCTGACAAATCAACCCAGACTGCCCTCCCCCTCCCACCGCCTGTGTTGGAAAATACTCAACCGTTCCCACAAGCTCTCTTCTGTGATGTTGTTTTATGTTGTTGTATTCGTGGTCGTTGATGTTGTGATTGTAGAAGTAATTGTGGTTTGTGATGTTGACGTTGTGAACGTAGTTGTGGTATTAGATGTGGTTGCTGTTTGTCGTTGCTGCTGCTGCTACTGCTGCTATTCCATTTTGATGTCGCCATAGCTCTTGTATTTTTCGCAACTCTCTTCCTGTGTGTCTGACTCATGTCTACCCTTACCGACACATCGAGTCCTCTCCCCGATGTCTTAACCCGAGGAAAGGCGCGTGTTTCGTTCTGTTCTCTATACTCCACTTCTCTTATTTTCCTTCTTTTATCTTCATGCGTATCTCATCCACTCCCTCCCTCCTTCCTTCCTTCCTTCAAATTCAAGGCAGAGCAACCAACGTCTCATTATGCGAGCTCATGCTCGGTACTGCTTTCGCCAGCAGGCCACCGGCTCCGGCTCCCCTCCCCCTCCCCCTCCTCCCCGCCCCAACCCCTACCAATATCCCCTCGTCATCCCCCGCACCGCCCACCACCCCCCTCTTCCGGTACCGACCTCTCGAGCCCACCCCTCCCAATGCGCCCGGCGAAGCCACCACCGGCGTCTTACTAGTGCTACCACTATTATCACTACTACTACTACTACTACTACTACTACTACTGCTTCTACTCCTACTGGTACTGCTGGTGCTCCTTCGGACACTCACCACCATCTCCTCCTCCACCACCAGAGCCCCCCCACCTTTCAATCCATTTCCATTCTCCACCGCCCCCACAAAGTCACCAAACACCGAGATTGACAAGTGGCTCCCAGCATGCCCCTGGCTACTCCCCTTCCCCGCTGTGGCCGCGCCTCCTCCGCGTCCATTATCCCTCAATTTATGATGGTGCGTGCGGTACGGCTGCTTGATCTTATGCAAAGCCCTCGCCTCTATCTGCCTCACTCTTTCTCGCGTCACTCGAAATGCCACTCCTATCTCCTCCAGAGTCCGCTGTTGCCCATCTACAAGGCCATACCTCATCTTAACCACGTCTGCCTCCCGCGGATTCAAGGAGTCAAGCAGCCGTTCCACCTGCTCACGCATGTACGCCTCATCCGCCTTGACGTCCTGCAAAGGCTCCGAGTCCGAAATACTGTCGCTCACCCGCACCTCGTCCCCTATCCCAGACCCACTCTTTCTCCCGCCTGAAGGCCTGGTCGCGTCCATGGATAAGGTATGCTGGGTCCTTTCTCGCAGAAACTGCAGCTTCCGTTGAGGAATGTCCACCCTCGCGGCAATCTCCGCCTCGGTCGGCTGCCTGCCCAATTGCGCGCTAAGCTCACGTTCAGCCCTCCCGATTTGATTGAGTAAATCGTGGACGTGGACAGGGAGACGGACAACACGCGATTGATCAGCAACGGCGCGCATGACGCTCTGCTTGATCCACCACGTAGCGTACGTTGAAAATTTAAACCCGCGGTCAGGATCGAATTTCTCTGCCGCACGTGTCAGTCCATTCATCCCTTCTTGAAGCAAATCCTTCAATTGGACCCCTCTAGAGAGATAACGACGTACAATCGACATGACTAAACGCATATTGGCGCGGATCATGGTCGTCTTGGCATCAGCAGCCGCCGTCAAGGCTTCTGCAAGCGCTTTATCCGAAATACCAAGCACGTCTGCCCACTCCCTGTGAGTCGGATCTCGTCCCAACGCCTCGCGCGCCAGGTACTTAACTCGGATATACGCCACCCTAACCTGCATCTTGCGAGCTAAGTCCACCTCTTCGTCGCCGCGAAGGGGGGCCTTGCCTGAGCCTTTATTGGGAGGGTTGAGAGGCACGCCGTCCTTCCCTGGTCGGCCTCGCGGAGGTATACCTTTTATAGGCATAGCTGAAACAGGGTTTGGTGCAGCGGTGGCGGCGGCTGCCGCTACAGTCACGGGGCCGGTGTTCGTGGCTGCGTTGTCATTCGCCGTGGAGGATAGGGAGAAGGAGGGCCCACTACTTATTCTTTGCTGCTCGAGGAGAGTGCGAAAGGAGGGGGGATGTTGGCTACTGCCGATGTGAGGTGCGTGTCTTGATGCCCTGTTGGTGCTGTAGCCGCTGAGACCTCCGCTGGGGAGGACAAAGGCTGTGGTGCAGCAAGAGGCCAGGCCCACCAGGCAGCAGGCCCCCAGGGCGGACATTCTATGCATGCTGTGTTGCCTCTTTCTGCTGCCGTGGGCACCGGGATTGGGACCGGAAGGAGTTGTGATACTGCAGGAAGGATGTGGTAGCTGTTGGTGTTGCTGTGCCGTGGTGCTGCCCTGCAGCGTGGGTGGCTGCGCGTCGTCTTTCTGAGCCATATTTCGAGTATATGCGGTTGCTACTGTCGCTACACTGCTACAGGGAAGTTGCCTTATGCCCCAAGCTTCGTGCGTGCGCCTTGGTAGGCCCTTTGGAGGAGGGGAAGGGGGGGCGAGGTCAGGGTTGATGTTAGTAGGTGGTAGGGAAAGAAGCTCTGAGAGAGAGGCTTGGCTTGGCACCAACCAAAGTGACAAATCAATCGGCACCAGGAACCACGATCGGGCAACTGGAAGTCCAGTGTGACAAGAAAGCCTCCGCGGTGTGCATAAGGGCGACAGGATGAGGAGTTTTTGAATGCACGTAGAGCATGGCGTGCGGGAAGGAGCGGCAACAACCGTGTGGGCGTGCTCCTCGCCGCCGCAGTGAGTGGCCGGCAGCCCATTGTTCATGGGCAAATTGGCCACGCCCTAGTGGTGGCCAGCCTAACAAATCACAGTCTCAGTGACGGATTGAAGACAGACATGCGTTGCCTCAAAGCCACCACGCAAGCCTTGAACAAAATGAAAACTCCTTGGGGGCGATACGTGCGTGAGTGGCTGGTGGGTTTTCTCGCACTCTTTCAAGTCATGGAAAACCGAAGATACTTCAGCGCCTTTCTTTAGGAGTAAGTAAGCCTCATGCTTCACGGTTGTGAAGCAGTTTCTGGTGATTTCATGTGTATTATAATGCAGTTGGATTTCATTTGGTTGCTGACCAACTTCCCCACCTTTCCCCCCTCCCTGCACACCCCACAGGTGATCCAGACAACCTCAGTTTTTGCCCTGTAGCAGTACGACAATCATCCAACGATGACCTCCCCAGATGCTGCTTCTACGGTCCCAAACGATGAGGAAGTGGGCAATGCCCTGTTGGAGGCGGCACGGTATGGCGACTTAGAGGACCTCCAACAACTGACTAACACATATGGCAAGCAGCGTCTGGCTTATCGGGGTGCTAATGGGAACAACACGGCATTGCACTATGGTGAGTGAGAGAGTTAGTGCGGAGCGATGGAAGGTCTTGTCTCTCCTGTCCCTATATTGACACACAACGCTTTTATGGGTACACATAGAACAGTTGGAATTAAATATTCGCGCTATTTCAGTCCCTACACGCTTCTCCCTATCCTCATCGGACGCATCGGCCTCCCCCTCACCCCTCCCCCTCCCTCCCACATACAGCCTCCGCTAACGGCCACACCGATTGTGTAGCTTGGCTGATCGAGCAAGGTGTGGAAGGCGCCCCATGCAACGAAAGCGGCAATACTCCCTTGCATTGGGCGGTGCAAAACCAACATGATGAGGTGGTGCGCATCTTGCTAGCCAAGCTCGATAATGTGGACGTGCTCATACGGAATGGCTTTGGAAAGAGTGTTTTGACTGAGGGGTTTGCGGGTAAAAACCAAGAGATATTGAAAATGTTGTTGGAGCATTCATCAGCGGCTGAGGATGCGTTGATGGGTGTAACAGGACAGGGATTGAAAGAGGAGGGACTGCAGGCGATGAACGAGGGGGAGGAGGGGGAGGAGACGGAGGTGGCTGTGACTTTAGCAATTGGGGAGAACGACGAGGCCACCGCCGCAGTGGTTGTGCATCGCCTGGTGTTGGATAAATTAGAAGAGCCTGAGCGCGTTTTGCAAATTCGTGAAATGGAAATCAAACATGCAGATGACCCCTTTGGACAAGCGGCCGCAGAGGACACCACCGGCCTCGGGGTCTGGCCCGCATCCCTCATCCTCGCCCGCTGGCTCGTCATACAGCATAAAGAGCTGCTCGACGATGCTACAGTTGTCGAAGTAGGGTGTGGGTGTGCGGTGCCGGGATTGGCGGCGGCCTTGCATGGGAGGCCCAAAGTGGTTCATCTCACAGACCTGAACCCTGAGACACTTGCCAACGCCCAGGAAAATGTTCAATTAAACAAAGAATCTTTCCTCGTTCCTGATACGGCGGCCCGCGTGCATGTCACTGCCATGGATTGGGGAAATAAGGCCTCATACCCTGCGGGAGCGATAGGTTCGGTTGACGTAGTCTTGGGCTCGGACTTGGTTTATCAAAAGAGTCTTGGCCCCTTGCTCTCCCAGGTACTGCTACGACTCCTGCGCCCTGGAGGTAAATTTTTGTACGTGGCACCGGCAACAGGACGGGACGGTTTGCCTGAGTTCTTGGACATGCTTTCGCATGGCGCGGGCTTGACGTTAGTGTCGGAAAAGGAGGCGGGACCTGAACTATTGGCGAATCCCCTGGAGGGAAGTAGAGGGACTGGAGAGATAGAAGAGGACGACGGTGGAGTAGAGATGGAGGATCACCCACAACAGGAAGCGGCGGAGCGGGCGGACGAGTCCTTCTTTTTGCATTTTCACGAAATGGCCACTCAGGGAGTGATGTACAAACTTTACGAGTTCGAGAAGCAGTAATACGAAAAAATAAAATAATGACACGAACACATTTTTTTTAAGGTCCTTATCTGTTGCCCTGAACGACAATGCCTTGAAGATATGGGGCGATGTCAAGAGCGGGGGGAGTGATCAAATGGACTATATAGAAAGTTATGTAAGTTTTTTACTCTTTTTACTTTTTTGGGGTGTTAATCACCATTACGAGCCTTGCCACCTGCATGGTGACCTCTCCTTCTATCATAATGTGAGCACCAAAATAAGCCCGCCCCGCATGACGGGGTAGCTGTCGGCATCAGGCCACTGTTGTTTTCGCGGGACGATGACGCCATCCCGCTCTGAACAAGCCGCTCCTTTGGCTGCCGGTCATCCCGCGCCAACGAGAGTGGGACTGATGCCGGCAGCTACCCCGTCATGCGGGGCGGGCTCGTTGGACAACTATTCTGCGAAAAAGGCCTGCACAACTAAAAAGTTGAATTAGTTGCCATTACTTGTAATAGTTGTGCCTTTAGTTGTAGTTGTGCATGATCTCCAGGAGGGACAACTAACTCAACTATTGGTTGTGCATGTTTCCACTCTCTCACAACTATGACAACTATCAGTTGTGCATGTTTCCACTTTCTCACAACTATGACAACTATTAGTTGTGCACAATCGCAGGACAGGACAACTGACAACTAACTAAGTAGTTGTGGTAGTTGTCCAACGTGTGTCAAATACCACTGAAAGAACTGCTCCAAAAGGCGCAGCTGTCCCGTGGGGTAGCTGGTTCCAGCGGTGGTTTCCATGCGCTGCAGATGCATGTTACGGAGGTCTCCATGGAAAGGAGAGGCGGGGGGCGGAACGTTTTTTGTGATGTACTTATCGACATGGGAATAGCGAGCAGAAGTGTACGCGGGTTTTTGAATAGCCCATCTCTGAGAGAAAGCGGAGGAAATAGGGGGAAAACGACGATTCGTCGCCGACGAACAACAAGGCGAGTAACTGCCAGACAAGCTTGCATCACTCCATCGCACCCACTGATTGATATTTCTTTTTTGTCGTCGCGCTTGTCATGAGGAAGCCTAGTTTCCCGGTTAGACGGCATTATGTCAGTCTCCTAGCTGGTTTTCTGAGGCACTCATGTCGGTTTCCCCCCTGCGGGACTCAATTCAGTTGCCTCAAATGTTACTCGTCTGGGAACGATTCGACTAGCTCTGTTGTTCCTCTTGCCAAGATTCAGTTTGTCTCATTGACCCAAATCCTTCAATCAAAACCTCAACAACAGCTCGCGCCAGGTGGGACTTGACCTTCTCTATATTGCTGTAGCCACGAAGCGGGACTGCCGCCCTTTCTTTCCTGGCCTCCAGCTCTCGCTGCCTCGCTGATTCCACTGCCATGGCCGCTCTGATGTTGACCCTGGTGATGTCTTGGCAGACAACCGTCACCTACGCCCAGGCATACCACGTTGATTCTCCTGCCATTCCAGGGCAAAGGTCCGGTTGGGGCAGCATAGGTGCCGCGGTGACACAAAGAGAGCAGGGCGGGAAGGCCGCATCCGAGTTCTTGGCCAAGCTTCAATCCAAGGGCCTGGGCTCCAATGCAGAGAACCCTCCCCTTTCAGAGGACAGCATCTACGGCATCCAGCTAGAAAAAGGCAGGGAAATGCGGTACGGCACACCAGGTAGTGCTGCACTAGACGATGCGGCAGCCCTCAAGCTTTTTGAAGAGGTGGGATATGCCCCGAAAGCCGGTTTCGAGAAGGCCATGGCCTTGTACGAGGCAGCTTTGGTCTATGCTACGGGCGGCAAAGGCGTCGAGCAAGATCTGACCAAAGCCGTTCATCGACTGAGCGAATCCGCTCAATTGAAGTATGCCGAAGCGAAGCACACGCTGGCTTTTTTCCTGAGCACGGGTTTTGGGGGCAAACCGTCAGATGACAAATCCGCTTTGACCTTCGAAGAGCCCGCGGCTGAAGGAGGGACCATTGGCGCGAACCTTGCGATGGGATTCAGATACATGTTCGGCGCAGGAGTTGATCTCAACTGTTCCGGGGCCTTGGATAATTACAAAGCCGTGGCGGACATAGCTGTGGGGAAAGGGAACCATTACCCTGACCTCTTGCTCCGCAAAGACGAACACTTGATATCCTTGATTGAATCCCGGCAGAAGAATGGCAAGTCCGATTCGGCTCTGCGCGCGCAATGGTTGAAGGAGGCGGCTGGAGGGAAAAATGCCGAGGCCTTATTTGAAGTGGGGAAGATGTACGATACAGGTGCCTACGGCATGGAGCAAGATGCTTTCCAAGCATTTGATTTCTTCCTCGCTGCTGCAGAGAAGGGGCATGCCGGAGCCATGTCACAGGTAGCGTCAATTTATGCGATGGCAGGACGGGAAGAGCGAGAGAAGCAGGCAGGGGGTCCAGAGGGAGCGGAGGCTGCTTCGTTCATGCCTTCCTTGGCGCAGGATTTGGACACAGCGATTGATTGGTTCGAGAAGGCCGGGGCTCTGGGCGACCCTATTGCCTTGAACGCTCTTGCTTACATGTATATGAATGGAAAGGGGGTCGACATGGACGTGGGGAAGGCGGAGGAGCTCTATCAGACGGCAGCGGAGGCAGGGCACCCGGATGCGCTGTTGTACATGGGACAGCGCCTCCTAGAGGAGGGCGAGACTCAGGAAGGTCTCGCGAACTTGCACATGTCGGAGGATCAGGGCAACATATATGCGGCGTATCATTTGGGGCAAGTATATGAGGTGGGTGTGGATGAAGTCGACTTTCCCCCTTCGTGTGAAACTGCAGCGGAGATGTACAAGAAAGCGGCGGAAGGGGGCTATTGGATCGCGGGGTTGCGGTACGGCATTGATCTGTACAGAGCGGGGCAGTACACCCAAGCTATCACCATCCTATCCATGCTTGCTGAGGAGGGCTACGAGATCGCCCAGGCGAATGCTGCTTATATGTTCGAACATCGGATAGGGTACTCATATCCTGACGCCGATGACCAGGCCCTACGTCTCTATGAACGGGCCTCGGTGCAGTCCCCTGATCATTTCTTTGCCTTGGGAAATCTTATGTTGAAGATGGAGCAGGAAGGCAAACCCACCACCGCGAGCGCTGGTCCGGTGACAGGTGTAGGGCAAGCGATGAGCTACTTGGAGACTGCGGCCGAACTGGGAAACGTCCAGGCCCTGAGAAAGTTGGCTGAAATGTACGAGGTGGGGATGGAAGGAGTGGTCGTCAAGAACACGCAGAGGGCGCTGAGTTTGTACAAACGTCTTCTGACGGTAGTAGGGGGGGAGAAAGGAAGTGAGCGTATGGGGTGGTCCTCGTTGGTGGACATTACCAACTTACAGTGGAAGGTGACGAGCTTGAGTGCCAGGACCGGGTTGGCCAGTGTGATCGGGGGAGGAGGGGAGGAAGAGGGAAATGGGAAGGAGGAGAGACGGACGGGCTTCGAAGGGATGAGGGCGTCGGCAGCTGAAGGACTCTAAGCTGTTGGTTGGAGACCAAGCACTGGGATTTAAAGGATGATGGTGGCACCGCATGACAGGAATAGTAAGAAAGATTTTGAGAGAAGGAAGGAGGACTAAATAGATTCGGACGACATTTACTAGATTTGAAAAATGGTATTGATAGAAAGTAACCAATACAGAGAAGGCGAAGTACACACTGTTCGTTTGAATAAACGAAAATGAACGATTCTCACTCGTGAAAAAGAAAGTAGAAGGATAGTCGTATGCAGAGGCTGCGCACGGCAGCAAGACCAAGGCAAACGACGAAATGACACATGCGGCACCTGCCATAGGCAAAAGCAAATTATCGCCCTGTTCTATCTAGCAAAAATTAAATAAGGAATAGCAAGCCCACTGTTAGACCGGTACTTTCTTTTCACCCTTCGTCATCATTCTCCCTTTATTCATCTCTCTTCCATCGCTTTTGATCTCGTACTGGCGCTACTTTTTTGCCGTCAATTCCAACTTCTACACTTTCCTCGTATTCTTCTCTCGCTTCCTCTTCTACACTCATTTCTTCTCCCTCATCGTCATTTTCCTGTTCTACTTGTTCTTCTACTTTCTTGTCTCATCTCATCCTCCAGGTGTAATCGTTCCACAGTTGATCTTGTGCTGGAATTAGTGCTTTCATTTAAGTGGCATGTTGGCTTGACCAGTTATATTTTGCAGTATAATATAAAAACGTTAAGGGTATTCCATAGACTGGAAAAAATACAATTGAGTTCTAAATTGCCTCAGACATCTCCTTCCTCCCACCCTCCTATCCCTTTCTCCGTCCATCTTCTTTTCCTCCTCCTCTTATCACTACTACCAGTACTACTATTTATGATCAAAACATGAGGCCAACACAAGACAACACGAGAAACCAATGGGTACCTAAACTATTGAAAAAGGACGAAGAAGAAGATGGGCGGTCATCATCTGCTTCTGCTTGTCCTGAGCCTCTCTCTCTGCCTTTCTGTCTCTGTCTCTCTGTCTCTCTCTCGCTCACGCGAACTTTACCACACCCCATTGAGTCACACACATCACACGGAGACACGCACACCGCAACGATCATTCTGTCACTCCGTCGCGGGCAAAACCCATTGCAACGGCTCGTGTCTCGGCCGAATCTTGTACATAAAGCTTCCTTTCCCATCTTTCCCTTCCTTCCCTTCTCTCCTCCCGTCATCCCCCTGCATCACCATCCGCACTTCCACCTCGTCCGAATCAGCTGCAATCTTAATCAACAACGACAAGTCCGTTACGGCCGCCTGGTGACGACCCTCTTTCCCTCGCTCCACCCCTCCTCCCATCCCCAACAACCCCAATAAGTGCTTTACTCGCTTAAATTGAGCCACCTCCGCAAAAGGCACCCATCCCTCACTATCCATCTTTCCACGCAGATAAAAGTCATTCGCTAGGTTCTCGGGCGAAAAATAAAAATGTAACTGATGGCGTAGCACCTCTTCTATCTGCTCTTGTCCCATTGTCGAATGAGTGTGCACAGGGGGGGAGGGCATGTGTGGTGCAGAGACAACAGTGGAAGGAGGGACGGAGGGAAGATCCGGGAGAGACTGCCTGCGTGGGTGCCCGTGAGAGTGATTGCCGACGGAGGGGAGGGAGGGGTGGCGTTGGTGGGCTTGGTGGCTGGAGTGGTGATAGGGGGAGAGGGCATACACCTGCTGCTGCTGCTGCAGATACTGGTGATGGTAGGTCGCAGCATCAACAGCAGCAGCACCAGCAGGGTGGCGGTAAAGATGGGGGGGAAGAGGCATCACCGCATAGGGGGAAGTGAAATATCCGCCCTTGCTGTGGCTGTGGGGGTGCGAGGTGAGGTGCGGGGTAAATGTGCTAGAACTAACGTTTAGGCCGAGGGGGAGGCCAGCGCCGGAAGGGAAGATGGGGATACGCGGGCTGAAATTCATGGAGTCGGGATCAAGCAGGTCAGCTGGGACGACCATCGCGGTGATTGATTGGACCTTGCCACTGGAGCGGGCGCGACGTAGGGAGGTAGTTTTGCCTTCTCCTCCCGCCTTCTTGCTGCCTTTCGAGGTAATGGGGTGCTTGTTGCTGCCACTGCTGTCACTGGCGTCGATAATTGAGGCGGAGGAGGCGGAGAGGGAAATGTCAAGGTCCTCATTCTTCTTGTCACGGGCCTCGGGGGGGGGCTGAGGGAGGCTTCGCAAGGGCTTGGTGGTGGTGGAGGAGGAGGAGGAGGAGGAGGAGGAGATGGAGGGAGTCGTTGTTCGACTGGAGCTGCTGTTGTGGGCCTTGCGGTTCATCATAACATCCTGCTGCTGCTGTTTATGGATGCTGGCAGTGGCAATGGCAGCCTTGTTTTTGTTCTTCTCCGCCTTCTTCTTCTTGGTGCTGGTATTGCTGGTATTGCTGCTGTTGCCACTGATGTCGCCAGAGGTCCCCATGGCGCTGTAGGCTGTGGTTGGTATAGACGCCACAGGCTTGCACTCTTTGACCCGCTGCACCGACCACGGCTGCACCGACCACTGCTGCTCTTGGTGCTGGCGCTGGTGCTGGCGCTGGTGCGGGTGCTGTGCACACTCCTGCCGGCGACTGTACTGCAACATCTGTTCAACGAGAGGGTGAAGCGCTGCAGGAATAGTGATTGTTACCAGAGGGGATGGAGGCGAGGACGAGGACGAGGACGAAGACGAGGACGAGGACGAGGACAAGAAAGGAACTGAGGAGAAAGCTTTGGTTTCTTCCTCCTCGCGCACCAGTGAGCATGGGATGCTTCCTGCCTTTGCCGACACGTCCATCTCATCCTCCTCGTACTTTTCCTCGTCATGAAGGTGGTAGTACTTCTGCTGTTGCTCTTGTTGCATCTCGGCAGCCGTTGGCACACACACTCCTCCCTCCATCTCGTCAGATGCGCTCTCGCGCATAGACTCATCTTCCATCTTCTCCTGCGAGCCGCGCATCTTACACAACTCATCAGTCATGGCCCTCTCTTTACACTGCTCTTCCTTTTTCACTCCCTTTTCTTCCTCCTCCTCCTCCTCTTCTCTCCCCTCCTCATTCCCTGGCTCATGCCCCCTAGGACAAAAGGAGGGCGGACTTGCCGAAGCTCCTGTATCATCCTCATTATCTGCCTTTTTGCCCATACCCAACCCACATGCCGACGACGAAGCCACAATTTCTTTCTTCTGCTTGTGCACTACCTGCAATCGCTTCGACTCTAAGGGCAGGGGCGTTATAGCCGCTCCCTCCGTCCTTTCCTTCTCCTCCGTCTCCCCTTCGTCCTGCTGTTTATTCCCCCCGGACGACACTCGAGCCTCAATGACCGTAACAGTTACCTCCCCCATCACTTCCTCCCTCTCCTCTGTGATGTGTACGGATTCTGAAGGGACAAGAACGACGGAGGGTTTGGCCTCCTCCTTGGCCAACTCCTGCTGCCTCTGCTGCTGCTTGCTACGCTTTTCGGGCGACTTGCGACGCTTGTTGTTGTTGTTGTTGTTGTTGTTGTTGTTGTTGTTGTTGTTGTTGTTGTTGTTGTTGTTGTTGTTGTTGTTGTTGTTGTTGTTGT
>Ga0160419_100369_pt1 | contig 29636 bp, 42 predicted proteins | sample CelAP2metagpilot_2_FD_108196 | JGI IMG/M metagenome (GOLD analysis project Ga0160419, IMG submission 108196) | Phycosphere-associated microbial communities from Cellana algal ponds in Kailua-Kona, Hawaii, USA - Cellana AP2-4-25 metagenome pilot ... | reverse complement strand
TGCTCATTCGATCCAGTCTCATTTTCATTACCTTCTGTGGCATCCACTGCCCCCTTAGCCGCTTACCTCCCCCACCCGGCACGCCAAACAGCCCTCGCCTTTAGCCTTCCCCCCCCCCCTCCCCGTTCACCATGACCTCCTCCTCCCCCAAATCCTCCTCCCTCCCCTCATAGACGGCCATCTCGCTATGGTATCGCTTCCTCTCCACCTCCGCCATTCGCTCGTACCTCCCCTTCTCCTCCTCCCCCAGCTTCCTCCATTCCTCCCCCACATACTTCCCCAGCCCCTCGAAAGTCTTCTTGACCGTCGGACCTGCCGTTGTCAGCCCTTCCTTCATGTCACGAAAGAAGAGGTTGTAGGCTGACAAGGGCCGCTTCGGGGCATTGGGGTCTTTCTTACGCGCGCCACGACGGAGCTGATGGGCCATTTGGAGGTAGAGGGGGTTGGAGCGCGTCTCCTCGTTTTCTAGGCCTATATCGACAAGCATTTGCCTGTCTATTCCAAGGGCACGGAGCCGGGCAGGATCCATGAGGAAGGGCGTGGAGGTGGAGGTGGAGGAAGAGGAGGAGGAGGAGGTGCTTGTGGAGGAGGAATGGTTGGAAAGGGGAGGACAGGGGGACGACCGGCTTGCTGTGCTGCTGCCGTTCCGTTTCATGCTGCTGCCTGCTTTCCCACTTTTTCTGCCTCCTCCTTCTCGACAGCCGCTAGCTCTTCCTTTGTCTCTTCTTCCTGACTGCTCGTTGTCACACCCTTCCAACGCATCAGCCCCATGGGGAGGGAGGGAGGGAAGAAAAGTCTTGGTGCTGCGAAGGAGACTCATGCAGGAAGGAATGGGTGGGGGAAGCCAGGAAGCAACGACGGCAGCATGTTGGGCGTCTGTCAAGATACATGGGTGATGGTGTAAGTGCTTCGTATTCCTCCATCCCCTCATATCCCAATGTCATCTTACCAGCGCCTGGGCGGGCCGTCGCATTCTTGCCTATGGCCTTCATGGCCGCTCTAGTGACGCTGGCGGTCCGGTGCTGCCTCTTCTTCGTTCGTGTGTCTCCAGTTGTAATATATGGTAGTGTTAAGCGCCGGTGGGCATACGTTCGACGCTAATTTAATAACGGGGTAATTGAGAAGTAAAGTGTGATGCCATGCGATGGGCTGCTTGCAACGGGCGATGATGCGCGCCCGAAACTGCTGGGCTTGGCTGGGCACACGCCGTCGTCTTGTGCTGTGGTTGGAGGAGGGATGAGACAGAATGAGCCACACGTACATAAGTCACGACGAGGCATAAGATCTGAAGCCCTGAACTGCTAAGCGACGAAGTGCTTTCGGCATGAGTGGAATTTTGAACACGGCGGCGGGAGGCAGAGGGAGTCCCAATCTACGGACTCAAAGGAGAGTGCACGGCCCCTTCATTTTCCACCAGACTCAACGCACCAACGAATCGCGTGATTGTCACAGGTTGACAACAATTAGCTGAGTACGGATGGTTATTTTTTCCTTCGGGCAGCGAGCTGCAGCCATACAGTCATCCAAAAATTTCTGTGGCGTGGCATGGATTTGCATCTCCGCACTTTTCTCGTCTCACATTCAACACGTTCGCATCTCAATGGGAGCATCGTGACGTCACGACGTCACGTGTTTACTAGAGCAATGCTCTTCACCCTCCTCCTCCCCTTTCTTTGGGGGTGTGGGAAGAACATGCACATCACTCTGTCCGATTCGTTTATCCCTTCTACATGTCGCGCAAGGATCTTTCGATTGCTTGCTGAATCAACTCCTCTTCCGTCATCTCTGCGTCCGACCGCTGTGGCCCTTGCCCCATCGCTCCTGCTCCTGCTCCTGCTCCTGCTCCTGTTCCACCTGGAGGCCTCGGGAGATCAAGACCACCGGAGGCAGGGGTATTGCCTCCTAATGTGGTGGAAGAAGCGGGAGGGGGAGGGAAGCCAGGCATTGCTCCCCTGCTCATGGCTTGTTGCGCTTGTTGCATCATCTGGGGGTTGGACTGCAGTGCCTTTGAGGATGAGGGAAAACATGAAAGGAGGAAAGGGAGGAAACGAGGGTAAAGCGGAGAGGAGGAGAGTGAGCTTCTGTGTTTAGAAGAGCAGGGATGGAGGAAAGAAAGCGGAGGAAGGGCGGGAGGAAGGGTCTACCTGCATCATCTGTCCCATTGCTCCTGGGTTAGAGAGCATGGCCTCCGCTTGCCCGGCTAGTGCGGGATTGGTTGCACGGAGTTCCTGCATAATTCTATCACGTATGGCCTGGTGAGAGAGGTCAGGAGGAGAGAAAGAAAGGAAGGAGGGAGGGAGGGAAGAGAGAATGTGCGTGAGAGGGGCGCTAGGGCTTGCCCTGCAGGATAGGGTTTGGAATGAAGTCTGTCGGACCCTTATACTTTTGACCTCAGCACGGGGTTTCGGAGAGGGAAAGAGAAGAAGAGGGAGGGACGGAGGGACGGAGGGACGGAGGGACGGAGGGACGGAGGGAGAGGAGTAGCGGGATCTGGGCGACGGGAATGAGAAACACAAGAGCAGGCCTTTGATACGAAAGCGCCACCGAAGACAAGCATACCCTTCTCATTCACTTCCTTCCCTCCCCTCCTCCTTCCCTCCAACTCACCGGGTTCTGCATCATACCCATCGCTTGCTGCATCATGGCAGGGTCCATCCCTCCTGCTCCTCCCCCCATCCCTCCTCCCCCCATCAAGGGCGGCATCGCCAGACCTCCCGCACCAGCCCCAGGAGCCGGTAGAGGAAGGGATGGAGGGAGGGTAGCAATCGACGAGTCGAGCTCCGCCTTGACGCTGCAAAGCAAATTCCAACCTTGCTCAGAAGGACGCAGATCCCATGTGTCTGTGGACTCCTCGAAACCCGCAGCGCGCAGTATGGCCCCGGTGCCCGACACTGGAAGAAAGGAGGAGGGTTGGAGGAAGGGAGAGGAAATGAATGAGGAGGAGAAGGAGGAGGAGAAGGAGAGGGAGAAGAAGGAAAAGGAGGAGAAGGAGGAGGAGAATTCAAAAGCCTCAAGCGCAACAGATAAATTCTCCCTTGCTCCCTCCCTCCCTCCCTCCCTTACCTCCTCCCACCCGTCGCACAAACGCCGCATTATTTTTCTTGAGCTGCCGGTACTTCTCCTCCATCGGGTTTGCTATGACGTTCCCCAGCATCGTGGCCAACGTCCTCAGGGCCGTTGCTCCCACTTCCGGCGGGTTGGAGGTCCGCACTCCCGCGATCGCCGCCCGCAAGATTACAATGTGTGCAGGTAAGGCCGTGGATGTGGAAGGAGGAGGGAAAATGGGAGCTTGAGCAGTTTGGGGAGCGGATGAAGCAGCAGGAGCAGGAGCAGGAGCAGCAGCAGTAGCACTGCTGGGAAGAGGAGGAGCAGGAGCGGCAGCGGCCACGGCTCCGCTGCCACTGTTACAGATGCTGGTGCTGGGGGAGGGGGAGGCGGAGGCGGACACGGCAATGGAGAGCAGGATGCACGATCCTTCCTTGACTTTGTTTTGTGCTAGAGTTTTGGTGTCGTCGTTGAGCATTCGCCCTTGGAATACAAGCCGTTGGGCCTCCGGCGGAACCTGGAGGGTGCTGCTCGCAATTTGCGCCTGGACGGGACAGGAGAGAAGGAGGGGTTTAGGGGTGTGGTTATATTACTGTAACAATTTGCCTGCAAGCATAGCAATCTATTGAATGCACACATGTACCCCCCGTGCATACTCCACTCGTATGGCCATCCCGCGAGTCTCTGAATCACCCCACCTAGCGTGAGACTGAGAATGAATCATGTAGAGACTGCGGGAGAGACGAGGCTGAGTTGGAACCTCGGCGTTGGAGACGCTATTGATCGGATGGCACGCGTCCATACGGCACACATACTCACACGTCTACACATGAGAGCCCCTTCCCCTGCCCCTCCCTCCTGTGGCATAAGCACAAACCTTGAGCTGGCCTACTGTAGTCTCGGCCGTGAGCTTCAGGTCGACAGAGTTCTCTCCACCCCCTTTGAGTGTCTTGATCTTGATGGAAATGGCATCCTCGACCATCGCTCCTTTGTTGTGCTGCTGTTTGTGGCGTTGTGGCGTGCGCGTGTTTGTAGACGAGGGAGGGGGGAAAGGGGGGAGGCGAAGCATGAGTTTTTCAACTTCGCACTCGCGTCCTCCGTCATGGTACAAGGTGGATAGTGGTCAATGTACTGGATGTGCTCTGTGAGACTGTGTGTTTGTATATGGGTTGCAGGGAGGGAATGCTCGGCTGTTTTGAGACGCTCCGGGGTCTGCCTGCTTGCTTTGCCCGTCGTCGCGGAAACTGATGCTCGATTGCAGCGAGCCCTTCCACGTCCCTTTACCTACACACCTTCCACGACCACGACGACCACGGACTGCACAGGGACCAAGGCGTGGCCTTGCGTTGCCGGTCAACGTCAAGCCCCGGAGAGCCTCACTCCGTTCCTGCTTTCCAATCTGCGAAATAGGCATCATCATAATCATCACCCACTCACAACAGACCGCCTACGTCCCCCACAACCCATACCAGTGCACCGATGGACTTCCTTTCCAAGGCCAAGGAGGCCGCCGAAAAGCTCAAACGAGGGATTGACCTCGATGGGATGCAACGCTTGCAGAGCGGCCCTTGTCCCCTTCCTTCGTCCTCTTCGTCTGCTAGCCGGTATGAGGACTGCACGCCTGGCGAGCTCCTTGCCCTCTGTCAAGGGCAAGCCACCAAGCTCCAAGTGCTTGAAGAAGAGCTGGGCTCCCTCCGCCACAACAACAAGAAGAAGAATGACGACGATAACAATAACAACAGTGCCGGTGGCAAAGGCCCACGCGTAGAGGGCGACGATGAAACGGAAATGGTCAGCTCGAGCAGTATGACCCGTTCCCCGACCGCTCCATCCTCCGCTTTGGCGGAACGGTATGCGACCCTGCAACAGCAATACAGTGCATTGGAGTCCCGATTCAACGAAGTGAGCTTATCTTCCTCATCGTCACCGCCGCGTGAAGAGATAACTTTTGGTGGTGGTGGTGGGGATTGTAACGGTAGGGATGAAACCCTCCGAATGTCGTTGGCGCAAGTGCAGGGGGAGAACGAGAAATTGATTGAGAAAATGAAGGACCTGCTAGGCCGCTATCGAGGGTTGCAGAAGGTAGCAGGAGACATTAAGGCACAGAAAGAGGAAGGGGAGCAGCGGGTGGCGGCGCTGGAGACAGAAGTCGCCCGCTTTAAGGGAGAGGGTGGGAGGGAAGGGGGGGGGGAGCATGAGGTGTTGCAGCTCAGGGCGGAGAATGGGAAGCTGATTGAGAAGATGAAGGAGATTTTGGTCAAGTACAAAGGGTTGCAAGAGCGCATGAAGCAGCAGCAGCAGCAGCAGCCGAATCAGCAACATCAAGGAGGAGGAGGAGGAGAAGAAGGAGAAGGCGCCACGTCTGCTTCTATTCCTTCTTCCCTATCCACTTCCACCGAGACAAGCGAAACCGACAAGGAATCTCTCCTACTCCAGAAGCTCAAAGACCTCATGGGCCGCTACAAAGAATTGCAGCTTGTGGCCAAAACGCTGCAGGCCCAGATAAGCGTGCAGGAGCAAGAGCACCAAACGCAGAAGCAGCAATACGCCAGCCTCATGGAGGAAAACGCCACGCTGAGGCAAGAACAGCAGGACCTCTCCCAAGCCCATGAAAGGCTAAGTGAGAGGCTCTCCACCCTCCACCAGGAGAATATCTCGCTGGAAGAAACGCAACGCGATCTCATGCAGGCCTTGGACGGGAAGAGCCAGGTGCTGGCATCAGCAGAGGCAGAGCGAAAGAAGCTTCAGACGCAGGTGATGGGGACAGAGAAAGGGATGAAGGAGGGGGAGGAGGCCATGGTGCTGCTGAAGGCGCAGTTGGAAGGGTTAAGAGCGGCGGTTGTTGAGGGGGATAAGGTGAAGGAGGAGTTGGAGAGGAGGGTGAGAGAGGAAGGAAACGAAGGCACAAAGCAGGGAGGAAAGGAGATGCAGAAGGAGATAGAGAAGTTGAAAAAGCAGGTGATGGCATTGGAGGAAGCGTTAGCTGCCGAGCGACAGGCGGCCAGTGAGAATGAAGCCTCTGCTGCCGCCGATGCGGCTGCTGCAAACAAAGAGCTGCAGGCCCATCTCCAAGCCTTGAAAAAAGAGAAGGGCGTTCTCTCGCAGTCCCTTGCTGAGGCGCAAGCAGCTGCTGCTGCGTTGGCCAATACAAAGGAAGAGCAGAAAGTAGAGACAGTGAATAATGCCGCTGCCGCTGCTGCTGCTGCTGCCGCTGCTCAGGAAGACCTGCATGCGCTTCAAAAGGAAAGGGATTCCCTCACTTCCTCCCTCGCCGAGGCACACGCAGCCACCACCGCTGCCCTGGCCCTGGCAAAAGAAGAGCAAGAGCTGGAAGTAAGCAAGAGCCAGGGGGTAATTGCGGACTTAGAAGACACTCTGGCCACGATGACCAGGGGAAAAGATGAGGCTATCGCTTCGCTCCAACAGGACCTGGAAGGGATGCGGGCCCACCTGGCGGAAGCAGCAGTAGCAACAGCAGCGGTTGCAGCTGCCGAAAGAAAACAGGACGAGGCAAAGAAGGAGGAGGAGCTAGAGCAGCAGGCAAGAATTAAGGGGTTGGAGGAGGAGGTAGAGAAGGTGAGGAGGGAGGTGGTTGATCTTGGAGAGGAGAAGGGTAAATTGGAGGCTTTGCTAGACGGAATGACGACCAAATTGATGGCTACCATTGCAGAGAAGGAAGGCCTCGAGAGTCTGACAAAGGAGGGGGAGGAAGGGAAGGAAGGGTTGATGGCAGCCCTGGCGGCGGCGAAGGAGGAGGTGGAAGTTGCGATGCGTCAGAAACAAGAAGCAGAGGAAGAGGCCATGCAGCTGAAGGAGCAAGTGCAGGGCTTGGAGGAGGAAGGGCAGGAAGCAAGAGCACGTTTACAACAGGCACAGCAAGCGGCTGACGCGGCAGTATCAGCAGCAGTGACCGAGGCGGAGGAGACGTGGAAGGGGAAGTACGGGGAGGAGAGGCAGGAGGCGGCGGGAAAGCTCAAAGAGATACAGGTGGCATGTGTGGCTCTTGAGGAGGAGAAGGCTCGATTGATGGCTGGTCTGGCTACTGTGGAGGCGGGATGGGAGGAGGAGAAATTGAAGCTGAGAGGGGTGGAAGAGGAGAGGGACGCAGCAATAGCGGCCCGGGCCGAGGTGGAGGAGGAGAAGACAGCGCTGGAGATGGCAGTGGCTACGGCGGAAACAGGATGGGAGGAGGCGAAGGGACGACTGCAAGGGGTGGAGGGGGAGAGGGATGCAACAGCCACGGCGCTAGGAAAGGTGGAGGAGGAGAAGGCAGCGCTGGAGGCGGCTTTGGCCGATGCAAAAAAATCTCGGCGGGAGGTGCAGGAGCTGCTGCAAGAGGCAGAGAGAGCGAGAGATGCAGCAACTACGGCCTGTGGTTTGACCGAGGGGGAGAATGAGGGATTGAGGGTCCGATTTCAGGCCGCGGAGGAGCAGCTGCGAAGGTTAGAGGAGGAGAGGGATGAGGCAGCGACGGCACATGTCCGACAAGAGGAGGAGAAGGCAGCGCTGTTAGCTCAAGCCAAGTTGATGGCGGAGCAGCTGCAGGGAGTGGAGGAGGAGAAGGCTCTATTGAGGCGCGAGGTGGATGCTTCTAGGTCAGAGACGCAGGCCTCCATCTCCTCTTCCTTATCGATCGAGGAAGCTTTGCGTGAGGCCCAGGGAGAGGTGATAAGATTGGAGGGGACGTTAGCTCAAGCAACGACGGCGCACGGGGCGGCGATGGAAGAACTACGAGAAGAGATGGCTCGAGTGGCGAAGGAGGATTCTGTGGCGGCACGAGAAACAGCAGCAGCAGCAGAGAAAGAGGTGAAGAAGTCGCAAGAGGAGCTGGCTCATGCGAGAAGAGCACTGGAGGCCGCAGAAGAGGAGAAGAATGAGGCAGGACGGGTGGCAGCAGCTGCAGCAGCAGAAGCAGCGGCAGTAGCAGAAGCAGCGGCAGCAGCAGAAGAAGAGGCAGCGGCGGCGGCAGGAGAAAGCCGAGGGGAGATCGAGAGGTTGAAAAAGGCGTTGGCCAATGCTGCCGCAGCACTGGAAGCAGCAGTTGAGGAAAAAGTGAAGCTCATGCAGGATGCAGAGAAGGAGGTGGAAGAGAAAGCAGTGGCTGCTGCTGAGGCTGCTGCTGCTGATTCAGACGGGGTGCGTGAAAAGCTAGAGACTAAGCTGTCATCGATGAAGGAAGAAATAACGTCGCTCTCTGGTCAAGTAGAGCGATTGAACGAAGAGAAGATGAAGCTGCAGCAATTGTTAAATGATGCCCAGCAAGCAGCAGCGGCAACAACAACAGCAACAGCAGCGTCTGCTGGCCTCATGGACTTGGAGACAGTCGTGGCAAGACTAAAGGAGGAAAAGGAAATGTTAATCAAGGAACACGCCACGGCCTTCGAGCAGCAGCAGCAACAGCAGCAACAGCAGCGAGGAATCGTATCTGCAGCGAGGAGGGAGGGGGGGGAGGAGAAGGAGGAGGAGAGGCAGGCCTTGGAGGAGGAACTAAGGGAGGTGCGTGAAGCGATGCTAACCCTCGAGAAGGAGGGGAAGGAAGGGAAGGAGGCATGGAAGGAGGAACGACGTCGAATGGAAGAGGCCAAGGAGGAGGCAGTGGCGGCTCTTGCGGCAGCAACATCAGAAATGGAGGAAGAGAAGAAACGTTGGCAAGAAAACATGGCGGCGCTCGCCGCAGCTCTTACGGAGAAGGAAAAGGAGCTGACTGCAGTCCTGGAAGCGGCGGCAGCAGCAGCAGCCTCTGCCACCGCTGAAGAGACAAAGGAAGAGAGCGAGAAGGAGCAAGGGACGGAGGGAGATATTGCCGAAGTCCAGGCTGCCTTGGCGGCCAAGACACAGGAGAATGAGACACTAGTGGGGCGCATGAAGGACCTGATGAACAAATTCCGCGAACTGCAAACTCAGGCACGGGCGCTGCGGGAGCAGCTGGTGGGAACGGAGCAGGAGAAGGAGGAGGTAAGGGGGAAGGGAGGGAGGCAGAGAGAGAATGGGGAGGAAAGGAAGTAAATGGACTAATTTCTCACTATTCTGCTTTTTTTGGGGGGGACAGGTCCAGCGGCGGTTGCTGGCAGAGAGTGATGCCAAGGAAGAGGCATTAGGAAGGGTGAGGGAGTTACAGGCAAAGATCGCCGAGGTGAGAAATCAAGAGGAGGGAGGGAGGGAGGGGAGGAGGAAGGGAAGGAAGTCAGGAGACTGTCTTTTCAGGCATTACCACCATTCTTCTTCTTACCAGGCATGCCTCACTCTCCAAATATCCACCCACGAACGCCGTCTTCCCCCTCACCTCTTGTTCACCGAAAGAACGATATGGGCGCCGCGCAAACCGAACGGGCCAAGCAAGACAGGATCTTGTATTTGGAAAGCGAGCTGCAGCTGGCCAAGACGCAGGTAGCTTCGTACGAGGAAGTGGTGCAGAAACTAGGTACATGCGGACTGCGTGGGAGGAAGGGAGGGAGGGAGGGGCCGAAGGAGGGCATGAGGAAAAGATATTATCATTGGATATGACCGCTTCTTACACCCTCCCTGCCACCCGCCCTCCCTCTCTCCCATTCTACCGTTTTCCCTTTCTTCTTTCGCCACTCCCTCCCCAAAAAACAGAGGACGAGAAGATGACTATGGAAGAAGCGGAGAACGAAGTGCGCCGTGCCCTCTCCTCCCGACGCCAGGAGGTGGAGCTGCTTCAAGAGCAAGTGGTGGCCCTCCAACGACAGGTCGCCTTCAACCCTCCTCCCCCCCCTTCCTCTTCCGTGAAGGTTGAGATGCGTGTGAGGGGTGGGGGGAGAGTGTGGTGCTTGGTCCGTTACTCCGCGCGGGGAGAGAGGGAGGGCGGGAAGGCAGGAGGGAAAGACGAAGAAGAAAAGGAGGAAGCGAAAGAGCCGGACTCGGTGCTCGAGTGGCGGCCGGAGGAAGACGTACTCGCCTGGTCTGCCTCCTCCTCCCCCTCCCCTCCCTCCCCTTCCTCCCTCTCCCTCCCCCTCATTCTTCAGGATCGACACTTGGAGGAGCTCTCTCATGTGGCTCTGAAGCATGCCCAGATATTGGAAAATGTCCAACAAGGCCACGCCAAGGCCCTGCAAGCCCTGCAGGATGACGTGGAGAAACGCACGGCGGCTTTTGATTTGTACAGGGCGCGGGCCCATACGGCTTTGAAAAAGAATGCGAGCGAGCAGAAGTCCCAGGAGGAGAGGCTGGAGGGGATGAGGACGAGGGTGGGGGAGGTGGAGGGACGGCTGGCTGAGATGGAGAAGGAGAGGAAGAGGGGAATGGAGGAGCTCAAGGAGGCGAGAGAGGAGGCGGAGGACAGGGTGCAGGCCGCCAAGACGGAGGCGGCAGAGTGGGAGATTCGGATGAAGCAGCGGGAGGAGGCGTGGAGGGAGGAGACGGAGGAATGGGAGGGACGGTGGGAGAATGAAAGGAAGGAGAGAGAGGAGGAGCGGGTGAAGCTCGAGGGCCTGCTGAATGATAAAATGGATGCAATGGTACTGCTGCAGGGGGAGGTGGAGAAGGGAAGGAAGGAGGGGAAGGCCAAGGGAGATTTGGCGCGAAAGCTGCTAGAGGAGAAGGACAAGGAAATCGATGCCCTGCACCGCACCCTGGAGCAACTGCAGCAGCAGCAGCAGCAGCAGCAGCAGCAGCAGCAGCAGCAGCAGCAGCAGCAGTACGACAAACATCTCTCTCATCAACAACAGCAGCAGCAGTACGACAAACATCTCTCTCATCAACAGCAGCAGCAACCGGCGTCTTCCTACGCGAGACGTAGGGACAATGGAGGGGAGGAAAGCAAGCTGGAAGAGGAGGAGGGGAATGTCAACGCCCTCCTTTCCTCCTCCTCCTCCTCCTCCTCCCTCCGTCCCCCTCCTTCTCCCTCTCCTTCCTTCGACAACACCCACAGCGCGGTCTCCACGGAGCAACAAATCGTCCTCGCGGCCCGTCACCAAGCTCAACGCGACGATGAAGTCTGTCGGCTCAAGCACAAGCTCCGTGCTCTGGGAGAGACCCTGCGAGGACACGAGCAGATCCTCCGGCAATACCAATACAACATGGCCGAAAAAGACAAGGAAGTTGAGGCCTTCCGCGAAGCCGCCGGGAGAGAACGAGAGCTTTCCGACGGCGGAGGAAAGGAAGCTCAAGATCGACTCACGTACCTTAAAAATGTCATATACCGGTACCTACGCTCCCCACCCGACGCTGCAAGTGAACGTGCTGCTCTTGTGCCTGTGATATGCACAATTCTCCGTTTCTCGACCACAGAAAGCTTGGAGGTTCAGCAAGCAGTAGCAGCAGCAGCAGCCGCCGCCGCTCTGCCGACGGCCATAGGGGAAGGCGTGGGGTATCTGTCAAGTTTGCTGTGGGGGGGGGGAGTGGGAGGAGCGGGAGGAGGGGCGACGAGCCATGCCCATCCGCACGTGATAACACCGGGTCGAAGGAGGATTGCTGATGGTGGGAATGTCCCGTCGGGGGAAGGAATGAGGTTAGCATCGACGTCCGCATCGGTCATGGCACCATCAGGTGGTGGGGGAAGGGAGGGAGGCAGTCAGCATGACGCAGTAGTCAGGAACCCGATGCAGGATGAGGTACAGGGACGGACGGAGGGAGAAACAGCACGTGAAGAGGTAGCGGAGGAGTCGCAGGACTTGTAAATGCGATTGAAACAACACGAATGTTATTATTTATATTTTTTGGAACAAATCACTGAGAAATAATTTTTGGCGAATGATAAAGGACTGACATGCGCTTAGGATGGGCCTTTTATTATTTTTTATTTGCGCTTGCTCTTAATCCTCGAAAGGGTTGGCTGCCATCGACATTTATCGCAAACTCCGGACCATGTATGGGGCTCGGGAGTCCTGCCTGAGCAAAGCTTGGACAGGTCCTCCCTCGAAAACATCCTCGCCCTTCTCCTCCAGCAGCCTTTCCATCAACTCTTTATTTCGCACTTTCATAATATCCTCAAGCCTGAATACTTGAATAACTGTCGGGTAGTAAATGATTGACCAGGCTTCCCTTTCAGGCATGAGGCCTCTCTCACTATCAGCACTCATCTGCTGCTGCAGGTGCGCCTTTTTCATGCACATGAATTTCATACTCCCTTCCCCTGCCGCCCCCGCCCGCACAATACTCCCCACTTCTGTTCCCTGGCATGGCTGGTATCGACACTTGAGGCTCGTATGCCGGCTGGTGGGTTCACATTTCTCATTAATATCACATTGTGCATTGCGATCACTCCAGAACTCCTGAGGCAAGATTCAGCAAAAAATCGGGATAAAAGATTTACGGTAGCTCTAAAAATAAAGCGCACAAATAACTCACGCACAAGCCTGTCTTAGTAAAGTCCCACTGTAACATCGGGGCTGCGTAGAGCCCAAGGCCCTTTTTTGTAAAGCCAGCAACTCATAACGGCTTTTCAGCTTGTCCGGGGTCCGGGGAACAATCGAAGTCTGAGAGCCTTTTTGTTGCTTGGCCATGTGGAAGCACAAGCATGTGCCCCCAACTGTGATCTGCCCGCGCTGGTCTGCAACAGAGAGAACTGGCCTTGGCACCACGCTGGGACAATGGGGTTCGCAGTGTCCTTGAAATAGCCCAACTATGATGTGCGTCATTTTGGAGCTGAGATGAGCGTGTGCTGGCTTCTAGGCCTTTTGTCACACTTACCCCATCCCCTCTATGACCCCTTTATCCCCAATCACAGACACATACCACCTCTGAGTGGCAAGGATGGCACCCATCACTGTCCACGTCAAGTGCGCCAACGCCAAGAAGTACACGGTCACGGTGGAAAGTGATCTCAAGGTCCCCGACCTGAAGGTAAGAGGAAGGGGAGGGAGGAGGGAGAGAGACGTGTGTAAATGCGTGAGGGCAAGAGCACAGTTTGGCTTCTCATGAAGTATAAGATATCACTTTTGAGCTATAGGTTTGCGAATGTGAGTGCAAGAAAGAGACGGAAGGGGGAAGAGGGATTGGAGAGTGGAGTGACCCCGGCACAACGCAATAGCACGAAGCTGCACTAGGTAGAGATTAGAGATGTCTGGGTCATTCCTTCCAACGCATGCATTTACATACCTGCATGTCAAGGCGGTCTCAACACTGAAAGACTGAAAGACCGAAAAGGGGACCCGTACACTCACTCACCCCTCCTCCCCTCCCACCACGTCGTCCTCGCCTCCTACAGGCGGCCATCGAAACGGCCTCGGAAATCCCCGCCGTGCAACAACGCCTCATCCACAAGGGTAAGGTCCTCAAGGACGAGGAAGCCCTCTCTTCCTACTCCATCGAGGACGAGTCAACAGTCCACCTCGTCCGGGCCTCTTCTTCTACCCCATCCTCTGCCTCTCCCTCCCCCTCTTTGGCAGCTGCAGCCGCTGCTTCTTCCGCCCCCACTGCCACCAACATTCCTACTGCCACCCCTGTCTATACACCGACTCCCGGCAACCCCTTTGCCGCCATGATGGGAGGAATGATGGGGGGTATGCCAGGACAGCCGCAGCCGCAGCAGCCGCCGCAGCAGCCGCCGTTTCAAGCGGGTCCGAACCCCCTGTTCGGAGGCTTCCCGGGGATGGGGGGGGTGGGGGGGATGGGTGCTGGCTTTCCGACGCCTCAGCAACAGCAGCAGATGCAGCAGCAGTTGATGCAGGTGAGGACAAGGAGGGAGGGAAGGAGGGACCGAAGGAAGGAGTGCTGGGGGGGGCGTTGTCAAAAGCAGTCCGTGCTCACATTGTCCCTCCCTCCCTCCCTTCCGTCCTCCCTCCCTCCCACATCCTTCTAGAACCCTGAGATGATGGACCAGATGATGCAGTCGCCGTTGATGCAACAAATGATGAGCTCGCCTGAACTCATGCGCAGCCTTATGATGGCCAATCCTCAGGTATGCACGCCCCCCTCCCTCCCCCCCTCCCTCCCCCCCTCCCTCCTTGCTTCGTCTCGTTTTGATGTTTGCTCACATCGGGATAGGCAACATTCAGAAAGGGCTCCTCCTTTCTCCTTCCTGTCCTTCTCTGCCTTTTTCCTCATCACCGTACTCTACCCTCCTCCCTTTCCTCCCCTCCCTCCCTCCCTCCCTCCCCAGATGCGCGCCCTCCTCGACGCCAACCCTCAACTGAACCACATCCTCAGCGACCCGGCGATGCTTCGTCAGGCCATGGAAACTGCCCGCAATCCCGCCGCACGCGAACAAATGATGCGGAGCAACGTACGTGTGCCCCCCTCCCCCCTTCCTTTCCTCCTTCCCTCCCTCCTTCCCCCCCATAGATCCTCCCATTTCTTCCCCTTCGTGACCGTGTGACGATGCCTCTTAAAATGACGTCCACCTGTCCACGCCAATTACAATTGTATGTTAAACCCCGATTTTTCCAACCCTCCCTCCTTCCCTCCCTCCCTCCCTCCCTCTCTCCACCCCAGGACCTGGCCATGTCCCAGATCGAGAACCATCCCGAGGGTTTCAATGCCCTAAGGCGGATGTATCACGAGATCCAAGAGCCCATGATGGACGCCATAGGGAACAGGTAGGGAGGAAGAAGGGAAGGAAGGGGAGGAGTAGAAAGACTTTGCGAGTTCCAGGGCTCACGCAGATACACCTACACACACACCTCCTCTCCCAGCGGTGCAACCGACGCTAGCAGCAGCAGCAGCAGCAGTGGCACGACAAACAGCACTATCTCCGGCTCTCGTCCCAACACGAACGCCCTTCCCAACCCCTGGGCCTCGGCCGCCTCCGCCTCCTCCTCCGCCCCTCCCTCCCTCCCGCCTCCCTCGGGAGGCGCAGCGCCCGTGCCGTTTCTTCCCATGTTTCCTCCGCAGCAGCAGCCGGGACAGCAGCAGCAGCAGCAGCCGGGTGGGCAGGCGCCCTTAGCGAACCCATTCGCGGCGATGATGGGCGGAGGGATGGGCGGAGGGATGGGCGGAGGGATGGGCGGAGGGATGGGCGGAGGACCGGGGGCGATGCCGGGTATGCCAGGTAACTAGGGAGGGAGGGAGGGAGGGAGGGGGGGAGGGAGGGAAAGAGGGAGGGAAAGAGGGAGGAAAACAGTACCGGGATAGAATAAATCACCATCAGCTTATCTTTCCTCCTCCCTTCCCTCCTTCCCTCCCTCTCTCTCTTCCTCAGGCGCCCCCCCCCCCGACATGGAGCAAGTCCTACAGACGATGAACAACCCTATGATGCGACAGATGATGCAGGGCATGATGTCCAACCCCGCCTTTATGGACCAGGTGCGCCCTCCCTCCATCCCTCCCTCCTCCCCTTCGTGTCTTCCTCCGTTGGGGAAATGCTTAGTATAGTGGCTTTACCCCTCATCCTTCCGTTGATGCGGGCCTGCAAGTCGGTTGAGGCCTCACCTCTCCCCCCCTCCCTTTCTTCCTCCCGCCCTAGATGGCGGCTAGCAATCCCCAGCTCCGGCAGATGCTTGATTCGAATCCTCAGGCCCGGGCCATGATGTCCGACCCGCAGGTAAAGAGAGTTAGGGAGGGAGGGAGGGAGGGAGGGAGGGAAGGAGGAAGAGAAGCACATAGATTTGGCAGAAGCATTCACATGCTCTCCTTTCTTTACTCCCTCCCTCCCTCCCTCCCAGTTCATCCAGCAGATGACGGATCCTAACACCATGCGGGCCATGATGCAACTGCAGCGATCGGGGATGCTGCCGGGGTATGGGAGGGAGGGAGGGAGGGAGAGGTAGTGAGACGCGGGGGGGAGGCAACCCTCTGCTTCTTCCATATTCCACGATAGACTCCTTTACACGCGATCTCGCTCGCTAGAATGCATGCACGCCCACCCTTCTCTTTCTCATTCTCATCCTCGTCCTCATCCTCCTCCTTATTTTCGTTCTCCCTCTCCTTCTCCCTCCGAACCCCTTCCTTTGGAGACACCTCGTTTCCTTTACCTTCTAATAATCATCACCTTAACTCATTTCCAACACTCAACAGCATGGGAGGGTTCCCGGCACTCGGCGGTGCTGCCCCCGGTACCACAGGCATTGGAGGAGCAGGAACAGGAGGAGGAGGAGGAGGAGGAGGACTGCCGGGGTTGGATTTTTTGGCCTTGTTGAATCAGATGGGGGGGGGGGGGGTTGGAGCACCGCACGGGGCGCCGGTACGTCGGGTTTCACCCCTGGCTCATTTTCCCTCCTTCCCTCCCTTTTTCTCTTCCTCTCTCCTACGCGCGTGGGTCTTCTTTTCGTCTCTCCTACGCGCGTGCACCCCATCATGGCCGTCAAGTAGTTTCAAGTACTGACATAACCCCTCTCCCTCCCTCCCTCCCCCCCTCCCTCCCTCTCCCAGGCTCCCTCCGCCATGCCCGTCGCAGATCCCGCCACGCACTACGCCGCGCAGTTGCAGCAACTCCGCGACATGGGCTTCGTGGATGAGGCGCGCAACATTCAGGTAGGGCGGGAGGGCGGGGAGGAGGGCGGGAGGGGGGAACTTGAGAGATATTTGTGGGGGAAGAACGCTCCCATACATTTATATTTCACTTTTTCTCACAGGCCTTGCAAGCGACGAATGGAAATGTGAATGCGGCCATAGAGCGCCTGCTCATGTAATTAGAGATGTGTCGCTGGAGACTGAGAGGGTGTTGGAGGGATAGGGAGAGGAGGAACAGGAGAGGAGAGAAGTACAAAGACCAAAATTACGAAATTACAAGGGAAGCCTGACGAGCAGAAGAGCAGAATGGCAGCAGTCCGCACGAGGAGTTGGAAGACAGACAAATATCGAAGATAAGGAGCACGCAGAATTGGAGGAGATTTGTAGGAGAAGGAAGGCATTCAGAGGGTAGGATATCGATATAAAAAGTAAAGTAATCGCGCCCGGAAGACAAGCACGGGCGATGGTAGGTAGAGATGTGCATGAAATTAGTGATGTGCGTTGTTGTTTTGTTAATCATGTCGACGTGAATGGGAAGGGGGTGTAGACTCTCGTAACCATTGAATGTGTCGAGTCAATGCAAAAGAGGAGGGAGGGAGGGGAGAAACAGTCGCCAGTCAAGACGAGATATAAACAGTGGCGCCCGCGACAGGGAAGGGAGGAAGACAAGGCAGGCCACAAATTCTTATGCGGAAGGAAAAAGAACAAGGGTAAGGAGTGAATGCAAGCAGTGGATGTCTCTTGGATGTTATAGACGCAATGTCGAGGCCGCAAAAGTCAAGCCTTTTGGTTCTTTTCACGGTTGCCTCCATGGCCCCGCGTGCTAGATGGACCGAGTTTTTTTCTGTAGTTTCCTACAATTCTTAAATTATCGCGTGCAACCACACAAGCGTGCCTCCTCTCAGGATTACAACGTCTAGACTACCAGGGCTATTCAAGCCTCATGGATTCTCTTCAGGACCATCACTCGGGCGTATGAACCAATCGTCTCCAACGAGCCCCCTACGGACCAGCTCTCTCCAACATGACCGATCTCCACTTTTTTGCCGCGGGCGACACGTTCCGAAAAATGTGAACAGGAGTAGAAAGGTCACGTGTCCTTCGAATCTTAAGGTCGAACTCACCTTCTAGACACTATATATAGACATACTAGTTTGTCTGCAGTTTTCTTGCGCGTGTCGTGATCGTTTTATGGAGCATTTAAAGCGCTACCACATCCCCCTGTCCTTCAGCTGTCGAAACAGAACAGCACAACAGACTTGAACAGACTTTCTAGATGGCTTTGCCATAAGATCATAGCAACACGCAAGACATGACACTCACATACTTCCTTGTTATTGCTCTGCACAGAGACCAAGGCTCCATCCAAAGATCACTCCACCTCTCTTACTTCTTACCCACATCATCGTCGCGGCAAAGCTCATAAGCACCCTCAAACCCTTTTTTCTGCCTTTCCCCCTCCAGTCCACTGCACAGCTCAAACCCACTTACCAACCCAAAGATACAATGGTTCGTAACCGTGCCTTTGCTGCCTTCATCTCCATCGTAGCCCTAGCCTCCCCCGCTCTGGCGCACGAAACAACCAACCTTCGTATGGAAAGCAACAAGGCCGTCGCCGCTTCTCCCATGGACGCGCTGTCGGTCACCATGCCCAATCCGGTTCACACGTGGAAGGATGAGAAAACTGGCACATTTTACGCACAAAACCAAGTATTCCTTTCCAACAACGACCCCACCCGCGCGGTGTGTGATGTGGAATTCGCCGTGCCTGTCGATGAGGCGGCTGAGACGAGGGTAGAGAGCTCTTATGTCTCGAATGTCAAGACGGGCAAAAGTGGGTTGACAGGAGACTTACCTGAATATGCGGAAAAGTAAGTATGACTGAATACACTACGTAGAGAAGGGATAGGAGGGAGGAAAGGGGACGGGAGTAATAGAATATTGATCGTGATGGAGCAAGTTAATTCGTACTCTTATGTATGCCCTGTCCTCCCTCCTTCCCTCCCTCCCTCCCTTTCTTTTTCTTCATCTCCATCCACCACCAAACAGGATTATGCCTAACGAAAGCGTTAATCTGGGGTATCTTATCTCGGGGCCCTCGGCGAGTGCAGTGAAGATGGGAGACTTCAAGGTTACTGCCGCCGAATGGTGCGAAGAGGACAAATAGGCTTGGAATGAGGGAGGGAGGGAGGGAGGGAGGGAGGCCAAAGGGACTGAAAGGCCCGTATAGTGAATGACTCTTGGGCATATAAGTATGTTTTTGGGGCCATGTACGGGCCTTGGGGCGAATTCGAATGTGTGCAAACGTGTATGTAAAGGGCTACGACGCGGCGACCGTGAATGATTTTGAGAGTGAGGAAGTAGGGAGGAAGAAAAAGAGAGGGAGGCAGGGAGGGGATGAGTGAGATAATAACGAGATCAGATGTTTATAACGACATGGACTCTTTCGTGTACGTGACAACTTTCTTTCTGTCTGTGTCATGAAGAAGGGCATAGGGAGGGAAGGAGGGAGGGAGGGAGGGAGGGAGGAAGAGATTGTCAGAGGGGACATAAGACGTGCAACGCAAGGACATGCGTGATTAAGGCGAAATAAAAAAAGATTCAAAAGAAGGAGAAGAATATAAGGTACAACAGAGAAAAAATATAAATCGGGGAGGGAAACTGTAATTAACAACTCTTAAATAATTTCCTTTGCATCTTCAATCTCGCCTATGCATACATGTACATTTCGTCGGTGCATTTCCCTCCATCACCCCCTACCCCCCCTACTCTACAACTCGAGCGTGGCTAGGACGGGATAATGGTCACTAAGGACGACGTTGGGAAAGACGGTGTAGGTGTAGGGCAGGGCAGTCACCAGGTGGTCTAGCACGTGCTGCTCCTTCGGGCAGGTCACCTGATGGGGAGGGAGGGAGAGAGGGAGGGAGGGAGGAAGGGGTGATTCGATCAAATTTAATTTCGCTTTTCATGGCTTTGTCATTGAGGACATTCCTCTGCTTGCTACTCCCCCTCCTCTCCCTCTCTCCCTCCCTCCCTCCCTCCTCCTACCACCCACCTCTGTCACTCGACTCCCCACCCCCAACACCTCGGGACCATGCACATTAAAATCGCCCACTGCACACCACCTGCCCTCCTCTCCTCCCTCCCTCCTCGCTTCCTGCCCGATGGCAGCCAGCTGCTGCCTCTGTAGCCGAGGCACGTCTTTCTCGCCGAGCCACCCCAACAAACGACCTTTCCAGGGGTGCGTCTCAAAATTGGGCACCAAGTGAAGGTTCACGAAACGAATGCCCTCCTTCGCGTCCTTCCTCCTTCCCTCCCCTTGGAAGGGGTAGAGGGTGAAGGCTTGGGTGCCCATGGTGTGGACCACCACTCCCGGGAGGTATCGGGCGAGGGGCCGGTGCAGGACGTGCTTCGACAACACCAGCAGGCCTTGGTTGTGGCCCCGGGCAAATGGGATGGGAGCCGACGGAAGGGAATAAGGGAGGGAAGGAAGGAGGGTGGAGATGATGCGGGCTTGGTGATTGGTTTGGAAGAAGGGGAGGAGGAGGCCTTCGAAATAAAATAACCAGGAGATGGGCCCCCAGCCAGTGCCGCCGCCAAATATTTTTTCGCACAAAAAACCCAGAGGGCCGAGGCGCCAGTCAAACACCTTGTAAACGGGAGGGGGAAGGGAAGGAGGGTGAGGCGTGGAGGCGGGTAGGAGTATGGGGTGAGTCTGTGAAGCGTATACGTCGATTTAATTGGCGTTTCTTTGCCTACGATTCACGGACAAGCACAGTCCGTCGCTCCCCAGCCACCCCGTAAATGCCATCAGCCTGCAAACAGAGTGAATTCCCATTCATCCTCCCTCCGCACTTTTACCCCGCTAGCACATACCTCTTGTAGGCACACCAAGTCCGGGTCGGTGCTTCTGATAAAGTCGCATATGGCCTCCAGATTCTCGCTGGGATGCCAGCGCACTAGCGGTGCGATCCAAAGGTTATAGGTAAGGACCTACGAGCGCGGGGGAGGATGGGTTACGGAATGGGAGAGGCAAGGGGAATTAGAAAGATGAGAGAAGGAAAGACAGACGCGAGCCATGAAGGATTACAGCAACGACTCGATGCGGTATAATTAATTTAGAGAAAAAAGGGAGGCATGCGACTCTACCATCCACCCACGAACCTTAAAGCTTCGCTTGCGATCGCCGTCATCAACCTTGCCGCCATTACCACCACTACCACCGCCAATCTGGGGCTGAGTCGTACCGGCCATTATACGCCTATCGAGTCGTGTTGCGGAGTGGGACAACATCATGATGAGGAAAATCGAAAACCTCCTCTTCCCTTTGTCCACCGCCCTGCCTCTTTTTGCGCCCCCGTCATCCACGTGGTGCTTCCATGACACGTGCACGCCTAGGCTGCATCGGCAGCATGCTGACAAAGAGGGCGAGGCCAGGCTGGCTGTGGGGTGGCGACTCAATCGTCGTCACATTTCTTCAGCGATAATCCCGCACCCCCCCCCCACAAGTGGAAGTTCCACCTTCCTGCCGTATCCGTATCTACTTCCTCTCAGTAGGCTGCCGTGCTGTAAAATTCGTTGAAGGGTAGGAAGTAGATACGGCAATGAAGGAGGAATTTCCATTCGTGTGAGAAAGTACGGCAGAGCGGAATTTTGGTTTTGCCGTCGTCAGTGCGGACCGTTATGGTGCAGCTCCCCTGGATTCTATCCAACTCCACAAATGCCAGGAAATTGTCTTGAAAATACTTCGACTACTCTGTCGTCTTTTTTTTCATGATTCTTCCCATTATTTCACAAAAACCTTGTCTTTCGTTTCACTTTTTTTGCTTTTGTGCATGACCCTAGGCAACCAACACTTGCGTGTCTTGTGAATCTCTCTCCTCAAACCTCTCCCTCTTTGCCTTCCACTTTCCCTCTCTCCCTACATCGTCGTCTCCACCTCGGCCTGCCTCCCCGCATAAAAAGGTCCGAGCTTCAAAAATTCTCTTAGCTCTTCTATCACCTCGTCCCCCAACATCCCTACAGCAACCCCTCCCTCCCTCCCTCCCTCCCTCCCTCCCCCCCCCTCCCCACGCGTCTCCAGCTCAATTGCCTCCACCAACGAGTATTTCCATTCCTTCCCTATCTTGTCCATCTCCGTCGTCCGGCTCATCAGAAACTCCCGAAACCCGGCCGTTGAAAACAACGCCCGCACCCCCCATCCTCCCTCCTGTCCCACCACCGCCACCAGCAGATGATACAACGCATGTCTCAGGCTCGGAATAGGCAGGGCCTGCAGCTGCTGCAGCACAAACCTCATTGTCGACGGACTCCCGTTCAGTTCCCCCAATCGCGAAAACAGGAGCTTCCGCAAATCTGACAGGGCTCGCGCCTCTTGTGACACTACCCTCCCTCGTCCTCCCTCCCTCCCTCCCTCCTCCATCTCCATGCCCACCACTTCTGGCTGTCGTTCAGTCGCCTGGACCCTCCCCGTCTGCTCCGGCGGTGCGTGGCCCCCTCCCTCCCTTCCTCCCTCCCTCCCTCCCTCCAGAGCCTTTGCCAGACTGTGCATCTGCGCCGTTTTCATCTCCACACTTCCCCCCCTCATGTCCAACCAGCTTTCAAGCAACACCGGATCTTCCAGCACCCTCCTCAACCCTTCCCTCGATGCGCGAGCAAAGCAACACAGCACCTGCAGCGCCGCCAGCCTGTCACCCTCCCTCCTCGACTCCGAATACCGCAACACCGTGCTCATGAGCAACAGCATGATCTCCTCGTCCCCCCCCCCTCCCTCCCCCCCTCCCTCCCTCCCACTCATGCCATCGTCTCGCAACAGTGTGTGGTACGATCCACCTAAAACCCTCAATGCCGTCCCCCCCAAAATCGGGTGCGGTTCTCCTCCCTCCCTCCCTCCCTCACTCCCTGTCGCGAGGGCCACCAGGGTTCTGACCGTCCCTCGTTCTAGCACATACGCGGCGGTGTTTCTCGTACCCACGCAACCATCCAAGAGCTCTAATGCACTGAACCTAATCAACACATCTTCGGTACCTCCCGTTTTGTCTCCCTCCACGAGGTTGAAGAGCAGGCCGGCGGCGGGGCCGGTGGAGGAGGAGGTGAGGAAAGCATGGAGGGAGGGCGTGGTGTCTGATATAGAGAGGGCTTGGGCTATAATGTCTGCATACCGTAAGCGCAAGGTGCTGTCCTTTACAATCTTTGGATCGGTGCTTGCGTACTGATGAAGAAGGGAGAGGAGGAGGGTCGTGTTGCTGGCATATAAAGAGAAAAAGGACGAGGTGGAGGAGGAAGAGGCAGGGAGGAATGGAGGGAGGGAGACAGGGAAGCGCATCATTGCCAATAGCGCATCTGCAGAAAATTGACCGACGGCAATGCTAGAGTCGGCCACACCCTGGATCAAAGCATTGGCAACAGAGGACGAAACGGCACCAGCCACCGCTCCTCCTCCTCCTCCTCCTCCTCCTCCTCTTTCCCCTCCTTCTCTTTCCCCTCCCTCTCCCCCTCCTCCCTGCACCAACCGCCGTATCAACGCCTGCCTCTTCTCCTCCCTCTCTTCCCCACCTCCCTCCACCCGCTTCTCCCCCACTTGCAAATTCTGCTTCAGAATCTTCGTCGTCAGCTTCCGAACTTCTTCCTCCTGGTGCTTCATCCCTACAATCAGGTTCGGTAAGACGAGAGGATCAGTCAGCAGATCCAGGCCAAGAGGGGACGTGAAACATCGATGAATCACACGCGCCACGTGACGTAGTCTCTCCTCGTCCCCACTCCGGGTGGCCTGATCGAGAGAGAGGAAGAGTTGGACCAGGGAGACGTGCTGGGAGAGGAAAGCGCTGACAAGGTCTTTTTCGCGCTCTAGGCTCTGGGGAGTCCGAGATAGAGAGTCGGCGGGAGGAAGAGAGCGGAGGAAGGCTTTCATCCGTTCCCATTGCTCGGGGGTAGTTTCGGGGGAGGAGGAGGAGGGAGGAGGGGAGGAGGAAGAAGAGGAAGAAGAGGAAGAAGACGAGGAGGCGGCCATTTGGATAAGGTAAGAGAGAGGTGTTTGGGTTCCTGTGGAGCAATTGATAAAAAATGGGAGAAAAGGCGATTGAGAACAGATGCTTGGAGTAATGAAAAGTGAGTACGTCGTAAACGGGCTTCACTACCCCGCGCTGTCTCCTCGAGAGCAGTCGCACTGCCGGCGGAACACGGGACGGGGTGCACGGACCAGGGAGGGATATGGGATACCGTCCATGACTGGGGGCGTGAGAGTGAAACAAGCGCACCCTCATGCCTTAGGCCTTGTATATTTGGAAGACCGCCGGGGCAAAAAGAAAGAAGAAGCAACGAAGCCGTGTCCTCTTCGTCGTCATGAGTTGATGCTGCTCTCACTCTCCCCTTCGTACTTCCCCGGTTCCTCCGAACCTTCCCTTATATAATCAAACGTGTGAACTTCTTATCCTTTCCATCGTGATAACGGTGGTAGCGGCGCATTTGGTGCATGATGGACACCGCAACGCGCTGGCCAACCTGGTCAACCTCCTGCCCCTCCCTCCATAAAAATGTACACCCCACCCATGTACCTACAGGCCCCTTCGATCATGATCCTCCACTATCTCCGTCGCAATGCGCATTCCATGGCCCGACCTCTCTACCCACCATTACGGCTGCCATCCCTTCGCCGTCCATCTCCTGCTAGTCCGTCTACCTCAAGCACCCGCTCCGTCGTCTCCCACCACGGTCCCCGTCGCGTCGTTATCGTCCCGAAGCGCTCCTCGGGTCAGCATGAACCACCGCCTCCTCCTCCCTCCAAGCACGGGTTTCCCCCCTATTTTTACGCCCTGGGCATCTTCTCTGTTGGTGGCACCGTGTACTACTTTTCCAGTTTCGAAGAGACGCCGTATACGGGTCGAAAACGCCCAATTTTTGTCAGCAGACAGACTGAGCTCCAGGTGGGTCACAATATCCATCGAAATCCCAGAAAGACACCCTCTTTCCCCTCCTTTACAAATAATTGTCACGTCTGATCCCACCGTCGCATCACTTCTCCCCACTTCCCTATCCGTCCACGAGCTAGCTCGGCGAGGCGTCCAACAAAGCCATGCTCCGTCAATTTAAAGGCCGCGTCCTGCCCCCCGACCATCCTACCGTCCGCCTTTTGCGGAAGGTGGGGCGGAAATTGGCAAGGGCAGGAGGTAGAGATGCCGAGAAGCTGCCGTGGGAGTTCCATGTGGTTGACAGGGGTAAGGGAGGGAGAGAATGAGGGAGGCAGGGAGGGAAAGAGGGCGGGAATCAAGGCCACATATCAAGACATTAGATTCTCTCTTATTCTTCCGACACAGATGAAATCATGAATGCGGCGGCCATGCCTGGAGGGAAGGTGGTTATCTTCACCGGTTTAAAGGTACGGGTATGGGCGAGAGAGGGAGGGGAGAATGGACATGAGCTTAACTAGGTGGGAAAGTAAGACTTGCTTGAATCAGGCGACCGATCAGACGAAACGCCACTTTCCAATCTCATTCCTCCCTCTCGCCCTCCCTCCTTCCCTCAGCAATGCGTCAACACCGAGGAAGAGCTCGCGGCAGTGATAGGCCACGAGATCTCCCACGTCCTCCTCCGGCACTCCGCGGAACAGATGGCGTCAATGGCCATGGTGAATTCCGTGTTGTTTTTTTTGGCGTTACTCGGACTGCCCGTCAATGAGCTGACATTAATCCTAGGTACGTTGATGTGCGCTTTCCTGCCGATGACGTCCCGAGGATGGTGTTCTGACCTCCTGACCTCCCTCCCTCCCTCCCTCCCTACCTCCCTCCCTACCTCTCCCTCCCTACCTCTCCCTCCCTACCTACCTACCTCCTCAGGGGACCTTGTCGTACACAAGCCCAACAGCCGACTTCACGAAAAAGAGGCTGACAGAGTAGGGGTGTTACTCTGTGCTAGAGCAGGGTATGATCCTTCTGCAGCCGTGAGAGTCTTTGAAAGAATGGCAAAAGTAGAGGAGAAGAGGAGTGGAGGGGTCATGATGCCAGGCTTTCTTAGCACGGTATGTAGGGAGGGAGGGAGGGAGGGATGGACAGACGAAAAAGAAGATGAGAAAAGGCGGAGATACCGAAGTACATACACGCCAGTAATGTGTTGGATCTCGGTACGATGTTTATTCTAATTGTGCATCACCCTAATCATGACCGTTCTGCACACAGCACTCGGTGTCACACGGTGTTTTCCAGGCGGGTTATAATTGTAATTACTTCTAACCGTGCATCACCTTAATTATGATCGTACTTCACACAGCATCCGGCGTTCCCCGAGCGGATTAGCCTGTTGAAAGAAGAAGCGGCGAAAGTCCGTCCAATTTACGAGGAGAGTAAGGCGCAGGCCCTCTTCGCACAGGCCGTCGGAGCGAGTGGAGGAGGTGGATGAGGAGGAGGACGGGGAGAAGGCGGGTGGATGAAGGGCAGGGGGGGGAATGGTTGGTTACCTGAGTGAATGCGAGGGAGGGGTAAAATATCCAGAAATGAATGAGAATCGGTGGGAAGAGAGGGGGGGGGGGAGGAAACAATAGAGGAGATAGCGGGAGAAAATAAAACGAAGGAAAGGGAACATGTGACATGGCCGTTGGGCACAAAGCAATCATCCCTTTCTCTTATTTGATAAGATGTGATTACTTTTCCTCCCACCCTTTTGGAAAGAACAGCTTCTTCTCAAGGCTTTATTATTATTATTATATATTGGCTTTATTTCTAGGTATGTTTGTTTAGCAAAGTCTCCTTCGAACGGCCTCCTGTGCTTGGTGAGCTTGACACAGATACCGCCTTGTTATTATGTTGATTGGTTCCCTGTGTGCTGACACGAGTGGTTTCATTCGTTTCATGGCGTTTCATTTCGATTATTTGATTTTAAATTTAAACACTTGTTCTATAATACAAACAATTAGCCACAGGCCCCATATATTTGCATACAGGTAGCTCATATGCATTCACGCATACCGCTACACCAAGGGGGCGCATGCACTCGTCCCCGCCAAAGGAAGAGAGGGAGGGAGGGAGGGAGGGAGGGAGGGATGCTCCTTCCATCTTCTCACCCTCTGTGTCTCACCCGCAGGATCTTCACCGCCATCCCCGCGGCCCCAATCCCATTGTCGATGTTCACACAGGCAACGCCGGGAGCACAGGCATTCAGCATAGTGAGGAGGGGGGCAAGACCGTCCTTCCCTACCCCATAACCCACGCTGGTCGGCACCGCGATGACGGGGCAGGGGAGGAGGCCTGGAAGGAGGAAGAGGAAAAGGAGAAGGAGGGGAAAGGAAGAGGGGGAGGGGGCGGAAACATCGGCATTGCCAGTTAAGAAATCATTTTTCACTACTCCTTGCCCTCCCTCCCTCCCTCCCTCCCGCCCTCCCTCCCTCCTCACCGGCAACCACGGTCGGCAAGGCCCCGTCCATCCCTGCTACGCACACCACCACGTGCGACCTCTTAATCCTGTCCAGGGCAGCAAAAAGCCGATGAATGCCCGCAACACCCACATCGTACACTCGCTGAACCTAAAGGAGGGAGAGAGGGAGGGGGGGAAGGGAGGGAGGGGAGGAAGAGGTGACAAGGATTTAGATAATATCAAAGCAAACTCCTCCCCTCCCTCCCTCCCTCCCTCCCTCCTTCCCTCCCTCCTTTCCTCCCTCCTTTCCTCCCTCCTTCCCTGCATTCTTTCCTCCCTCCCTCTTGTTGTTACCTCGACCCCACACAATTCTGCCACCGTGGCAGCCTCCTCTGCGACAGACAAGTCAGCCGTCCCCGCGCACATGACAGTAACGAGGCCTATAGGAGGGAGGGAGGGAGGGAGGGAGGGAGGGAGGGACGTGTGACGTGCGATTGAGTGAGGCCCTTCTGATTATTGCAAACGACTAAGGAATGAGGCACCAGAGAAAGAGAGGCAGGTAGTAAAATTAACTACACTTTTTTCCCCTTCACCTTTCACGTACCTAACGACGGGGCTGTCCTTCTTTCCTCCCTCCCTCCCTCCCTCCCTCCCTCCTTCCCCCGCGGCCTCAACACCAGCAGTCGCGGCACTGGCATGTATTCTAACGTTCCATATGCATCCATCCCCCCGTCCCTTCCTCCCTCCCTCCCTCCCTCCCCCTTCATTGATTCCCTGAGGGCTGCGTATTTTTCCGAGGACACCCGCGAGGCGACGATCACGCCGTGTGCTGCTGCTGCCGGCCGATGCAGTGGAGACGAGGAAGATACTCGCGGTGCTGTTATATCTGCTGATGCTGCTCTTCGTCCTTCCTCTCCTTCTCCTCCCGTTACGACTCGCGACCGCATTTCCACCAGATTTCCCTCCGATGGGTTCGCATCATTGACATGTGTAGTCGCTAGGTCTCCTGATGCCTCCTCTTGAGCTCGGCGGCGTTCGCCCATGCTGTGTAAGATGGCAAGGAGCTGCTCCGGGGTTTTCCCTTCACCGTATATGATCTGAAGTGGGATAGGTCGGGGAGTAGGGGGGGGGAAGCGGTGGGCATGAGGGGAACGGGCTCAAGGGCAATCTATACAAATTATGCGTCGTTCTGCTTCATGCAGGGGCGAGGAGGAGGAGAGGGAGAGAGAGGAGCTATAACTCTGTATTGTGCGTGGGCTGTTTGACCTTGACAAGTCGTACTGTGGCACATTCCTACCCCCTTCCCTCCCTCCCTCCCTCTCTCCCTTGTTCCACTCTCCCTCCACATTAAGTCCCAGCGTACCTCTGGCAGTCCAGTCCGAGCCTCCCGCACGTAATCAATCTTGGCAAAGCTGTCTACGCTATCGTATCCCTTATCTTCCTTTTGCTGCTGTTGCTGCTGCTGTTGCTGCTGCTGCAGGGCCAGCAATGCCTCCTCGGCTTGAGAAGGGTTGAGTGTTCCCTGGCCGAGGCGAGAGAGGATGGAGCGGATGCTTGAAGTGGGGGTGAAAGAAAATGAAGAGAAAGAAAAGGGACATTTACTGCTGCGGAGGGAAGGGGGAGAGGCGTAGAGAGAGGATAAAATGCAGGAGGGGAGGGGGGTGGGGAGGTGGCCAGGCCCGGGGTAACGAGGGAGGAGGAGCATTCGGCGGAAGGGTGGCATGGCGTGGCTTAGCGGCTACGGTGGAAGAAAGCCCACCCAGTTTTCCTTCGTCTCCTGGTCCTGCTGTGTGTTGGTTCGTTTGGTTTGGCATGGCCAAGCCAAGCTGATCGGATTAAAAAAAATGCAGGGATGAATAACCCGACCTCCTCACCCACCATCGCTTGCTGCTTCTGATGATGCGCCTCCCTCCCCTACTTCCTCCATTTCCTCAGTAGATGGCCGTTTCCCACACGCACACCAAACTACAGTGCCAACCCGCCGTTGCGCGTGCGTGATGATGGGCTCCAGCAGTCGGAAGCACAAGAAGCGATCTCGCGGGGGGGAGGACGAGGACTCCCCCTCCGATGAGGCCACGAGCAGCAGTGAGGAGGAAACGGAGAGGCGCAAGCACAAGCATAAGAAGAAGCACCGAAAGCACAGCAGCAGAAACAGCAGCAAGAAGCATAAAAAGAACCGGGATCGTTCGCCTAGCCCGGAGTCATCGAGGTAGGAAGGGAGGGCATGGAGGGCAGGGAGGGCAGGGGAGAGGGCTTGGAGGCACATATGCATACGACATGCACCTCACACTCGCCCACCCGCATATACCCATCGCGTGACAGCGACAAGAAAAAATCATCGTCGAAGCGGAAGAAGCACAGCAGCAGGAAGGAGAGCGAGGACAACGAGGACGGAGGCATTAATGGAGGAGGGATGAACCTCTCCAGGTTGGCCGAAAGTGCGGAGGAAAGGGCGGCCCGAAAAGCGGCGAAAGAAGCAAAGAAAATAGCCAGCATGTTCGGGTAAGGAAAGGCAGGGAGGGAGGGAGGGTGATGCGGAGTGAGGGAGAAAAGAAGCGATGAATGGATGCCACATGATGCCACGAAAAGGCCGTTTTAAGGGATGCGGATGGAATGAAGAGTAAATAATGACACGGCCGAAGCTGGGGTCGAAAGGAACACATCATATAAGATATTGATTCCATCTGATAACCCATGGACCATACATCTGTATCCTCTCCGCCACTCAACCCTTGCCTTCCTCCCTTCCCTCTCATCAGATACACCTCGCAGAGCAATCCTTTCGGGGACGCGAATCTCCACCAACAGTTCATATGGAAGGCCAAGAACGATGTGATGGACCACAAGGAGAAGAAGGAAGGGGAAGGAGGAGGGGGGGGGGGAGGAGGAGGGAAGGGGAG
>Ga0160419_100365_pt1 | contig 29979 bp, 26 predicted proteins | sample CelAP2metagpilot_2_FD_108196 | JGI IMG/M metagenome (GOLD analysis project Ga0160419, IMG submission 108196) | Phycosphere-associated microbial communities from Cellana algal ponds in Kailua-Kona, Hawaii, USA - Cellana AP2-4-25 metagenome pilot ... | reverse complement strand
TCACTGATCGAAGCAAGTCTTCGACAGGAGAACTGAGTGGGGATCTGGATGCGTATTCGATCTCTCGGTCACACGTACCATTCCGTCCTCAGCCCCTGGTGCTCTCTTGTCAACTGCGCATGTATTTATCGCAGGAGATGTCGAGAAGCTCTCATCTCCATGAACGCATTGTATTGCAATCAAATATGCAAAACAATTCCTTCTAAGGTGTCATGACGAAACAGATCTGCTGTGCTCACACACAGTTTTCTGCTTCTCATGATGAAAGGACAAGGGAGGAATCCAGGGCGCCTTGTGATGGGCAGCAATACAGCCAGCATCTCAATCGCAGAAAGAACGTAATGGGAGTTGAACTGCCGTGAGAATTCCTGTCTAAATAGACAACTGTTCTGATTATGAATGTTTTTATGTACTTTATTGAGTTCAAAGGGAATATATTGAGGACAGTCCGTGTAAGGACATGGTGGCGTTGCGAATTAAGAAGATCGACGTTGTAGGCATGCTGCGCTCGTGCATCCCTCCCCATTCTTTTCATTTTTTGCTTCCCCACAACTACCACCACTGCATAACATATCACAGAGGCAGTAACACTTCATGCTTTACTTTTGTTTCCTTCCACTGTGTTAAGAGGCTCCTCCCTTGCTCTTTTTCCGCCGACTGCATTGTGTTCCAGTAGTAACGGCAAGCAGGTCCCTGAGAGCAAATATGGCCTTTTCTCACGTCCCCTACAACCAACCGAATACCATACATACAATTTTAACAGAACTATGGAATCGACAAATTCCTACAGATAGCCCTTTAACAGAGATAGCGCCCCCTCATCTCCTGCCGCAAGAACCTTCCGACCATGGCCATCGTGCCTAGAGCACCGAGGTGCTTCCTCCTGCCGCGGCAAGTAAAGCTGATAATTGTTGCAGCACTCGTTCTGCTACTGCTGATCATTGTGCCAGGTATGAGGAAGCACACTTGTATTTCTCATCTTTATAGCATGAGCAAAGGGATTTTATGTAGAATAACGTGTACATCTCGGCCCCTTCTTGCCCTCTCCAAGCTATCGGTGCTCATCCTACAAGAGTACACTCGGGGTCACGAGTCACTCATGCCAGCACAAATACACGAATGACCGGGCACGCTTTTTAAGCTCTCAAACTTAAATTTGCACGACCGTGCGGATGCATACGCAAGCATTCTTACGCACCAACATATAAACACACACTAGAAGCTGTTGCCTTTGCCCCTCTAGGAAAGGCTTGCCTGCTACCCGCCTTGGGGTCCCGACATTCGTTTTCATCCCGGGCGCAGACCGCAGCATCTCGACAGGACCATCATCAGCACCGAAGCCGGCATAGTAACGGACACGATTCCCACCCAGTCTACTCTGACTTTGTCCGCATCGACGGCGACGAGCATGACCCTCTCCGCCGGCGGGGTTTTGACGTCTCGGTCCGCAACTTTGTACGGCGGGCCATGGAGACTTTCGAAATTGGCAAGATTGGTAAAGTCGCTGCCTTGGCCGCGGCACAGTCTGGGAGGGGATGCCCCTCGGGCACCAAAGACTGGCTGCGATTCATCAAAGCCTGTCTGTACGAACGGACCTACTTGACCTTGAGTATTTTTGCGCTAGTGGGGGCGGCGTCTTGCGAGGTAGCCGTGCCGCACTATTCCTCCAAGGCGCTTAACTCGGTGGTTGTCACAGGAAATATGCAAGATTTTCATCAGGCCGTCACTACCGTCATTGCTTTGGGCCTGGCCTCTTCCGCCTTCACCTTCGTGCGTGCGGCATTTTTCGGCCTTTCAGGCACCCGTATTGCTACTCGCGCACGGTCCATGTTGTTGGGGTCGTTGCTGAAGCAGGACATAGCGTTTTTCGACAGCAAAGACACAGGAGAGCTCACCAATCGCTTGTCGGCGGATTGTTCGAAGTTTTCCAGTGTAGTCTCGTCTCATGTCAATGTCTTGTTGCGGCAGTCCATCCAGCTGATCGGGGGGGGCATTTTTCTGTTTCGAATTAATCTCGGCCTGGCTTTGGTGACCTTCCTGGGCATATTTTTGATTGGTGCCTTGACGACTCTGCATGGTGAGTTCATCCGCCGTATGGGTCGACGGAGCCAGGACTCCCTGGCCAAGGCCAATGCCGTTGCCGGGCAGATCCTCTCTTTGGTTCGTGTCGTGCGGTCTCATGGGAGCGAGCACCAGGAGCTGTCCCGGTATGGTGCTCAATTGCGCAACACGGTCAACATGCTCGAAACACATGACTTGGGGCACAGCCTGTACCGTTCTCTTGTTCGGTTGCTACAGACAGGCCTCCAGGCCACCGTCATGGGTCTTGGGGCTCGGGCAGTTATGCTGCGGCAGATGACCGGCGAGCAGCTGACATCGTTTTTGTTTTACGTAAATTTTGTGTCGGCGGCATCATTCGATGTGGGCGACCGGTGGACGAGCATTCAGGATGCCATTGGGTCTACAACCTCCGTCTTTTCACTCATGGACCGCAAGCCTCGCCTAAGGGTGCGGGAGGATCTCCGAGGCGCAATAGCAGCAGGGGTCTTGTCCGCGGACACAACGACGTGCAAAATGAGTGACGCAGCGCTGCAAGCACCAAGGACGCGGTACAATTACATGGCAGACAGCTACGTGCCTTTGGGACGGGTCAACTTTTCGAATGTCACGTTTGCGTACCCGTTACGGGAAAAGAAGACAGTATTGCATGACATTACTTTCGAGATTCGCCCGGGAGAGCGCACAGCAATCGTGGGAGGAAGCGGCGCCGGGAAAAGTACGTTGATGCGATTGTTGACGCGCTTTTACGGTTAGTCTTATTGCTTTGACGGGAAGAAAGAGGTTGAGGGAAATAGGGAGCAGAGAGGTTAGAGGGAGTAGGAGTGAAACGAGACCCTCTCCATAGCCAATACTTCGATGGAGTTTATTTAATTGGTCCTCTTCCTCTCACGCTAACTGATTCAAACCGTGCCTCATAATCATAGATCCAACCACGGGTCAGGTGCTGCTGGACGGCCAGGACATCAGCTCCCTCACACAACGGGTAAGTGTGCGTCGGAGTTGGCGAGACGTTTGTTCCTTGCCTTTTTCTTTTCTCGATGGACTGGCCGCTCCCTGCTCTCTCTGAATCGCCAAGTGCCTTTCACGTCCACAGGAGCTGACACAGCGAATCTGTTTCCTCCCCCAAGAGCCCCAACTTTTCCCCATCTCCATCGCGGACAACATCATCTACGGCATGCAGGAAGATTCCTACTCCTCGGAAGATATTGAGCAAGCCGCGCGCGAGGCCAATGTACACGACTTTATCCAATCTCTTCCTGAAAAGTACCAGACACGGGTAGGGGAAGGCTCCGTCTCACTCAGTGGTGGTGAAAAACAGCGAGTGTGCTTGGCAAGGGCGATCATCCGCCGGCCCAACGTGCTTCTGCTCGACGAGCCCACGAGGTAAGAGAAACAAGAGGAGTTTGTGTTAGGTAAGGGAGGAAATGTCTTCTCGGTGTAGCAAGAAATGGCGATCAAGGGACCTTTTCCTCTACTCCCGTGATGGTCTCCCGTTTGTGGCAAGAGAAACGTAACAGCCTGAATGTACTCTTCTCCTCTTCGTCATCACTCACTGGTACATTTCTTTCTTATTCATTCAACAGTGCGCTGGACGTGACTTCGGAAAAAGGTAAGATCTGTGGCCTGAGGGGCTGGCTCGCGGAGAAAGAGGGCGTGAGTATCATCATCGTGCCCTCTTTAAATGCCATTTTTGGTAAAGAGGGGGGATAGGATAATATGCTACCTTCACTTTTTCCCCTTACCTGTCCTTGCTTGATCACCCTTTGCTGCGCTCAAGTAACCTCACTGACTCTTCTTTGCCAATTTGTACCCTCCATCTATTCATAACAACAGTCGTTCAGGAGGCTCTGGACCTCGTGAGCACTGGTAGGACCGTAGTCATCATCGCGCATCGCCTGTCGACAATCAAGCATGTGGAGAACATCGTTGTGATGGAGGTAAGAAGAGTTGAGGATGCAGTTGTATTGAAGAGGAGATGAAATAGCGCACGGAATATGTGAGAGATTATGGAGACTCATCAGCAAACACGTACATCACATCAACTCAAAGAATGGACGAATCGCAGAGCAAGGGAATCATGCCGTGCTCAAGGCAGCGAACGGCGTCTATTCTAAGTTGCTCAAAACTTATAAGGACAGCATCATTGACGCATAGCCTGTAAAGCTGGGGGAATGAGCCGTGACAGTACGTATGTATTTGTAATTTGTTTTACTGGCAAAAAACAATAGCAATAAAATAATTATGTTGGATAATTATTAAGCCTCACGCACTCTGCTAGACTATCCTGTGTAATTGTTGTATTCCTACATCCTCTTTTGTCCGCTATGTTTATCTGGCTGGACCACCAATTCCCATGCTGCTTACTTTCCCTCGTTTCCTCACATACCCACCCAATCCCCTCCTTCTTTTGAGTGACTGTGGTCCTCCCTGTCAAACCGCCCATAGGAAACTGAGGGGGAGAGGGACGTGTGACGCTGATGGGAGTTGGAGTAGAAGTTAGAGTCGTCATTGTGTTTCGCCGCCCGCCACGCCTTTATTTTGAGGCAGTCCATCTGCCAGTGGCCAACCTTCTCACAGAATGTGCACTGGTTGTCGGCGAACCTGTTGCGCGGGGTGCCCCGGCCGCGGATGTTGCGCGTTTCCTCCGAGAACTCGTCGCCTTGCTTGCCCTCGGGCGGCCGTTTGCCATCCCTGCCTTAGCTCTATGCCTTGGTTAGCTCCGCCATCGCCTCACCGTGCTTTTTGAATGCCGTTGTCAACTCGGAGACTGCGTTGACCAGCCCATCCGGAGTTCCGCATTCACTAGCATTCCACGCTCATCGCAGAAATGGAACACGACATCATGAAAGTTTGGCCAAGGAACGGCCTTCTCCGAGAGCCTCTCGTCGCTATCTGCGTCTGCGCAATGCTATGGATTGCACGCATGCGGACAGAAATATCGATCGACAAATGTAAGACAAAAGTACGGTGACAGAAGTGTTTGCATTGATCCTATGTCATTTGAGTCACGAACGACACAATTAGACTCTTTGCGGGCCCCTCCAACCTCCCGCCTCCTCACCTCCTCAATTCCCCAGCTTTCGCCCCCATACTCCTTGTGCGACAATGACACAGCTCGGTCCACCGCGCAAACCCTTTATCCTCACTTCTTTCTTTCGCTCCTCCTCCTTTTCTACCCCGTCCTTTATCAGCAGCATGGCCTCCTCCTCCACCTCCTTCTCCCCCCCCTCTTCCTCCCTCCCACCACGCGCGCCAGGCAGGAGCGGCGCTGCAACAGCGGCCTTTCAAGGCCTGGAGAGCAAGATTGAGTCGATGCAATGCAAACACAAAGGCAAGTGCATTGAATCTTGCGTGTTATTGTATTTCCTCTTGCCCCGCAACCACAACTCACTCCTACCCTGCTCCTCATCCGCGTGCGCACAAACTTACTCCATTCCTGATCCTCATCACAGTCATCCTCCTCTCTCCCCATTACTCGCACCCACAGAGAAGCTGCGTGCGCTCGAATGTAAGAAGCGAGAGGCCCAATCCATGCAGGAGGACCTTGTTGTCTTCCGCCAGGCAAAGCAGCTCCTCAAACGCAAGGCCGCCGTCCTTAACATGCAGCTGCAGCAGGTGAGTATAGATGTACGTATAAGTATGCGCAGCTAAATATGTACGAGTAGGCAGAAAGAGCAGAGATGGGTGCTATCCCAGACTCGCTGCACGTCTTGTAGCTTTCCCCCCTGAGCCTCCGCCGTCACCGCCAACTCCTCCTCCTCCTCCTCATCCTTCTCATCATCATCCTCTTCATCCTCCTCCTCATCCTTCTTCTTCTTCTTCTTCTTCTTCTTCTTCTTCCTCTTCTTCTTTCCTCTTGCCCCTCCTCATCCTCATCCTCATCCTCCTCCTTCTCCTTTTTCTCTTCCTCCTCATCGCCCTCCTCCTCCTCCTTTTTCTCCGCGTCCTGCTTCTTCTTCTGCTTCTTCTCCTTTTTCCTCTTTCCCCAAATCTCCTTCCGTCGTGCCTCGTCATCGCTCCTCCTCTTATTTTTATTTTCCCCATGCATCTACTGACTCTTTTCTGTTCGACCCACATAACAGGCAAACCTCCAGCTACTCGACTCTCAGGTGCAGGTCGATACAGTCACAAATGCCAACCAAGAACTGCAATCCCTCTTTGCCCTCTACTATGACCACTACCACGACCAAGAGCGACAGCAACAGCAGACCAACGGCAGCAACAGCGCCACCACCATCACCGCCACCCAGCAAGAGAACAACGACGGTGACAACGCTCCTGCTGACGCTGTTACTGACGCTGGTGCTACTGTTGCTGCTGCTGCAGCTGCTGACAGTGTTCTAAGAGCGCTGCTGAGTGGAGGGGCTAAATTGGAATCCAAGGGTTTAGAGAGTGAGGTCCAGCTTCGCTTGCTCCGCCGTTTGAACCTCCTGATGGAAGCGAAAACCTGGAAGCTTCTAGAACAACTCGAGGAGAAACAAGAGGAGAAATCTCGTTTGATCCGCCAGAATCATCTCCGGGGCGCGGAGACGGCGAAGTTGGTGGCTGCGCATGAGGCAATGGTGGGACAAAAAAAGGCCTTGCACCAACAGAGGGGGGTCAAGATGAGGGTGCTGCAGCAGGTAGAGACCAAGAAAGCGAGGTTGGAGGAGTTAAAGAAGAAAGCCCGAGCGATGGATACGTCCTTAAGGGTAGAGGAGGCCAGCTACATGAAGATGCATAGTGTTGGTGCTGCGGCGACTCTTTCTGCTTCTACTACTACTGTTACTGCTGCTACTGCGTCAGCGTCATCGGTCGTGGCTGCTGCTTCACTTGCTACTGCTATTGCTGGTGCTGATGCTTCTGCTACCGCTACTGCTGCTGCTACTGCTGCTACTGCAATTGTCATTCCCTACATCCCGGCACAAGATCATGAAATAGCGCGGGGTGGTCGTCGGCTGGAGCAGCAGCAGGAGGACAAGAAAGAAGAGAAAGGCAACCGTCGGAAAGTTGAGCAGCATCAGAAGGAGGAGTGTAGGGAGGAAGACTATAATTTGTCACTTGCTTGCGACGCACAAGGAGACCCCAAGGAGAACAAGGACAACACCTAGGGCAGCACGGGAAGGGTCGTCGACGCGCTCACCCAGCTGGTGGGAGGTGAGAGCTGTGAAGGCGAAGGTCAAGGAGTTGCAAAGAGGGACGGCCGAGCTTATGTCTATGATATGTGTGGTAATATGAAGTTTGGTTGTTTGCGCATGTATGAGTGTGAACTTGCTGCCAAAAATAACCAGCTGTTCAAAAAGGAGGAAGGGGGAGGGGGTATGGAGGAAGAGGGCGGGAGGGAGGGAGGGAGAGAAGGAGGGAACGGTGGAACTCACCCGCCGCGCCGCCTGGACAGAAGAAAGAAGAGAAAAAAAAAGGAGGTGAGAAAGGACGCGATAAAAGTTGTTTCTCCATTGCTTTATGTCGCATTTCCTTCCGCTATTGTCTTGTCTTACCTTGGTCCCAATGAGTGCCTTGAGACCCGCCATCATCCCGGCCTGCTCCTTTCTGCTCCTGCTGCTGGTGCTGCTGCCAGTCTCCGTGGCGTGCCTGATGACGGCGTTGGAGCAGCCCCACAGCGCATCCACCAGCAGAAAGCTGGCATCGCGGCGACATGTCTCTAAGGCGACCGCTGCGTGAGTTGTGGATGTAGTCATGAGTTCGACTCAACCAGGGGCTCCACGCAATCGCTCGAATTTGTTAGGCGATACGTTTTGAAAGCTTGAAGACAGCGATCCGGTGCTGTGACACTGTCTACACCCTCCCTGTCTAGTGATGATGGCAATATGTGTGAATCAAAATGACAGGATTGGAAGGATATGTGTATTCAACTGCCTTCGTAAGTTGCTGCCAGTCGATAACCTCCTACCCCCGTTTTCGCCCGAGAAAACGAAGTGAATTGAATACGCAAGACACACTGACACAGACGGTCACCGAAAATACGTCATGATCGAGCGAACAATATTTTTTTCTTCTTTTTCTTCTTCCGCCTTGGACCCTTTTACGAATGCCCTCCTTTACCTACCACTTCCAAGCATCCCCCTCCTCTCCCCTGTCCCACACACAATTTACGACGTGCTCATACTCTCTCCCTCCGACGCCAGCTCCATCGCCTCCTCACCCGCCGCCGTCCCGCCGGCATTGCCCTCCACCTCGACCGCATCCAAGTACTTTTGCAGCTCCTCTCCCTCAATGATCTGTAACGGATGATCTTTCCCCACCACAGCTACCGAAGCATTGTCCTTATCCAGCTCCTTGTCTCCTACCAGTGTGATTGTCATGAGTTCTATGATGAGTCATCTGTACGACTCTAGACACGACATTGGACCTCAATGAATAATATCCTCCCTTCCTTTCCTCCTTTCCTCCCTCCCCATCCTCTACACTTACCCGTCGTCCCCGAAAGCGCCTTCAACGCATGCTTGATCAAATCATCCACACCCAGCTCCTCAAACTCCGCATAATACTTCTCTAGATATGTCTTGCCGGATTGCGCGCGCGAGCCGATGGCTTGGGCAATATATTCGTAGTAGGCACCCGAGGGGTCGGTTTGGAAGAGGTGGGGGCCAGTCTGGTCGTAGGAAGCAATCTGTAATGGAAGGAAAGGAGGAGGAAAGGTGAGAACATACTTCGGATGTGAGTCCACGGGGGTGTAGGGCATGGCATAGCAGGCCTTATATTGACAGAAAGACCGAAGTCAAAACCCCGTACTTCCTCAATTCCTCCTTCCCTCTTTTCCCCACCACGTACCAATAGCCCCACACCATACGGCCGTCGAACATAAGACTGAGTGCATCGCTGATGCTTGTCTGCAACATTCAACACCAACCGGCTGGCCTGTAAAGCGCTGCCATAGACGTACTTATGGTTCAAGGCCTCGGTCCGCATGTACTTGGCCAAAGAGCGGGCATCGGCAGTCAAGCCCGAAATGGCAATCCCGATATGATCGTCCACCTTGAAAATCTTCTTTTGGTATGACGACAGTTCATTGGCCGAACGCTTGAGGGCCGCTAGAACGACGAAGTCCTTGGAGCGCAGGCCGAGGGCACAGGCACCCTATCAGGGGAGGGAGAGGGGAAGTGGAGGGAAGGGGGAGAGTGAGCGTCTAATTATCTGGCTCCAAACCGCAGCCTCCTAAATATCTTTGGTACTCCTCCCTACGTTAAGATATCTTTTTTTATTGTGCCGTGGTGCTGTGACATCCCCTCCACTACATGTACACGACAATCTCCCCGACATGACTATTTGCTAGCCTCCTATCCTTTTGCAGTCCTCTACATACCTGCTTGACCGCCTCCAACGCGTACTCCACTTGATGCAGCCGGCCCTGAGGACTCCACACAGTAACATCGGTATCGTACTGGTTGCGGAACATGTCTGCCTGTGTGGGTGTATGAGGGAGAGGGCAAAGGTGAGTGCAGGGAAGCATCACCTTCTTCGTCTTCTTCGCTTCGCCAGGGAGCTTTCTTCCCCCCGAGGACCGTCGCCCACCCCGGCATGACAGTGTTACCCCAGTATCCTCATCTACCTCATCGAGAAAAGTGGCGGCAGCCTAGTCAAGCTTTCAGGGTGAGGCACTGCAGAGAAAGCATCCTCGCAAGGAAGGAAAGCGAAGTCGTCGTCTGTGGCGATGTGCCGGCCTTTTGGAGAAGCCCTCCGAGTAAGTTGCTTCGGTGCAAGACAAGGGGCGGAATGACACAGATTACAGATTTGAGCACCATGGTAGGGGGGAGTGGGCCTTGAAGGCCTTAGCGCTTGTCACAAGGACATGGGAGACAAAGACAATCATCTCGTGAAGTAAGACGATGTGCGATGCGAGACAGTCACCACTGTGCTCGGCAAGACGAGAGGAAGCGAAAAACCATGCTTTTACATCAATCCATGGAACTTGGTGATTAAGGGTTAGTCCGTTGAATTGTTGTAGCGACGCACAAAGGAGACGCACAAAATAAGCGGGTGGCTGAAAACAGGTCGTTAAGTAGTTGAGTGTTTGCAAATTTTGATTTTGGTCGTCTCTTGTTCTCACGCTTGTTAATGGAGTCTCCTCTCACTATCGTCTCTCCCATGCACGTACACTCACTCTCCCATACACACATATATACAGTTTCGCTACATTAACCTCATCTCCTTTCCACTCTACTCTCCTCTACAGTTTCCGTTATCCATCACTCACTCCCATCCCTGCCCCACACCCCCTTGCGACGACGACTGTGATCCTCCTCCCCCACGGCTTCGACGGCTGCTGCTGCTGCTGCTCGACACCGGCTTCGCCCCATGGCACACCTCACACTTTTTCCTCCGAGATCCGTTCATAAATGTGCATGAGAGACATGCCCAGCTGCTATTCGCTGTTCCTCCTACTCCTCCTCTGCACCTTGTTCCTTCCTCCTCCTGCGACCCCTCGAATGCAGCTTTTTTGCTCCCCTTGCCCTTCACCGGACTCAGAGGCGTCGCCGCCCGCTTCTTGCTGCTGCTGTCCTTGACTCCCTTTCTTCTTCTCCTGCGCTCTTTTTCTTCCTCCGTCTCCTCCTCCGTGCCCTCCTCCTCCTCCTCCTCCTCGGTGTCGCCCGCCATGCATGCCCCAGCAGAGACCGCAGGAATTTCCCCCATCCCTCCCTCCTCCTCCTCCTCCTCCTCTTCCACCTTCCCCTCCTCTTCATGGTAATACACAGCATTCGTACCATCATCATCACCACTGCAGCCCATCATCAAGTTCACGTCATCGTCGTAGGACTGCGCTTCCAGTAATTGCTGCTGTCCCAGGCATTCTTTCTTTTCCTTTCTTTCCTCCACCCCCGCCTGGTCCTCCTCTATCTTACTCACTGAGACGATCTTGGTGCTACTACTCATGTTCGGTTGTTCGTCGTCGTCGTCCTCCTCCTCCTCCTCTTCATCATCATAATCATCATCATTCTTGTCATCATCACTGCTCAACAACACTGTGTTTGTGTGTCGGGTTCAAGAAAAGGATTGGGTGAGCCGCGTCATAGATCACAGGAAGAACTTAAGAGAGAAACGGCACAAGGGGTCGCATGACACACTCCCACACACAATTCTCTGGTCCCCTCACCTTTCCCCCCCAAACCCCGTCGAGATACTTACAAAGGACGTCCTCTTTCTCTGTCTCCTCCCTTGCTTGCTTCGCGCCCCCCCTCTTGCCCTTGTCTTTGCTCTTCTTCTTCTTGATGACCACCACCTCCTCCTCCTCTTCTTCCTCCTCCTTCTCCTCTAGCTCACTCTCTGTCCCATCAGAGTTTTTTGACACCTCTTCCTTTTCCTTCTTTTTCTTCTCCTTCCTCTTCGGTCCCTTCGCCTCAGGGGAGGAAGAGGAGGAGGAAGAAGAAGGAGAATGAGATGAAGACAAAGACGACGACAAAAAGGAAGACACCGACGAAGCATCGTTCTCATCTTCCCCATCCTCCTCGTCGTCCTCCTCGACCACCACTTTTTTCTTCCGCGAACCCGCGTCGAAGCTGCGGGCCTCCTTCTTTTTCTCCTTCTGCTGCTGCTTCTGCTGCTGAGATGCACACCCACGCCGAGCCAGGGAACTTCCGTTGTCCTTCTCCTCCTCCTCCTCCTCCTCCTTCTCCTCCTCCTCCTCATCATCATCATCCTCCTCCTCCTCTTCTTCTTCTTCTTCTTCTTCTTCCTCTCCCTCCTCCTCTTCGTCATCACTACTACTGCTACTACTGCTCGCGTCAACCCACCCCTCCTTCTCCTCCTCCGTCTTCCCCCTCTTCTTGGCCACTTTCGCTTTCCCTTTTATCTTCTTCTTTTCCTTGCCTTCCGACTCACTTGTGAAACTCCCATCACTGCTATCCCCCTCCTCCACCACCACCACCCTTTTCCCTCCCGGCCTCTCTTTCTTCTTCGGCTCAGGCTGTGGGTACTTTTGCAACAGCCCCCAAGCCACTTCCAGTCCAAATATAAACGACACCACCCCCTCCTCCAACCCTCCCTCTCCTCCTCCCTCCCTCCCTCCCCCAAGACCCAGCATCGCGTCTCTCAGCACCGGGTCGTCCACTGTCTCCACGCTCCAATGGTGACTCCAATTATTCAGGTCCTCCTCCAAGGGCATGCCTACCTGCGCCTGAAACTTGTCTCCTTCCTCCTCCTCTTCCTCCTCCTCCTCTACTGGTGCAGCATCAGCACCAGCAGCAGCAACAGTGTCGTCCTTCTTCCCTTCCTCCTCCTCCTCCTTCTCCTCCTTCTCCTCTTCCTCCTTGTCCTTCTCATTTTTCAGCCGCACCAACGTAGGGGCCAACGTCCTCCACTCCCTCTCGAACGCCGTGCGCAAGCGACACAAATCCGTCTGCAACTGCAACTGCACCACCCCTCCATCCCTCCCACCCTCTCCCTCTCCTCCTCCCTCCCCTGCACTCTTGGCGATTGCCTTGTCGGTCGCCACCATCACCTTCCTCATGTGCTTCGTAAACGACGGCAAGTCTCCAAAATCCCCGGCATCCAACATCCGGAGCACCTCCTCCAAACTCAACAGCTCCACCCTCTCCTCCACCGGGAGCCCCTCGATCACGCCCTCCAACCCGCCCTCCCTCAACGCCTGCATCAACTCCCCCTCCTGCATGTCAACTACAAACTTCCTCACCTCCATGGTCTGGGCCTTATTCAATGCACCGGCTCCTCCCCCTCCTCCTCCTTCTCTCCCTCCCTTCAGCGCCGCAGCCGGGCACCGTCGACATGCAAGTTTCTTGTGCGTGTCCGACACGGTGGTCTCGTCGAAACGGAACAGCTGCCGCAAATCTTTGCTCGAGAGGGAATTCACTTCCTCCTTGTCGTCCACAATGCTCTGCAGCCCTTCCTTGGACAATTGCCTCATAAATATCTTCTCTTCGATCGTCCCTGTGCTCATGAACCGATAGATGAAGCACCGGTGCTGCTGCCCCTCCCTCCACACCCTTGCTGCCGCCTGCTTATCCACGGCCGGATTCCAATCCGGATCAAATAACACCAGCCGATTCGCCCCTACCAGATTTATTCCGCATCCGCCGGCCTTGCTGCTCAAGAGGAAGGCAAAGCTGTTCGTGGTCGGGTCATTGAAGACATCCACCAATTTCTGCCTCTTCGTGACGTTCGTGCTCCCATCCAGCCGGACCACGGGCCACCCCCGCCCCTGACACAACTGCCCAATCATATCCAGCGTCTGCGTATAGTTACTCACGATCACAATCCTCTCCTTCCCTCCCGCCCTCATCTGCTGCATCAGCCTCTCCAACACCAGCATCTTCCCCGACATCTCCGCCTGCACCCTCAGCCTCCCTCCTCCTCCTCCCCTCCCTCCACCCATCCTTTCAGGCGCCGACAACAAATGTGCTATCTCGGACAGGCCAATCCCTCCCCCCTTCCCTCCCTCTCGCCCGCCTCCTCCACCACCTTCTCCACCTTCAAACCCGTATCGCACTATGGCCCCCCCCCGGGAGGACGAGGACGAGGACGAGGTGTCCTGCAGCAGCATCGGGTGGTTGCAGAGTTTCTGCAGCGCGCCGATGGACGAGAGAATGTTGGTCTGCTTCCCCTCGCAGATGTGGCGGATTTCCTTGGACGACAGGAGGTGCTTGTAGATTTGTTTTTGGAGGGGGGTGAGGCGACAGCAGATGACTTGGACCAGCTTCGGGGGGAGGTGTTGCGCGTTCAGGGTGTTGGTCCGGCGGAGGATGAATTGGTTGACCAGGGCAGACATGTCGTATTGGCAGCACTGGGCTTTGAGTACCTCGGCGTCGGTGGCGTCCGGCTCCCGCCCGGCCAGGACGTGACGCACCACCTGCCGTCGAAAATCGGCGGGGGAACCGAGGATGCCTGGAGGGGGGAGGGGGGAAAGAGGGTAAAGGAAGGGAGGGATAGAAGAGGGATGAATGTCAGGGAGGGGGGGAAGGGAGGGGGGAAGGGAGGAAGGGAGGGAGGGCTTACCTACCGGGGTTAGTGAAATCCACCATGGCATAAAACTCGTTCAAGTCATTTTGCAACGGCGTTCCTGACAGGAGCAGACGACGACGACACACCAGCTTCGCCAGCGTCTGATTTGTGGCTGTTTCCGCATTCTTTAGTCTGTGCGCTTCGTCGCATATCAAAATGTCACAACATCCATCGCACCCGGCCGGGAAACTCTTGGCGTGCCCGCGGAACGTCTCGTAGGAGATGATCAGCACTGGAAGGGAGGGAGGGAGGGAGGGACGGACGGAGGAAAAGGGCCAGCGGTAATGAGATGCATGAGCGGTCTATTTGCGCTGCATCCTAAGGCAATCGATACATACATGTCCTCACCCCACAATCATTTTGCTCGCTAACACACTCCATCCCTCCATCCTTCCATTCCTCCCACCCTCCCTCCCTATCCACCTACCTCGGTTTCGGGGGTTACTCAAGAACCGGCTAATCTCAATCTTGATCCCCTTCCCACTCTCCGTACACGCTACCACCTGCAAATCCGGATCATCCCCCACCCATTTCGTGATCTCGTTCGCCCAGTTCTTGATCAGACTCGTCGGGGTCACCACCAAAGCCTTCCTCGCGACCCGCTCCCCCGGTTTGAATCCTTGCTTCAACAGCGTGTGTAGCACTACGATAGACTGCAGCGTCTTTCCAAGACCCATGTCATCTGCCAAAATGCAGCCCTGGCCATTAAACCCGTCTCTCTGGCCCGTTAAGCATTCAAACACAAACTGCACTCCTTCCCTCTGGTGTGGCCTCAAGACCTTACACAACCGATCCGCCACCTTTATCTGGTGCACCACCACTTCCCCTTCCTCATTCTCTACTTCTCCCTCCCATAAAACCAACGATTCCCACGTCCTCTCCTCCAGGACTACCCCTTCCTCCCTCCCTCCTTCCCCGGCCGGCATGCTATCCTCCTCCGCCTGCCCCAAGGCCAATGCCTCCTCTCCGTCCAAATTCGTCAGATCTTGCAAGACCGGTTGGAACTTCACCATTCCTCCCACGCCCGTCGATTTTATGAACATGTGCGCCTGAGGCTTGCGCATTCCGATCGACTTTTTCTTGAAGAGCTGGTCGCTGTCCGAGGTCCGCGTGCCGCAAGGCGAGATAAACTTGGTATTGACAGGACGCCCTTGTTGCACCATCAACCAATTCGTCAACGGCTCGCGTGAGACGATGCACCTGCCTGACACCACCGCTGCAGCGTTGCGCCGGGCCATGATGGTCTCGCCTGTAGTCATCCAGCTGCTGGTGGACGGCCGTAAGGTGGTAGTGCCTCCTCCTCCCTCCTCATTGCCGCCCAAGCTGCTGGTGACAGGCATTTTTTTGAAGGAAGGCGCATTGCTCCGCCGCATGGTAGGTAGGAATTATTGACGGCCAAGGGCGTAATATGTAGAGTGGGGGTGGTTATGTGCCTGTGTCGTAGAATTGTGAGGGAGGGAGGAAAGGGAGGGGGCGGAGAGAGGAGGATTCATTGAAGAAAAGACTCGGAGGGGTGGCGGCAGGAGGTCGATGAAGAGGCAGGCGTCAGGGGCAAGGTATGCAACGAACGCACGCTCAGCCAATTGAGAAGAGATAAAAGGAGGAGCCTGGTATGCATCGTGCGTGTGGAAAGTCAGTCGCCGCTTTCGCTGCCAATTCTGGCGATTCCGTGAGCATGGAAGTCAGCCAGGAGTGGTGTGGCAACTGTGGCCTGGGAGTCTGGGTGGAGGCTCGCGATTTCTTGCTTTCACTTTCTCTTCAGCGCAACTTACACACCACACCTACATGATCACCACCGCCACAGGCAGCTCCCTGAGGACGGCGCTTCACCATCACGCCCGTCGGGTGATAAAGCGCTGCAACACGCGAAGACAGACAAATGGCGGCCTCCTCCTCCTCCTCCTCCTCCTCCTCCTCCTCCTCCTCCTCCTCTTCTGTCTCCCATTTCCCCTCCTCTTTGAAACCAACGCAACAAGGACGACGACAACAGCGGCGACAACAACATGATGTCAATTATACTCTACTTTCACCCGGCAACATCAAGGAGTTTCTCATGCTCTGTCGACCATGCGTAGGCTGGCCGCCCCTCAAGCACAGCTCATTCATTCCGGCTTTGATAATTGCCGTCGACGGTGGTGGCAATGAGGACTTCACTCCCACTACCAACAGCATTTTATTGTCCTTGAATTTGCATGTCCCACCCATTCGCCCCACCAACAAATCAATTTCAACATCAGCACTTGAGGAAACCATGCTTCACTGCAATAGCCTGGCCTCGCTACCTCTACGCTCCAGGGCACTCGACTGCATCCTCATTCAAATTGCGGACATTACAGACACTCAACGCCTGCACACCTCATTGTCGCAGCTCGGTACTTTTCTCAGCAGCGATGCCATGACGCACGTATTGATCTGCATTGTAACACCTGGACGGCTGACAGCCGCCGTGTTGGCTCTCTTAGAAGATGCACTAAATGAATCTTCCTCCTCTTCCTCCTCCTCCGCTTCCTCCTCCTCCTCCTCTTCCTCCGTTCATCCACCCCTGCAAGTAGTATCCCTCCGACAGCTTACCTCAGGTAATTTATGGCAGTGCGGACCATGCGCTCTAGAGCTTGCGGGGCCATTACTGAACGGCGGGAGCGGAAGCAGGATTAACGGCAGTAGCTCTTTTGGTCTAATTCAACTACAACGCTACCCTGCATGTAACCCTCCACATCCTGCTATTGCTGCTCCGCCTGCTGCCGCCACCACCACCACAACTCTAGTATCATCATCAGCGGCACGACTTCGCCTGCTCCGCCTCCTCGAAACCTCTCTCTACTTTGACCAGTCCCAGCCCGGCGTTTTCCTTCCCTCCTCCGACTCCTCCTTCCCTCTCACCCCCGCCGAGCTCGCCTACCTCCATCCACCCCCCCCCTCAGGCTGCTCTTTGCACCTTCCCAACTACTACGACAACTGGCAAGCACTCTACCCCTCCCTCCGCTTCCTCCTCGATGACTTCGAAGGCATAAAAAAGGAGGCTCTCTCTGTTTCCTCCTGGACTCCATGGCCTGAATACCATTTCAGAGACGGGGGCAGCGAGAACGACTGGAGGGTCGTTCCCTTCCTTCACACCTTCCCCGCCACGGACCCAACGGCCAGCAAGTGGATAGAAAGCACCTGTACACGCTGCCCGATCATCCGTAAGGCCCTGGAAAAACTGAGGCCGTTTGTAAGGACTGCTCTACTTTCTCGCCTGGGGCCAGATACGAGATTGTCTGCTCACACGGGGTGGGAGGATTTGGCTAATCACGTTTTAAGGGTGCACTTGACATTGGTGGTGCCGAAGGAGAGAGAGGGAGGAAGGGGGCAGAACGGGGAACATCGGGTGGGGGATGGGGGGCGTTGGGAGGAGGGGGGAAGGGAGGGACTTTTGGAGGGAGGGATTGGGGTGTGTGGCACGTGGGTGGAGGGGGAGGTGAGATGCCATAGGGAGAAGGAATTCGTCGTGTTTGATGATAGCAAGGTGCACAAGGCATTTAATCTGCATAAGACGGATGCGAGGGTGGTGTTAATTTTGGACCTTGTCAGGCCGGGGTATGTGGAGGAGGGAGTGGCGGTGGGCGGCCACACTGAGGAATTGGATAAGTTCATCAGCGCCTTTAATTGAAAAGGCAAAGATTGAGAATGATACCAAAAAGAAGAGTCGGGATTTTTTAAATTGTTTTAACGGTGTCAAGGAAAAATGGAGTAAATACACAAAAATAACATAAATAAGAGATAGAACGAAATCACAGCGAGAGAATTGAATTATTTGTGTACTTTATTTCATTCTTCCTTACATTCATTTTATTTCACAGTCATTGTCTTTCTTCTTGCTTTTTACATCTTCCTTTCCCACCCACCACGCTGCCTTTCCTCTTCTGTCCATCATGACAACGGAGCAGGATCTACGCATACAAAATCGATACGATTGCATACGAAACCTAAACTTTGTTTCAATTACCCAAAGTATCACTAACCTTCCTCGTTCGGCCCTTCTCTGCGCCCCAGCCCCTTCGTTTTCTCTCTCCAAACTGAGAATTACTCAACTTTATAATACATATCGAATACACGCTCCACATAAATTGTTCACTGCACAAAACCAACCCAGCCCACTGCCCCCACTGGACTTCTCTGCAACACTGGCATCTTCTCCTTGATTCTCATCTCGCCGGACGAGCCAACAGCCTTGAAATTTTCTTCTCTCCTTTTCTTTTCCTTTCCCTCTCCTCCTACGCCCTCGAAGGCTATCTATCTATGAGCAAGAGCAAGACTTGTTCCCCCCGACCCTCTCTCCGTAGCCCCCGCAGCAAACGGACTCCTGTAGATTGCCCGCATTTTCTCATTGTTCCTCGCTTTCCACCAATCCAAGCACTGCCAATGCAAGATCCTCACTTCTTTCTTCCTCTCATCCCTTCCCGGCTTCAACGGATCCAGACTATTTTTGAGCGCCGCCCAGGCCTTTCTGATCTCTGGTAGCTCTTCCCCCTTCTTTGCCGGAATTCTTAAAATTTTAATAGCCTCGTCATATAAACCTTTCATTCCCAAGCTTTCCACCCGTTTTGCCTCCATCGTCGCACCAGGACCTTTGTGCGATGCCAGCAACGACAACAACACCATTCGTCGATGATCCATCGCGTTCCTCAAGCGATTCCACAACAAGAATGTTGGGTTAACTTTAATACTGTCCATCCCGAGTCTCCGTGCAAGCCGTAGTCCCAGGCGAGGTCCTACACGAGACAAAGCCACGTAAGTCTGTCCGCCATCGAAGCACTCTTGGACGTCCACCAGGGCTTCTTGCAATGTCATACCTTGAGATTTGTGAATGGATATGGCAAACCCAATCATTAGGGGAAGCTGGATGCGACACGTACTCCCTACACCAACAATGTTCTCTGACAGAAGCTCGGGATAAATCGCCTTCTTGCGTCCGTTTGTAAACTCCACGACCGGAATGCGCCGCTTATTGGCCTCGAACCACTCATTTACAACCTTCTCCTTGTACTCAATCAGATCATGCTCCTTGTCCCGTCGCCGTTTGGTTGGAGACGGGCTCGCCTTTCTACTTGTCAATCCCTCCATCTGCTCTTCTGTCCCAGCACCACCATTTCCTCCTTTTTTCCCCTTTCCCGTCACCTCCTCCTCCATGTCCAGATCAAGGCAAGGGTCGTCCAATGGCGCCCAGGACACCACCACGCCCACACTCCCATTCACTAACTTCTTGGGGCCAACCAAATCGAGGTTCTTCAACAATAGCACTTTTGCTCCCAGTTTGAGTTCGACCCTCTCTGCGGCCAAACAGGTTTTGTAGTAGGTGTGGTTGGCGAGTAGGAGTTCTAAGTCACGGCGCACCCTCCCGTCAAAGGCGTTGGGGCTCTGTCCCCTCCTGAGGATCGCGCCTGTGTTCTCATGCCAAACGAAGTCATGCGTGTCGTATTCCTCCAAGGGCGAGTCTAAGGCATCCAGCATCAACTTATTCCTGCGCTCGACTAAGACATTCTTGGGGTACAGATGCAAAGCGCTCGATTTGCTCAGTGTAGCTCTCGTCGCCGCTTCTTCGCATCTTCCTGTTCCGGCGCCGGTAACAGAATCTGCAGCACCCTCATCACCACCCGTTTCAATCGCTACGAAGGTGGAAATAGGCGACTGAGACTGCTCTCTTGTGGTTTGGTTGGGTGTATATACCTCCTCTTCCATCCCACTTTCCAGCATCTGCAAGTACTGCTGCTCTATCTCATACTCATACTCCTCCTCTCCACGAATTTCCTCCCGCTGCTGCTGCTCCACCTGTATCTGCAACTGTTCCTGCTCCCTTCGCTCCAACTCTTTCTGTTGAGTAAGATCCTTTTGGAAGGGTGCATGGTAAAACTCTTGGTTCAGCCAGTGCAAGTCCTCGTGGGTCGTCTCCCCCTTTCTCATTCTATTCAATGTAGCAATAAAGTGAACATCGTCCTGTCGAAACACTTTCGTAAGCTCAATGATCCTTAAATCTAGGTTCCACCATACCTCCGACTGCAAGGCTAGCCCCCTGTTCGAAAAGAGCACCTCTTGCCTTGGCTGCGGATTAAGACCCTCCCTCATTCTACAATAACCCCCCCCCTCCTCCTGCTGCTGCTGCTGCTGTGATCCAGCTCCCGTTGTAATAACAGGCATGTGCCAGAACTCGTGGTGACGAGGAAAATACCAATCTTCAGGGCGCACAAAATCATTCGTGGTGTAAGTAGGGTCTTCTGGCACTGGCGGGAGCTGGGCGAAGTCCCCAATAAAAATGACTTGCAATCCACCAAAGGGGCTAGCATTATGACGGATCCGTTGAATCGTATAACTTAAAGCATCAAGCATCTCCCCACTCAACATAGAAATCTCGTCAATAATCAGGACTTCATAAGACTTGCTCCAGCGATGTTCCACGTTTTTGTCATGCCCGAACATCCTCCCAAAATTGTCCCAGCACCGAGGAACGCCCACTCCCGTAGCCGTGTGCAGAGTAGTGCCATTAAGCTGCGTACTAGCAATGCCCGTACTTGCAGTCACACACACTTTCTTCCCATATTCTGCGCCGTAATGCTCCTTAAACAGCTGAATAAAAAGGGTGGTCACATAGCTCTTGCCCACCCCACCGGAGCCCGTTAGAAAAACATTGTTCCGCCGAATCACCACCTCTTCCAGCGCCCTGCGTTGCAGCACATCAAGCTTCAAACCCGGGCACAGTCGCGCAAGTTGTGCATCCAACCAACCCGTCTTGATGGGCTGCGCGCGAGCAGTAGGGGGAGGATATTCCGGAGGCGCGTCAAAAAGATTTTGACCTCCAAACTCTTCACCCTCTCTTGCCCCACCACCGCCGGAATAGGACGGCGGACATTGCTGCTCTTGTTGGGAAGGAGACATGAAACTCGGATAAGCAGGACTAGCAGGCGGGGGGAAGCGCTGTGAATTCTGAGGCCCAATAAAGTCGGTTAGATATGCCACCGCCTCGGGCTGCGTAAGAAAAAGACGAAGTGTAAACCTAGTCCCTGGAAGCCTTGCTTTCACGCTCGCTTGCACACCGGCCCAATTGGTATAGATGCCGACCGCAGGATGAGGATGAGGGTCGCCGCCACCGCCTACGTTCCCGCCTTCCTCAAATCGAACGGCATAAAAGGGGGTCGTCATGCGCTTATAAGGCGTGGATTGTCGTAAGTAGATGTGGTGGGCGGCGTGGGTGATTTTTTATTTTGAATGAGATTGAGCTGGGCATGGCATTGATAAACCTCCGCGATACTGTTGTATCTGCTTATGTCCTCTTGCACTTAACGCTTAGACAAATCACGCAACCACATCCATGAAATGCACAAACATGGGCATGCTACGCTTGTATCAACTGCTTGCTTTCGTTCTCCCACCACTTGCCTCACATTTGTCACGCCTGTAGCACGAGATCCTAGGTAAACCTTCTACAAGCAGACAAGCAGCACAAGCAGCCTTCCCGCGTCTCCCTTTCCGGCCATCACAACTGCATGCAACAACAGGCCTGGGTTCAGACTGCCAGTGCAGGGCTTTCGCTCACAACTTTCTCGAGCTCTTTCTTGTCGCCCTGCTTTTCCTTTGGAGCGCACAGCCACAGGATCGACCGTCTGCGTGTGCTTTCCAACCTCCCCACAACTCTGCGCTGGCAACAGGACTTCACCATGATAGCAGCAAGCGGAAGCAATGACGACGATGGACAACTCCCACAAACCACCGACATCGGAGCAGTATCACCACCCCCTCCCACATTTTTTGCCGCGACCGCCAGCAACGACGACCATGCATCCCCGCCCTCCGCACCTCCTGAGGCACTAATGGAGAAGGAGCTAAAAAGGCTCCGCAAGAAGGCAGCCAAAGAGGCAAGGCGGGAGAAACGGGAAAGCAAAAGCCTCTCGCTCAAGCCCTGCGATTTGTGTCATCGGGATCGCGACCTTTTGATCCGATGCCAAATTGACACGTCTTCAAATTGGTTTATGGTCTGTGGAAAATGCTGGAAGGACGTGAGCGGTGGAGTAGCCGATGGTGATGAGGCCCACCCATATTACCGATATGGCGGGCTCTGGAAAGCAAGGTGAAAGGTGGAGCCAACAAAGAGTGAGTAATTTGGTGTACATGACGTGTGAAAAAACAAGCAACCGTGAAACTATCTTGTCGTCGCGATTACACACAAGAAGAAAGACATTTATGGGTGCAATTCTTTTCTCGTCTAAACTTTTTAAATAACACATTCACACCTCACCAGACAATCCCTTTCTAAACAAAAGGGAAATTACATCCCCACTTTTAGTCCCCATCACCAACCTCTCCTGGTTATGTTGCATACAAATCACCTTGGCATTCAAAGACGACTCCAGGTCCTCCTTACGGTCTAATGCAGGCCCGAGCACATCACACGTAATCCTCCTACCTGGACCTCTCAATGCCTCGCAACCGTAATCCGGCCGTAAATACGAATTATTTCCACATCCTTCAGAAACAAAACTGCTTAAGCTAGAGCCAAGCCCAGTCTCTTCCATCCACCCCTCTTCAAATCGCTCTCCAAAGCAAAGCACGCTTGTATCCTCCTTCGCAGCCTCCGGCTCTAAATCAATCAACGGTCGGCCTTTCCGCACCGCCAGAACCCCATCCCAATCAACACTTACCATCCTCCCCGTATCCCGGGACAGCGACAAGCATTCTACAGCATACACACCATGATTCGCCACCACCCCCTTTAAGCACCCCGAATCCAACTCATACTCTCTCACCATCCCATCATAACATCCCGTAAACAAGCGATTTCCCACGCACTCCACGCCTCTAATCTCTTCAAAATGATTCGGGTGCACATAACTCATAAGCACCTCTCCTGCTCGTCGCAGATCCCAGGCCTTGCACGTCGAATCTGCCGATCCACTAATCAATAGATGTCTATTTATGTCTAAATGTAATGTTCTTATCCACGATGATGAATGCCCCTGAAATCTAATCGCTGGCTTCCAGCCACGGTCGGCATCGAAAATTGCAATCAAGCCATAAGACGAGGAGGCAACCATTAAATTTCCTCCATCACCGCCGACACTGCTGCTGCCGCTGCTGCTGTTGTTGTTGTCGATGGCATTGTCGCTATTGGTGTAGACCCCGAGTACATCCTCGTTCCAATTGGTGCTACTACCTCTGTCGAGACTTAGCCCCCAGACACTATCAGTGTGCTGCTCCATAAATGTATGCTGGGAACCTGTCGCCAAGTCGATCATCCTGAGGGAATGGTCGTTCCCAGTGGCCACAAGCTTGGATGATGAGATCTTCGTGCTGTTGATTATACGATTTTTGGTATTCGTACGTCCCTTGTTCAGCACGTCTATCAAGAGCTGCGGGCCTTCATGCACTGAAATTTCTCCAGAGGCATCTGCTCTGAAAACACCGACGTGACGCCCCATCGCAATGGACATTAGCTCGCGGCCTCCGGTTTTCGATAAAGTGATTGATGTCACAGGTTCCGATGGTATTCCCCTTGTGTCTGTGTGCCGGAAGACGAGCCGCTCTTGTGTGACATGGACGGGCCGCGTCCGCCGCCAGTTCATCTCAGCTTCCGCGTGCTGCAGAAAAGTAGAGCGGAAGCACGTCTTGTTTATGACATCGCCCGCATTAATGTATGCTCGTGTAGAAGGAAAGAAAGGTGCATGGGTCAGCGCTGTATTGCCTGATTGGGGCGACGATGAGGATGCTTCCAGGGATGCACGCAAGCTAGGCCACCGCCGCGCGCACAAATCGAACCAGTGCTGCTGATGCGCGACGTTCTCGTACAGAAAGTGGGAAACAGTGCTCAAGGATACCAAATCCCGCACGGAGAGGAATTTATATAGGAGACCACTCACGTCTTGGCTGAGTGGTGCGAAGGGATCGGTGGGGCTCGGGATCGGGGTAACATGTTCTTGGGCGTCTGTCACCTGCATGTGAGATGGTGAAGGCTGAGGTTGTGGAGGCGGGGTTTGGAGAATGGAATCAATAAGTCATGCACATTGCAACGTTTGCAATTGGGTGTTTTCCTTGACAAATGAAGGTCTGGTTGTGATGCCGTTGCCTTTTGCGGTGAAATTGGAATTGGTGTTGAGCATTTGCCTTGTTGAAGGGCGTTAGACATCGGGGCCGTCGTCACGATCATTGTAACGAAAGAATGTTTCCGCATTTATATATAAGCAGAGTTGCCACATTAGACTATAGTACACGGCTCCGCGTCTTTATACATTATCCTTGGACAATACCAGAAGACAGGGTGTCTAACTGGATGCCCATGCAGCTCTATATTTTGATACTTTTTTGTTTTGCTACTTTTCCTACAGTCTTCCATTTACGTGCCATATCGCTGACGATGCAAGACATCTGGCAGCTTGCTCACAATCTTAATCCATGGCTCCTCCACAACCAACAACTCATCACGCCCCAATGCCAGCACGGCCAAGACCCCTTGGTACCCCAAATGCAGCATGAAGTTCCATGCGTCCTCCTTCTCTTCTACGTTCGCGGGCCGCCTTGCCAACTTCGCCGTCTCTGTGGCCGCTGCGGCTGCAGCCATCAGTTGCTCTCGCATCTCCTCCTCTTCCGCAATGCTCTCACCACGGGTCCTCCGCCGCCCTCCACCATTAGGCATGGTCTCGACCCGTCCTCCCGCTGTTGCTGCTGCTTCTGCCGCAGGCAGCATAGTGCCCTCCGCCTCCTCGTTCTTCTTTTCCTCCTTCTTCTTCTTCTGCTTCTTCTGCTTCATCGCCACCACCCATGGTGGGTTGCGCTTTCGAATCCCTTCCCTCTGTGCGAGGGCCGCAGGATGCGTCCTGGGCAAGAGCTGAACATGTCGGCCCATCGGCCGATCCAGATCAACATAACACACGAAGCCGAAGCCATGTAAAATCAAGGCATTCGACGAGTCAGGATTAAAGCAGATACCCAACACACAATCATGTCGGTCCAACAATTCCTTCGGCAAGCGATGTCCGAAGTCTTTCGACCACCCCGTCAACTGCTGCGCTTCTATATCAAAGAGATAAAATCGATTAGACACGCAAGCAATTACCAACACATCCGCCTCCGGTTGATAAGCCAAAGCAGTCGGTGCAGAGTCTAATCTCGGCAATCGCCAAGACAAGGTCAGTTCTCTTTCTCCCTCTCCCGCCACTGCTGCCGCTGCCTCTCCTCCTTCTTTCTTCTTCTTCTTCTTCCTTTCACCAGAAAGGATGGAATAAATCTCCACCTCCCCATTCCATCTCCCGACAGCCACCGAACGTCCATCCTGACTGCATGACAATCTAACCACACACCTTCCTTCTGCCCCAGCCGATGTCGAATCATCCCTCGCCTCCTCCACCACTGCCACAGGCAGATCCAATCGCAGCCTAAGCACCCTCCCTCCCCCAGTACCGAGTACCAGCGTCTTTGAGTCAGGGCAGAAAGCTAGAGCAGTGATACCCTTCCTCACACCCGCCCTTTGTAACGCTGAGGGTTTCCACCTTTGAAGATTCACGCGTCCCCTCTCCTCCCGCCCGCTCTCGTCCTCCTCCTCTTTCTCCATCTCGACCTCAAACACCCTTAATTCCTCCCCCGTCGCATAGGCTAAAAATCTCCCGTTGGGCGACAGAGTGGAGCAAATTATCAATTCCCCTTTGGCTGCCTGAATCTCCAACACAGGCGAAGGTTCATGTCGTAATACTGCGGCCGTCTCATCTTTCGTCGCCCCCAAGGCCCATAGGTGCAACTTCCGGTCATGCTGCATCAGCAACAAGCGAGCCGGATGACGTGAGGCCAAGCTCGCAAGCGGGTGGTAAGGGTAAGGAGCGATATACCTAGGCCTCATGCGAGCAAAGGCATTGACAGAGTAAGTACACAGCTTAGTGTCTTCCCCCCCCGAGACCAGCAGGTAGGACTGTCTTCCTCCCCCCCCTTCCTGTCTTCCGGAGGACTTGCGCACCAAGGCAAGGGCTCGTACGTCGTGGCTGTGTGCACGATTGGACGCCGTCGCGACCCATGTCCCATTCGATGCTTCCACCCGCTGGTGCTGGTGCTGCTGCTTCTGCTGCTGCTGGGAGGACGGCTGCCGTTTCAAACACACCAATTTACTGTCCACCCCCGATGCGAACACTGTCTCCCCCATCGGGCCAGCTTCCAAGGCCAAAATATCTGCCTCATGTACGGAAAAAGACTGTTTCAACGTCCCTAGAGCTCCATCCCAAAAATGGATGTTGCCCAGTGAATCACCACTCACTAAAGTACCATCTCGCAGAGATTTCAAGCACCAAATCATAGCAGGGTGCACGCTATTCCGCGCTTCCACTGTCATACGATAGGCGCTGTGCCCTGTTATGGCGTCAAGGTGGCGGATCGTCCCATCAATGGCACCGACGAATATGCCGAGTTGTTGCCTTGATGAGGAGGCTGAGGAGGAGATAGGGACAGAAGAGGCAGGAAACATTTGCCACGCCAAGGACAGAACCCGTGCATTCACCGTTGGCAGCGCCCGAGAGAATTCCAACGCATCGTCTGCAGTGCTGAAAAGCTTGACGGAGCCATCTTCGCATCCCACGGCTAGTAGATCCTGAGCGGGTGCTACCGCTAAGCACCATACGGCTCCACCGTACGAATCCCGCCGATGCTTTACACGCATGCCAGTCACGTCAATTTCCGAAATGAACGTATCTAAGGTCCCGACAAAAAGCCTTGCTCTTGTATCTTGCACGTCCTGGGACCAGGCCAACGCCCGAATGAGCCCTGTCTTGCCCGGTAAGGGCACCATGCCTACCACCCGAAACTTTTCCAGAACGAGGCGGATTTCCACCGAACCGCTCTCGCGGGCCACAGCCAGCAGTTGACCAGAAGCGCTCACGGCCATGCAAACGACAGCTTGTGGCTCCCAGTTCAAGAAGCGGCATCGGTGGATGCTTAGCAAGTGCTGCTCGGTCGCATCCGCCTCGCTGCTCCCCGCAGGTGTTGCCCTGCCTACCATGCCTTCTTGATTTGAGTTTGCTCCTTCTTGTTCGACCACGATGGCCCTAACCGCCGCCGCCTTTTTGTCGGGTGTTACAGGCGGATTGCGGATTGCCAACACCATCTGTAAATTGCGTGGTAGAGACGGAGGGAGGGAAGGGAAGGATAGAATGAATGAAAAAGAAAGATACTTTCCTGGCGTGGTGGACGGCTGGAGGGGGAAACCACAGCCACGCTTCGGGAGCGAAAACTGTTTCACTCCGGTGTTGACAACCAAAAGTCCCAAGCAAGGTGCATGTGCAGTGATTATGCCGTCAAAAGAGTCAGAAGAAAAATTATAGGAGGCATATGGGCACTCAAACTTTGAAGGAAATGGGTGGGGAGCCGAACACCAACTCCGCCCTGCTGGCCGAGTGTGTTGATGCACAGCTTCTTCTCCATCTCTCCTTCACAACACACCACAGGCCCCACCACCACCATCCACACAACCACCCACAGGCCACACAGCGCTCCAGGTGTGCCTGAAGTGTCTATTCGTTGGACGGAAGGAAGTGCCGGGGGTGAGGAGAAGGCAGACAACGCATTTTTCTCTCTACCTGCATCATGATGACCTACCACCACAACCAAACAAAACACCTTTGCGATGCCGCGCACTCATGCCTTCTTTCTTCCCCCTTAAAAAACAGTATTCATCCACTAAGTTGGTAATCGGGCGCAGCAGCGACAGGGGACAGGCGAGATGAACGGCAATCGGCCCTACGGTTTCCCTCATTCACAGGGCATGTAAGTATATTTGCTCCTTCTCTTACCCTTTGCCCAGCTACGTGTGCTGCCGCACACACTGACGCCCCCGCTTCCCGTATTTTTCAACCACCCGCGTCAGCCACAGACTGAGAGCAGAGCGCCGGATGCCCGCCCTTTATGAATTCGGTGTCCATGGTGATGTTTACTTGCTCGTCCTTCCTCCTCCCTTTTTCTCCACACAGCCATCGTTGCTCCCCTAGATTTCCTAACTAATGCACCAAACACCCATCCTATCCTCCCCTCTCTCTTCGACAGGCCTCCCCCCATGATGATGGGTATGCCCCCCCACGGCTATCCCCCCCACCAAGGCTTCGGCATGCTCCCTCCCCCCCGTCCTGGCTTCCCTCCCGGAGCAGCCCTCCTCCCTCCCCCTACCATGGTAATTCCCGCCGGGGTCCCTCCAGGCCCTCCCTCCATCCATCCCCCCGTCCTAGCTGCGCCCGTCGTTCCGCTCGCCCCGGCGGAAGACCCTGCCAATTGGACGGACCACGCCGGGCAGGACGGGAAGACTTACTACCACAACCGCGTTACCAAAGTCAGTACCTACGATAAACCGGCCTGCTTGAGACCTCCCCCCAAGCTTGCTTCTATTCCCCCTGGGCCCCCTTCTTCCCTTCCGCCCTGTCGCTGGAAGGAATACACGACCGCGGAGGGGAAGACTTATTACAGTGACGGGAATGAGTCTCTGTGGGTCGAGCCAGACGAGTTGAAAGAACACAAGGCGAAACAAGCGAGGCGTGACGCAGGGGAGGACAATGAGGAGGAAGGGGTGGAGGTCGTACAGCATGTTGTACCAGCAGTGGCACTAGCGCAGCAGAAAGCAGCGGTGGAAACAATTGAGGTCATGGATGACGGCAGTGATGATGAGGGGAAGGGAAGGAGGGAGGGAAGGGAAAGCGGAGCAGCAGCACCGAAGAGTGCTTTGGCGGCAGTGGTGCTGAAGGCGACGGTAAAACAGGAGCCGCCAGACGATGATGATGGAAAGCATCAGACATTTAACACACATGAAGAGGCAGTGGCAGGTTTCAAGCGGTTGTTATATGTGAAGGGGGTGAGCAGCACAGCGAAATGGGCCGACATGCCCAAATTGTTGAGTAAGGAGGCAGTCTGGAGTATTTTAAAGACAGGGGAGAAGAAGCAGGCTTTTGCAGAATACCAGACCAAGAGGATGAAGGAGGAGAAGGAGGAGAAGCGGGCGAGGGTGAGAAAGGCCCGCGATAGTTTTCTGAAGATGCTGGTGGAGTGCGTGGAGATTGACTCCAAGTCGCGCTGGAAAGCTGCGGAAGAACTACTGTCAGAAGACGCGAGGTTCAAGACGACAGACTTGAGTTTGCATGATAAAGAGGATGTTTTCAATGATTTTATTACGGAGTTGGCGAAGAAAGAAAAGGAGGAGAAAAGGTTGAACAAGAAAGCTTTTGCGGCGTTGCTTCGGAAATACGCGGGTTTGCCGAGGAAGGAGGGAAAGGAAAGGGCGGGAGAAAGTGAGGAAGAAAATGAAGAGAAGGAGGAGAATGAGGAGGAGGATGGGTTAAGATTGGTGAGGGGGATGGAGTGGAGGGAGGCGCAGGAGGTGTTAGACCGCAGGATAAGGGGGGAGGAGGAACGACGGTTGAGGGATTTGGTGGAGGAAGTGGATCAGAGGCATGCCTATGAGGATGTGCTTGAAGAGCTAGAGAAGCAGCACCAGATGCGAAAGCGGGCGGAACGGGAGGCGAGGCGGAAGGTGGAGGAGGAGAGGAGGGGCAGGTTTCGATTGGTTCTTGTCCGGCTGGCGGAGGAGGGGCTGCTTGATATGAGGAGTAAATGGAAGAATCTCAAGTCGGTAATTGAACAGACGGAGGAGTATAAGATTATTATTGGTCAGGGGGGCGCGACCGCGGCGGAACTGTTTGAGAAGTTTGTGGAGGAGCTGAAGGGGAGGTATGCGGAGGATAAGAGGAAGATGAGGGATTACTTGCCGAGGGCGGGAGCAGAGGTTACCCCCGAGTGGACCGAAGAGATGTATGTGAGTGAGATAAGGAAGGCGTTGGGAGATGGTGATGAGAGAGAAGAAGAGAAAGATGAGGATAGGGAGGTAGAGGACGAAGAGGTGGGGGGGGGGGGGAGGAAGGTGTGGAGGGGATTAAAAGAGTTGAGGCAGATGTTGGCCGAGAGGCCAAAGCATGTTTCTGCGGCATT
>Ga0160419_100363_pt1 | contig 30222 bp, 20 predicted proteins | sample CelAP2metagpilot_2_FD_108196 | JGI IMG/M metagenome (GOLD analysis project Ga0160419, IMG submission 108196) | Phycosphere-associated microbial communities from Cellana algal ponds in Kailua-Kona, Hawaii, USA - Cellana AP2-4-25 metagenome pilot ... | reverse complement strand
CAGAAATCATTTTTCGAATTAAATCTATAAAACTTAATCGATAATAAATAACTTCATCCTTTTTGATATCTTTTACTGAAAGATTTGAATAATTACCCCAGGCATTTGTTTGATAATACTGTTCTATTTTACCTTCAATAGAAATTGGTAAAATATCAAACCGATTAAGAGTCATTACCTTTTTAGCATAGGGTTCATCAAATTTTCTTGTGTACTCCCAATCCCATTTATTAATACCAATTTGAGCAGCGGTAAGTTCTAAACCTGGTGAATAATCAAAGTATTTTTTTACATCCATATTCTACATTATTCTATAGGCGAAACACCCATCTGGTTTTATAATATTTATTTCGTATTGTTTCTTATCCATATCTAAATTTCATTTAAACACATATTCCAAAATAAATTACTTGGAATAGATAAATTGTTTGTAGACAAAAATTTGTTCAGGTTTTTTTCTATTATATCTTTAGATTCTAAAAAAACCTCTTTATAATATATTCTTTCTCTAGGGACTTTCATTATATAATCATCAAATAATTTGTCATAAAAAGCACCTTCATTTCCTTTGTTTTCATAATCATTTATAGCTTTTAGTATTAGTTGAGGATGTTGATTGTGACCACATTGAGAAGCCATTAGTGATGGTGCTGTGCAATTACCTACAAATTTAATTTTTGAAAAATTATTACAGTACATAACATATTTATCCTTAAAATGAGTGAAAGTAACCTGATCTATCAACACAAACCAGAATAATGATACTGCAAAATAGGCTCTGTTATTGGAATTTATTTGAGTTAAAAAATTATAATGTGGTATTAGATAGAAATACTGAACAGTAAAAGGATTCTCCGAATAATGTTTTGCTCTTTTGGGAATAGCATTTTTAAATATAATTAGGTCTTTATCAAACTCTGTTTCAAAATATTCCTTAAAATTCATTATAATTTATGTATTTAATTTTACTAATTGTTTTATTATTCTAATTGATGTTTTTGGACGTGGTTTAATTTTGAAAGGATGGGCTTTTGCATAGCTACATTATTTTAAAACAGCTTTATATTTTGTCCAACAAAAACTTTAAAATATCCACGATAATCACCAAATTCAACACTTGAGCCTAATGGCGTGTCCAAATCTATTTTAAAGTCTTTTCTGACCATCATTAGTTTACAAAAACCAAATTGTGTACTGTAAATTATAGAATTAACGAGATGGTTGTTTAGGGGAACAGATTTTATCTTTCTTTCAGAAAGGTTCTTTTTGTATGTTTCAAATTTTTTAAAAATCTCTGATCCCATAATTTCTTTAACATCCTCTGCGTTACTTTTAGTCAAATGGACTTCTGCATCTAATATTTCATACATGTTTAAAAGTAATAGGTTTTTGTAATATTCAAAATTAGGTTTCCAATTTAGAAGACTAATTATGCGATGGATAAGTACGGTAAATTTGATTTTTTGATTATCAGTTAGATTAAACTCCTTATTCTTTATTGACCATAAGATAGTTGACACACCATTATTAAGGAAACCAAAAATCAAATTTTCATCATTATAGGATTTAATGTATTTACTATTAATAAAATGATGATGATGGGCTAGAGGCTCCGATGGTGCACCTATTAATTTAAACTCTTCTTGTTTCTCTAAAAATAATTGCAGTTTATTGAGTTTCGTATAGTCTATATAATAGCTTACGCCATTAGGTACAGATTTTAGTTGTGATTCTAATCGTTTGAGATTAAAAAGCTTTTCTAATTTATCGAGTTTTTCTAATTTTTTGTAAGTTACTTGAACTGTACTGATGTCTTCTGTATAAGTTTCATCCCAAAAATGTAATAATATATGACATCCAATAAAAAGTGCATTTAATGATCGTTCATCTTGTGGAACTTCATTCTCATACCTGTCGAAAATCAAGTTAGAGACCGATTTTATTGTATTTTCTATTTTATTGGTAATACGTTGACCTTCTTTTGTACTCGTTTCTTTTTGAGCATGTTGTAAGGTTGTATTTTCATCTAGTCCATCATCGCCAGCTTCAAGTGCTTTTTCCTCACTATTACTAGAGATCTCTTCTTGGTCATCTCTTATTTTAAGTACATCGAGAAACTCTTCAATTAATGATGTAATATTCTCACTAGTGACTTGCTCATCAAGTGTAAGACTCGCGTTTCTATTGTATTCAGCTTCTGAAATTACCTCACCAACATCCTCCTTTATTTCTTTGTTTGAAAAAGTAGGATATTGAGCAGTTGCATTCTCTTTTAATACACGTTCTTGGTCTAAAAAATCTAAAACTAATTCGTAGTCTAAAGCATTAAAAATATCGAGGTCTTCAAAGCTTTGAATGCGTGCTAATTTTTCATCAGGATTTGATTTTTTAAGGGCATTTGTATTCTGGATCAATCCAAACGTAGTAAGTCTCTCTAGCGTTTTTAAATCGAATAAAGCCACTTTAAATACACCTACTATTTTTATTAAAGCTGTTTGAATTATTGTATCGTCTGACGTTAATTCTAGCGTTTCAATTATTTCATTGTTATTATCAAAAGTTCTTAATAAGAAAGCTTTTGAAAGACTTTTGTCTAATACAAGCTTTAAAGTTTGATCATTTAATATGGCATGTTTTAATTTAATAAATGACACTGGGATTTCTTGATCTTGAACCACGTCATTATTTATTTTTTGAATATCTAAAGTTCCTTTTTTTGGAATAATGACACCTAATTCTTTAAGGAAATCTCTTGGTTTTTCTGTATTAATTGTAATAACAGCTTCCTCATTTTTAAAATCTCTATTACTTATGCCAAAAGCTTCTAAAGTAGCGTTTGCACTTCCTAGAATAAAAACAGATTTATTATCATATTCTATTTGGATCATTTTAGCGTGAAGCCTTTGAATACTTTTTGAGCTTCCGTTTTTAATAACATCTTTCCATTCTGAAAAATGGCTTTTATTTGATTTAAAATCAACAGGAAGTATCCCATTTGATACATCGACCACACAATGCATTTCTTTAGGTGATAAATCATCCAATAATCTTTGTAAAAAAGCTCCAGAGCGATTGTAATATGGTGCAATTATTTTGATGCTTTTTGGGTTAATTGGAAGTTTGCTAATCACATCTTCGTATAAAGAATTACCGTTATGAGTATATGACAGGTTGTAAATAGCATCTTTTATGATTTCAGTTTTGTCCTGGATTTGCTCTAAACTATTTATCCATTTTGCGTGCTGATTAATCCAAGTTATTTTAGTTCGATTGATATCAAAGCAATGTGATGCTAATGATTGAAAATAATTCCACGCAGATTTAAAAACAGGTAAAGCGCTTGTTCTTTCATTGTTTGTGTAAAAAGAAGACCAAATTTCATCATTATACAAAAGGCCACTTGAAGTGATATTTCCGCTACCAATAGACAGATAGCCTTTGTCTTTTCCAGCTAAAAAAAGCATTTTAGGATGAAATGCACCTGAAATATAAACAGGTGTAATACTATAATTAGCTTTGAATTTTTTTAAATTACTACTTAAATGGGAAGCCAGATATTTCTCCAACATAGTAGCATCCACAAACAAATTAATATTTGTTATTCCAGCACTCCTTAATTTTGGCAAAATAAGCTCTTCAAAAAATGCTAAATCAATACTGTAACTAGTTATAACGCAGCTATGATATTTATTTTTCCCTGTGCCTATTAACTCTAATATGTTGGAACGCTCTATTTTCATAACTCTATGTTATTAAGATATTCCATACCTTTATTAGTTAAGCTTATGATTTTAGAGTCAACAATATTTAGGTCACGCATAAAATCGAATAGCGTGTGAATTCTTGGTGATGAATAATCATAATAAAAGTGATCTACTAGTCTAATCATTCCATCTTCTCTATAAAATTTAGCACTATTTTGTGTTGCGTTCAATTTTCTTAAAGCCACAAAATGATGTCTGTTTATGACGTAGCGCGTCATAAAGAATTTAATAAATTGACTTATGGTGAAATCACGTTTAGAATCAAAATCGTTATGAGCCATTAGAAAACTACTTGGTGTATGTATCTTAAATGTGTTAGATAGTGTTAATAGCTCATTTATACTAGTCTCATTTTCTATATATAATTTTTGAATGACATAAAGCGCCAGTGCTATTTTTTGATATGGATCAGATTCTTTTTTTGATAGCTCAACCAACTCTTGAATAGAATACTCTAAAAAAGGGCTTTTAAAAAATAAATCTTTAGTTGTATTGATTCCTCTGGTTTCAAATATATCTTTGACTTTAGACTCAATATTTTCTATTAATACAATCTCATCTATCCAATTGTTATTAGATTGTTCGTCCAATATTTTAAGAAATGCATCCAAACATCCTGTGCAAGACACACTCCAAAACTGTTCTAAAATAAAGAAGTACCATAGTTTTTCGGTAGTAGAATATTCAGTATTCCAACCATTGCTATAAATGGAAAAAGGGACACTTAATTGATTGTATTTATCTTCATTTTGATCTTGACCAATATTAGCTAGCAATAGTTTTATGGTTTCTTTTCTAAAATAGGTTTCTTGATTTTCTTTTGGTCTATCTACTCCAGAAAATAACTGCCATAATAATAGTTGTTCACTACTGTTATCAGGAATTACAAGCATGTTAAAATCTGTACTTAACAATTCAAGCTCTTGTTTAGTAATGGAATTATTAATTATAGCATTTGTAAAAACCTGAAGGCTATCCGACGTGTTTTGAGTAAAGGCATCTGCCAACTGCTTTCCAGAAACTTTTGTTTGGTGATCAAAATCTGTGCGGATATACAAGCCTTCTTTATCGCCTTGATCACCAAGAATTCCCATTTGTTTTATGGAACTTATATAATACTGACCTAGCACACCACGAGGGTTTTTCCAATAGGAACCTTCGCTTGAAGCGCCTTCTTGAGTTCCTAGCTTCAAATCAATGATTTCATTGCTAGACTCGAAAATAGTTAAGGCTTTTGTAATACCAGGAACACCACCTAGGTCTTTAGAAGCTGCAATAAGTGCCAGTAAAAATTCTGCACGCCTTAAGTAGCTATTTTGTTTGCTTCTAGAGGTGTTTCTTATTGTTGAAGCATACCAATCGAAAAACCAGCAATAAAAGGAATAATAGCGTATACGTTGTGTTACGTTATTGAGTCCTGGAAGTAATAAGTCGTAAATTCGTTCACTTGTTAAGTTTAAGCCTAATTGATCTAAACCAGAAATGGGATAATGTGGTTTTCCTAAAAAAGGTGCTTTTACTTGGTTAGTTTCAAATTGACGTATACTCATTTACCCTTTGTATAAAGATTCTGTAGACCTTATTACTAATCTATATTTTGAAAATCTTTCTAAATTTGAGGAAAAAGAATCAATAGCATTAATCCCAAAATCATTAGTATCACCAGTAACATTAACTCCTCCCAAAATATTTTCTGGTCCTGTTAAATATGAGTAATCTTCTATACTTGTTTTGATCTGCTCTAAACTATATAATGTTAAACTGCTAAAGCTTGATAACTTAATTAGGCAACAAGTAATTATCCTCCAAGGATCGGCTAAATTAGGATGAAAATCATGAAATGTTGGATTTCTTTTTGTAAGAGAAATTCTCTCCACATCATTAATTTTTACTAAAGAACATCCAAATTGATTCTGATTAAATCTACGACTACATATATCGTTTCCATTATAGTGAAAATTATCCACACCATTATAAAAAAGATAACGGACTATACATCCTGATCTTGAAGATAATCGATTTAATTTATCCCATTGATATTGACTTCCACTAGCCAATCGGCTCAAATTATGGTAAGTTCCGTCAGAATGCAGTACTTTGGCTTGTAAAGCCCACCAAACAAATACTCCTGGTTTTGTTTCAACAAAAATATCAATATCATTACCATCAACTGGTTCGTTCAATGCCTCCCGAGCCCAGACTCCTATATTTGGGTACGAAAGTCTATTGTCTTCTATTTCGGAAACTAAATCACTTGTAATACCTATCTCTCTGGCTTGATTACCTGTTCTATGGTTTCTAATAATTTTATTCCATGTATCATCCGCAATTTTCTCAAACAATTTACATCGCCTTGAGCTAGATATTCTTGTCATAAATCTGATTTAATTTAGAGTTAATGTGATATTTTTTTTATTTATTCAAGAACTCATTCAACAAATCCCTAAACTCACGTGCTTTTTCTTTAGTGAATTGAATGTTTTGCTTTGAACCACGCTCTCTATTTAAATCACCCATAGCATAAGTTCGTAATTGTAGATAGTCTCGTTCAATAATTACATCACCAACAACATCTCCTGAACGTAAGTTAACGCGCTCGTTGTTAACTTTTATAATTTTGCCTAATACTGCCATAATATTTTAATTTATGATTATTCAATATTTATAATTTCAAACTCAAATTTGCCAAACTCAAAACGATCACCCACTTTTTTGTCTAACATCACTTGTGCTAATGATGAGCTAGTTGCTATTTGTTTAGACTCTTTTGTGAATTTATCTTTCATAGCGTGTTTTGTAATGTGGTATTTCATGGTATGACCATCTCCTCTTTTTATAGTCACTATACTGCCTTCTTGAACCTCTTTAGCGGTTTCTGTAAATAAGCCATATTGGGCTTGTGGTTCTTTAACCACATTAACTTTTTTAGGTTTTGCCTTTTTGGTTTTAACATCACTAAAGGTGGTGCCTTCTGGGATGTCTTTTCCTTTTTGTTTGTAGAACGCAACAACATCTTTCTTTTTATGCAAGCCTTGTTTAATTTCTTCTTCATAACGCTCGTGGTTTAAAAGCAACAGGCGTTTTAAAACCTCTTTACGAGCCTCTGGGTGAATGGTATAACGAATTCTATCATTTTCCGGTAAATAGTCTACCTCATAAAAATTGTGACGTAATTGTATGTCTTGCCAGCCATAAGCTGCGAGAACATTCTCATCAATTAATTTATGTTGATTTCTAATATTAAGGATAGATTCACTAAATCTTTTAGGATCATGAATCAAATTATATAAGTCAGTTAAACCAATTTTTAATTCTATTAATGAAGATCTTCTCAATACCTCTAATTCTTTAGATAATTCATATGATAGATTTTTTGAATTTGGAAACGGAAAATTGTTATAACAATCTGAAACAGCATATCTCTGTCTGGTTTCTAAAGTTGAACTGTATTTTTGAACCCAGACTTCATGCAAAATGCTAGATAATATTCCAAGAACAGAGAAATCATCTGAACAAACAACAATAACAGCATTTGAAAACACAGTATTTTTAGTTGGAACTTTAGTAAACAAAACATATTTACTAGTAAAACATGTAACAATACATTCTTCTATCTCATTAATTGATTTATATATTTTTGATGCTGGCGATGTATATAGCCACCACATTTCACGCCTCCTTTTACTTGAACTTTTTTGTCTTTCTTTAAATATTCTATTTTTTGCAAATTCATAAAGCAATGAGCTTTCTTTAAGATTACTTTCAGTTTTATATTCTTGAAAATTCAAAACATATCGAGTAGGCATTGAATCTTCTCTATTCAAAACATCATCACCATTTAAAAATTTATTTACTTCACCAAAATTATTTTTACTTATACTCAAAGCAGTTTTATATTCTTCTGTATTTAAAAAGAATCCTTTGCCATAAACTGTTGTGCCTAAATAGGCATTAGTTTTTTGAATTAAATTTAATGGGTTTAGTTCTTCCTTACCAGATGCTAATTTTGAATTAATATTATCAACTTGTTTAGAACTCAAAAAACGATTCCTTTCCCATTTACCATTATAAAAGGAAAGTAGTGTAACATGAAGAGTTGCTTCTCCTGGCCACTTTATTGATGGAAAAGCCATAATTATATCACCATTTTGCACTAAATAATCCAAAGAGTTCAGTCTCGTATCTCCTTCTGAAATGGAGTTGGTAGTTATTAATGCCCAAAATCTCTTATTTGCTATTAAACTATTAATTCTTCTAAAAAAGAATGCTACTAAATCCGTCGTTGCTCCTTGATTATTAATATTAAACTTAATAAATGATGTGAAGGGAGCTCCATAATCATTTGTTAGAAATAAACCTCCTCTATAAGGTGGATTTCCCAAAATACAGTCAAAGCCACCTTTACTAAACACTTCTGGAAACTCTAAAAACCAATGGAAAAAACGTTTGTCTTGGCTTATGGCAGTGGCGGCACCACGGTCTATTATTTGGGTGCCAGTTTTAAGGTAGTTTATGTATTGGCTGTGTGTGGTTAGTTTTTCTTTATTAGCCTCTGTTTTTGGTATAAAAAATTGGGCTACCTGCAAGTCTGCCAATTGTTTTAATCGCCACCATTTTTTACCATTCATCAACTCTTGGTAGAGCTTGTCTTTTTTGGTAATTTGTTCTGGTGTGTTCTCTGGTAATTGGGCAAAATTGGCAAAGTCTTTTTGTAGGCCTTTTAAATCGTCATCTACCTTGGCAATTTCGTAGGTACTTAATTGGTTTTTAGTTTTGCGTTCTAACTCATTACGCTTTTTAAAAGCACTTGCTACCGTTTTATTATCATCTGGCAAGGGTTTAAAGGCTTCACTAGCAATACCGTTTTCCAATTCTTCAAAGTGTGCCAAACCTACTATGGCATTCCCACATTTAATGTGGTGGTCTAAAAAGTTCATGGGTTGTCCTGGGTCGTGTGCTTCCAGCCACAAGGCTACTTTACACAACTCTACTGCTAATGGGTTTAAATCTACCCCATAAACGCAATTGCGTATCACGTCTCTGGTGGCTTTACGCATTTCGGTTGGTGCTGGTTGGTCTTCTTTACTACGGTATTTTGCCAACTCAAAACCAATACGTCTTGCAGCCGATAATAAAATATGACCGCTACCACAAGCTACATCGCAAACCGTTAAAGAGAGTAAACCTGCTTCGGGATCTGGTTCTTTTAATTTATCGGCAATTAAATAATCTAAAGAATGGGTTATTAAGGGTTTTACCAACTCTTCAGGGGTGTAATGCGAACCACTTGAAGAGCGCTCATCACCTTCTACAAAGCTAAAAATAGGTTGATCTACATGGTTTGTTAATACAGGCTTGTATTCTAGCAAACCTTCATACACCGAGCCGAATTCTTCCACGTCTAAATCGGCATAATTAACCCTTACACGTTGTCCTTTTTCATTTTCAAAGGTGACTAAATAGCGTAATACTTTCAGTAAACATTCATTATCCAATAATTGATCGTTTAGAATCCCCAGAGAACTCGTTGAAAACAATCCAGAACCTAATGGGTCTATGCCTAATTTCTTTCCATGTTGTCCATCTTCAAAGAGTGCAAACGTCGTTAAAAGAGATTGCCATAAATCGGTTTTTCTAGGATCTACATATACCAGTTTTTCAGCTAGTTTGGTTAAGCGCTGTAAACTATAGAAATCGTAATAAATACTCTTTTTCTTATTGAGTACTTCATCACGTTTTTCTGGATAAATAAGTTTGCGTTCCTCAATAACCAATAAAAATAAGATGCGATATACCAAGCGTAAGGTGTAGAGGTAATAGTCTTTAGCCGAAATGTTATCTTCAATAACGTGTTGGCGTAATTCTTCATTAGTAGGATGTTGCAACAAGCCATTTGCCAGCTCTTTTATAGAACTTTCTACTGCTAAACTTAAGCGTTCCCTGATACGAGATCCAGAAGATATGGCTTCTAAATGGTAAAATTCGAAAATACTGTCTGGGCCATCATCAATTTTTTCAGGCATTCTAGTCGCATGCAGCGCTCTAAAAAGCAAGGCGAATTCTACATACAAGCCTTCTTCCATGATTTGTTGTAAATCGAACTCCAAATAGCTCAATCTACTTAAGCGTGTGGCATCGCGAAGCACTCTTAAAAAACGACCATTGGTAACCAAACCATATAAATGCTCGTTATTGTTTAAATACTCTTGTACTAACGCATGAGGTGATAAGCGTGTAGTACCAGCATCAGGACGTTTATCTAATGATTGGTTGACTCCAACAATATGAATGGGAAAACCATCTCTATTGGTTGAACGATGGCTAATAGCATAGGATTTACCATTAATGATTTCTGCATTGGCAGTGGTCATTTCATACCCTAAAACCGTTAGTAATGGTAGCATCCAAAAGCGTCTGGTTTCTGTAGTTCCTGTATCTGTTTCGTTTAAATTTTCTCTTTTCTGTTTAAAAGCATTCCAGTTAGACGTTGCAATAGACCACGCTAGATTAATTTCATCACGAATGGATGCACTAGGGTTTAAATTAAAATCAATAGCCTTTTGAAAACGGATGTCTTCCGTTCTTATTTTCTCAAGGATTTCACTTGAAATGATATTACCTTGTATTGAAATTGCACTGTAATTCATAGTTACAAGGATTTAGGTTTAGGCATTAATATATAGACACCCATAACATCTGGTGGTAGTACAGGTGTTGCTTTTTCAAAACGACGACCGCCAACCAACTCTTTAAACCTACCATGAGCTTCTACTAATTTTTCAGCACGATCGTTTGCTAAATCAATAAATTGAGGTTTCATGGTTTCAAAGTATTTTAGTTCAGCTTTAAGATCTTCTTGCTGACGTTCTTTAGAAAGGTTGGATAAACTTTTTGCCGTAGTCATTAATTTTTTAGCAGTGGCGTAATCTAATACTTCTAAATTTCCTGAAACGGATTTGTAACCCCAGAGGTACATTTCTTCGGCAATAGCTTCTTTTTTTGAAGCCACTTCCTTTATCACATTTCTAACTCTGAACATTACTAAAGTAGTCTTGGTATTTACGGCATCGGTTTGTATTTCGCTTACACGTGCTAATCGACCGTATTCAGGATGCGGTTCAAACGCAATAGCCAAAAGAAACTGACATAATTGCTCCACAAATTGATGATTCCGACCAATGTATCTGTATCCTTTAGGTGTTGGTGACACAAAACTAATTTTGGAAACCTTATCCGAATTAAAAAAACGTTTAATATGTGGTGGTAAATTTTGTGCCTGTAAATTGTAGCCATTAATACCATCCCATTCGCAATTACCACCTAATTGCTGTACAGCACTTCTAACGAATTGCGCTACTGTTTGATCATCACCAATAGCTTCGTCAACCTCATCTAAATCTTTTTTTATAGTTTCTGGATCAATACTTTCGTGCGCAAAAATACTTCTTAAGTTTTCACCCTTTTTTCGCGCTAAATCCAACTCGTTGGTGACTGTTTCTTCAGCAAATAACTTCTGCTGTTTGCCTTCTGCTTTTTCTTCATCAAACAATAAATGTTTAGCTGCTTCAGCCATCACCGATTTACTGTTTTCACCAATAGCAATGGAAACACCAGTAGACTTTTGTATTTCGACAACCTTTTTAATTAGCACTTCTAATACAAAGGTATCCATGTCGTTATCCTCGCCATATAGAATATAGTTTTTGATGTTTGGTGCTGATTGACCAAAACGATCAACGCGTCCAATACGTTGTTCTAGCCGGTTTGGGTTCCATGGTAAATCGTAATGTAAAACCGCTGTAAAATGTTCTTGAAGATTAATTCCCTCACTTAAGCAGTCGGTAGCCACCAAAACTCTTTTTTCAGCTTTACCCATGATGTCAATACGCTCTTTACGTTGCTCGTCGGCAAGTTCTGATGTTACTGCTTCTATATGAACATTCTTTGGTAATTCTTTTTTTAAGCGATCAGCTACATAATAGGCTGTTGCTATGTAATGACAGAAAACAATAGGATCTAGACCTTCTTTAATGAGCTGCTTTACATATTTTATAGTGGTTTCAATTTTTCTATCTAATTGATCTTTTTGAAGTAAAACAGCCTCTTTTTGTAAACTCTCTAAATCGTTCAGTTCTTCATTTTCAAAGTCCACGTTTTCCAATAAATCTTGTCTAGGAATATCAGACACATATTCTAAATCCTCAAATAAGGTGTCTTCTAATGAAGGTGCTTCTATGGTTTCTTCACTAGCTACTAATTTTTCTTTTCTTCGTTCCAGCATGTCTATTGCCATAATAGGACTTGACATGGCGCCTTTAATTAAGGCAATTGCTGCCCAAGAACGCAATAATTGCGTTTGTTTATTATCGGTCTCTTTTGAAGAAATGCCTCTAGCAAAGCGAATTAAATTATGATAAAATAGTTGATACTCTGGGGACAATGCATAACCAATTTCTAAAGAATCACGATCGGGAAACTCTGTCTTTTCTTTCAACCATCTTTTGATATTCTCCCGCTTGCGCTGAACAAAATGTCTTGCTAACTTTCTTCTGTCATTTTGATCGATTGTTTCGAATTTTAAATTGCCAAATTTAGGTTTTAATAAGCCTAAAAGGGATGTGAATTCGCCATCCTTACCACTATGTGGTGTAGCTGTTAACAGTAAGATGTTTCTATTTTTGTCTTGGGCTAGATCATGAAGTAAGGCATAACGTTGTTGCTGTGATTTTGATTTGGCACCTTCTGGTAATGCACAGGTATGCGCTTCATCAACAATTATTAACTCTGGACAATCATTAATAAAAATACCTCGTCGTCTATCTGACTTAACATAATCTATAGAGATGACTTGAAAAGAGACATGGTGAAATACACTTTGGTCATCAGGAATCTTACGATCTAATTTAGCTGCTGTACTGGAACGAATGATTTCGGCATCGATGTCTAATTTATCCTTTAATTCAGCTTGCCATTGCTCACATAAATGGGGCGGACAAATTATCGCGAACTTTTTAACTTCGCCACGTTCCATGAGTTCTTTTAGAATGATAAGTGCCTCTACTGTTTTACCTATCCCGACATCATCGGCAATCATTAACCTAACTATATCCTGTTTTAAAGCCATGACTAATGGCACTAATTGATATGCTCGTGGACGGAATGATAATTTTCCCATACAACGAAATGGTCCAGCAGCATTTCTAAACGATAATCTAGACGCATCAAATAATATGCGAGCCGTTTCAAAAGCACCTAATTCTGTTGGTTCAGGTTCTGGAAAATGAGCAGAGGTAATCTTTTCATTTAAAATTGTAAGTGGTAAATAAACCGCAGTTTCTTCCTCTTCAGAACCACCCAATGGTTTAATACGTAATATGTCTTTATCACCTGATGGTAAAACCATCCAATCTCTTTTTCGATAATGGATTAGTGTTCCTGGTTGATGCTGTGTGTTAATCATACTTAATTCACTTTTCTAAAAATATCTTTTCTTCTTGCTACTAAATCTTCGATGGTTTCTTTGTAGTGCCATTCAATGACATCATAACCGGCATCTCTTAATAGTTTTCGTTTATGCAAATCGTCTTTATTGACATTGTTGTTGTCATGGACAGATCCGTCGCAAAACAGCAAAACAGGACCATTAGATGTGTTATACACAAAATCTGGACTGATGTAAAAATCATCCATATACACCTGTGCTTTATCTGGTAATGCCAATTTGTTTCTATACAAGTATTTAATTAGGGGTAATTCCGTAGCGCTATTTTTATCGTAGGTATCTAACAAATAATGGTATTGCTCTTCTCGATCATTTCCTTGTTGCACGAGTGATAAATCGCAATCCATCAGTTGCTCTAAAACTTCTCTAATACTATATCTATCTAAAATTTCATGATGACGTTGATTGTAATAAGACAATAAGTCTTCATAAGATGCTCTTGGCAATTTTTCTCCAACTTCAGTTTCTTCTCTTGTTTCAGGATCAAAATGGATATTGCGATAGCTTTCTACAAACAATTGATTTAATTTTTCAGGTTCTTGAATGAGTTGGGATAATATACCTAAACTCCCTTCTGCAGCTTCATAAATTAAAATGTTTGGATTATCTACGTTACCTAATACATTCACACCAATTTCACTTTCTTCGACTTGAAATAAACTCTCTATGCCACGCTTAAGCGCATAACTTAATGAAATGATTTGATCTGGATTTAATTCTAGATTTGCCAATGGTTGGATATATAACGTATCAGCTGTATCTCGAACAAAGATCATGACGTCTTTTTTGTTATCAGCTACCTCTTGGTTGTTATCTATGTCTTTTTGAGTAAGCCACTTACCATTTCTTTTATCGATAGCAAAACCATCAGTATCTGATGCCGATCTGCGAGAGCGTCTGTTTAATTTGATTAGTTCTGTAGATTGGTCAAAAATTAAGTTCAATAATTTTTCACCACCTCTTTGAACTACCAGATTTTTGGTGTGTTCTATTCCCTTTGTATATCTAAAATATTCATGCACATCATAGCCAACAGATGATCTATCTTCTTCAATACATGAAATTCGCTCTTGCGGTACACCTTCACATTCCGATAATTCTATTAATGTGCTCCTATATTCATGATTATCACCTTTTAATTCAGTTAGCGTAATAGGGTCGTTATTAGCTAATTCAGCTTCATCATCTAAAAAAGCATAACCCGTTGCCTTTGATATTTTTATTTTACGTTGGTGTGTATCAGAGTCCATCAACATCATACGGTTCATTCGGTACTTGCTACCATTGTGATATAAGGTATTGTGTGGGCCAAATTCTTTAAGTGCTATTCCTCTTGGTCTTGAAAGATATTCACCTTGATCTGTATGTTTATAACCAATAAAGGTTCTTACTGGTAAGCGTGTAAAATTATATCCCGGTAGAAATCCTTCTGATGCTAAATATCTGAAAACATAAAATTCAGATTGATCTTTATATCCTTTAGTCGTATCATTTTTAAGAAGCTCTATTTGCTTCAAGCCGATAGCCTGTTGTTTTTTTGCTTCAATCTTTTGATCACTATCTGACCTGATAACAGGATCTTTCAATACGATATGAGATTTTAAAATCATAGATGTAGCTGCACTAAACAAATTACGCCATCTATTAAAGGCATCATCAAACCGTTGCGTAAATGAATTTAATTTATTTTCTAGCCAATTATCAGAATACCACCAGGTCGCTTTGAGTTCTGGTTCTATACTAGTGAGAACTTTTTTGTACGTTGATATCCATTTATCTTTATGGTTTAATAAGCCATTATCAATAGCATCTAAAATATTTTGTTTAACTGCTAATTTTTTTTCGTTAGTTAAGTCCAATAAATCTGCTACTGACGAATTTAAATCTGCCAAAGCTAATTCCATTAAGACATAAGCATTAAAATGTGTAGTAAGTAATTCATCATTTATTAAATCAATCCTAGGTGGTACTACATTTCCTGCTACCATGGTATCAGAAGCTTTAAAATAGTTTTGGTCATGAGCTGACCAAGCGGAACAATAAGTAAACACCACAGCTGTTTGACCACTTCTACCTGCACGACCACTGCGTTGTGCATAATTGGCAGGGTTCGGTGGTACATTACGCATGTGGACAATATTTAAGTTAGAAATATCTATACCTAGTTCCATAGTTGGTGAACAATACATGGATGATATCTCACCTTTTCGAAAAGCCTCCTCTCTTTCAATTCTAGTTTCACTATTTACCTGACCAGTATGCTCTCTTGCTTGAATTTCTTTTTGATATTTTGAAAAATCAGTTTTGTATAAATTCTGGAAATATAAGTTTGGTTTAATTACCAAAGTTCGATAGGTATTTATTCTGGTTGCATCAATTGGTACTGTTTTAGAATCTCCAGGCGTCCATATTAGATTATCAGCTCTTAAAAGATACCCGTTAATTGTACCGTTTGAACCTCTTAAATTCTCCCTTTTTGATAGAAAGTTAGTAGCTGTAAGTAAATCGCATAAACTTTCAATGAAGTCTCTGTAATCATCTTGACCTAAAGGGTCAAAATTATTTTCCAACATCTTTCGTTTTATATATTTTCCTAATCCAGAACGCAAACCTATTGTAGCAAAATAAATTCCCCTTTGGGTGCTTCTACCAGGTCTTACAGAAACCATATATGTAGGCGTTTCTATAGATTCTTTATGATCTAAAGACCATAATTTTTTATCATCCAATTTATTTTTTAAAAAACTCTCTGTTTCGGATCGATCATCAACAAGGAATCTATGGTTTATGGCATAATTGGTTCTGAAAAAATTAAAAAATTGAATAAGAATTTCCTCTCTTATTTCTGGGGATAGTTCATTAAAAAATGGAATGTGTGCAAATTTTTGATCCATTGCACATAAGCGACTCAATTCATTATATTTTACATTTAATAATGCTGTTTGTTCAAGATTCGGTAAGGTATAACGCCAGCCTCTTTTCAGGTCTTGAAAAATTCTAATTAATAAATAGGTTTTTATAGCTCTTTCATTGTCTGGATCTGGAAAGTCTGGATCGGAAGAAGGATCTTTAGCAAAAGCCTCATCTTTTAATTTTAGTTCTCTAAAAACGTGTTCTGCGATATCATGAACTTTCAACCCTTGAGGGTTACTTTTAAGCGCATGGTATAAACCGGAACGAAGCCTAATAGAAGAAAGAAAATCGTTAAAGTGACCAGATTGCAATGAAGCATCCTGTCTGTTATCAGTAAAACTTAATAGTTTCTGATCTTTTAATGCTTCATTTTGATTATATAAAGAATCTATAACAGCATAAGACATTATCGTTGTAGCAGTACTTCGACCCTCATTACCTAATTTCATTAATTTTGTGCTTTCATTGGTTTTTGAGTCTTCATATATAATACCAGCAGTGGGATCAATACGTAGCTTAACTGGAATATAATAACCTTTAAGAGGATAGATGGGTTCCGACGAATAAGCACCACTCGAGTTGAAATAAACTAACTGTGGCATTTGCCAATTATAATAAGGTTTAAATTGTGTTTCGCTAGGGTTTAACCAATTTGAAGGCGCAATTTCTATTGGATCCTCATTCCAAAAAGATTCACCTTCATCAAGAACCAGATATCCTGAACTAAAATTTCTTTCTACTAGATTTTCTCTTGTCCCTTCTTTTAATGTTAGTGTTGTAACTGGTTCATCGGGATTTCTAGGTAACAGTAATTGTTTGTCAACATCTTTTTCAACACAAATAAAATCTACACCTGAATATCTACTAAATAAAATGGGGTATAGAAATTTTTCATCATCCCCATCCTTTAAATATCTACCAGATTTTATAGTTATACCTCTTGTGTTTCTTGATTCTAAAGTGACTGAAACCGTACTTGTTTGAGAAATAAATTGATGAAATCGGAATGGCAAAAAACTCTTTCCTGTTTTATTAACTCTATTTATTTCATTTAAATGCTCTGTCCATTTTAATAAATCAACAAGTACATTTTCGATTAATTGACTTTCAACTTCTGTAACTTTATGTAATGATGACGCAATTGATTTAATAGTTTTTGGCTTTCCTCTTTCAAGGACTTTTTCATTTTTATGTAAGGCAATGTTTAATTCTAACCAATTAGTTAATGGATGATTAATAAAAACCTCTTCGTTATCTTGATTATTAATTCCTTTTAGTATCGCGTTTCTTAAGTCTACTGGATTAAATTCTTTACCATTAGTACAGGTTTGTAAATATTCACCTATTATTTGACTTGTGTCGTAGTTGGTTCCAAATATTTTGGTTGCTACATTCGCTACAGCTTCTTTTTTTTCAATAGGGCTACCTCCAGAAGACATTGTTGCTGAAGTACCAATGCATATAATATTTGAAGTGCATAAGCTTTTTATACGTCTTATGAGCATACTAACATCAGATCCTTGCCTTCCTCTATAGGTGTGTAATTCATCAAAAACCAAAAATTGTAGATTTTCTTTTAAGGAATCACGCAACCAAGATTCTGATTGACGTGTCATAATCAACTCTAACATCATATAATTTGTTAATATGATATCTGGTTGATCATTTTTTATTTTATCTCTTGTTTCAGCATTTTCTTGCCCGGTATATTTTGCAAAGGTTATAGGGAAATCCGATCCAAAATTTTCAGCATATTTTTCAATTTCTCCTTGTTGAGAATTGATCAATGCATTCATAGGATATACTAGGATCGCTTTCACACCTTTCTTTTTATCAACAACTTGATTAAAAATTGAATTAAATATTGTTGCTAAATAGGTTAAAGACTTACCTGAACCCGTTCCAGAAGTTACTACAAAACCCTTATTTTTAATTCCAATTTGAATAGCTTCTGTTTGATGGCTATACAAATTAAAATCCCCAAATGTTTTTATTAGATGTTTATTAATTAATCCCTGATTGTACAAATCTTGCAAGGAATCACCTTTCTTGAAAGAAGGGTTAAACTGTATTAATGGATCTGGTATAAAGCCATCGCCCTCAAATGCCTTACTGACTTCTTCTTTAATTCTGACATCTTCAATGTTTAAAAATGAATTTAAGTAATCCCTATAATTTGATATGACTTGACTGTGTGTTTTAAATGCGTCCATTAATGTATAATTCTAATTTTTAGTTGATTGACAAATTTTTATAAGTATGAAACTTTTTTTCGCTATTAAGTTTGATATTATATTTCAAAAAAATATTACAATTAAAATTGGTTCGATTTGAGCCATTTTAATTGTAATTAGGGAGACTTAAAGATATAAAAGTATTTAAAATATACAGAAAAACTTACAGAAAATATTAATACCTTTTAATATTAAAAAGGAGGTAGGCAATTGAAGCCATTGGATTGTTTTGAACATCTAAATATATCTGTTATTTCCCCTTGGGTAAATTGGATGTAGATGGCATATTTATGACCTGATGTATTGCCTGTTAGCACAAAAACGGGTTCGCTACATAGACAGCCTGTGCAAATATTTGTTGAAAGATTTAAATATGTATCTGCTTTACTTTTAAACTCTTTAAATATTTGCATTTGCTGGTATATAAATGCTGTTTTCTTCATGTCTTCATAATAGGATTCCTCATCTAATAAATTGTTTAACTTGTGGTAGTCCAAATTTTGGAAGGCATCAAGCACTTGTATGAGGTATGATTTTGTTTTTTGTGTAGTGGCGATTTTTTGAACTAGTTCTTGTGCATGCATGGTATTTGTAATTTATTAGCATTACAATTTAGCATTAAATTTTAATTGATTTATTGACTTGTTCATAAGTTTTCAATGTTCAGTGTCAATGAACATCATAAAATATTGAACACCTATATGAATTATTCTATAATTCTCCTGCTAACTTTTCTCTATCTAATTTAGATAATGGCGTTGGAGATAATTTATGACCGAAAAAAAGGAGCAATTGATTTATCTTACTTAACATTAGGTTAGATTTGCCTTGTTCGAGTTCGCGAATAAAACGAAGCCCTAATCCGGTGATATCGGATAACTCAACTTGTGTTAGATTTGCTTTTTTGCGACTCTCCCTAATAAATTGGGCTATGTGGTTTTCTCTATCCAAGTTCATATTATTATACCTTAATGGGTGTAAATTTTATAATTGTATTGTTTTTATACCTTTTAGGGTATATTAAAAGCCTTTTTCATGAGCTCTATTTCTTTATTAGGAATACCTATTTTAGTTGCTGTTTCTTTCCATTGTGAAACAGCTTCTAGGACCTCATTTAAAATGGTATTCATTTGGTTTTCATCTAAACGAAAATATATGCCTACATTTTTTGCTAATTCATAATCTAACGCATTGTTATCCATATCTATATTTAATGCTAGACCATCTTTATCTATAGAAGGGTTGAGGTCGTAAGCAGGGGAGAGTTCCCAACCATCGTTTTTAATGATGAATCCGTGATTGCGTAAATGGTCATCGGTATTAGAAATGGCAATATTAAAAACAATACGTCGCCACAGTTGCTCGAGATTACTTTCTATATTGCTGCCATGGTTTTGAATGAACTCCGCTAACTCTAAATAACTGGCTTGATGATCTCTTATGGTAATTTCGTTATTACCAGTCATTGTCATAGCCGATGCAAAATGAATTCTTTCGCCATTTTCTCTATCAAAGCGCTTTGTAAAAAAGGTATGGTAATTACCAGTTACCTTTTGGATTTTACATTCGGACATGTTTATACCGGCTTTTAATGCCAATAGATAGGCTAGATATTCCCATGCAGCTTTGTCCGTGGTATCATTTTTTGCTGGGAATTTTGCTATCCACAAATTTTTATCGTTGTCTAGAATATTGGCTTTGGGTCTGGCACCACCTAAAGAAGATCCTGGCGCCATTAAAATAGCAAGCCATTGTCTAGCTTCATCGCTTTCGATATCATTTTCAAAGTTTTGAGCAGCATCTTGAAGCTCACGTATTGAGGACCAGGGTGGTGTAGGTGTTTGGTTGTTATTATCTAAAAATGGCCCGTTTAGGTCTGTTTTAAACCTTAAAGCACCCATGCGGCTTTCATCATATACGCCTAATAAATAGTCAATTTCATAGAGTGTTCTTGCTTTTTCGGCAATTGTTGCTGCTTCTTGTGCCGCTCTTCTTTTCATTAATGTACGTCCCCAGGTATCTGGCATACTGTCTAAAAAGACACCGAAATTTTCTTTGTTATTTGGATATTGTGGACCACCATAAAACTGAATATCTGGATCTAACAACATTTGGTTTTTAGATTTGATCCAGTTTTTATCATACTCAAAACTAAAGGCCTTTTTTCCTTTAGCATTTAGTGCTGAAAGGATGCCTATTAATTCGGGTTCTTGCATTGGTTTCCAATGTGCGTATACGTATATGTCTAGTTTACCTGTTTTCATTCTGATTCTATCCTAGAGATTGCTTTGTCGTTTCACTCCTCGCAATGACGGGTGTTTTTATAATAAGTCTAAATCTTGTAATTTTCTTCCAAACTCGTCATCAGCTGCTAGTTTTAGGAAATCGTCTTGCAAGCCTAATACTCTTAATACATTGAAATAGGCGCCTATAGATACTTTTGAATTACCTTTTTCTATTTTATATAAAGTTGTTCTGTCTATATCCGCACGTTCTGAAACTTGTACAGTAGTTAGTTTACGTCTTTTACGCGCTAGTTTAATATTTTCTCCCAAACACTCCATAATTTCCTGATGTTTTGGGAATATTATGTTCTTCTTTGATTTCATTATGTTGATTATTTTCAACAAAAATAGTTTAAATGTGGATAATATACAACATTTTATGATTTTATTCTTATTAAACGATTTTCTAAAACTATTAAGGTGTTGGTTAAAATGATGAGATTGCCATATTTCGACTTCGCTCAATACAGGCTGTGTACTCCTCGCAATGACGGTAAACGAGAGTAAATTATTTGGATTTTTACACTTGTTTAAAATACGTAGGTAAAAACTACCTTCGTTTGTCTCTTGAATTATTATTAAAGGCTACTAAATTGAAAGATTCTCTTAATCTGCTTCTCACGCGATTACCATAAAAGTGCTCTAGTTCTGATGCAGATAGGTTGGTGGTTAGATGAGTCTTAACTTTTTTATTAATAAATAGATCGTAGCGACTTAAAAGAATTTCGCCCATCACATTACATTCGTTCCCAAAGTATTTTAAATTATTTTCTGTGCCAAGATCATCAAAGCAGATGATGCCTACTTTGGATTGATGCAAACTTGGTTTGCTATATCTGTCTATGATCTCGTAACCCTCTTTGATGAACTCAAAACTCACTTCTCTACAGGATTTTACATAGTATTTATTTTGTGGTGTTGCTAAATGTTTCATTAGTGTCATTAGGGTTGTTTTACCGCAACCAATAGGACCAGAAAGTAGTATTCCTTTTTCTAAATTAATGTTAAGCTGACGCGCTACTTCTTTATGACCTGTTATATATGCTATGAGTTTATGAATGATGGTTTTGTCTTCTTCATAAATTTTGAAGTGGTTGCCAAATAGTTCTTGTCCTTTAGATTCTAGCCATTTGGTTGCTTTTTGGTAGTTGTAATTCATTTTGATTGTAAGTTCTAATGATGGGATTACTCATTCATTCTTATTAAAACATTTTGGTATTCGTGAATGCTTTCCATTTGCTTCACTCCGTACGCAATGACGTTAGAGAGGTTCTGAATAGTTTTTATTGGTTGCTGTGTTGAGGTTATTTGGGCGAATTGTCGGTGTTATGTCGGTGTTGTGGTGGTGTTGTGCATTAAAATTAGCGCTATTAATCATCCAGTTTTGAGCTGCTGCTTTCCAATTGGCCATAGGTGTTTTGCCACCAACTAACCAACCATTACTGGAGAAGTAATTAAAAAACTTTTTTGCTTCTAATTCTGGAAAGTTTTGTTCCTGAAAGTATTTTAAAAGTTCTTGTTCTGTTGGCATCGCCATACTTTTATTTTTTTGGCGCAACTTTTTTTGTTTTGTATCATCCCCTTGATTTTTTTTATCTAAAGTTTCCTTTTTAGAATTTGGAGATTGCTTGCTCACGTTTGAATTGTTTAACTTGTTTGTAATGTTTTTACTGTTTATATAAGATACTTCTGCTTGTTCAGGACTTGTTCCAGTACTAGTATAAGGCTTGTCTGTTGCTTGTTTAATAACCTTGCTGTTTTTTGGTTTTGGTTTTAAGTTTTCAGAAAAATTAAAGAGATGTACTAAACTTCCTTTATAGGGATTGTATGATGGTTCGTATTTTATATATCCTAACGCGTGTAGATTCTTTAAACATTTATGGTAGGTTGCTTTGGAGCTTATTTTGCTGATGCGCATCACTTCATCGCGCGAAATACTAATAGGATTTCTGAATCGGTTACAGTTCCAGAACTGAAACAGTGCGATGTATAAACTGATGTGTGTAGGGTTTAAGGTGTTATCGTTAATGACTTTATCGAAAAAGCCAGTTAAGTGTTTGATATAGTTCATGAATACAGATATTAGTTTTTTGATGATTAGTTTTCTAGCATGTTTTGGATGTCTTCATACTTATAGTAAATAATGCCACCAATACGCTTGAAATTGAGTGTTCCGTTAATGCGAAGGTTTTGAAGTGTTCCAGGAGAGATTCGCAATAGTTTTCTAACTTCTGAAGATTTTAACCATTGCGCTGATTTGTCTTCTTTTTTGACATTTTTTAATTCTTGAAGTAATACATTGACTACATTTAATAGATCTTTTTTAGTAACAAGTTGGTGACTTAAGAGTTCTAAATTTTCGGTTTCTGGGAACAATGTTTTTGGATGTAAATTCATAATAAAGTGTTTTGTATTGTTATGATACAAAGCAACCTTATTTCGTAATTTTTCATTAACAAGGTAAACCCAAGGTGGGTACTATTTTAATTGAAAATCGCTTAAGATTTTGATTTTTAATTACTTGTTAAGTAAGTTTTAAAGACTTGTTTTATTGAGAAGCTAAACAATGTTTAAATTTTTTGCCTTTAGATCAAAAACCATAGTAGGGAAGACCTTGTGTGTTTTAAGAGTCTTCTTCCATGAGTTTTTGGTTGAGGTTGTCTGCCAAACTATTTAAGAATTTTGTTCGTACCGTTTTTCTGATTTTAATGTCTTGGTATATTCTGTAAATGCTATCTTCCAATTCTATATTAAAGATTTTACCAATATGAGTGGCTAATTCTTTGACATCGGTATTACCATTGTTAATTAGTTTTGCATGTTTTAATGCATAAATGAGTTCTACTAGATCTATTTTGGTGCCAGACCAAGAATAATTTACAGGTTGGCCATAGTTATTGGTGCCACTTTTATTATCGATTTCATCAATTTTGCGTTCCAAGTAATTAATCAACATGTCAGCACTAATTAGGTTTGCTACTTGATAATCGTGTGATGTTGATATTTTAGAGTCAAAAAATAAGAGCATGGAGTGATCGCGAATGATATCCTTATAGGGTCTTCTTATAAAATAATTGATGTCGTTAAAAGTGGCTCTCGATCTATAGTATTCATAGAAATCACGGTTTTCTTTTCCCGATAGCGTCGCTTTATTTAACGCTTTGATGTAATGTTTACGTTTTCCTTTTTTGCCTGGAGGCAAGGTAGATTCAATTTTTAAAATGTATTTGTAGTATAATATTTTAGAAACCAATGATGGCTTTAATTCTTTAAAGAAATAGATTTCATCTTTTTCGGTTGCAAAGCAAAATGTTTTTACCCATTTGTTGATTTGCTTTAACTTCTTTTCAAGAAAGAAAATCATTTTTTGACTATGCTCTATGATATTGCTATAGGTGCTTTTGAGTAATTCAAAGTCACGCTCCAATTCTTGAAAGAATGGTATGCAAAAGGTGTTCATAGATTAGAAAATGGTTTATTTTGAGTGCTATCAAAATAAACCATTTTCTGTTAAAATTATTGAAATGAACACTTAAAAAGTTTTCAACATTATCAAAATCAACCAATTTGTTTGGCTTTTGTAATGGTATGTGTATTGCCTAGTTTTTCCTTTAATAGTCGCATATCGTCGCTTACTTTTCTATCTAAAACTTTTGCATAATGCTGTGTGGTTCTTAAGTTTTTATGTCCAAGCATTTTACTAACACTTTCGATAGGGACACCATTTGATAATGTGACGGTTGTTGCAAACGTATGACGCGCAATATGGAATGTGAGTTCTTTATTTATTTCGCATATTCCTGCTATTTCTTTTAAGTAGGCGTTCATTTTTTGATTACTTAATATGGGTAGCAAACGATCTTCATTTAAGCACTGTGGATGGTCCAAATATTTATCAATGATTAATTGTGTTACTGGAAGGATTGGAATTTTTGAAGCTGATTCCGTTTTCTGACGATGTGTAAATATCCATTTCTCTCCATCAATACCAAAACTGATATGTGATTTGGTTAGGTTTTTTACATCGATATAGGCTAAACCCGTAAAACAGCTGAATAAGAAAATGTCCCTAACTAGAGATAATCGTTCTGTTGCGAATTCTTTATTGAGTATTTTTTGGATTTCATCTTCAGTTAGATAGACACGTTCAACTTCTCTAACTTTTGCTTTGTAATTGCTAAATGGATTTTTATCTATCCAATTATTCGCTAAACATATCTTGATTATTTTGCCGAAATTCTTGATGTATTTAACTGCTGTATTGTTACTGCAGTTTCGTACACTTCTTAAATAGAATTCATATTCCGTTATAAACGCATGATTTATTTTTAAGATATCGATGTCTGATACTTTATATTTCCATTCTAAAAAATCGATGGTATGTTTTAATGATGTTTTGTAACGTTCGAGTGTTCCTGGTGCATACTCTTTACCTACCAGTTCTTCAATTTTTTTATTATGATCTTGGAATATAGGGATGAGCATGCGTTGCTTTTCATCAAGACCAAGTAGTTTACTTTTAAATGCTTTTGCTGTAATTGGGATATTTTGATGAATAAACTCCATTTGCATATCAATAATTTTGATTTTCAGCATATCAAGTTGTCTATTTACTGAACGAGCTTCCTCTGATTGGCCTTTCATTTTGCCAGCAGATGCAGACCATTTGGAGGGTTTTACAAATCTTCCGGTACTCATTTCAACTCGTTTTCCGTTAACAGTAATGCGCGTGTAGATAGGGAATAAGCCATTCGCATTGACTTTTGCTCTTTTTGCATAAAAGAGGATAGATACTTTTGTTTTCATTTTTGGTAACCTTTTTAATTAATATTAAACTTAATTTTTAACCCAATACGACACAAGATGTTTACTATTTGAACTAGTTGTAACCCTTGTGAATACTGGAAAAAGCTTAAAAATCGGTTACCCTAAAAAATAAAAAAGTTGAGGTAACCGAATTTACCACCTTTGTTACACGATTTAATGAATATTTTGGTATGTGCTAAAAAGAAAAAACCCTTTAAAACATACGTTTTAAAGGGTTTTGGTGATTTTTGAAAATCAATCAGCGGAGAAAGAGGGATTCGAACCCCCGGAGGTGTGACCCTCAACAGTTTTCAAGACTGCCGCATTCGACCACTCTGCCATTTCTCCTTAGCGGATGCAAATATAGAAACTTTTTTTAATAAATAAACTAAATTTCATGAATTATTTAGAAGTTATTATCTTTTAAAACTATAAATAATTGTAAATAAGAAAACTAACAATTTAAAATTATTGAAGTATTTTTTTCTGTAAGCATAGAACCTTTTGATTTTAGGTTGTCATGCCAGCTAAAAGCTTCAGTTAAGACATGAGGTGTATGTCCACCAGCTAATAAAGCTTTAGCGTAATATTCCTTGATCTGCTGTTTAAAAATTGGGTGCACACAGTTTTCTATAATTACATCTGCTCTTTCTTTAGGAGATAAGCCTCTTAAGTCTGCTAAACCTTGTTCTGTTACTAAAATATCTACATCATGCTCTGTATGATCTGTGTGTGATACCATTGGAACAACATGAGATATGGTGTCACCTTTAGAAATAGAAGGACAGACAAAGAAGCTTAAATATGCGTTTCTAGCAAAATCCCCAGAACCGCCTATGCCATTCATCATTTTTGTGCCTAAAATATGTGTGGAGTTTACATTGCCGTAAATATCAAATTCTATTGCAGTATTTATAGCAATAATTCCTAAACGTCTAATTACTTCTGCAGCATTACTAATATTTTGAGGTCTTAATACAAGTTTCTTTTTATAGGAATCAAAATTTTTAATCATATGCTCATAACAGGAGTTTGATACCGTAATAGATGAAGCTGAAGCAAAATCTAATTTTCCAGCATCAAATAGCTCAAAAGTGCTGTCCTGTAGTACTTCAGAATACATTGTTAAATTTTCAAAAGAACTGTTTTTAAATCCAGAAAGTACAGCATTAGCAATTTTACCAATACCTGCTTGTAACGGTAATAGACTTTTGGTAAGTCTACCGCAGTTTACTTCATCTTCAAGAAAATTTAAAATATGATTAGCTATATTGGTAGTGATTTCATCTGGTTCTGAAATTCTAGCTTCGCTATCAGGTTTTTCTGTAAAAACAATTGCTTTTACTTTGTTTTGATCTACTTTAATAAAAGGTTTACCGATTCGGTCATCTGGGTTGTAAATATTTATAGGTTTTCGGTTTGGATAGGCATCATGTGTGTAAATATCATGAATATCTTTAAATGTGGTTGGTAAAGCTGTGTTTATTTCTACTATAACAGTTTTTGCTAAAGCAATAAAAGTTGCAGAGTTACCTACTGATGTTGTTGGGATAATATAGCCTTCTTTAGTGAAACCAACAGCTTCAACAATAGCTACATCAATGTTGCCTAATTGATTGTTTTCAAATTGTTCTGCTGTTTCACTTAAATGTTGGTCTATATATAAAATTTCACCATTATTTATTGCTTTTCGTAATGTTGAATCTGCTTGAAAAGGCATTCTTTTATGTAAAGCTTTGTTTTTAGCTAAATCGGCGTCTGTGGTGTAGCCTAGAGATGCACCTGTGATTAATGAAATTTTTATATCTTCTGTTTCTGCTCTTTTGGCTACAGCAGGTAATACAGCTTTGCTATCTCCAGCTTTAGTAAATCCACTTACGCCTACTACTGCATTTTTTTTGATTAATTGAGAAGCTTCTTCTGCTGTAAATATTTTTTTTAAATAATTATCATATAGTATTCTTTCTACATTTTCTCTATTTATCATTTTTATATTTTTTTGTGTTTATTTATTACTAATTGTTAGGATATATCATTTAAAATTGCCGATATATTAATATTGGTTGCAATTTATATATTTGCTATATTGTCAAAATATCACAATAAGACATTTATTTATTCATTTTGGACAAGTATATTAATTTAGCAAATAATTCATCAAAATATTATCTCACAGAAGTTGATAAAAGAGAGAAAGATATTTACTGTCATCATGATTTAATGGGAGAAAATTTTATCGAAACCCATAAACATGATAAAGCACAGTTTTTGTATACAGAAGGTGGTTTGGTGTATGTAAAAACTAGTAGTCAGACTTATTTTTTGCCAGCAAGACACTATATGTGGATACCTGCAGGTATAACGCATAGTATTTATCCAAGTTCTCCAGAAGTTAAAATGAGAAACCTTTATTTTCCTGTGAAAAAGGAAGAAAATATTTTTTATTCACAAGAAGGAATTTACCCAGTAAATAATTTATTGTTACAAATGTTGTTATTTACTAAACAATGGAAGGGGAATATAAAAAAGTCTCAAAAAGATAAATATCCAATAGTTTTAGCTTTAAAAGTCTTATTACCTCAATTGTCTAAACAACCACTATTACTTAATCTTCCTCAACCAAAAGATGAACGCTTGATTAAAATTTCTGAATATCTTTTAGAAAACTTACATAAGGAATTAAAAAGTACTTCGATCGCAACTCATTTTAATATGAGTAGTAAAACCCTTTATAGGTTATTTAAAAAGGACGTTCAGATTTCTTTTATACAGTATTATACTCTTTTACGTATGTTTAAGGCTTTAGAGTTTTTGTTAACACAACAATTCACAATAGCTGAAGTTGCTTTAAAAGTTGGATATAATAGTGTGCCTACCTTTAGCAATACATTTACTAAAATAATAGGAAAAAGACCATCTGCTTATATCACTATCAACGAAATATATTGATGTTAAAACCTCTTTAGGTATATAATGATTATTTTTGGCCTCAAAATAATATAGATGATATGGATACAACATCATTATTAAAATGGAGATACGCAACTAAACAATTTGATCCATCTAAAATAATACCTTCAGATAAATTACAAATTATAAAAGAAGCCTTTAACCTAACAGCAACAAGTTATGGTTTACAGCCCATCAAATTATTAATAGTAAGAACAAAAGAGATTAAAGAACAATTAAAAGTAGCAGCGTTTAATCAGTCTCAACTTACTGATGCTTCAGATGTTTTAGTCTTTTGTATTGACACTGCAATAGACGCTTTGTATGTAGAAGATTACTTTAAATTAGTGAAAGAAAAACGAAGCACGCCAGATGAAATTTTAAAACCATATCAAGAGTTTTTGACTAATCACTTTAGCACTATTACACAAGACGAAAAGCTTAATTGGGCAACAAAACAAGCTTATTTAGCAATGGGAAATCTGTTGACAGTTTGCGCAATAGAGCAGATTGACGCCTGTCCGATGGAAGGATTTAGTCCAGAAAAAACCGATGAAATTTTAGAATTAGATAAGCAAAATCTTAAAAGTGTCTTGCTAATGCCTATCGGTTATCGATCTGATGATGATTTTATGGCAAGCTTAAAAAAGGTAAGAAAACCTTTAGAAGATATGGTGCTTACTAGATAAAAAGACTTAAATAACTTTTTTAAAACAAATTTTTAAAAGCGTCATGACTTTATGTTATGACGCTTTTTTTTTCTTCTTATTAGTAGTAAATTTGAAACTAACTAAATAAAAATTATGCCAGGATTTGAAAGCTTTGGTGATGCAGAGCGAAAAGAAGTACAAGACGTTTTAGATAACGGAATATTAATGCGTTACGGTTTTGATGCCATGCGTAATGGTCACTACAAAGCAAAATCTTTAGAAGAAGAATTACAGTCTACACTTAATGTTAAACACGCTCAATTAGTAACTAACGGTACAGCAGCAGTTTCTACATCTTTAGCAATTGCAGGAGTTGGAGCAGGAGACGAGGTTATTGTACCTTGCTTTACATTTGTAGCAACTTTTGAAGCCATAATGATGCTTGGTGCTATACCAGTTTTAGTTGACATAGATAATACTTTGACTTTAGACCCTGAAGCTGTAAAAAAAGCAATTACACCAAAAACAAAAGCCATAATGCCGGTTCATATGTGTGGTAGTTTGGCAGATTTAGATGCTTTAAAAGAAATTTGTACAGCTCATAATTTAATACTTGCAGAAGACGCTTGTCAAGCAATTGGAGGAACTTACAAAGGAAAATATCTTGGTACTTATGGAGATGTTGGTTGCTTATCTTTCGATTTTGTAAAAACAATAACTTGCGGAGAAGGTGGAGCTGTACTAACTAATAACTCTGAGTTTGCTAAATACGCAGATCAATTTAGTGATCACGGTCACGATCATATTGGTAATGATAGAGGTGCAGAATCTCATCCTGTATTGGGGTATAATTTCAGAATATCAGAACTTAATGCAGCGGTTGGATTAGCTCAAGTAAGACGACTTAAAGATTTTATAGCAATACAAAAGAAAAATTACACAATTTTAAGAGAAGCGCTATCCGAAATTGATGAAGTTACTTTTAGAACAGTCCCAGAAGGTGGAGAAGAAAGCTATGCTTTTCTTAATTTTTATCTACCAAACATAGAAACTACTAGAAAAGTGATGTCTGCTTTTAAAAATAATGGAGTTGATGGTTGTTTTCATTATTACGATAAT
>Ga0160419_100362_pt1 | contig 30238 bp, 30 predicted proteins | sample CelAP2metagpilot_2_FD_108196 | JGI IMG/M metagenome (GOLD analysis project Ga0160419, IMG submission 108196) | Phycosphere-associated microbial communities from Cellana algal ponds in Kailua-Kona, Hawaii, USA - Cellana AP2-4-25 metagenome pilot ... | reverse complement strand
GTCCGGGTCCCGGTCGCGATCAGGAACTTTTCGCTGGTAACGCGGGTGGTGTCACCTGCTTCGGTTTCCACCTCGACCTCGTTCGGGCCGACGAAATGCGCAAGCCCCGCCAAAGTGTCGACGTGGTTGCGGTTGAATTGGTGTTCCAGCACGTCGACCTCGTGATCGAGCGTCATGTGCAGGCGGGCCTTCAGGTCCTCGGCCTCGATGGTGTCCTTGACCCGGTAGCTGCGCCCGTAAAAACTGCGCTCACGCCAGCCGGTCAGATTGAGCACGGTTTCCCGCAGGGTTTTCGATGGGATCGTGCCAGTGTGAACCGACACCCCGCCAAGCCGATCCTTGCGGTCGATGACCAGAACACGGCGTTTCAGTTTTGCCGCCTGAATGGCCGCTGTCCGACCCGACGGGCCGGAACCGATGATGATGAGATCGTAGTCGAATTCGGTCATGGATCAGCCCCGGTACAACGCTTCGGCATGGAAGGCGACGTGATCTTCCATGAAGGTGGAGACAAAGAAATAGCTGTGGTCGTAACCTGGCTGCATGCGCAGTGTCGCCTGCTGGCGGCGCGCAGCGGCAGCTTGGGCCAGACTTTCGGGTTTCAGTAGATCAAGGAACTGATCCGCAGTGCCAGTGTCCACAAGAACGGGGCCGTCAAATCCCTTTTCCTGCATCAGCAGCGTGGCATCATGGGCAGCCCAGTTTGCCTCGTCTTCGCCCAGATACGCCGTCAACTGCTTGCGGCCCCAATCGCTGGCGCTAGGGTTGCAAATCGGCGCAAAGGCCGAGACCGAGCGGAACCGGCCAGGCAGGTTCATTGCCATGGTCAGAGCACCATGCCCACCCATCGAGTGGCCGGTGATCGCCTGGCGGTCGAGATCAATAGCAAAGTTCTCGCCCAAGAGAGCGGGCAGCTCTTCGGTGATGTAGTCCCACATCTGGAAGTGCGGCGCCCATGGGTCTTGGGTGGCATTCACATAAAAACCTGCCCCCTGACCAAGATCATACGCGTCGTCGTCAGCGACACCTTCCCCGCGCGGTGAGGTGTCGGGGAAAATGATCGCGATCCCCTGTTCCGCGCACCATGCCTGAGCCCCTGCTTTGGTCATGGCATTTTCATGGGTGCAGGTCAGGCCGGAGAGATACCACAAGAGGGGAACGGGGCCGTCTGCCACCTCTTCGGGGAGGAACAGGCCAAAGGTCATGTCGCAGTTGGTGGTTGTGCTGGAATGGCGATAAACGCCCTGCACGCCGCCAAAAGCTGCGTTTTCCGAGACGGTTTCCATTGGGCGACTCCTTTGTTCGTGTGCTGCCCTATCGCTACCTGTGGTCAGGCACAGGGTCCAGTGACTGCGCGTCTGTGGCCCCTGTTTTTGCGACATAAGCTTGCAAAAAGCTGAACGTCGGCAGCCTGAGCGACATTCAGCGTAGCGTAAAAGTCGTGACCCAGGCGATAACGAGCGGCAAAGTGACGATCGATAGTGTCGTGGACAACAAGATCGCCGCAGAGGCGCGGTGCGGGGCGACGCCATAGTGTTGGGCCAGCATGTAGACGTTGCCGGCAACCGGTAGCGCGGCGGCCGCGATCGCCACACCGGCAGCATAGGGATCAACGGGGATCAGGACCAAAACACACAGCGCAACCAAAGCGGGGTGCAAGACCAGTTTGGCGAAACTGAGCCAGCTGGCAATCTGAACACGCTCTGCCGATTTCGATGCGAGGGATGCACCAATCGCAAACAGCGCTCCGGGTGTTGCTGCGTCTCCCAGCAGTTCGAGGAATGCATTCGCAGGTGCAGGGATAGGCAGGGCCAGTGCGGACCAAATGAGACCAGCACAAATCGACAGGATCATCGGGTTCTGCAGCAGACCTCGGCCCACCAGTTTCAGGGTGCTGAACCCGAGTCCAGAGCCACGCCCCGCATTGATGAGGATAACGATCAGTGACGAAAACACCACCAGATCAACGCTCAAGACCAGCATCATCGGCCCGATTGATGCGGCTCCGAAAAGCAGCACCATCATCGGCAGACCAAGAAAACCAACGTTGCCAATTGCCGCGCATTGGGCTTCTACGGCAGCGGTCTGCATGTCCAACCCGCGCAAGGCGGCGATGACGGTGGCGATGAGATACACCGCCAAAGTCCCAAGCAGATAGCCGAGGATCAGCCTGGGATCAAAGATCTCTGCAACCGACAGATTTGCCGCAAAGCGAAAGATCATCGCGGACAGTGGGAAGTAAAAGACAAATTTGGTGAGATTGGCAGTCGCTTCTTCACTGAAAAAACGGCTTCGTCCGGCCCAGTATCCCAGACCGATGATCGCAAAGAAGGGAAGGGTTCTCAGAAAGATGTCTAACATTGACGGAATTGGTAACCTGATTTGACCACGGCGGAAAGCCGCAATTGTGACCGTCCTAGCCGCTACCGATAAGGACGCCTGCGGCCAGCACCAACGCGCCCCCGACAACCACCTGTAGCGCGGCGCGCCAGAACGGTGTTTCCATGAAACGGTTCTGGATCCAGGCAATCGCCCAGAGTTCGATAAAGACGATCAGCACCGCAATGATGGTGGCGGTCCAGAAGTCGGGGATCAGATAGGGCAGGGCGTGACCAAGGCCGCCAACAGTTGTCATGATCCCTGACGCAAATCCACGTTTGAGCGGAGAGCCCCGGCCTGACAAGGCGCCATCGTCCGAAGCCGCTTCGGTGAACCCCATGGATATGCCTGCCCCAACCGAGGCGGCGACGCCAACCAAAAAGGTGGTCCAGGTGTCCTGCGTTGCAAAAGCGGTGGCAAAGATTGGTGCCAGGGTGGAAACAGAGCCATCCATAAGCCCCGCAAGCCCCGGCTGAACCCAGGTCAACAGGAACTGTCGATGCGCGGTGGCGTCTTCGGCATCGGCTTCCTCCGCGCCCAGATGGCGTTCCCCCAATTCGGTTGCGGTGACTTGATGGCCTGCCTCTGCCGCGGCCAGATCGCCCAGCAGTTTACGCGTTGCCGCGTCGGATGTGCGCGCCGCTGCGGCGGTGTAAAATCGCTCGGCATCACGCTCCATCACAGCGGCTTCTTCCCGGATACGGTCGAGGCCAAGGTTTTCCACCAGCCAAATGGGGCGGCGCGCGTAGAACCCGGCAACATGTTCGCGCCGGATCAGCGGGATTGTCGGGCCAAATCTGGCCTCGTGCAGGTCAATCAACGCAGCGCGATGGGTGTCTTCTTCGGCGGCCATCCCGTCGAAAACGGCAGCCGTCGCCGGGTAATCCTCACGCAGGCGTTCAGCGTAGCCCCTGTAAATGCGTGCATCATCTTCCTCGGAGGAAATTGCGAGCGCGAGAATCTCCTGCTCGCTCAACTCGTTGAACCGTCGGCGTTGCGTGAAATAGAACATCGTATTTTCCTTTTACCGCAATAGCTGCACACCTACTCTGGATCACGTTATGACAACAGGCTGTGATGCAGGTCCAACGGTCGCAGGATGCTTGCTAAGTTAACCGGACTTCGCGCCGCTTGTCTTGCCATTTGCGCAGGGGAGTGCCATCGCATCGCAACGCCGCACAGATTAGCGGCGTGACCGCAGCAACCGGAATAGCCATGAGCCAAACAGCCACCAGCCCGCGAAAAGGGCGCAAATACGATCAGGTTCTGCAGGGCGCACGGGACGTCTTCATGGCGCATGGCTTTGAAGGGGCCAGCGTGGATGACATTGCCAGGGCTGCGGGTGTGTCCAAGGCGACGCTTTACAGCTACTTTCCCGACAAGCGACTGTTGTTCATGGAAGTCGCGCGCCACGGCTGTGCCCATCAGGCGGATACGGCACAGGATTTCTGTTCTGCGTCCTGTGATCCGCAAACGGTGTTGCGCGCGGCGGGGCATCATATCCTGTCCGTGGTGTTGTCTGAATTTGGTGTGAAGATGTTTCGGATCTGCGTCGCAGAGGCCGACCGCTTCCCCGATCTGGGACGCTGGTTTTATGAAAGTGGCCCGCTCACCATTCGGGCGCAGCTGCGGGATTACCTTGCAATGGCGGTCGCGCAAAATCAGCTGCAGATAGACGATCTCAGCCTGGCTGCGGATCAGTTTGCCGAACTGTGCCGCGCAGATATGTTTCTGCGGCTTCTGTTCAACATAGATGCCGAAATCTCGCAGGCGGAGCGGGAAAAGGTAATCAATGGTGCGATTGATATTTTCCTGACCCGCTACGGGGTTTGATCAGATCTGCGGCCAACCGTTACGGTGATCGTTCGCTCATCATCGAAGCGATTGTTGTGGGGCGTTGGGGCCAGCTGCGCTAGGCTTTGATGCCATGAGCACTCCTCGATTTGATATCCTTGGACAAGCCCTCGCAGATGCGAGCCGGACCCGCATGTTATGTGAACTGCTGGATGGGCGATCCTACACCAACAAGGAGTTGGCCTCTGCTGCGGGCGTCACACCTCCAACGGCCACGGCGCATCTGCAGCTCTTGCAGTCGGCTGGGCTGGTTGTGGCTGAGCGGCGGGGGCGCTGTGTGTTTCACCGCCTGACCAGCGCCGAGGTCGCGCACGCGCTGGAGCAATTGGCGTCGATTGCGCCATCAGACGCATTGCATCAGGCACAAAGGCGCAAGGCGGGAGAGCTTGCCCCGCTGCGGAGCTGCTATGATCATTTTGCCGGACCGTTGGCTGTGGCAATGACGGATCGGTTTCTGTCGCAGGGCATGCTGATCGAACGCAACGGCGGATTTGATATTCAACCGGATGACGTCTGGCATAAGCTGGGTGTTGAACTGCCGCAAACCGTAGGCAAACAGCCCTTCGCCCGCCCGTGCATGGATTGGACGGAACGGCGTCTGCACATCTCAGGCCCGCTGGGGCGCCAGTTGCTGTCCCACGCGTTGGACATTGGCTGGGTCAAGCGTCAGACGGTGCGACGTGGGCTGGTTCTGACGATGCCGGGACGGGTGGCTTTTCAACAAATCCTGGGCCTGGACACCCATGCTGTTGGCGCAGAGAGCGCCGCCAGCTGAGGCCGCTTGCGCGGTTCAATTCGGTCAGGGGCTTGATTTGGGGGCAAATCATGGCATCCTTAACCCCATGAGCTTTGACCAGGTACAGCCTTTCCCGTCTCACTCCGGCCCCGAGCAGGTCGCCTTTCATCGCACAGAGCTGGCGGTTATTCTGTCGCTCTATGGGCGGATGGTTGCAGCGGGGGAGTGGCGGGACTACGGAATATCCTCGCTGCGGGATTTGGCAGTGTTCTCCGTATTTCGTCGAACCGCTGAAAACCCACTATACCGGATTGAAAAACGGCCCAAGCTGCGCGGCCGTCAAGGGCAGTATGCCGTTGTCGGTATGGACGGCCAGATCCTGAAGCGAGGGCATGACCTGAAGACGGTGTTGCGCGTGTTGGAACGCAAACTGATCCGCTCTGTAATCTGAAGGACTGTGTCACCCTGTCGTGAGCGGTAGCCTGCGATGCCCGGTGATCGGCCCGTCCCCCTGTTCCATGATCCGGCTGACGGCCCCTGTGACAGATTCTAGTGCCACGGCCATATGGTAGGCATTTGCATGGATCATGGTTTCGCTGTCCCGCATCATTGCCACATGGCCTTTCCAGAACAGAATATCGCCGCGTCGCAGATCTGCCGGGACGGATGTATTGCCCAGGGGTAAGGGTTCGCCCAGTTCCTGTTCCTGCTGATCGCTGTCGCCGGGACAGTCGATGCCGGAGGCCAACATGGCAGCCTGCACAAGGCCCGAGCAGTCGATGCCGAAGCGGCTGTTGCCGCCCCATAGATATGGGGTCCCGAGGAACAGCTCGGCGACGGTTACCGGATCAGCTGAGTAGGCATCCAAGGGGCGCAGGTGGTGGGCCGGGATAAAGCCCTGGTCGGTTTCGGCGAACCGGTCTGTTTGCCCCAAGACCCGAACACGAGCGCCAAAGCTCAAGCCGCAGAGATCCGGGGACTTCATGTTGGCATCGCGGTAGGCGTGGGTTGCGGCCGTGCACACCATATGGGTTGCAGGCGCATCCCGCTCAGCCAGTGCGGCGCGCGATACGTAGCCAACATAGTCATCAGCCGCGGACTGCACATAGGCCCAGCCGTTCCTGTCCTCATAAACCGTGACATCCGCGCCAAGCAGCAGTTGTCTGTCCCGCGGCCCATCAGGTCGGCGCAACAGGTCCACCACAGGGGCGATGACCGTCATGGTGGTTCCGTCAACGGAGACCAGATCCGGGTAGCTCTGTTTCAGCCGTGCCGCGACTACCCGGTCGTTGGCTGGGGTGCGTCGTGCGTCCGTCATTTGGAGCCTTTCGGCAGGTCCAGCATGTTTGGAAGAGCCTCGAGCAGGGCGCGCGCGCCCTGCAGCGCGCCCCCTTTGGGGCGGGCGGGTGCGGCAGCTGGGGTCCAGCCGTAAATGTCAAAATGCATGTAGCGGGTATCGGCTGCAAAGCGACGCAGGAACAACGCCGCAGTAATCGAGCCTGCAAAACCACCACCCGGGGCATTGTCGAGGTCAGCGATCTGCGGTTCGATCATCGTCTCATACGGAGTGTGGAACGGCATGCGCCAGACTGGATCTGCCAATCTCTGTGCCGCCTGTGCCAGTGCAACCGCGTCGTCTTCGTTATCGGTATAAAACGGGGCAAGGTCAGGGCCAACCGCCACCCGTGCCGCGCCTGTGAGGGTCGCCATGGAAATCAGCAAATCCGGGGTGTCTTCCGCTGCAAGGGCCAGAGCATCGGCCAGCACGAGCCGCCCCTCGGCGTCGGTGTTGTTGATCTCGACGGTCAACCCGTTGCGCGCTGTCAGGACGTCGCCGGGGCGAAAGGCATTTGCTGAGACGCTGTTTTCAACCGCGGGAATGAGAACCCGCAAGCGGACCGGCAGGTTCAACGCCATGATCATATGGGCAAGGCCCAGAACATTTGCTGCGCCGCCCATATCCTTTTTCATCAGCGCCATGCTGCTTCCGGGTTTGAGATTCAGACCGCCAGTGTCAAAACAGACGCCTTTGCCGACCAGTGTCAGCGTCGGGCCGCTGTTGCCCCATTTGATATCGATCAGACGCGGCCGCCTGTCAGAGGCGCGGCCAACCGCATGTATCATCGGCAGGTTCTGCTGCAGGAGATCCTCATCCTGGATGACGGTGAAACTGGCCTTGTGCTGGTCAGCCAGATCGCGTGCGGCGGCCTCCAGTTCATCCGGTCCCATGTCACCTGCAGGTGTGTTGATCAGGTCGCGGGTCAGGAACTCTCCCGCTGCGAGTGCTTCGATGCGCGTGGCGTCTACGCCTTCGGGGGCGACCAGATGCGTGTCGGCATCACCGCCGGATTTGTAACGGTCATAGCGATATTGCGCCAATAGCCAGCCAAGCGATTCGGCTGCGCGATCCGCCTCTGCGACACCCTCGGCCAGGCGATATATGCCTTTGGGAAGGGATGGCACGGCTGCCGCCAGATTGAACCGTTTGCGGGCGCGGTCTGCAGCCCGGCCATATCCCACCAGCACCTGTGCGGGTTGCCCATCAGGCGCGGGCACGACAACGACCTGCCCAATCGCGCCCCGAAAGCCATTGGTGCGAGCCCAATTCGCGGTCATGGCGGGGGCCGCTGCCAGCCAGTCCTCGCAGGTGTCCTGATCCAGAACATGCAGATCGATCGCAGCGGCATCCGCATTGGCAAAGACAGGGGGCTTGGCAGAGGTCATGACGGGATACTCCGGTCCGGGGGGCGATTTCATCGTCACAGTATCTGTCACAGCGCCATCTGCAAGCCCTGCACTGTCTTGGCTCGTCCGCCCGAGTACGGATGTCTCCGGGCCTGACTGTCGTATGCCCAACGCCGATAAGGGCCCCTTTGCAGAGCCCGGTCACTGAGACAGTGCGACGTTGGTTTGGCAGGCACCTGCTGATGCGGGGAAACCCCGTCGGTGGCAGTCCGAACTCAGCTATGGCTGCCTTGTTTTGGCGGTGTCCCCCCAGGATCACCGATCAAACGGAAAGGTCTTGTTGCTCCCAAACGGCCGTGAGCGAGCGCTCTCCGATCCGCATCAGGCGGAACAATGTTGCAGAAATGGCTGACGGATCCTCGCTGTCGATCGCAGCGGTGACGTCCCGCGCAATGCGCGCCATTGCCGTCATCCCGATCTGATCCGAAATCGCAATCAGCGATCGCGCGCTTTTGCGCAGGTTGGCCATATCATTCTGACGCCAGAGCCGTTCGCAATGAGACAGGCGCACTGCCAGCTCTTCAATTGCGCGACAGATGACATCTTCTGCCCCTGCTTCGCCAAGTTGCGCATAGAGCTCCGAGAGTTTCTCGGAATCCAGGCGCACGTTTTCCTTGTGTATTACTGTGAGTATCTGAGCCACCACATTAAACCCCATTATTCATGCCCCCACGGCACGATCCAAAATTGCGCCTCAGAAGTTTTCAAAAGGTTTCCACGCAGGTAGCCAAATCTCTCGAATTTGGTAACAATCCTTGGTAACAGACCTCGCATAAGGTCATTTGAGGAATAACTTATGGAATTCGCCAAACCTCTCCCCAGCTATCTGGTGACGCGCTATCACGGCTGGAAAGCGACCACCTACAGCGAGAACCAAGGCTGGTATCGGCGGCTTGCCAGCGAAGGTCAGCGTCCCCGTGCCATGGTGATTTCCTGCTGTGACAGCCGCGTGCATGTGACCTCCATCTTTGGGGCTGATCAGGGTGAGTTCTTTATCCACCGAAATATCGCCAACCTCGTTCCGCCCTATCAGCCGGATGGGGATCATCACGGGACCAGCGCAACGGTCGAATATGCCGTGACCGTTCTCAAGGTTGCGCATCTGATCGTGCTGGGTCACTCGCAATGTGGTGGTGTTCAGGGCTGCATCGACATGTGCAAAGGCCATGCGCCGGCTCTTGACGCAAAAGAGAGCTTTGTCGGGCGGTGGATGGACATCCTGAAACCGAAATTCTCTTTGGTGGAAGATATCGAAGATGCCGATGCGCAGGCCCGCCAGTTTGAACGTCAGGCGGTTGTTGCGTCTCTGGAAAACCTGATGACATTTCCCTTTATTGACAGTGCTGTACGCGACGGAACCCTGAGCCTGCACGGTCTTTGGACAGATATCGGTGAGGGCGGTTTGGAATGTTACGATCCGCGTGCCGGGCGGTTCCAGCCTGTGTGATCAGCACATTCTGTCCCGATAAGACAAAGCCCTCTCGCAGCGATGCGGGAGGGCTTATTTTTTGCTTGCAGGTGGGAGCGATCAGGCCACGGCAGAGGTCATACCTGCGCTCATCTGAAGCGCGGCCTGAGTGTAGCCACCAGCCGCCCCATCGACAAAATGGACGTGATCGTCCCGCATCACCGAGGGCACGATGCAGGTGACCAGTGCTTCGTCTTGTTGATGAAGGCCATAGCGGACCAGCCGCGCAGCCGCCGCCCGTTCCAGGATATCGGCAAGGGCTGCGCGCACCTCTTCGGGGCAATCGAGCGTAAGTTTCAAACCGTCATCGAATTTGCGGTAGTCGGCATTGGCGGCGAGCATATGGCGGTAGTGCGATGCGTCAAATCCAGCCAGAGGCTTTTTGCGCGACAGGGCAAAGGCGGCAAAGGCACTGATTAGAAATACTTGCAGTTTTTTCCAAATCACCGACCCCTGACCGCGGAAAATCCGGGCCTCCAGGTCAATGCCGGGCGGTGGAAAACTGAAATCTGGCCCCTCAGCGGGAACAGGATGGCCGCTGCGCTGTAGCTGTTCCGCAACAGCGAGGACCTCGCTCGTGATTCTCTCAAAGCTGCCAGAAGGCGCGCCGGGAACAGGTTGCACCACCACGGACAGGATCATCCCGTTGCGCGCAGGGATTGTATTCCAGCGGCAGGAAAGGCCGGTCAGGTCAGGCGGGTCCGGCAGCTCGGCGGGGGCGACCTGAAAACCGCCTGCCTTCATCTGTTGTTCCGCCCAAGTAAGGCCGCCACCGGAAAACATCGCGTAGTCTGCTGCATCTGACACCGCATAGCGCGCAACCGTCACATCAAGCCCTTCGGCCCGGATCCATGACACCGGCAAAAGCGCGGCGCGCAGGTCGATATCGAATTCTGCGCTGGCCCAACTGCGCAACCGGCTAAGAACATCGCGGGCGGTATCTGCGAATTCGGGTGGCACGGCAAAAGATGCACCATCACCGCCAAAGATATACGGGAACGACGTGCCTCTCATCGCATTGATCATAGCGGCAATCGCAGAAGCGCCAATGGTGTTGACCGTCTTGTACCGTCCCTTGGCGATAAGCTCTGAGGAATTTACGATATCGCAGCAGCCGACCATCCAGTCGCGCGGCAGTGGGGTAAACGCGCCGCTCCGCGTCAAAGCAGCGAAATCCTTGCTTGGCGAAAGGTTTTTGTAAAAATCGTCCTGGGCCATCGGGGTAAATGCCTCCTGTCGAAGGATAGGGTAGCGCGGTTTCAGATCACGACCATTCACGGACTGGTGGTTTCGCACCCTTGTGCAACGGTGCGAAATCGCCACTGTGAGTTCAACCATATCAGGAGGAGGCAGAGCAATGCACATCGGCTTGATCATCTTGTGTCTGGGCTATGTGCTCAGTCAGTTTTATCGGGCGTTTCTCGCTGTGCTGACGTCTGCGCTGGAAAGCGACATCGGCACCACGCCCGAAGATCTGGCGTTCGCCTCTGGTCTTTGGTTTCTGACATTTGCCGCTATGCAGCTACCGGTGGGCTGGGCCCTGGACCGCATCGGGCCGAGCCGCACGGCGGCGGCCCTGTTGCTTGTGGGCGGTGGGGGTGGTGCGCTCTTGTTTGCGGTTGCAACTGCGCCGATCCATGTCAGCCTTGCGATGGTGCTGATCGGTGTTGGCTGCTCTCCGGTTCTGATGGCGTCCTACTACATCTTTGCGCGCCAGTATCCGCCGCGCCAGTTTGCAACACTTGCGGCCGTGATGCTGGGGGTGGGGTCGCTTGGGAATTTGGTGGCCTCTTATCCGACGGCATTGGCTGTGGAATGGGTCGGCTGGCGTGGCACCATGATCGGACTGGCGGTGGTTTCTGCGCTGGTGGCTGTTGGCATTGGCGTTACGGTCCGGGATCCGGAAAAGGTCAGCGCGCCTGATGATGCGCCCAAAGGGTCGGTTCTTGATATTCTCAGAATGCCGGTCCTGTGGCCCATCTTTTTGCTGATGTTGGTCGCCTATGCCCCCTCTGCGGCACTGCGAGGGCTGTGGATCGGCCCCTACCTGAGCGACGTTTTCAACATGAGCCGCGCGGATGTGGGGCTTGCCAGCCTCGCGATGGGGATCGCGATGATCCTGGGAACCTTTGCCTATGGACCAATGGACCGGCTGCTGGGTACTCGCAAGGGGGTCATCCTGGGAGGCAACCTGCTGGGTGGTCTGGCTCTTTGTGGGTTGATGATGTGGATCGACGGGCCGGTGGTTCTGGTCATCGCGCTCTTGGCTGCGGTTGGCTTTTTTGGCGCGTCCTTTCCTGTGATCCTTGCACATGGGCGAGCTTTTGTTCCGCCGCATCTGGTCGGGCGGGGTGTCACGATGCTCAACTTTTTTGGAATTGGCGGCGTGGGAATCATGCAGTTCGCCAGCGGACGGCTTCATGCGAAAATGGCCGGTGCGGACCTTTCTGTTCCCTATTTTGCGATTTTTGCCTTCTTCACGATCTTTTTGGCGGTCGGATGCGCAATATATCTGCTCAGTCAGGACCGGTTGGACTGATCCGGCCTTTCATACTGAGGCCAATATCGATATGACACCGCAGCCGGCCACAAGGCCGGATACAATTGGAGAAACAAAATGGGTTATCGCGTCGTTATCGCTGGCGCCACGGGCAACGTGGGTCGCGAAATGCTGAACATTCTGGCTGAGCGCCAGTTTCCTGTGGATGAGATTGCAGTTCTGGCGAGCCGCAAATCCCTCGGCACCGAAGTCACATTCGGCGACAAGACACTGACAACCCAGGACCTGGACACGTTCGACTTTGCAGGCTGGGACATGGCGCTTTTTGCCATCGGTTCCGATGCGACGAAGAAATACGCGCCCAAGGCTGCGGCGGCGGGCTGTACCGTCATCGATAACTCTTCGCTCTATCGCTACGATCCGGACATCCCGCTGATCGTACCGGAAGTGAACCCGCAGGCGGTGCACGGGTATGCCAAGAAGAACATCATCGCCAACCCGAACTGCTCTACCGCGCAGATGGTTGTGGCGCTGAAGCCGCTGCATGATCGTGCCAAGATCAAGCGCGTGGTGGTATCGACCTACCAATCCGTTTCCGGCTCCGGCAAGGAAGCGATTGACGAGCTGTGGGATCAGACCAAGGCGGTTTACAATCCGACGCAGGACGTGCCGCCGAGCGTCTACACAAAGCAGATCGCGTTCAACGTGATTCCGCACATCGACGTTTTCCTGGACGACGGTTCGACCAAGGAAGAATGGAAGATGGTTGCGGAGACAAAGAAGATCGTCGATCCGTCGATCAAGGTCACGGCGACCTGCGTGCGTGTGCCGGTGTTTGTCGGTCACTCCGAATCGATCAACATCGAATTCGAAGACTTCCTTGACGAAGACGAAGCCCGCGACATCCTGCGTGAGGCGCCGGGCATCATGGTCATCGACAAGCGCGAAGACGGTGGCTACGTCACCCCGATCGAATGCGTTGGCGACTTTGCAACCTTCATCAGCCGCATCCGTCAGGATTCGACCATCGACAACGGTCTGAACCTGTGGTGCGTCTCTGACAACCTGCGCAAAGGCGCGGCCCTGAATGCCGTGCAGATCGCAGAACTTCTGGGTCGCGAAGTCCTGAAAAAAGGCTAATCTGCTATCCTTCCAGATAGAGGGGCGTCTCGAAAGAGGCGCCCCTTTTACTGTTTGTACAGCTATTTCTAGCAGCCTTGGTGTCACTAGTCTGAAGGGGAGGTCAATTCCGGACCAAAGGGGATCAGACGATGACGACATACACCGCACACCTGCCAGGCCAATCGGGCGAAAGTGCATGGGCTTCGGCGCGCATGTCCGCGCGATTGGATACTGAAATGGCTGTTCAGCTTCGCATGGTTCTGAATGAGAGCTTCAGAACCGCGAAATCCTGGGTGGACCTGTTTCAGGCCCTCCGTGACAAAGGGTTTTACCTTCAGCATCGTAGCGGTCGCACCCGGCTCAAGGATTGCCACAGCCATGTGGAAATCTGCACCTGCCGGTTCCTCGGCTATCCGACAAGCGAGCTGGAAAACCGGTTCGGGGCAAAAATGCCTGTCCGCCCGGCATGATGGAAGGCATATCGCCTATCGTTGCCCGCGCAAGCGACCAACCACGCCGGTTGGAAAGAAATAGACGCTGAGGATAAACAAAACTCCCAGCCACAAGAGCCAGCGATCCGGGCTGAACAGCTCCGGCAGAATGGGCAGTCCTTCTGTCATGCTCGACAGGCCACTCATCAGGTTCTGCAGATAGTTCTGGGCAAGGACAAACAACGTGGCCCCGATCACGGCGCCGTAGATCGTTCCCATGCCGCCGATCACGACCATCAGCAGAATGTCGATCATTATTTCCATCGACAGGGTGGTGTCCGGCCCGACGTATCGCAGCCAGATCGCATAGAGAGATCCGGCCAAGGCGGCCACCGCAGCAGAGAGACAGGTTGCCGTGACGCGGTATATCACCACCCGGTATCCAATGGCCTCCGCGCGAAAATCGTTTTCGCGGATGGCCTGGAGGACGCGGCCAAACGGTGAATTCACAATCCGCAACAGTGTCAGGAACAAGATGAGGCTGCCGCCGAAGATCAGGTAATAGGTGAGAAGTTTGCCGTTCAGCTTGACGCCAAGAAGCTCTCCGCCGAAGAGGTCTTTTCCGAATTTGAATGCTGGCCCCAGCTCGCGCGGGATCTTGAATGTCAGACCGTCCTCGCCTCCGGTTACAGACGAAATCTGGCTGACCAGAACGGCCACAGCGGATGCGACGGCGAGGGTGATCATTGCAAAAAAGATCGCCCGAACCCGCAGGGAAAACAGACCAATCACCAACGCAAGGGCCGCTGCCAGGATTGCACCGAGGCCTGCTCCGATGATCAGGGAGTCAAATCCGCGGCCCAGATGGGTAGAGCTGAGCGCAACTCCATATGCGCCGATGCCAAAAAACATCGTATGGGCAAAGCTGACAATACCGCCGTAGCCCAGCAGCAGGTCATAACTGGCGACCAGGACAACAAAGATACAGATCCGGGCGGCCGTGTCGACTGTGCGGACCCCCGGAAAGAGAAACGGTGCAAAAGCCAGACAGATCAGGATGACAAGCAGAATGGCGCCCAAAAACTTGGATCGTGGCATATCGCCAGACAGGAGAGAGCGGATCATTTTGCCTTTACCACCGGGATCATGCCCATCGGGCGCCACATGAGGATCGCGACCATCAGCGCGATGTTGGAAATCAGCGCGAGTTTCGGCTCAACAAAGGCGATGTAGTTTTGCAGAAGGCCGACAAGAAGAGCGCCAACAAAACATCCCTCGACAGAACCAAGCCCGCCAATAATCACGACGATGAAGATCAAGATCATTGCCTGATTGCCCATATGTGCGGTGATGACCTCCTGGTAGAGACCCCACATCACTCCGCCCAAACCGGCCAGTGCAGAACCGGCAATGAAGACGCCGACAAAAACCAGTCTCAACCGGTACCCAAGGGCCGCCACCATTTCACCGTTTTGGACACCTGCCCGCACGATCAGACCAATTTTGGTACGGCGCAGCACGAACCGCATCGCGGCAAAGACCACAAGCCCCACGCCGACGGCCACCAGACGGTATTTTTCAATTGCCGCATCCCCAAAGGTCAGCGCGCCTTTCAGTGTCTCAGGGCGGGTGAAATAGATCTCTTCTGGCCCCCAGAGGACGATAATCAGCTGTTCTGCGATAATGAGCCCACCCATCGTAACGAGGATCTGGCTGAGGTGATTTCCGTAGACGGGTTTCACGATCACCCTCTCAAAGGCCCACCCCATTGTTGCCGTGGCGGTCATCGCGGCGAGAACGGCGGCGAGGACCGCCAGTAGGTTTAGCCCAAGAGACGGAGCCCCGGTCATCTGCCCCAGCGCCAACAGAACAGAGATCCCGACAAAGGCCCCCACCGAGACAAAGGCGCCGTGCCCGAAATTGATGACGTCCATCAATCCGAAAACCAACGTCAGGCCAGAGGCCATGATGAAGATCATCATTCCCATTGCCAGCCCGGAGACGGTCAGCGTCAGCCAGCTTGCCGGGTTCTGTACGGCGAGGAAACCGGCAACGGCCAGCGCAGGAACCAGCAGGAACGGCGCATAGGGCGCGAGCCGGTCGCGTAGCGTTGTGCGCGCCATCGTCGGCGCATGTTCGGGGGCCACGGTCATGGGTGGTATCCTGCCGGGTTGGAATAGGCTGATTGGGTCACGTCGAATGCGCCTCCATGCTCAATCCCATCAGTTGCTCCTGAAGAGGAGCGTCGTTGGCGAGCGCCTCCATCGCACCCGACCAGATTACCCGCCCGTCATCCATCACGTTGGCCGTGTCACCCAACGCTTTGGCCACTGCAAAATTCTGCTCCACCATCAGGATCGATGCGCCCTGATCCTTCAAATCCTTGAGCGCACGCGCCATCGTGGAGATGATCGCCGGCGCCAGGCCCTTGGTGGGTTCGTCAATCAGATACAGCTTGCGTTCTTCGGCCATCGCGCGGGCAATCGACAACATCTGTTTCTGCCCACCCGACAGCGTTCCTGCCTCAGACTTCCAAAAGGTTCTGAGAGGGGGAAAGGCGGCAAAGATCCAGTCCAGGCGCGCTGGGTCGATCGGGCCGGATATAGCTGCAAGGATCATGTTTTCTTCAACGGTGAGGTCCGCAAAGATGCCCATATCTTCGGGCACGAAACCAAGGCCCGCACGGGCGATGGCAGCGGTCGGCAGTTGGGTGATATCCTGTCCATCAAACAGGATGCGACCCTCATGCGCGCGCCAGTGGCCGATGACGCTGCGCAGGGTCGTTGTCTTGCCCACCCCGTTGCGGCCAAGCAGCATGGTCACACCGCCCCGCGGCACCACCAGATCGACCCCCTGCAGGATGTGATATTGGGCAATATTGGTGCAGATGCCTTCGATTTTCAGGATGGGATCAGACATCAGCCAAAATTCCTTCCAGTCCGCGTCCCATATAGGCCTCCTGCACGACGTCAGAGGCCATGACCTCGGCAGGCGCCCCATCTGCAGCAAGGGCGCCGTTGTGCAAGACGATGATCCGATCTGCGAGCGTGCGGATGACGTCCATCTTGTGTTCGACCAATAGGATCGCCCGGTCCCCCTGCGCCTTGAGCTGCGCAATGAGATCAAGAACAATCGGCGCTTCGTCCACGCTCATGCCAGCGGTGGGTTCATCAAACATGTAGACAGCCGGATCCAGGGCAATCAGCAGCGCCACCTCCAGTTTGCGCTGGTTGCCATGCGAAAGTTCAGAGACGGTCTGATTGCGTTCCTCCAGCAGGCGAACCTGTTGCAGGATGTTCTCAGCCTGCTCGGTCAGATCTGTGTGGTGGGACACCATTGACCACAGATTAAATCCGCGCTCAGCCTTGGCCTGTACGACCAGTCGCACATTCTCCAGCACGCTCAGGTCGGGGAACAGGTTTGTTAGCTGAAAGGCCCGCCCGATCCCGGCTTTGGTCCGCGCAGAGACGGAAAGGCCCGAAATATCCTTGCCGTGCAGCTGAACAGTGCCCCCAGATGCTGGGATCTGGCCTGAGATCAAATTGAAATATGTCGTCTTGCCTGCTCCGTTCGGGCCGACAATTGCTGTCAGCTCTCCGGCATTGAAAGCGCAGGTGACATGATCGACCGCGACATGGCCACCAAAACGGACGGTCAGATTGGTTGTGCTCAGAATGGGGTCGGGCATCGCTGACCTGTCAGATCCTTGGGTCGGTTGCCGGGGCACACGGTGGGTCGCACCTGTGCCCCGGCTGGCTGAAACAGTTTAGCGTTTTGGCTTACTGATTGCGGATCGGAACTGGCAGATCATCGATGCCGAGCTCGCGGACCAGTTCAGGGATAGCCCATTCCACACCGTCCTCAACTCGCAGCTTGAAATGGTACATGGATTGCAGGGCCTGATGGTCCTCTGCGCGGAAACGCATGGTGCCCTTAGGGGTTTCCCATTCCATGCCTTCCATCGCCTCGATCAGGGCTTCTGTATCGGTAGAGCCAGCCTTCTTGATCGCCTCAACGGCCGCAATGCCAGCTGCCATCCCACCTGCCGTGAAAAAGTCTGGCGGGCTGTCGAACCGTTCAAAATGGGTTTTGACCAGCCAGTCATTCACCGGATTGTCGGGCAACTCGTAGTAATAATAGGTGCCGCCTTCCATCCCTTCAAAGTCCTTGAAGCCTTTGAGCGCGGCGAGAATGTTGCCGACACCGGCAAACTCAATCCCGAAGCGACCCGGATCCATGGCGTTGATCTTTGCCCAAGGGTTGCCTCCGCCTGCCCAGATGATGAACAGTTTCTTCTCACCTTCCAGATCCTTCATCGCGTTGAAGATGCGCTCTCCGGCGGCCGTGAAATCGGTTGTGTCGGTGGGGGCGAATTCTTCGTGCACGATCTCATGGCCCTGTGCGGCGAGCGCCTCACGGAAGGCCGCGATACCGTCCCGGCCAAACGCATAGTCCTGGGCGAGGGTTGCGATATGCACATTCTCACCGGCGAGTGCGATTGCACTGGCGACCGCATCCTGCGACGAGTTGCGCGAGGTGCGGAAGATGTAGCGGTTCCAATTCGCGCCGGTGATCGAGTCTGCAACCGCAGGTTCGACAATCAGCAGTTTTTCGTATTCCTCAGCAACCGGCAGCATGGCCAGTGCCACACCCGAGCTGACCGGGCCGATGGCCAGATCCACTTCGTCGTCGCCATAGGCCTCTTCCAGCAGGGCCTTGCCGTTTTCCGGTTTGAGCTGGGTGTCCTTTTCAATCACGACGATCTTCTCGCCGTTGATTTCCATGGTCCCACCGGTCGCGTATTCCAGCCCAAGCATCAGCCCATCATGAGACTGTTTGGCGTAGGCCTCAAACGGCCCCGTCTTGCCGTAGATGTGGGCAATCTTGATATCGGCGAGGGCCGACGTTGCCAGCCCGGCGCTGAGAGCCAGTGCAGAGACCACCCCCGCAATCAATGTGCGCTTCATCCTGTTTCTCTCCCTCCTGGCGCACCAGAGGATCCGGTGCGCGCTCTCTCCTGTGGTGTCAGGCTATCGGTAGGGTGTCAAACCGGTCAATTGCGTGGAAATACTTAATTTCCCGCATGGCGGGCGCCGAGGAAGCATTCAGCAGATGAACGGCTTACTTTGATTTCCAGGTTTGCGACAGTGCGCGTGCATTCTGGGCAAGGACCAGCACATCGATGCCAACCGCCAGAAACTGTGCTCCCATATCCAGATAGGCCTGTGTTGCTTCTTCGCTCACGCCTAGAATGCCGGGGGCGATGCCCGCTGCCTTGATGCGGGTGATGGCATCGGCGATTGCCGCGCGCACCTCCGGATGGGCGGAGTTGCCCTGGTGGCCCATGTCGGTGGACAGATCCGCCGGGCCGATGAAAACGCCGTCGATGCCCTCGACCTGCAGGATCTCATCAAGCGCGGCTATCCCGGCGCGGTTTTCCACCTGCACCAGCAGGCAGACCTCCTGATCGGCGGTCTGGATGTATTCAGAGACCGAACCGAACATGGTGGCGCGGGCCGCCGTAGCGCCGACGCCGCGCACCCCCTTGGGCGGATAGTGGCAGGCGCGAACCAGCTCGCGGGCCTGATCTGCGCTTTCGACAATCGGCACCAGCACCGTCTGCGCGCCTGCATCCAGCACCTGCTTGATCATCCAGGTTTCGCCCACCGGCACCCGCACCACCGGGTGGCTGGGCGAAGCCGTCAGCGCGATCAGCTGGTCGCGGATAGAGCGGATGTCATTGGGCGCATGCTCGCCGTCGATCACCAGCCAATCAAAACCGCAGGTGCCCATGATCTCGGCAATCTGGCCGTCCGCAAAGCTCATCCAGCAGCCGATCTGGCGCTCACCCTTGGCAAGGGCCTCTTTGAAGGGGTTCTTGGGCGCGGGCATGGGCGGGGCCTCCTGTCAGGCGAAATTTATGGATACGGAACCGAAGGGGCCGAAATCAGCGGCGATCTCCGTGCCCGGCGGGCATTCGATAGGGCGGATGAACGAGCCCGAGAGCACAATATCCCCGGCCTCGATCTGTTGTCCATATTCCGCCATCCGCCGCGCCAGCCACAGGACCGAGGTGACGGGATCGTTCAAAACACCCGCCCCGAGGCCGGTTTCCTCCACCGTCCCGTCCCGGGCCACGATTGCACCCACCCAGCGCAGGTCATGCGCGTCCGCCGCGTGGCGCTCCGCGCCCAGAACCACGCCGGCATTGGCGGCGTTGTCGCTGATGGTGTCGGTGATGATGCGGGCCTGGCCGGTTGCCGGGTCTGCGCGCAGGATACGAGTGTCGAGGATCTCCAGCGAGGGCGCCACATAGTCTGTCGCGGCCAGCACATCTTCGCGGGTGCAGTCAACGCCAGCGAGGGGGGATTTCATGATGAACGCAATCTCCGCCTCCACCCGCGGCTGGATGAAGCGGCCTGCGGGGACGGTGGCGCCGTTTTCAAACAGCATGTCGTCCAGCAGCACGCCGCTGTCGGGGGTGGTGATGTTCAGCGCCTGCTGCATGGCGCGGCTGGTGAGGCCGATTTTCCAGCCGATTTTCCTGCGTCCGGAGGCCAGTTTCTGCCTTATTAGAGCCTGTTGCACCGCATAGGCATCGTCCAGCGTCATGCCGGGATACGCCAGCGAGAGCAGGCCGCATTGCTGGCCGGTTTGCTCAGCCTTGAACAATCTGTCGGCGGCTTCGTGATGCTGCTCCGGGGTCATGCCTCATCCTCAACCGTGTTGCGCAGGATGCCGATGCCTTCGACCTCCACCTCAATCACATCGCCGGGGGCCAGGTATTTCGGTGGGTCGAACCTAGCGCCGGCACCGGTGGGGGTGCCGGTGATGATCACGTCGCCCGGCTGCAAAGTGGTAAAGGTGGAGATATAGGCGATCTCCTCGCGGATCGGGAACATCATCCGCGCGAGGGTGTCATCCTGGCGGACCTCTCCGTTCACGCGGGTGACGATGCGGGCGTCATCCAGCTGGGCGGCGTCGGTGAAAGGGACCAGCCAGGGGCCGATAGCGCCGGAGTTGTCCCAGTTCTTGCCTTGCGTGACGTTGAATTTGGCGTGGCGCACCCAATCGCGGATGGTGCCCTCATTCGCCAGCGTCAGCGCCGCGATGTGATCGTAGGCATCCTCCGGCCTGATCCGGCGGCCTGCCTTGCCGATCACCACGGCAACCTCGCCCTCGTAATCCAAGGTGTGGTTTTCCGGCGGGCGGATCAGCGGGCGCTCTGCCCCGGTGAAGGAACGCGGGAAGCGGGGGAACAGGGACATGTGTTTTGGCTGGGAAGAGCCGTCTTTGTACTCCGCGTTGCGGTCGGGGAAGTTGACGCCGACGCAGATGATCTTCTCCGGGTTGGGGATCGGGATCTCATAGTTGAAACTGGTGTGGGTGACTGGTTTGCCCTCGGCGGCCACGGCCAATGCGGGCAGGCCGTCCGCCGCGATCACGTCGCGCAGTGTGGGCCAGTCCGGGAACTGCGGCGACAGGGCGATCATGCCGACGTCTGTTACTGCGCCATAGAAGGTTTCGCCATTGGCAGTGTAGGTGGCAAAGCGCATCATGTCAGGCTCCTTGCGATTTCGGTGATGACATCGAAGGCCATCATCACGTCTGTCTCAGTCGTCTCAAACTGGCCCGCCTGGAAGCGGATCACCAGATCGCCGTCGAGGCGGGTCTGGGTCAGGTAGATGCGACCGTCGTCGTTGATGGCGTTGACCAGCCGCAGGTTGAGGTCGTCGAGGTCCGCAGCGCCATCAGGAGTGTAGCGGAAGGACCAGAGCGACCACATCGGCGAGCTGGTGATCTCAAAATCAGGCTCTAACTTGAGCTTTTCATGCAGCTGGTTGGACCAGTTGATGTGGTTGCGCAGCCGCTGGCGCAGGCCCTCCAGCCCGTAGGTGCGGATCAGGAACCAGATTTTCAGCGCGCGGAAGCGGCGGCCCAGCGGCACCGACCATTCGGAATAGTTGATGATGCCGTCATGGCCGTGGGTCTTGAGGTACTCGGGGCTGATGGCGAGGGTCTGGACCAGGTCGTCCGGGTTCTTCAGGAAATGTGCGGAGCAGTCGAACTGCACGCCGAGCCATTTGTGCGGGTTGAAGACGATGCTGTCGGCGCGTTCGACGCCGGGCCAGTAGTGGCGGTATTCCGGGCAGATCATCGCGGAGCCGGCCCAGGCGGCGTCCACGTGGGTGTAGAGGCCGTATTTTTCGGCGACGTCCAGCACCTGATCCACCGGGTCGGTGGCGCCAACGCCGGTGCCGCCGACACATAGGATCACACCCGCGGGCTGGTGGCCTGCGGCGAGGTCGGCCTGGATGGCGGCCTCTAGCGCGTCTGGGTCCATGCCGCGCCAATCGCCTTTGATCGGCACACGGATCAGGTTCTGCTGGCCGATGCCTGCAACCCAAATAGCGCGGTCGATGGAGGTGTGGACCTCGGAAGAACAGTAGATGCGCAGCGCCTTTTGCCCGAACAGGCCTTGGCTGTTGCCCTGCCAATTCAGCGCCTTTTCACGCATGGTCAGCACTGCGGCGAGGGTGGCGGAGGATGCAGAATCCTGGATGACGCCCTGGAACTGGTCCGGCAGGTCCAGCGCCTGGCGCAGCCAGTCCATCATCCTTGTTTCCATCTCGGTCGCGGCGGGCGAGGTCTGCCACAGCATGCATTGCGGCGCGATGGCCGAGGCCAGGAACTCCGCCAGCACCGAAGGCGCGGCGGCGTTGGAGGTGAAATAGGCAAAGAAGCGCGGGTGCTGCCAATGGGTGATGCCGGGCATCACGATGTCCTCGAAATCGCGAAAGATCGCCTCCATCCCCTCGCCATCCTCGGGCGGGGTTTGCGGCAGGGCGTTCAGTACTTGGCCCGGTTCGGTCATGGCGCGCACCGGGCGGTCGCCGACGGTCAGGTGGTAGTCCTGCGTCCAATCCGCGACCCGGCGGCCCCATTCGGAGAATTCATTCCATTTCATCTCGTATTCCTTTTGTCCGTGCCTTCGGGACGAACAGTGTCAGGGTGCAATAATCGGCTGCGCATTCAAGGCGCTGGGTTTCGGAGTGGTGCCTTCGAACAGCGAGCCCTCCTCGAACCAGCTGCGCGGTGCAGGCGCGCCCCAGAGGGTCTGGCGCTGCGGATCGGTGAGCGACCATTTGATCGGCTCCAGATCCGGATCGACGGTCTGGTAGTCGGAGCAATAGATCTCGATCCGGTGGCCGTCTGGGTCGCGCACATAAAGGAAGAAGGCGTTGGAGATGCCGTGCCGGCCGGGGCCGCGTTCGATGTTATCGACATAGCCAGTGGTCGACATCAGATCCAACAGGTCGATGATGTTCAAGGGGTTCGGCACCCAGAAGGCGGTGTGGTGCAGACGCGGGCCGAGTCCATTGGTGAAGGCCACGTCATGCACACCGCCCTTGCGGTGCATCCAGGCGGCCCAGACCTTGCCGCTTTCGTCATCCTCAGTGTACTCGGTCACGCGAAAGCCCATCTCGCCGTAGAAGGCGACGGAGGCATCCACATCCGCTGAGAACATGTTGAAATGGTCGATGCGCAGGGGTTTTACCCCGTTATAGAGCCTGTATTTCTGGTGGATCGGCTCCAGCCGGTCCATTTTCACATAGAACTCCAGCGGGATGCCCCAGGGGTCGCGGGTGCGTAAGGTCTTGCCCATGTGCGGGCGTTCGACCCATTCGACGGGCAGGTCCTTGGAGGCGAAGAATTCTGCTGCTTTGTCCAGGTCGGGCTCATCATAAAGCTTGAAACCCAAGACCCCGACCGAGGCCTCATCCGCCTGAACCAGCACGATACAGTGATGGCCGCGTTCCTCCATCGCGCGCAGGTAAATGCGGCTGTTGTCCTCATGCGTCACCTGCAGGCCGAGGATGTCGACGTAAAACGCACGGGAGGCGGCGAGGTCGGTCACGGCGTATTCCACATGGGACAGCCGCACGATGTTGAAAGGCGGATAGAGGTTCGGGGCGGGGACGGGCATGGTTTGAACCTTTCACTTGGGGCCGGGGACGGGAGCGAGGGGCTGGCCCCTCGCGCACCCCAGGATATTTTGAGCCAGAAGAAAAACGGATCAGGCGCCGAGGCGCGGGATCTTGTGGTGGCCCAGGGCAAAGCCGATGTGTTTCTGTTCCATGTAGAACTCGAAGCTCCAGTCGCCGCCGTCGCGGCCGATGCCGCTGGATTTCACCCCGCCAAAGGGGGTGGGCAGATGGCGGACGTTTTCCGAGTTCACCCAGATCATCCCGGCTTCAAGCTGGTTGGTGAAGCGCAGGGCGCGGGTGATGTCGTTCGTCCAGACGTATCCAGTGAGGCCGTACTGGGTGTCATTTGCCAATGACAGAGCCTCATCTTCGTCCTTGAAGCGGATGGCGGTGAGGACCGGGCCAAAGATTTCCTCCTGCGCGATGGTCATATCGTTGGTGGCATTGGTGAACAGCGTCGGGCGCACGAACCAGCCTTGGTCTCCAACGCGGGTGCCGCCGGCAGCAATGCTGGCACCGTCCTGTTTGGCGGTCTCGAAATAGGATGTGACCTTGTCGAAATGCACCTTGTGGATCAGCGGGCCGACCTCTGTTGTCGGGTCCAGCGGATGGCCGACCTTGATGTTGTTGACGCGCTCGATCAGCTTGGCCTCGAATTCCTTCGCGATGCTCTCCTGCACCAAGAGGCGCGAGGAGGAGGTGCAGCGCTCGCCGTTCAGCGAATAGATCATGAAGATTGCGGCATCGAGCGCACGATCTAGATCTGCGTCGTCGAAGACCACCACCGGGTTTTTGCCGCCCAGTTCGAAGTGCACCCGTTTCAGGGTATCGGCGCCCTGTTTCATGATCATCGAGCCGGTTTTGCTCTCGCCGACAAAGGCGATGGCCTTGATGTCGGGGTGTTCGGTCAGCGCCTTGCCAGCCTCTTCGCCAAAGCCGTTGACCAGGTTCCAGACGCCCGGCGGCAGGCCTGCCTCATGGGCGATCTCGGCCAGGATGCGGGCGGTGAGGGGGGAGAACTCGGCCGGTTTGTGGACCACGGTGCAGCCGGCCGCCAGCGCGGGTGCGATTTTCCATGTGGACAGCATGAAAGGTGTGTTCCACGGGGTGATGACGCCAACGGGGCCGATCGGCACGCGGGTGGTCACGTTCATCAGCGTTGGCGATTGCAGCTGCTGGCCGTCGCGGGCGGAGGTGGCCTTGTCCGCGAAGAAGCGAAAGTTTTCGGCGCCGCGCAACGCTGCCTTGGACATGAAGCGCAGGGCCTGCCCGGTGTCCCAGCTTTCGCATAGCGCGATTTCTTCGGCGCGTTCAACGATCAGGTCGGCGATCCGGTGCAGGATCTTCTTGCGCTCCAGCGCAGGGGTGTCGCGCCAGGCAGGAAAGGCGGCTTTGGCGGCCTGAGCGGCAGCGCCGATGTCGTCGGCACTGCCCTTTGCGACGGAGCAGATCACGCTTTCATCCACGGGTGAGGATGTTTCAAACGTCGCCCCTGAGGCGGCAGGGCGGCTTTCTCCGTTGATCAGGTTCAGGATGCCGCCCGTGCGAAAGCGCGCCAAATGGCCGTTCAGCGTTTCGATGTTGGTGGTCAGATCGCTCATCACTGGTCCGCCTTTTGCATGTGGTCGCGGATGGTGCCGCATTTTGGGGAAAGCTCCGGGTCGATGTCTCGCATTTCCATCGACAGGGCGAGAGAGCGACGCTGCATGATGGGTTCGAGAAAGGTTTTGGCAGCGGCGAATATCGCCCGTGTTGCGCTGTCTTTCCGCTCTTGTGGGCGACCTGCGCGCAACCGAATGGAAATATCGATATATCCGTGCTGCGGATCACCGTCTGCGATCGAAACATGGGACGCAGCAAAGGCGCGAACACGGATGCCCGCCACAGGGAATACACCTGTATCGATAGCCGCGATGCGAAGATGGTTGCAGAAGGCAGCCATGTCGATGTCGGCTTCGAGATTGGGCGAATAGTCAATTGTGAGATGTGGCATGGCAAGCCTCCCCTCTTGCACTATGCTTAACATGTTTACAAAAATAAGAGAGCGAGTCAACGAGGACCAGATCGGGCGGGCATAGATCCGCTGATGGGTTGCTCATTCGTGGCGGCAAATCGCAAAAAGCACGGTCTTGGTTTGCCTTTGTGTCGTGGCAAGGCGATAATTGGGTATGACAAAACAGCTTCCCAGTACGGACCGTTCCCTGCCTATCGCCCTGCTGCGCGCGCGTGAGCGTGTGATGGGGCCAATCCGCGCGTTGTTGAGCGATGCCGACCTGACAGAGCAACAGTGGCGGGTACTGCGGGTGGTGCAGGAAAGTGGCGACATCGATCCCACACAGATTTCCGAGCAGGCCTGTCTTTTGCTGCCCAGCCTGACCCGTATTCTGCAAAAGCTGGAGGACAAGGGCCTGATCCAACGGGAAAAGGACCAGATGGATCGTCGGCGCCAGATCGTCAGGATCACCCCTGCGGGGGAGCAGATCATTGATGACAACCTCGAAGCCAGCCTGGCCGTGATAGAAAACACACGGACCAAGATGGGGCCTGAGCGGTATGAGGCCCTTTTGGATTTGCTGAATGAGCTCAACCGAAAGGGCGACTGAGCCCAGCTTTTCATAAGGGGTGGATGGGTTTGGCCGCCTAGGCGGGGAGGCGCAGCAGAACCTGGACGTCGGCAACATTGGTGCCGGTGCCGCCGGTCATCAGTAGAGCATCACACAACGCCAGCGCCTTGTTGCTGTCATTGTTGGCAAGCAGGGCCTGCGGGTCTGCCCCGGCTGTGCGAATCTTGTCCCAGCTGGTGCCATCCACGATACCGCCAGCCGCCTCGGTCGGGCCATCGCGACCATCTGTACCACCTGAGAGGAACAGCCATTTTCCTGTCAGCTCGGATGCGCCATCGCGGGCTACGCGCAGCGCGAGTTCCTGATTGCGCCCGCCAAGGCCATCGCCACGCAGCTGAACGGTTGTCTCGCCACCGAAAATCAGCGCTGCGGGGATGGTTGTGTTTTCAGTCGATTTGGCCGCTGCGATGATCTCTGCCGCGGCGTCTGCGACATCGCCTTCCAATGCATCATTGAGAATGCGTGCGTTCCATCCCTGTGCCTGCGCTGCGTCCAGCATGGCCCCAAGGCTGTGCCGGTTGGAGCCGATCAGGTGCGCGGCGCTGGGCGGCACGTCGGATTTCTTGGGGCTGGCTTGCAGGTGGGCCACAACGGAAGCGGGCAGATCGTCCCAAAGGCCTGCCTCCTGCAAAAGCGCGATGGCGTCTTGCTGCGTTCCAAGCGGCGCGACGGTCGGACCGGACGCGATGGCGCGCAGGTCATCCCCGATCACGTCGGACAGGATGTAGCTTGTGACCTGTGCAGGAGCCGCCAACTGCAACAGACCACCGCCTTTCAGATCAGAGAGCTGCTGGCGTATAAGGTTCATCTTGTTGATGTCCATTCCAGAGGCAAGCAGCTGTTTGGCCACCGCAGATTTGTCAGCCAAGGTCAGCGCCCCCGCGGGCAGGACTGCGAGGGCAGATCCACCTCCGGAAATGAGCGCAACGACCCTGTCTTTGGCTGTCAAATCTGCAACCGCGTCGCGCAGACATTCGCCCGCTGCGACGCTGTCCGCGTCCGGCACGGGATGTGCCCCGGCCATCACCGTTGCACCCGCAATCGGGATCAGGTTTTCCGGGTTTGTCACTGCAACGACCCGATCGGCGGTGGGCAACAGTTCCATGGCCTTGCGGACCATCGGTACTGCAGCCTTTCCCAAAGCCAAGATAATCAAGCGGCCAGACCCCAAAGGTGGCTCGGGTGGGGTCTTTTGAAACGCAGTTGCCAAAGCGGTAGCCGGGTCGGCCCGGTCTACGGCCGCCTTGAAGAGAGCTTTCGCGGTTTCGTGAAGGTCCTTCATTGCATTTCCTTGCGCGGGCAAAACCGTGTTGAAGCGCTATCTTGGCGACAGAGGCTGGCGTTGCTGTCGGCGTGGTCCATCTGAGGTGATGCTGTCCAGGGACAGGGTGTGGTCCATATTGCGCATCCTGTGCCGCAGCATTTGCCGGGTCAGCCGCATCAGATCCGCTTGGTAGGCCGGATCATCGGCAACATTCACGTGCTCACCGCCATTGTCTCTGTCGAACAGAAGTGGCGGGAGGTTAGCTGCGAACTCCACCAGCGTAAAGCGGGCGTCCCGCAGGATTGTCAGGCATGAGTCGCTGGCGGTTGTGCCAAGGTGCTGTTGCCAAATGTTGGGCACCTCTGGATCGGCAAAATCCAGTTCGGAGATACTGAAATCCCGCCAGTTTTCCGGAACCTCGCCAGCCAACAGCGGTAACAGCGAGCGTCCGTCCATCGAGTTCGGGATTTCTTGTCCAACCCAGTCCAGGATCGTGGGTGTCAGATCCACGGATTCGGTAAAGGCGTCTACAACCGCCCCGGCGCGGGTCGTGTTGCCGGGCTGGCGAATGATCAGAGGCGTATGGTAGGCGGCATTGTAGACAGAGAATTTGCCCCAGCTGTGGCGATCCCCCAACATTTCACCGTGGTCTGCGCTCAGAACCACGAGAGTGTTGTCCAGTTGACCGCTATCGCGCAGGTACTTCATGACCCGGCCGATATGGGCGTCCACCTCGCTCGCCAGGCCGAGGTATACGGACCTCAGCGTCTGCACGACTTCTTCGGAATCTTGAAGGTCCGGGAAACCCTCCACGAAAGACGCAGGCGTCTGGGCCTGTGTTGCGGGCACAAAGAACGGGTGGATGGCATTTTCCTCCCCGACAGTGCCAAGCCGATCGGCGGCGGGCAGGTCCGATGGATCATACATTGCGTTGTAGGGTGCAGGGGCGACAAGCGGGGGGTGCGGACGTATGTATGTGAGGTGGGCAAACCAGCTTTGATCGCTGTAGCCCGGCATGGTTGCGAGGAACCGATCAGTCAGAAATGCGGTATCGCTGTCATCGGCTGAATAGACTGCCGGATCGTTCAGCTTGGCTGCGCCACCATCCGGAGCGGTGGGTTTGTAGAGATCCCAGTAGCTGTCAAAGGTATACCCCTTGCCCAGCAGATGGGCGCGCCAAGGGTGCGACATCTCCAGCCGCATTTCCAGCATCTCTTGAAAACCGGCCATAGGGTATTCATAGGTGCGCACGGTCGGGTCGTTTGGGTGATGAACGCGCGGATCATGGGAAGTGTCCGTATAACCAAACAACATCGGGAGATACCCCGCCTTGCGCATCTCGGCCGGAAGGGTCGGCGTATCGTGGCGCAGGGGGGTTCCATTGCGAACAGACCGATGATTCATCGCATATTGCCCGGTCAGAATAGAGGCGCGGGATGGGCCACAGGGGTTCACAACGGTGTAGTTGCGCGTAAACGTCACGGCATCCGCCATGAGCGCCTGCAGGTTTGGCAGTTGGACATGGTCGGCCAGGGCACCAAACAGGCAGTCGGCCCGCATCTGGTCAATCAGAATGAAGAGAACATTTCGTTGTTTTTCAGTTGTCGTGCTCATCTATTCGCCTTTCTGATCTTTGGCTCAGATAAGCGGGAAGAATGAAACTTGGCAAAGGAAAAGCACAAGCGTTTGACCGAATTTTGAGTGTGTTTGTGGATTTTTGGGGATTTGCTGTTTGAATTTTCCGAGAGATTCGTGCATTTATGGCAGCCTGAAACCCGAGGAACCCGTGTGAGCAAAGCCGAAAAACTATCGCATCGAGAGCTGGAACTGCTGGAGGCCTTGCGCCGCCTGGGAGGGTCTGCGCGTAGCGCGGAGCTTGCGAAAGTTCTGGAGGTTTCCGAGGAAACAGTTCGCCGGACCATCAAATCGCTGTCCAAGCAGACCCTCGTGCAGCGGGTCCATGGCGGGGCCTATCTTGCAGGACCGGACACCGCTGACAGTTTTTTCCGCCGTATCTCTGAGCACCCGGAAGAGAAAAAGCAGATCGCCACCGCGGCGCTGGCGCATATTGGGGACGGAATGACCGTGTTCCTGGATGTGGGGTCCACCACAGCCTATGTCGCAAAGGAGTTGCGGGATCGTGCCGGGCTCACGGTTGTCACCAATTCGATCGGCGTGGCCCAGACGTTGGCCAACCACAACGGCAACCACGTCCATTTCCTTGGTGGTGAAATCCAAAGCAATGAACGCGGCACCTTTGGTCATGTTGCAGAACAGCAGGTGCGCGCCTTTGCGTTGGATATGGCGGTTCTGTCTGTTGATGGTTTCTCGGCAAAGCACGGCGCACTTTATAATAGCGCCACAGAGGCGCAGCTGGCCGCTGTGGTATCGGGTGTTGCGGATCAGGTGATGATTGCTTTGGCGCATCAGAAGTTTGACGAAACCGCCGCCCATCGCGGGCCACTCCCTGAACAGCTGGATCTTGTCGTCACCGATGATGTGCCACCGCGCAAACACCGAAAGGCGCTGGAAGATTGGTCGATCAAACTGGTGGTTGCGCCGGGGTGATCGCGATGCTCACCACCCCTGGGGTGGCTTACCCGGAGCAACTACAATAGATGAGGAAACGATAACAGAACATGGCAATTCTTAGCTTTCTGACCAGTCTCGCGGGCGCAGTCATGCTGCTTTTGTTTGCTGTGCGTATGGTGCGCACGGGAATCGAGCGGAGCTACGGCGCGACATTTCAACGTCTTCTGACGGGACAGCGGAGCCTGGTGCAGGCCAGTACGGTCGGGATCGGGATGGCGATCATCCTGCAGAGTTCAGCTGCGGTTGCCTTGCTCACCTCTGGATTTGCCGCCAGTGGTCTGCTGTCGTTTACCTCAGGACTGGCTATCGTCCTGGGCGGGGATTTGGGGTCAGCGCTGATTATTCAGCTCCTGTCGTTCCGTCTGGATTGGTTGGTGCCTGTTCTGCTCGCCGTCGGTGGCTATCTGTTCGTCAAGACCGAGGCCAAGAAGGCCCGACAAATGGGGCGGATCCTTATGGGGATCGCGTTCATTCTGATTTCCCTGCGTTTTCTGCGCGAGGCGATGGATCCGATCCGGGAAAGTGCCTTTCTCC
>Ga0160419_100361_pt1 | contig 30323 bp, 25 predicted proteins | sample CelAP2metagpilot_2_FD_108196 | JGI IMG/M metagenome (GOLD analysis project Ga0160419, IMG submission 108196) | Phycosphere-associated microbial communities from Cellana algal ponds in Kailua-Kona, Hawaii, USA - Cellana AP2-4-25 metagenome pilot ... | reverse complement strand
GGTACTAAAGTAGGAAAAGATCTATACTTGCATACAGGTGGTTTTTATCGTGTAGGAGAAGGTGTGAGAGAGACAGGTTTTACAGCTAATAATGGAGGTCAATTAAAATTAAGTTTAACAAAAGAATTTGAAAAAGGTCAAATTAGAGTTTATGCTAAATATTTAAATGATAAAGCAGCAGCTTACTTACCAATGCCAATGAAGGTAACAGGAACAAATAGTAATCCAGATTGGAGTAATGCACCTAATTTTGATGCAACAACAGGATCTTTACATTCATCAAACTTATTACAAACAGTAGGTTTAGGTGCAGATGGACAGTTAAGAAGAGGAGATGTAAGAGACGGTATGCATCCTAAATCTACATCTGTAGGTATGGAAGCAAAATTTGATATAGGTGAAGGTTGGAAAATTAAAAACAATGCAAGATTTTCTGCAAATAGCGGAAGCTTTGTATCTCCATTTCCAGCAGAAGTTGCTTCAGCATCTTCAATAGCAGATAGTTTTGGAGCAGGATCAACATTACAATTTGTAGATGGGACAGCAGTTCCAACAAACAGTTTAGTAGCTAGAATACACATGTTTGATGTAGAGTTAAACAACTTTAACAACTTTATGAATGATTTTAAACTTCAAAAATCTTTTGAAGGTGTAGATTTAACTGTTGGTTACTTTAAATCTTTACAAAATGTGTCAATGTCTTGGTTATGGAATTCTTACTTACAAGAAGTTAATGATGACAACGCAAGATTAATAAATGCATTTGATGCATCAAATAATCCATTAAGTGAAAACGGATTGTATGCTTACGGAGTTCCGTTTTGGGGTAACTGTTGTACAAGAAACTACGATACACAATACAATGTTTCAGCACCATATGCTAACGTAACAGTAGAAGCTACAGATCAATTAACTTTTGATGCAAGTGCAAGGTATGATAAAGGTAGAGTAGATGGTTCTTTTGCAGGTGCAGTAACAACTCAATTTGATGTTAATAATGATGGAGTTATTTCTGTACCAGAACAAAGCGTAGCTGCAATAGATAATGCTAATGTAACACCAGTAGATTACGATTACGATTATTTTTCATACTCAATAGGAGCAAATTTCAAGATTAAAGAAAACCAAGCAGTTTTTGCAAGATATAGTAAAGGTGCTTCAGCAAAAGCAGATAGAATTTTATTTTCTGGATTAAACTATACAGACGGAGATAGAATAAACGCTTTAGATTTTATTAGACAAGCAGAATTAGGTTTTAAACAAGGGTTTAAAAACGGTGCTTTGTATGCAACTTTCTTTATGGCTAACACAGCCGAAGAAGGCGGTTTTGAGGCATCTACAAATAGTATCATAGAAAATGATTATAAATCTAAGGGATTAGAAGTAGAAGGTTTTTACAACTTTAATAACTTTAACTTACGCGGTGCTGTAACTTACACAGATGCAGAAGTAGACTCTGGTGCTAACGAGGGTAACACACCAAGAAGACAACCAGATTTTATTTATAACATAATGCCATCTTATAACTTTGGTGAAACAAAACAAAACTCTATAGGATTAAGCTTTACTGGTCAAACAGAAGCTTATGCGCAGGATAATAACGAGTTAGTAATGCCAGGATTTGTTATAGTAAGTGGTTTTGCTAACGTTAAGATTACAGATTCACTTTTTGCTAATATTTCTGCTAACAATATTTTTGACAGTATAGGTATAACAGAGGTAGAAGAAGGAAGCATTGTAGAAAATCAAGACAACTATGTTAGAGCTAGACCTTTACCAGGAAGATCTATGACACTTGGTTTACAATATAAATTTTAAAATTTATTTGATTTGATTGATAAAAATAGGTTGGTATTTAAAAAGTATCAGCCTATTTTAAATAAAGCTTACTGTGAAAACAATAATTCTAAATACTTTTTTTTCATTAATATTTCTTTTCAATACAAGTGTAATTGAAAATCAAAACCAATTTAAAAATAATAATATTCAAGATGTAATAATAGTTTATGGAAGTGATACTTGCCATTACTGTTTGGATACAAAAACGTTTTTAAATAAAAACAATATTAAGTATACGTACTATGATATTGATAAAAATGAAAAAGCATTAAATGAAATGCTTAATAAACTAAGAGCAAAAAAAATAAGTGTTTCAGATTTAAAGATACCGGTAATAGATAAAAACGGAAACATCTTTACAAATAACATTAAGTTTGAAGATTTTTTAAATAAGATAAAAGAATAAACGTAATGCTAAAAAAACCAAAATTAAGTTTCTGGCAAATACTAAATATGAATGTTGGGTTTTTCGGAATTCAATACAGTTTTGGTTTACAACAAAGCGCAGTTACACCTATTTACGATTTTCTAGGAGCAAGTCCTGATCAAATCCCAATACTACATTTAGCAGGACCGGTTACAGGTTTAATTGTACAACCATTAGTTGGTGCTTTAAGTGACAAGACTTGGCATCCTAAGTTAGGTAGACGTAAGCCCTTTTTTTTAATAGGAGCAATATTATGTAGTATAGCTTTGTTAGCTTTTCCGTTTAGTAGTTCATTATGGATGGCTGCTGGTTTACTGTGGATTTTAGATGCTGGTAATAATACAGCAATGGAGCCTTATCGTGCCTTAATTGCAGATAAATTAAATGAAGAGCAGCAACCACTTGGTTTTCAAACGCAAAGCTTTTTTACTGGATTTGGACAAACTTTAGCTAATTTATCTTTATTTATTTTTCCTTTAATTATAGTTGGTACCACAGGTTCATTACCTTCATGGGTATATGCATCTTTCTTTTTAGGATCTATATGTTCTATCGGATCTATTTTGTGGAGTATGAGTAAGACCAAAGAAGATCCACCAACAAAAGAAGAGTTAGAGTTAATAAGAAGCAATGATAAAGGGGTTTTTCATCCGTTATTAGAGATAATAGAAGCTATCAAAGATATGCCAAAAGTAATGTGGCAATTAGCTTTAGTATATCTATTTCAGTGGTATGCATTATTTTGTTATTGGCAAAACTCTTCAAAAAGTGTAGCGCTTTCTGTGTGGAATGCTACACCAAGTTCTAATCCAGATGCATATGCAGAAGCAGTTGGTTGGACAGGATTAATTAACGGCTGGTATAATATTATCACATTTTTAGTTGCTTTTGGTTTAGTGTATCTAACAAAAAAAATAAAACCAAAACATGTACATGCTATCTGTTTACTTGTAGCAGCAGTTGGTTTTTTTGCATTTCCAATTATAGAGAATAAAAATTTATTGTTTGTGGCAATAACTGGATTTGGTATTGGATGGGCAAGTATGATGGGTATTCCTTATTTAATTGTTGTATCAGACATACCAAAAGAAAGATACGGAGTTTATATGGGAATTATCAATATGATGATAGTTATACCAATGATTATTCAAACATTGTCGTTTGGATACATACTTAAACACTTTTTAGGTAATGATCCAAGAAACGCAATAACTTTTGCAGCAGTACTATTGGTTATCAGTGCTGGGCTAACATTAATTATTAAAACAAAAAATAAAGCTTAATATATGCACTACGAAAAGTCCATAGAGTTACTTTTAAAATGCAGTACAGAAAAAGGATTTGTTGCAAGCGCTCAAGATATTTCAAATTATAAACGTGTTTGGGCTAGAGATGGAGTAATATGCGGTTTATCAGCTTTAGCTTCAGGACATAGAGAGTTAGTACATACATTTAAAAAGACACTACTTACATTAGCAAAGCATCAACATGAAGTCGGTACCATACCATCAAATGTAGGTGTTTCAGAAAAAGATGAATCTGTAAGTTATGGAGGTTTAGCAGGTCGTGTAGATGCTGCTACTTGGTTTGTTATTGGTGTTTGCCAATACGCTAATTATACAAATGACTTTGCTTTTTTTAATGATTTAAAACCTAAAATACTAAAAGTATTACAACTTTTAAATGCTTGGGAATTTAATAATAAACACCTAATGTATATTCCGTTATCGGGTAATTGGGCTGACGAATATATTACCGACGGATATGTCTTATACGACCAACTATTAAGGTATTGGGCAATACAATCTTTTAATTATTTAGAAAACGATCAAAGCTTAAGTAATAAGCTTATTCAAATAAAAAATCAAATTAAAGCAAACTTTTTTCCTAATTCTAATAAAGAAAAATTTCATGATCGTGCCTATAATGCAATAAAGATAGATTCATTTTTACCGTGCTCATTCTCACCATCAGGATATAAAAATAACTACGACGCGTTTGCAAATGCATTGCTGTTAATTTTAGATTTTGGAGATAAAAAATTTAAAAACAAACTAATAGATTTCAGTTTAGAATTAGCAGAATCTACAAAATTAGGTTTGCTACCTGCTTTTTGGCCAGTTATAAAACCAAACGATCAACATTGGGATTTACTTAAAGATAACTGTAAATATGAATTTAGAAATTACCCATACGAGTTTCATAACGGTGGTAGTTGGGCAATGGTTAATGGTTTTTTTGGATTAGGACTCCTTAAACAAGGAAAAACAGAACAAGCAAAAAAAATACTTAAAAATATAGATAAAGTTAATCAAGTTGAAGATTATAAGTTTTACGAAAACTTTAATACTAAAACAATAGAACCTAACGGAGTGCCTTATTGCGCATGGAGCGCAGCAGCATCTGTATTACTTACTCAGTCTATAAAACAACAAATAAAATTTATTTAAATTGAAAACTATAGATATTTTATGCGTTGGTGAAGTATTGTTAGATTTTATTGGAGAAGAGGCTAATAAAACGGTACAAACAACAAGCGCATATAAAAGATACTTAGGAGGCTCTCCTACAAATGTTGCTGTAAATGCAGTAAAGCTAGGCTTAAAATCTGCATTAGTTGCTACTTGTGGTAATGATGGATTAGGACAATTTATAAAAGATAAATTAACCAAAAGCAATGTAGATGTAAGTGCACTAAATAAAATTGAAGAATATCCAACATCTATCATTTTAGTATCAAAATCTACAGAAACTCCAGATTTTTTACCATTTAGACAAGCAGATTTTCATATTAATGAATGTCAAATTTCAGAACAATTAATAGAGTCGTCAAAAATTTACCATACAACTTGTTTTGCGTTAAGTAAAAATCCGGCAAGAACAACAATTCTAAATAAAGCAAAAAAAGCAAAAGAAAAAGGATTGTCACTTAGTATAGATGTAAATTATTCTGAAAAAATTTGGCCAAACACAGAAGAGGCAATTTCTGTAATTAAAGAATATTTAAAATTAGATCCTTTGGTAAAATTAAGTTTAGATGATTGTAAGCGATTATTTAAAGAGGATAAAAAAGACCAATTTATTTTTGATTATTTTCATTCTTTAGGTGCATCAGTAGTATGTTTAACAAAAGGAAGTAATGGAGTTGTGGTGTCTGATAAGTCTGGAGAGTTAGTAGAAAAAGCAAGCTTAAAAATAGAAGATATTAAGGACGCAACAGGTGCTGGTGATGCTTTTTGGACAGGTTTTTTATATAGTCAATTAAATAATAAAAATTTAGAGGATAGTGTTGATTTTGCTCAAAAAATAGCAAAACAAAAACTTCAACACATTGGAGGTTTACCTAATCAAGTTAAGTTTTAAAAAAATTATTCATAATTTTATGAAAAGCTACCTATTAAAGGTGGCTTTTTTTATACACTAATTTTAAGCAAACAATTATATAGCTTACATTTGTAATTCAATTTAAACTTAAAAAAATTCCGCGTAAGCAGAAACATTATATCCTTATGAGTAAACAAAGTAGACGTCGCGAAGCTTTAGTATATCACGCAAAGCCAACTCCAGGAAAAATAAAAGTAGTACCAACAAAAAAATATGCAACTCAAAGAGATTTGTCTCTTGCATATTCACCAGGTGTTGCAGAGCCTTGTTTAGAAATAGAAAAAGATAAAAATAATGCCTATAAATATACTTCTAAAGGAAATTTAGTAGCAGTAATATCTAACGGAACAGCAGTTTTAGGATTAGGAGATATTGGTCCAGAAGCTTCAAAACCAGTAATGGAAGGTAAAGGTTTATTATTTAAAATCTTTGCTGATATTGACGTGTTTGATATAGAAGTTGATACAAAAAATGTAGAAGAATTTATCCAAACCGTAAAAAATATAGCTCCAACCTTTGGAGGGATTAATTTAGAAGATATTAAAGCGCCAGAGGCTTTTGAAATAGAGCGTAGATTAAAAGAAGAACTGGATATTCCAGTAATGCATGATGACCAACATGGTACTGCTATTATATCTGCAGCAGCATTGTTAAATGCTTTAGAGTTAGCAGAAAAAAAGATAGATGAAATAAAAATTGTAGTAAGTGGTGCAGGTGCTGCTGCTATCTCATGTACAAGACTATATCAAGCTTTTGGAGCAAAACGCGAAAACATTGTCATGTTAGACAGTAAAGGTGTAATTAGAAGCGATAGGGATAACTTAACAGCTCAAAAAGCAGAGTTTGCAACCGATAGAAAAATAAATACATTAGAAGAAGCTATGCAAGATGCAGATGTCTTTATCGGTTTATCAACGTCAGATATTGTAAGTCAAGATATGTTACGTGCCATGTCTGCAAACCCAATTGTGTTTGCTATGGCAAATCCAGACCCAGAAATTGCTTATGATTTAGCAATTGCGACTAGAGAAGATATTATTATGGCAACTGGACGTAGCGATCATCCTAACCAAGTAAACAACGTGTTAGGATTTCCTTTTATTTTTAGAGGCGCTTTAGATGTTCGTGCTACAAAAATTAACGAAGCTATGAAAATGGCTGCAGTTAAAGCCTTAGCCGATTTAGCGAAAGAACCAGTACCAGAGCAAGTAAATATAGCTTATGGCGAAACACGTCTAGCATTTGGTAAAGATTACATTATACCAAAGCCATTTGACCCAAGATTAATTTCTGAAGTACCACCAGCAGTAGCAAAAGCAGCTATGGAAAGTGGCGTAGCGAAAGAACCAATTGAAGATTGGGAAAAATATAAAGACGAATTAATGCAACGTCTTGGATCTGATAACAAGTTAATGCGTTTGTTATTTAATCGTGCAAAAATGAATCCAAAACGTGTTGTTTTTGCTGAAGCAGACCAATTAGATGTCTTAAAAGCAGCTCAGGTTGTTTATGAAGAAGGTATTGCACATCCAATTTTATTAGGTCGTCAAGAAGAAATAGAGCGTCTTAAAGAAGAAATAGAATTTGATGCCGAAGTGCCAATTATAGATCCAAAATCAGATGAGCAGTTAGAGCAAAAAAATAAATACGCAGAAGTCTATTGGAAACAACGTCAAAGACGTGGTGTAACTCTTTTCAATGCTCAAAAAATTATGAGAGAGCGTAACTATTTTGCAGCAATGATGGTTAATGAAGGTGATGCAGATGCTGTAATTACTGGATATTCTCGTAATTATCCTTCAGTAGTAAAACCAATGTTAGAATTATTTGGGCTTGCGCCAGGTTCTTCAAGAATTGCTACCACAAATTTAATGATGACGCAACGCGGACCAATGTTTTTAAGTGACACCGCAATCAACGTAGATCCTTCTGCTAAAGATTTAGCAAGAATAGCTCAAATGACAGCTAAAACTATGAAAATGTTTGGTCTAGAGCCTGTAATGGCAATGACCTCATATTCTAATTTTGGATCATCAACAAATCCAAGAGCATCAAAAGTAAGGGAAGCTGTAAGTTACTTACATAGAGCCTATCCAGATTTAATAGTAGATGGAGAGTTGCAAACAGATTTTGCTCTTAATAGTAAAATGCTTCAAGACATTTTTCCTTTTTCAAAATTAGCAGGACGTAAAGTAAACGCATTAATATTTCCTAATCTAGATGCAGCTAATATTACTTACAAGCTTTTAAAAGAATTGAATAAAGCAGATTCTATAGGACCAATCATGATGGGTATGAAAAAACCTGCTCATATACTACAATTAGATGCAAGTGTAGACGAAATAGTCAGTATGGCTGCTATTGCCGTAATAGATGCACAACAAAAGGAAAAATTAGAAGAAAGCCTAAGGAAAAAGAAGTAATTTTTAGTACAAATAATTTTATTACATTTGAGGGTTTAATAGGAGCTATTTTATGATTACTCACATACAAGGGAAGTTAGTAGAAAAAAATCCGACAGATGTTGTAATAGACTGCAATGGTGTAGGTTATTTGCTAAATATCTCACTTCATACGTATTCTCAAATACCAGATCAAGAAGCATTAAAACTGTATACACATCTTCAAGTAAGAGAAGATTCGCATACGCTTTTTGGTTTTGCATCTTTAGCAGAAAGAGAAGTGTTTAGACTATTAATTTCGGTAAGTGGTATTGGTGCCAATACTGCAAGAACAATGTTGTCTTCATTAACTCCAAAACAAATTAGAGAAGGTATTGCAACAGAAGATGTAGCTTTAATTCAATCTATAAAAGGAATTGGAGCAAAAACAGCACAAAGAGTAATTATAGATTTAAAGGATAAAATTCTAAAAATCTATGATATAGACGAAGTTTCTGTTAAAGAAAGCAATACTAATAAAGATGAAGCGTTATCTGCATTAGAAGTTTTAGGTTTTGCTAAAAAGCAAGCCGAAAAAGTTATAGATAAAATAGTGGCTCAACAACCAGATGCCAACGTAGAAACTATAATAAAACTAGCACTAAAAAATTTATAATTTATTTTGAATACAACTCAACATAGTTTTTATAAATCCACTCTAACTAACCTATTTACCACTTTTTTATTACTATTTAGTGTTGTTATTGTAGCTCAAGAAACTCCAGAAACAGAAACCGATAGTACCAAAACAGGTTACAGTTTAGGGCAAATACAGATGCCTAATCCTAGAAGCATTGTTTCAAAATATACTTACGATGCAGCAACAGATAGATATATTTATACCGAATCTGTTGGCGAATTTAATATTAACTATCCTGTAATTTTAACACCACAAGAGTATCAAGCTTTAGTAGATAAAGAAAATATGCAATCTTACTACAAAGAGAAGATTGATGCTTATGATGGAAAGAAAGAAAATTCAGAAGAAGCTCAAAAAAACCTATTGCCAGAGTTTTATGTAAATTCAGGTTTTTTTGAAAGCATTTTTGGAGGTAATACTATTGAGTTTATCCCTCAAGGATCTGTAGAAATGGATTTAGGTATCCTTTTTACAAAGCAAGATAATCCTTCATTTTCACCAAGAAACAGACGTAACTTTACTTTCGACTTTGACCAACGTATTAGCTTAAGTATGTTGGGTAAAGTAGGGACACGTTTACAAGTAAATGCAAATTACGATACACAGTCTACCTTTGATTTTCAAAACGTAATAAAATTAGAATATACACCAACAGAAGACGATATCATTCAAAAAATTGAAGTTGGTAACGTTAACATGCCTTTAAACAACTCATTAATTTCAGGAGCTCAAAGTTTATTTGGTGTTAAAACGCAACTTAAATTTGGTAAAACAACAATTACAGGTGTGTTTTCAGATCAAAGATCAGACACAAGATCTGTAGTTGCTCAAGGTGGCGGAACTTTAGATGAATTTGACTTTTTTATTAGAGATTATGATGAAAACCGTCACTTCTTCTTAGCGCAATACTTCCGTAATAACTATGATAAAGCTTTAGAAAATTACCCTTTCATAAACAACAATATTCAAATTACAAGAATAGAAGTTTGGGTAACAAACAGAAGCAATCAAACCCAAAATGTACGTAACGTTGTAGCATTTCAAGATTTAGGAGAAACAGGTATTATTGGTAATGCTGGTGTTAATGTATATCAAGGTCCAAACGCATTTCCAGATAATGGAAACAACGGTTTAGATCCAACAATTATTGGGCAGCCAATGTCTCAATTAACTGATGCAGTAAGAGATATTGCTACCGTACAAAACGGAATTTTAATTCCTGGTTTCAACGAAGGTTTCGACTTTGCAAAACAAGAAAATACCAGAAAGTTAATAGAAGGTCAAGAATATAAAGTTAACACACAGCTAGGTTATATTTCATTAAACCAAAGACTTAATAACGACGAAGTTTTAGCAGTTGCTTACCAATATACTGTTGGTGGACAAGTGTTTCAAGTAGGAGAATTTGCTAACGATGGACTTGATGCAACAGATGTTAGTACAAATACACAAGGTCAAGTAACCAATGTAACTAACAATGCGTTAGTTTTAAAACTTTTAAAAAGTAGTATTACTAGTGTACAGCAGCCAATATGGGATCTGATGATGAAAAACATCTACGATACTGGTGCTTACCAATTAAGTCAAGGAGATTTTAAACTTAATATTTTTTATAATGAAGCTGCGCCGCTAAACTACATTACACCAGAAGGAGCAACTTTTGGAGTTGATATAGATGGAAATCCAATAACACCAACTACACCAGAAGATAAATTAATACAAAATAACACGCTATTAAGATTATTTAATTTTGATAAATTAAACTTCAATAATGATCCTCAAGTTGGTGGTGACGGTTTTTTTGATTTTGTTCCAGGCATTACTGTAATTCCAGAAAATGGAAAAATCATATTTACTAAAGTAGAACCTTTTGGGCGCTATTTATTTGATATTTTAGATGACGATGGCAACCTAGGTGATAACGAGTTTGATTATGAAAATGACACATTTAATGCTAACCAAGAAAAATATGTTTATGACTTGCTATATAAAGCAACAAAAACAGCAGCTTTAGACGAGTCTGAAAAAAATAAATTCCAAATAAAAGGTCGTTACAAATCATCTGGTGGTGATGGTATCCCGATTGGAGGATTTAATGTTCCTAGAGGATCTGTACGTGTGCAAGCTGGAGGAAGATTGTTGGTAGAAGGTGTTGATTATACTGTAAATTATCAATTAGGTCGTGTATATATTATTGATGAAGGTTTAAAAGCTTCAAACACACCAATTCAAGTTTCTACAGAAAATAATTCAATTTTCGGTCAGCAAACAAAACGTTTTACAGGAATAAATGTAGAGCATCGTTTTAACGAAAACTTTGTTGTTGGTGCAACCTATTTAAACCTTAATGAAAGACCAATAACGCAAAAAGCTAACTACGCAACAGAGCCAATAAACAATACAATTTTAGGTTTTAATGGTAACTTTTCTACAGAAGTTCCTTTCTTTACAAGATTAGTTAATAAATTACCAAATATAGATACAGACGCACCATCTAATTTATCTGTTCGTGGTGATTTTGCATATTTATTACCAGGTGCACCAAAGGGTACAAACTTCAACGGTGAAGCTACTGCTTATATAGATGATTTTGAAGGAACTCAAAACGGTATTGATTTAAAATCTCCACAAGCATGGGTTTTATCAAGTAGACCTTTAAACTTAAACAATACAACAGCTTTTGACGCTGTTGGTATAGAAAACGGTTACGGTAGAGCGATGTTAAACTGGTACTCTATAGATCCAATTTTCTACGGAAGTCAAAGACCAACAGGTATTTCTGATGATGATATGTCAAGTCTTTACACTAGTCGTGTGTTTATTAATGAGCTTTTTCCTCAGCAAGACATTGCTCAAGGACAAACAACAGTTATCAACACCTTAGATTTAGCATATTATCCTGATGAGCGTGGACCATATAACTTTCAACCAGGTTCGGAAAACGGAAGCACGGTAAACCCAGAAGAAAGCTGGGCAGGAATAACTAGACAGATAACCTCTACAGATTTTGAACAATCAAATGTTGAGTATATCGAGTTTTGGCTTCAAGATCCTTTTCAGGAAAACTCGTCAAATACTGGAGGGAAGTTATTTATAAACCTTGGAAGTATTTCAGAAGATATCCTGAAGGATGGTCGTAAGCAATATGAAAATGGATTACCACAAGATGGTAATATTAGTTTACTACAGCAAACAGCTTATCAATCTGTAGTACCACAAAACCAAGCATTAATTTATGCGTTTGATACAACAGGAGATGAAAGAACCAATCAAGATGTTGGTTTTGATGGTTATAATGATGCTGAAGAAGCGGCTAATTTTCCAGCAGGATTTTCAGGAATTGCAGATCCTGCAAACGATAATTATAACTATTATTTAAATGTAGAAGGCGACTTATTTGAGCGTTACAAACAATATAATGGTGTAGATGGTAACTCACCAGATTTCTTTAGCGATACAAATAGAGGATCAACAACGCAACCAGATGTTGAAGATGTTAACCGTGACAACACTATGAATACGATTGATAGCTACTATCAATATGAAATAGAAATTACTCCAACAACATTAAACTTAGATAATGAATTTATTGTAGATCAAAAAGTAGCAGAAAGAGTTCTCCCTAATGGTGATACAGCAAATCCTAAATGGTATCAATTTAGAATTCCCGTTAACTCTGGTGAAGCAATTAATGGAATTACAGACTTAAGATCTATTAGATTTACAAGATTATTCTTAAACGGCTTTCAGCAGCCAACTGTTTTAAGGTTTGGGACATTAGATTTGGTTAGAAGTGACTGGAGAAGGTATGTCAATAGGTCTTTAGAAGACGGAACAGCTATACCTGACACAGATTTTAGTATGACTGATTTTAGTGTTGGAGCAGTAAGTACACAAGAAAATGAAGGTAGCTATGTGTCACCGCCAAGTGTTGTGCCTGAACAGTTAAATAATAACAATACTATTGTTAGACAAAATGAACAAGCTTTAGTTGTAAAAGTTTGTGATTTAGAAGAAGAAGACGCAAGAGCAGTATATAAAAATATTTCAATAGATATGCGTCAGTACAAAAAGCTGCGTATGTTTATGCATGCGGAAGAAGGAGAATTGCCTGGGTTAGGAGATAACGACTTAGTTGGTTTTATAAGAATGGGTAACGATTTAACCCAAAATTATTATCAAATTGAAATTCCTTTGATAGTTTCTCCTAGTAACCCTAGTGGTTTGGCACCTGCTGAAATTTATTGGCCAGAAGTAAATGAAATAAACTTAAAATTAGAAATATTACAACGTATTAAAGCTTTAGCAATTAGTAATCAAACATTGACTAATGATAATGCTACTTTTTATGATGTTGTTGGTAGTGATTTAGTTGAGGTTCCATATGCTTCAAGGTTTGAAGGATATATATCAGGGCAACATCGTGTGGCAATTAAAGGTAACCCTAACTTTGGAGATATTAGAACTTTAATGGTTGGTGTAAAAAATGCAACTAAGTTTAATAAATGTGGAGACATTTGGTTTAACGAGCTAAGATTGTCAGATATGAATAATGAAGGTGGTTGGGCAGCAGTAATGAGCGTTGATACTAATTTAGCAGATTTTGCAACAGTAAGTGCTACAGGTAGAATGAGCACTTCAGGTTTTGGAGATGTTAACCAAGGACCAAGTGAACGTAGCTTAGAAGATGTAAAACAATACGATGTTGTAACAAATGTTAACGTTGGTCAATTATTACCAAAAAAATGGGGATTACAAATACCATTTAACTATGGTCAAGGTGTAGAGGTTATAACGCCAAAATACGATCAACAATATGAAGATTTAGAACTTCAAACACGTATTGACGAAGCTGCAGATAGTGCAGAAGCAGATCAAATTTTAGAACAATCTGAAGAATACACAAAAAGAAAGAGCATTAACTTTATTGGAGTTAAAAAGAATAGAACAGGTGAAGCAAAACCTCGTTTTTATGATGTTGAAAATTTAACCCTAAATTACTCTTACAATAAAACAGAACATAGAGATTTCGAAATAAAAAACTCTGTAGACAAGCAAGTAAGAGCAGGTGTTAACTACGCTTATAATTTTGAACCAAAAGTTATTGAGCCATTCAAGAAAAACGATTCTTTATTTACTGGAGAATATTGGCAACTATTAAAAGATTTAAATTTCAATTTATTACCTGCAAGTTTTACTGTAAACACAGATTTAAACCGTCAATACAACCGTCAAAAATTTAGAGATGTAGATTTAGGAGGAAACAATATTGGTCTAGAAGAATTATATAGAAGAAACTATACTTTCGATTATCAATACAATATCAATTGGAATTTAACCAAATCACTTCAGCTTAACTTATCTGCGTCAAACAATAATATTGTTCGTAATTATTTTAAAGACAATATTATTAACGGAGAACCAGATCCAATGCTAGATGTTTGGGATGGGTTCTTTGATTTTGGTGATCCAAACCGTCAACAGCAACAGGTTGGTATAAATTACGAAATTCCGTTTAGTAAAATCCCAACATTAAACTTTATAAAGGCAACTTATAGTTACTCTGGTTTATACCAGTGGCAAAAAGGATCTGACCTGTTTGGTGATTTATTAGCAGACGATGGTAATACGTACGATTTAGGTAACTCAATTTCTAACGGTAATACACATAATATTAATTCAACTTTAGATATGAATAAGTTGTATAAATATTTAGGTATTGCAAAGAAGAGAAGTCCTAGACGTAGTAATAGGGTTAGTAGGTTAAATAGAGGTGGACAACCACCAGCTATTGATGATAAGGATAAAAGTACAAAACCAAAGAAAAAAGGTGATGGTTTTGGAGCTAAATTAGGAGATTTTGGTATCGGAATCTTAACGTCAGTAAAACGTATACAAGCTGTTTACAGTGAAACTAACGGAACATATTTGCCAGGATATTTACAAACTCCAGGATTTTTAGGAACATCAAAACCAACATTAGGTTATACTTTAGGTAGTCAAAGAGATGTACGTGATCTTGCAGCAAGAAATGGATGGTTAACAGTGTTTCCAGATTTTAACCAACAGTATACAACAAATCAAACGAAGCAATTAGACTTATCGGCTAATTTAGAGCCAATAAAAGATTTAAAAATCGATTTAATTGGATTTAGAACTTATGCTGAAAATTACACCGAAAATTACCGTATAGAAAATGACGAGTATGTGTCTTTAACACCAAATACGTATGGAAACTTTAGCATTTCAGCATTTACGTTGCCAACAGCATTTGGTAAAAGTGACGAGAATGGTTCTCAAGCATTTGACGATTTTAGAGCAAATAGAATTGAAGTAGCTAAACGTTTAGCAACACAAAGGGGAATTGACGTAACCGATCCGGGAAATTTAGACGCAGAAGGTTATCCTAAAGGCTTTGGTAAAACAAGTCAGCAAGTATTATTACCAGCTTTTGTAAGTGCTTATACAGGAAGAGGCGCTAACAAAACTCCGTTAGATGCATTAAGAGATATTCCAATTCCTAACTGGGATTTAAAATATACAGGTTTCATGAAGTTAAATTGGTTTAAAAAACGATTTAAACGTTTTTCTTTAACACATGGTTACCGTTCGACTTATACTATTCAACAATTTAGAACAAACTTAGATTATTCACCAATAGATTTCACGGTTGATTATGATTCTCAACCAAACGATGCATTAGATCAAGCTGGTAACTATAAAGCTAAAAGCTTATTAAGTGGAGTAACTTTAACAGAAATGTTTAGCCCGTTATTCCGTTTTGATATGGAAATGAAAAATTCTGTAAGAGTGCTTTTAGAGATGAAAAAAGACCGTATGCTTTCATTAAGTTTTGATAATAATTTAATGACTGAAATTGCAGGAAATGAATATATAGTAGGTTTAGGATATAGACTTAAAGATGTGCGTATTAAATCTAAATTAGCAGGACCAAGACGATCAATAGTTTCAGATTTAATAATGTCTGCAGATCTTTCGGTAAGGGATAATAAAACAATAATTAGATACTTAGACGTAGACAATAACCAAATCACAAATGGTCAAACCATTTGGGGATTAAAATACAATGCAGAATACGCGTTTAGTCGAAATCTAACAGGTATTTTCTATTTTGATTATACCTTCTCAGAGTATGCTATTTCCACAGCATTTCCGCAGACAACAATTAGATCTGGTTTAACCCTAAGATATAATTTCGGAAATTAGTAATTCTTTATTTGAAATTACTACCCATTTAAATACATTTGTAGCAACTAAAAAAAAATAGAAGATGAATATTCCAGCAGATTTAAAATACACCAAAGACCACGAATGGGTAAAAATTGAAGGCGACCAAATTACAGTTGGTATTACAGATTTTGCTCAAAGTGAGTTAGGAGATATTGTTTACGTTGAAGTTGAAACTTTAGACGAGACTTTAGAAGCAGAAGAAGTTTTTGGAACCGTAGAAGCTGTAAAAACAGTATCAGATTTATTCTTACCTGTTGCAGGAGAAATAGTAGCTTTTAATGAGTCTTTAGAAGACGAGCCAGAAAAAGTAAACACTGATCCTTATGGTGATGGTTGGATGATAAAAGTAAAAGTTTCAGATGTATCTTCATTAGATAGCTTACTTTCAGCAGACGATTATAAAGCCATAATTGGTGCGTAAAATATTACCGTTACTTAGTATAGGATATTCAACAGTGCTAACTATTTTAAGTTTGTTGCCACATGTTGGTCCAAAAAATATGCCAAGTAATAGTGATAAAATATTTCATACAATTGCTTACATGTTATTTACCTTAGTTTGGTATTTAACTTTTAAGTTTAGTGCTTTTTCAGAAAAAGCTTTACAAAAAGCAGTAGTGCTAGCTATAGTCTTTGGCATAATTATTGAAATATTACAACATACATTAACACAGCATCGTGAAGCAGATATTAAAGATGTATTAGCCAATACGATAGGTGCGTTTTTAGCAGTTTTGATTATTAAATTAGCGTTAAAAATGAAAGTTAAAAACAACTAATACCTTGTTTTTTTAGGAAATAAATAGTTATTTTAGCATTCAGTAAAAATTACAAAGAATGGAACCAAAGAAAAATCCAGAAGCAAATGTAGGTCGTAACAGTAGTCTTTACCTAGCGGTAGGTTTAGCACTAATGATGTTTATATCATATACGGCAATAAATCATAAAACATATGATAAGGAAATAATTGATATAGGTCAATTAAACCTTGCAGATGAAGATATTGAAGAAATTCCAATTACTGAAATACAAAATACGCCACCGCCACCACCGCCACCACCAGCAGCTCCAGAAGTTATAGAAGTTGTTGAAGATGAAGAAGAAGTGGAAGAAACTGTAATCGAATCTACAGAAACTACTCAAGAAGAAGTAATTGTAGAGGTTGAAGAAGTAGAGGTAGAAGAAGTAGAAGAGGTAATTGAAGATGTACCATTCTCAATTATTGAAAATGTGCCAGTCTTCCCAGGTTGCGAAAGTGGTAACAATGATGCTAAGAAAAAATGTATGTCTGATAAAATTAATCAGTTTGTACAACGTAATTTTAACACTGACTTAGCTCAAGATTTAGGTTTAGATTCTGGTATAAAAAGAATTTTCGTATCATTTAAAGTAGATACGCAAGGTAACATTGTAGGAATTAGATCAAGAGCTCCTCACCCAAGATTAGAGCAAGAGGCAGCAAGAGTAATTCAAAAATTACCTAAAATGAAGCCAGGTAAACAAAGAGGTAAGCCGGTAAACGTGCCTTACTCTTTACCAATTACTTTTAGAGTAGAATAGTAAAAAACAACTATCATAAATTAAAAATCCCGTTACAATTGTAGCGGGATTTTTGTTTTTGGTATGTTTATTGTGATGTTTTCATAATATTAACATTTAAACTTTATTAATTATGAAAAATCTTAAAAAAGAGCACAATCTCATTCGCCAAAATGAGAAAAGTGTGCAGCATTCACAAAAACATGATGCAAATTTACAAAAAAACTCAACGTTGTATTTTCAAGTGGGTTTAATTCTTTGCTTATTGGCTGTTTATGGCGCTTTAGAAATGCGTTTTGAATCAACAGATTTAGCTGTTGTCGAAAATTCTGTAGTACCAGAATTTGAAACATACACGTTAGATCAAAAAAAGTACAAAATCATAAAGGAAGCGGTGAAAGTTGAAGAGCCTGCAAAGAAGCAACCACAACATGTTGAGGATCCAGAAATTATTGATAATGATGAACCTGATAAATTAGAGTCTACAGATTTTATATCCGATGTAACAGATCAAACAACAGATGTTGATATAAATAAAGTGGATCTTGGAGATATTACTGTTGATGAACCTGAAGACCCTATAGAAGATGTTCCTTTTGTTAGAATAGAACAAGTTCCTGTGTATCCAGGTTGTGAAAGTGAAACCACTAATGATGGACGTAAAAAATGTCTATCAGAGAAACTTTCAGCATTAGTTAGAAAAAAGTTTGATACTAATTTAGGAAGTGATTTAGGCTTAAAAGAAGGTATTCAAAAAATCTATGTTAATTTCAGAATAAATAAATCTGGTAATGTTGAAGTGTTACAAACACGTGCACCACATAAACTTTTAGAAGACGAAGCTAATCGTGTGGTTAATAAAATACCACAAATGAAACCTGGTAAACAAGGTGGACAAGAAGTTTCGGTTTTATATACGTTACCTATAATATTTCAAGTAAGATATTAAACAGATACTATCATTTTTTAAAAGTCGTTATCGTAATAGATAGCGACTTTTTTGTTTAAAGCTGTTTTAAAAAAAGCCTTATCTTTCAGCAAAATTTAAACCCAAAATAAATGAAGTCATTCATTTTAATCATATTCACTTTAGTAACGTGTTCAACCTACGCACAAAGCACAAGCTATAGTAGTAAACCACCAGTTTTTGAAAATTGTAAAAATCAAGAAGGTAACAATCAACTTAATTGTTTTAATCAAGAGGTTTTTAACTTTATATTCAATAATTTTCAAACTCCAGAAGATATTGAATCTAACTATAAAGGTGAAATAGTTGTAGTTTTTGAAGTCACAGAGAAAGGAACTTTTAAAACAGTTTTTGTAGAAGCAAAACATAAATCTTTAAAGGAAGAAACGCAACGTGTTTTTAATCAGTTTCCTCAAATAGAACCAGCAGCTTACAACGGTAATCCAACGTTTAGACAATATTCTATGTTTATTTATTTGCCATTAAATGAAGCTAATAAACCTTCAGATATTGAAGATTTTAGTGTTGATAACAACAGCAATCAATCTAAAACTAACGAGATTGAGCAATTAACAGCTTTAGAAAAAAAGGCGAAAGCCGAATTTGATAGCGTCCAGAAAGCAGTAACAAAATATCAAAACAAAGAATACAAAAGTCAAGTAAACATTCCTTATAGTCACGAAAATTATTTTCGTTTAGATCGTTCAATGAATTTAGTAGGCACCAATAGTCACACAGCATCAAAACCATTTATGTATGAAGATGTTGAAAATTATTATGATTTTGAAGCAGAAAATGAAGCTTTAAAACAAGATAGACAGACTTGGGCAGGACAAAAATTATGGAACGAGCATTTAGTACAATTACAAGGCAAGGATTATTGGTTTACAATAGATCCGGTTTTTGATTTGCAATTAGGAAAAGATACCGATGCAGAATTTGATTATACATATAACAATACAAGAGGAGCTTATATACAAGGTGGATTAGGTAATAAATTTAGTTTTTCGGCAACGGTTTATGAAAATCAAGGTCGCTTTGCACAGTACGTTAATCAATATGCAGAAAGTTTAAAAGCATTTGGTCCTGATCCAGCGATTATACCTGGTCGCGGTATCGCAAAACGATTTAAAGATGATGCTTATGATTATCCCGTAGCAGAAGGGTATTTATCCTATTCGCCAGCAAAATTTATAAATGTCCAATTTGGTCATGGTAAACAATTTATTGGTGACGGTTACCGTAGTTTGCTACAAAGTGATGTAGCGAGTCCTTATCCATTTTTAAAGTTAAATACTAAATTTTGGAAAATTAAGTACACCAACACTTGGACATGGTTAAAAGATGTAAGACCAGAAGCAGTCGTAGATGATGCATTTAGAACAAAATATATTGCAAACCATTATTTAAGTTGGAATGTATCTAAAAAATTAAACATTGGATTATTTGAATCTGTAATTTGGGAAAACACTAACGATAGAGGTTTTGATGTTAACTATTTAAACCCAGTAATTTTCTTTAGAGCCATAGAGTTTGAAACTGGTCAAGGTGCTGGTAACGCTATTTTAGGAGCTTCAGGAAAATATAAGTTTAACGATAATGTTAATGTTTATGGGCAATTTATTTTAGATGAATTTTCGCTAAACGATATTAAAGGAGGAGAAAAAAGTTGGAAGAATAAATACGGATTTCAATTAGGAGCAAAATATTATAATGCTTTTAAAGTGAAAAACTTAATGCTTCAAGCAGAATACAACCAAGTAAGACCTTATACTTATTCGCACAATACTATTGTTTTAAATTATGCACACAATAATCAGCCAATGGCGCATCTTTGGGGCGCAAATTTTAGAGAGTTAGTTTTAATTGGACGCTACCAAAAAGAACGTTGGTTTGGAGAAGCTAAGTTTATTACAGGTGTTAGAGGTTTTGATTATAACGATGGAACAGATAACTTTAGTTATGGTGGTGATATTTATAAAGACTATAATGATAGACCATTTGACACAGGTGTAGAAATTGGTCAAGGTATAAAAACAACATCTATAAATGCTAGTGCACAATTAGGGTATTTAGTTAATCCAGCCTCTAATTTAAAAGCATTTGTTAATGTAAACTACAGAAATTTTAATCCAGAAGCAGAAACATTAAACGTTTATAACAACAGTACTTTTTGGTTTAACTTTGGTTTAAGAACAGACCTGTTTAATTGGTATTTTGATTACTAAAAACAATTAAAACTATCATATTAAAGCCTCAAGTTAAAAACCTTGAGGTTTTTTTATGCTAAATAATCAATTAGCAGTATCTTTGCGCAAGCAAAAAAGTAAGCTAAAATTTTGAGTACAACAACTACGGTCGTAAAACATACAGCAATTTCAGATTTTAAAGAAATTACAAAAATGCGTTTGTCTCTAAGCGTAGTATTTTCATCTATTGCAGGTTATTTACTTGGTGCAGATACAATAAGTGTAAAAGTCTTAATTTTATTAGCTCTTGGCGGTTATTTTATGGTTGGAGCAAGTAATGCTTTTAATCAAATTATAGAAAAAGATTTAGATGCTTTAATGCATCGCACAAAAAATAGACCAGTTGCTTCAGGAAGAATGACTGTAAACACAGCATTTATAATTGCTTGTGTTTTTACTATTTTAGGTATAGTTATTCTTTACACAATTAATCAGCAAACAGCAATGTTTGGCGCTATTTCAATATTTCTTTACACTAGTGTTTACACACCTTTAAAAACAAAAACACCTTTATCGGTATTTGTAGGAGCTATTCCAGGAGCTATCCCATTTATGTTAGGTTGGGTAGCAGCAACAGATCATTTTGGTATAGAACCAGGAACTTTGTTCGCACTTCAATTTTTTTGGCAATTCCCTCATTTTTGGGCAATAGGCTGGTTTTTATTTGAAGACTATAAACGTGGTGGTTTTTTTATGTTACCTACAGGGAAACAAGATAAAGGAACAGCAATTCAAGTCATATTATACACCATTTGGACTATTTTAGTTTCAATAATTCCAGTTTTTGGTTTTACAGGAAAATTAGAATTATCGATAGTAGCAGCAATTATTGTTTTTGCATTAGGTTTAGTAATGTTATACTACGCTATACTTCTTTATAAGAAAATGACCGAAAAAGCGGCAAAACAATTAATGTTATCTAGTGTACTTTACATAACAATTATTCAAGTTATTTACGTCGTAGACAAATTTTTAAGATAAACAATGGATTTAACCGAAGGAACAATTCAAGAAAAACACAGAAGATCAAGAAAAATGATGCTATACTTTGGTATAGGAGCATTAATTATGTCTTTTGCAGGTTGGACTAGTGCTTTTATAGTAAGTAGCTCTAGACCAGATTGGTTATCAGATTTTGTAATGCCTCAGCCTTTTTGGACTAGCATTATAATTATGATAATTAGTAGTGTAACTTTTATAATAGCTAGAAAAGCTTTAGAAAAAAATAATAAATCATTAACAACTGTAATGCTAGTAGTTACATTTGTTTTAGGGCTATTATTTGTTTTAAATCAAATTAAAGGATTTAATCAAATTATAGACATGGGATATAATTTTACAGGACCAACAAGTAATGTAACCGTAAGCTATATCTATCTTATAGCAGTGGTACATATTATTCATGTTCTTGCAGGATTAATACCAATTTTAGTAGTAATAGTAAATCATTTAAGAGGAAAATATACCTCAGAAAATTATACAGGTTTTGAATTAGCCGAAATATTTTGGCATTTTGTAGACCTATTATGGCTTTATTTATTCTTCTTCTTATATTTTTTCTTAAGCTAAAAATTGGCGTAAAACCTTATTTAGACGCGTTAAAATTTAGCGGAAGCAATTTTTTTAAGTCAATAAATTGATTATTTTTGTCACACTTTTTAACAACTAATTTAACACTATGAGCACGACAGTTGCAACTACCAATACAGAAGGTAAAACTTGGAGTGGTGGAAATGAGCCACTTAAAGCAAGTTATGGTAAAATGATGATGTGGTTTTTTATCGTAACAGATGCCCTTACTTTTTCTGCGTTTCTAGCAGCTTACGGATTTTCAAGATTCAAATTTATAGACTCTTGGCCAATAGCAGATGAGGTTTTTACTCACGTACCTTTCTTACACGGTCAAGAATTACCTATGATTTATGTGGCGTTTATGACGTTTATATTAATCATGTCTTCTGTAACAATGGTATTAGCGGTAGATGCTGGTCACCATATGAAAAAGAATAAAGTAACTTGGTATCTTTTCTTAACAATTATTGGTGGTATTATCTTCGTTGGTTCTCAAGCTTGGGAATGGGCAACATTTATAAAAGGAGATTATGGTGCTGTTCAAACAAAAGGAGGAAACATTTTACAGTTTGGAGAATATAAAACAAACGAAAACGGAGAACAAGAATTTAAAAGAGTAGCAGTTAAAGATTTTGTTATAGTATCTCCTACAGAAAGAACTAATCACGAGCGTAAAAACGGACTTTGGTTTGTAGATGAAGGTACATTACCTCCTTATCAAATTAAAGATGTTGTTGCAGGTTTAGAAGCTAATCCTAATATTTTAGTAAGAACTCAAATTTTAAATGAAGAAAGACAAAAAACTGTACTTTCTCGTGAAGAGTCATTAGCAGCTATCAAAAATAACGGTAAGCGCGTTGTAGAAGGTGCAAACTTAGAAGTTAACGAATATGGATCACCATTATTCGCAGATTTCTTCTTCTTTATTACAGGTTTTCACGGTTTTCACGTACTATCAGGAGTAGTAATTAATATTATCATTTGGTTTAATGTTATTTTAGGAACTTACGAAAGACGTAAAAGCTACGAAATGGTAGAAAAAGTTGGTCTTTACTGGCACTTTGTAGATTTAGTTTGGGTATTCGTATTTACATTCTTCTACTTAGTATAATTTAATAGAAAAAGATTTATCATGGCAGATACACATAAATTAGAAATATTTAGAGGACTTATCAAGTTTAAGTCTAACACTCAAAAAATTTGGGGCGTATTAATCTTACTATCTATTGTTACAGCTGTAGAAGTTGTATTAGGTATTTACAAACCAGAAGCTTTAGAATCTCATATATTAGGGATGAAAGGCTTAAACTGGATCTTTATCATACTAACAATAGTAAAAGCATATTACATTACTTGGGACTTTATGCATATGCGTGACGAAACACCAGGGTTAAGACGTGCAGTTGTTTGGACAGGTGTATTCTTAATCTGCTACCTAGTATTTATTTTATTACAAGAAGGTGGATACGTTTATGATGTTTATGATAATGGTTTTATTAAAAGAGATTTCTAATATAGAAACTTAACATAAATTATAGTAAAAAAGGTGGCTTTATAAAGCCACCTTTTTTTATTTTTGCATAACTAAATACATTTCATAAAAATGACGAAGAAAAATATAAAAAAAGGAGCTATACTAAGCATTCTATTCTTTCTACCAGTTATTTTTCTTTTGTTTCTGTACCCATCTACAAATAATTATAATCCATTAGATGTAGTGCATGAAGATGTTTTAGATTTTTCTAATCTTTCTTCAGCAAAAACAGACATAGTTCTAAAAGATCACATAACAGTTTTGGGTTTTTTAGGTGAAGATCCAGAATCAAAAATTGTAGAAACTTCAAATTTAAAAGAGCTTATTTATGATAAGTTTCAAGGGTTTAAAAAGTTTCAAATTGTGATGATTGTAGCAGAAGGTACAGAAGATAAAACAGAACGATTATCTAAAGAGCTATCTAAATTTGAACCTTTGGAATATTGGCATTTTGTTTCATTAAACAATTCAGACATAAAAAAAATGTTTAATAGTTTAAGAACAAGTCAAGTTTTAGACTATAATCAGGCTATTAGTAATGTTTTTATAATAGATAAAGACCTTAACCAAAGAGGACGATTTGATGATAGGTCAAAACGAGAAATTAAAAGAGAAGAGAAGCCATACATTTTAACCTCATACAATGCAACAATGGTTTCTGAGTTAAAAAATAAATTAGCAGCAGAAGATTTGCGAGTACTTTTTACAGAGTACAGACAAAAACGTAAAGGCGAATTTAACTCAACAGTTAGAAGAGCAGAAGATTTAAAAGGAGAGCAAAATGAGTAAAAAAGCAAACTATTCATACGTAGGGATATCGTTTATTATTTTACTGTTTGGAATTATTTTTATTCCAAAAATTGTAGACAGAATAACTAACAAAGATGTAAATCGTACCTATGAAAGTAGATCAGGAAGTATATTAAAAAATCCTTCAGAAGTAGATAAAAAAGATCAAGCTTTAGAGTATTTGGTTATTAATGGTAAACGTAAAAAGGTACCAGAATTCAGCTTTACTGATCAAAACGGAAACACGATTACTAACAAAGATTACTTAGGTAAAGTTTATGTGGTAGAGTTTTTCTTTACAACTTGCCCAACAATTTGTCCAAGAATGAATAAGAATTTAGTCGAAATTCAAAACACATTTAAAGACGAAACTAATTTTGGTGTAGCATCATTTAGTATTATGCCAGATACAGATACACCAGAAAAGTTAAAAGAATATGCCGAAAATTATGGAATAACAAATCCTAATTGGCATTTAATGACAGGAGATAAGCAAGATATTTATAACTTGTCAAATATTGGATTTAATATCTTTGTAGATGTTGAAAATTTTGAGCATTCAGGCGATTTTGCTTTAGTTGATAAAAACGGTTTTTTACGTTCTAGACAAGACGAGTTTGGTAACCCAAAAATCTTTTATAAAGGAGTAATTAGCGAGCAAGAAAAAGTAGACGAAGATGGCAATCCGCAAGAAATCTCAATGCTAAAAGAAGATATAGCCAAATTATTAAAAGAATAAACAAACGTCACTTCGAGTGATTTTGAGGTACGAAAAATTGTATCGAGAAGAAACATGAGCACAGAAAACCTACAAGAAGAAAAAAAGTACAACAAATGGATTGTTGCACTTTCCGTAATTATTCCATTAGCTGTAGCAGCATTATTTGGTATAAAACTTAAAGATTTTGGTATAGACGTAGAGCCATTAACCTTTTTACCACCAATTTATGCAGCAATTAATGCAGTAACGGCAATAGTTTTAGTGTATGCTGTAATTTCAATTAAAAAAGGACAACGTCAACAACACGAAAATTTAATGAAGTTTGCGATAACGCTTTCAGTATTATTTTTAGTCATGTATGTTGCATATCATATGACTAGTGACTCGACCAAATTTGGAGGAGAAGGCGCAATAAAATACATCTATTACTTCATTTTAATCACTCATATTGTATTGTCTGTTGCAGTAATACCATTTGTGTTAATTACATATGTAAGAGCTATTACAAATAATTTTGAAAGACATAAAAAAATAGCAAAAATTACTTTTCCGTTGTGGCTGTATGTAGCAATAACAGGAGTTATAGTTTATGTAATGATTTCACCTTATTACGTGTAAATGTCATTCAGAGCGTAGCGAAGAATCTTATAATTATGAAAACTAAATTATTCTTTTTTATTTTTTCTCTTTTCTTTTTTCTAAAAAGCAACGCGCAATGCGCTATGTGTCGTGCTGTTTTAGAAAACGAAGAAGGGCAATCTGCAGCAAAAGGAATTAACGACGGTATTATTTATTTAATGTCTATTCCTTATATATTAGTATTTGGTTTAGGCTTTTTTGTGTATTGGAAATATTTTAGGAAGAAAATTAAAGAATGAACATTCTTGTCAAAAAAACACCAAATTACTTGCATAACTAGATTTTTTTTTCACTTTAGCAAATATTAATCAAAAATATTTATTAAAATGAAAAAAATTAAAGGTTTGGCAATTGCTACTATTTTTGTTGGTTCAATGCTTTGTTCTTCTGATTTAGAAGCGAGAGTAACTGGAGGAGGAACAAGAATTGAAGGTAATTGTGTAGTAACGTATGAAACACATTCAATTTTATTTGGACTAATTACTTGGGAAGAAGAAACTTCAAGGATTTGTGGAGATAGTCCAATTGAATTTGACTATGATGATACTTGTTGTAGTTAAAAATTAAAGGAGATAAATATCCTCCTTTGTTTAAAACAATGAATAAATATATATTATTTTTTTTCTTTTTTCATTTCATCTCATTTTCTCAAGAAATTTCGGGAACAATAATTGATTTTGATTCCAGTGAAAAATTACCTTATGCTAATATTACATTCTTAAAAGTTAATAAAGGCGATTACTCTAAAGAAGATGGCTCGTTTAAGTTAATATTACCAAATAAGGATTTAATTATAGATAGCCTATTAATAAGTTTTGTTGGGTATCAAACCAAAAAAATAAGTGTAAAAAGTTTATTGAATAATCATAGAACTATTAAACTTAAAAAGGATAATCAAGTTTTAGACGAAGTTATTCTTAATGTGAAAAAATCAAAATATTCATCAGAAAATAAGATAAAAAGAGATAAATATTTTAAAAAATTTAGTCCTTCGGTTCAATATGGATTAGAAAATGCTGTTTATATAGAAAACCCGAAAAGAAGAAAAGGTAAAGTAACAGCCTTAGATTTTTTTATTGAAAAAAAAGATAGTGATAAAAGTGATTTAAACGCTGCTTATTATAGAGTTTCTTTTTATGATATTGACTCTATAACAAACCAACCTTCTAAACCTTTAATTAAAACTCCAATCCTAATAAAAAATACTAACCAAACTCAAAAAATATCTTTAAATTTAGAAAAGTACAACGTGCCTTTTAAAGTTAATGGTGTTTTTATTGGTATAGAAACAGTAAAGCCTAGTGTTATAGAATCTAATTCTAAATCTACTTTAACTACACCTTCTTTAGTAATGACTTATAATGATAAAATGAACACCTATTATAGGTATAGAGGTAAAAAGTGGAATGCTAGAGATTATAAACTAAAAGTAAACAGACTATTAAAAAATGCAGAATATTTATACTCTACACCATTATTACAACTTAAAGTTAAATACATTAAATAAGCAAGTGGCTTTTTAATTATTGATAGTTTAATGAAATTAAGTGTCTCTTTTGTAATTTTTCTAGTTACCATAACAGGTTTGTCTCAAACCTTAGAAGGTAAGGTTATAGATTCTGTAACAAATCAACCCATAGAATACGCAAACATTACTTTAATGACTAAAAATAAAGGTGTTTATGCTAATGTAAATGGTAATTATAATTTTGATATATCTAAGCATCTTTATGATACGCTAAAAGTCTCTTCAATAGGCTATAACTCTAAGCTTATAATTCTAGATAAATTTAAAAACAAAAAGAATATTAAGTTAGATATTTCTTTAAGTCAAAAAATAACTCAATTAGATGAAGTTGTTTTAAATCTTAAAAAGAAAAAATATAACAAAAAACACACTATTGGAGAAGATAAAGAGAGTAACGCAGCAGTAAGCTCTTTAATAGGTTACGAAACCTGTGTTTTAATAGAAAACCCTTTTAATAAAGATGGTAAACTAGATGAGATTTATATTAAACTTAGAAAAAGAAAAAACACTCAGTTTATAGCATCTTTAAATATTAAATTTTATAGCTTTGATAAAATAAATCAAAAACCTGGCTATGAGCTTTATACAAAAAATTTAATAGTCAAACCCAAGAACAGAAATTACACGCTCAATATTGATGTTAAAGATATGGATATTTATTTACCAAAAGAAGGTATGTGTATTGGTGTAGAGTTTATTGATCCTAATAACGAATCAAAAAAATACGATGTTATAGGCCCAATGTATCGTTTTACTTTTTCAACAGAAAAAAACTTAACGTGGTCTAAATATAGAGGTAAAAAATGGAATATAGGTATTGTTAGATTTGATTACAATAATGATGATAGAATAGGTAATGTTATGATTGGTGCAGATGTGTTATTTCCTAAAGAATAAAAAATGAAAAATTTTATTGTTTTACTTCTGTTGGTTTCTGTCTTTTCATGTAAAGACCGTTCTAATTCTCAAAATAAAAAGGTGTTAGAAGATGAAGAAGAGTTTGAAGAGCAAATCTATTCTGAGATATCGATTAAAAATCAAGATTTTGATTTTGGTAAAATACAAGTTAATGATACGGTAAAAAATACTTATACAATCAAAAATATTTCAGAAGAACCTTTATTAATCACAAAAATCATATCTAACTGCAATTGTGTTAATTTTGATTATCCAAAAAACAAACTTTTAAAAGATGAAGAAATGCTTATTTCGACACAATTTATTGCAGATCAAAATCATTTAGGTTCAGTAAATATTTTAATGTTAATTGAGTGTAATATTAAAAAAGGAGTAGAAGTATTTTCTATATCAGGTTATGTTTCTGATGATAAAGAATAACTTTTAACAAAATATTTCAAAAAAAATTGTAACAAATCTTGTCCTTTGTAGTCTAATTGATAATGAGTAACTTCAATCAATCAAAAACCATCAATTATGCTCACCATAAAAAAACTACACAAGTCTTACCCAATTGGGGATTCTAGTCTGCATGTTTTAAAAGGAATTGATTTACAAGTCGAAGAAGGCGAAATGGTTGCCATCATGGGTTCTTCTGGTTCAGGAAAATCTACGCTACTTAACATTATTGGTATGTTAGACGAAGCAGATTTAGGTGAATATATTCTAGATGGCGTACCCATTAAAAATCTTACCGAGAAAAAAGCAGCCATTTATCGTAATAAATTTTTAGGATTTATATTTCAGTCGTTTAACTTAATCAGTTATAAAAACGCTTTAGAAAATGTGGCGCTACCACTATACTATCAAGGTCAAAAAAGAAAAGAGCGTTTAGAAAAAGCTTTATTTCACCTTGAAAAAGTAGGTTTAAAAGAATGGGCACATCACTTACCTAACGAGCTTTCTGGAGGACAAAAACAACGTGTCGCTATTGCACGCGCTTTAGCAGCAAATCCAAAACTGTTACTAGCAGATGAGCCAACAGGAGCTTTAGATACCAAAACATCTTATGAGATTATGGATTTTATCCAATCTTTAAATGATGAAGGAAAAACAATATTAATGGTTACCCACGAAGAAGATATAGCCAATATGTGTAAGCGTATTGTGCGCCTTAAAGATGGTGTGATTATGGAAGATACAGTTGTACAACAAGTAAGAGCGTCTCAATATGTTTGATATAGATCTTTGGCGCGAGATATTTCAAAGTATCAACAAAAACCGAACTAGAAGTTTACTATCTGGTTTTACGGTAGCATTTGCTATTTTGTTGTTTGTTATACTTTTTGGTATTGCCAACGGACTTAAAAATACCTTTGCAGAAGCTTTTGTAGATGATGCCGCCAATTCTATTAATATTTTTGCTGGTATGACAACCAAAGCCTACAAAGGGTTGCAATCAGGTAGGCGTATTCAACTTAAAAATGATGACCAAGATTTCATAGAAGACGAATACGGAAATAAAATACAGTACATCACTTCAAGAATTTACAAAAACGTCAACGCATCTTTCCGTAATGAAAAAAACAGTTACAACTTAAGAGCTGTAAATCCAGATCATCAGTTTTTAGAAAAAACGATGATAAGAGATGGACGATATATAAATCAATTAGATATTGATAATAAGTCTAAAGTTGTTGTTATTGGTCGTTTAGTTGAAGAAGATTTATTCTTAAAAACAACTGCTTTGGGTAAATATATCAACTTAAGTGGTATACCTTATAAAGTCGTAGGGATTTTTACTGATGATGGTGGAGATAATGAAGAACGAATGATTTATATGCCAGTATCAACTGCGCAACAGGTTTATGGTAATAACGATTATATAGATCAGATCAACTTAGGG
>Ga0160419_100357_pt1 | contig 30615 bp, 28 predicted proteins | sample CelAP2metagpilot_2_FD_108196 | JGI IMG/M metagenome (GOLD analysis project Ga0160419, IMG submission 108196) | Phycosphere-associated microbial communities from Cellana algal ponds in Kailua-Kona, Hawaii, USA - Cellana AP2-4-25 metagenome pilot ... | reverse complement strand
TCCCTCCCTCCCTCAACACCCCCCCCACCAATTCACCCAAACAATCCAAGAAAAACAGCTGGATGTCCTCCTGCCCCGGCCTCTTCCAGCACCCTACCAACCCTCCCTCCAAAAATCCCCACACCCCTTGTCCCATCGCTTGGCTAAGCAAAGCCCTCCTCGTCTCTCCCAAGGACCGTCCCTCCTGCAGATACGTCATCATTTCCGTCAGCCTCTCGTCGCGCAAAAGGGCGTGCCATGCCAAGAGCACTACGGTGTGGACCCCCGTGTTGGCCCATCCCCCTTCGATGGACTCTCGGAGGGAATTGAGGGTTTGCATGAGGTGGGAGTGAAGGTCTCTGTAGACGTTCTCCTTTTCTTTCAAAGCGGCAACCACGGGGGCAGGGAGGGTGGTATGGGTGGCCTGAGCTTCCTTGTAGGCCTTTTCATAGGCCTGGCGGGCGTCGACTGCTGCGCTCAGCTTTCCTTCCTCTTCGATAAGGATAAGGAGGGCGTTCCGTTGCAACCCTCCCTCCCGCCCTCCCTCCGCCCTCCCCCGCCCTCCCTCCCGCCCTCCCTCCCGCCCTCCTCCCGGATGGGGTAGAAGGCCATCGACTGTCATGAGCGAGGTGACCAGCGTCATAAGGAGCGTGGAGAGCGTTTTGTAGAGTGCCCGTTCTTCTTTACTTTTTGCCTGCTCCTCCCCCGGAGCCACCAAGCCGAACTTACGTTTGAGTTCTTCCGTTAGCTGCTTAAGCAAGTTGATCAGGGTGATGGATTGGGAAGAGGGAAAGGAAGAAGATAGGGCTAGCGAGCTGGTACTGGTGGTGGCGGGAGTGAGGGAGGGAGGGAGGGGAAGCAGCTCCGAAGGGAGGATTTGGGTTTGGTAGAAGAGGAAGAAGAGGCAGTCCGCGGCCTTCTGTCTCTCGACCTCGTATTCTACCTCCATAGGGGTCCGGCCACGGCAATTGATTTCCCGAGAGATGTGCTCGATGCGGTGCATGAGGAGTTTGGGGAGGCCTTGGGATATCAAGTTGTCGGTGGCGAGCATGATGGCATGCTGCTTCGCCGCGTTCAAACCCATCCCAATCCGGGCTTGCACCAACTCCAACAACGCATTCAACGCCGCGCGTTTCTCGATGAAGAACAGGTAACGGGCCGAGGCCACCAGATCGTCGTGTAAAGGTACCATCGCCATCATGCCCCCTGGCGTTTGGTACGCATCTCCTCCTCCTCCTTGTCCGCCTCGCGGCCCCACCTTTTGCTCCAACCATACTCGAATATCCTCCGCATTTGCAGCTCGAATTAAGTTCAAGCAATACACGTGGTCCAATTGCAAGTCCTTGCTCAACTTATCCACAATGTCCCAAACCTCTTGTCGTCGTGTTGCCTCGATTTTGACCTTGGCCCCGCACAAGTCTGCTTGCCCCTGGATAATGCGTTGTGCCAGGCCCTGCGACGCTTCCGTCGCCGGCGGATGTAGGCTCAAGGGGTGCGGCTGCCAGTCATTGGAACTGTCGCTGGACTGAAAAGGTGGGTCGTCATAGAGGCCAAGTTGGAAATCGAAGTCGGCACGGGCCGTGTCGTCTTGTGGATGCTCCAAAAAGCGACGGACGGCCTCATAGAGGCTCGTCATTGGCTTGCGTTCAATCATGATCAATCAAAAATCAAACAAGAGCTCGGCGAGGGTATCAGGCCCACCACGAGTTTTGCACGGTGCCGTTACTACTGCTTGTATTCCAGCCGGACACTGTCTGGGCCTGTGTGTGATGTGCGTGAGGTGTTGGATGTGATGAGAAGCTAGAAAGGGAAGGAATACAGCGAGTCGAGTGGGCGGTGGTCATGAAGCTGGTGCGAACGTTCCAGCCCATCGTTGGAAATTGTGCCGGCGGTGGCTAGACGCAGAATGAAGTTGAAAGAGGAGGCCAGTGGTGTGCTGAGCTGCGTTGCTGTGACTGTGCAGTCGGGGGCATGAGATGAGTGGTCTCCCAAGCGATCACTTTGCCTTGCTTCGCTGTCCGTTGCCATGTTTCCAATTCACCCACACACCCAAGGCATAACTTAGCCCCTGCAGCAACGTAGACCATGGCTCTAACAACACAACAATCTCAAAGTCTCCTATCGCTCCCGAGAGGTCTGCGCTGCCGGGGGGGGAAAGGCTGGTCCACTACGGCACTTTCGCCTCCTCACTTTTTGTACCCTTGCCGCTTCCTTCAAGACGACAATGGTTACTCCTCCAGGGCATCAGTCCCAGTCTCCCCAGCAGCCGACGGTAGAGGGCAAAAATGAGATGGACCGGATCCAGGCCTTTTGTCAGACTAAATGCAAGTATGTGGTATTTGTTGTCATGTTGTGGGAAGGAGGAGGGGGAGGCGGCCGGGACGTACGTTTGACGATCGGTGAAAGCCCAATGTTTAGTTGTGGAGAGCGGTCTTTCGCATGTGATGGGACTCATTTACATGAGTGTTGATCTAGCTTTGAACAGAGGCTTCTTGGTTGTATGGCACTTTGTCGCAATGAGTCGTATGGATGCCTCACTCCCTATTCTTCGGACCCCTAGGAAATTTGCATGTGCAATCCAGCAGTGCATGGAGCGACACCAATACCAAGAAAAGCCGGTACGTACAACAAAATATATGGGAGGTGGCCTTGCATCGGTTGTCTGAATATTTACCCATGTTGGGTGGTCAAAAGCTGGGATGAGCATTTGTTCCGCGACTTGCTCTCGTGTTAACGCCTTCATGTCTGCTAATCCTGTTCTCCACCCTGTTGCACCCACCAATAGTGTTGGAAAGAGATTGCGGATTGGGACATTTGCTGTGATAGAATCAAAGCACGGATCGGCGAGACGTCTACAATACCTTCGGCGTCCCCCTCCTCCTCCTTTTCCTCCTCCTTTTCCTCCTCCTTTTCCTCCTCCTTTTCCTCCTCCTCACCCCCCTGATCGCAGCTGGAATGCAACACAATACGTGACAAAAAGGGAATGAGAGCAGGAGAAGTTTGGAGAATAAACATGTGTTGTGTCTACAATCAACAATAAGGAACGAGAAGGAGATGACAGTCGTCAAGCATTGTTCTTGTGTTCAAATTGTGGAAGCCATGTAAAAAAAGAACCTCCTTCCTTCCGTTGCCTTTCCGCCGTGCCTTGCCACTATGCGTATGAATGCTCACATCACAACCAACCAACTATCCTTGCACAGCCACTATGAGAAGATACCACAGTCTCCGGAACGTAGGAACCTGTCGGAGGAGAACGCGGCCGTTGCCGTCGGGCGCAACACTGCCGTCAACCTCATCACCCCATTCACCCATGCCACGCATTTCCATGTCGCGGTGGCCTACGCAACCCTTTCACCATGGTCGCGCCAGCGCAGCTGCTGCAGCCGTCATTGCGTCTGATCCTACTACTCCCGCCATGCTGGACGCTGAAGACGCGCGGGCACGAGCGATTCTCTTGGCGCTGGTCGAACCGGCGGACCAAAATCTCGCCATGCTCGCCATGGACGATGCCGCCGTCAAGGCCCAAAAAGCTGCGGACACCTCGCCAAAAACTGCTGAAGCCCGTATGGATGCCTACAATGCTATATCAACCAACTCTCATGCGCCCACGTTGCTTTTCTCGTCCTCACCTTCGTCTCCTTTGGCCATATATTGCAACGCCTTCCTCTGTAGCCTTGCCCGGGCCCATACCACGCCCCTTCTCGATAAGGCTTTTGCTTACTTGGGTAAGATGCGTGCCATTTCTCCAGAACAGCTAGGCGATGGTGTCATTCCGTCAGCTCTGGCCCGCAACAATCTAATTCGAACATGCGCCATTGTAATTCGTGGCGTAGGCCTGGATGGGATCGACGGAGGAGGCCAGCAGAGGCAGCAGCAGTGGCACCCCTCCGCGTCTCACCCGCCCTCCGATATAACACATTCACGAGCGGATAGCAAGAAATACGTTGGCCTAGGAGAGATGCTCTTTGAAGAATACCTCCAATCCGCCCACGAAGCCATCCGTCGACAGCCCACCAATCACGCCCTCCTACAGACTTACCAGACTGACACCCCCCCACTCCTCTCCTCCACCATCTACCTCTACTTCCAAGCCCGGGAATTCTCCAAGACCATCACCATCTTCCAGCGCATGCGCGAGCAATTCTTCCCCTGTCCGATTATCCCAGACGCATGGGCGACCTCTGGTGTGATCCGTGCTCACGCCCACAATCGGAGCCCTCTTGAGGCATGGTCGCTGCTGCAAGACCTCACCCAAGGTCCACTTCCTGTGGAAGTCATCCTCCTTCCCGGCCTGTACAAATCGCTCGCGCATGGTATTCAGCGTCAGCTTGCACAGAGCCGCCATCCCATGCCACAGGCGCTAGAATTGAGGAGGTTGGCACACCGTGTTTTGCGTCATATGAGACATGTTGCGAAATTGCGGCCACCGTTGACGTTGTGGAGGGTATTCATGAAGATAGAAGCGAGGTTTGGGGATTGGAGGAGGATACAGCGGTACATGGCGATGATGAAAGAATATGGGTGGGTGAGTGGAAGCCATGAGTATGCCATTTTGATTGAAGCCCTGGGAGAAGGGAAGGCTCTCAAGGTGTTGGCCCACACTCAGGAGAAGATGAGACGGGAGGGGGTACCCTTCACGTACGTGGTGTATTTGTCTATTATCCAGGCACATAGGAAGAGTTATGATTTGAGAGGAGCCCAGGCGGCGTTTGAGGCGTTTATTGAGGAGCCGACGCCACGAGGGGGGAAGGGGGAGATTGAGGAGGAGATGGCACAGAGAGCTAATCCGATGGAGGTGGTGACGGCAATGATGAAGGTTTATGCTCAGGCGGGGCTGCCGCAGAAGGCCTGGGATTTGTTTTGTCAGTTCCGAGAAGGGAGAATTGGAGGGGGGGGAGGGAGAGAGGGAGGAGTGGGAGGGAAGGGGGGGCCGGATCACGTCATGTACTCGGTCGCGTTGAGGGTTGCGTCAAATTTGGGAGGGGTTCCGATGGTGGAAAAGCTGTATAAAGAGCATAGGAGGCAAGTGGAGGTGGAGGGAGGAGCAGGCACCGAAGTAGGACTGGGATTGGTACGTGAGGGGGGAGATGGAGAATCGAGGAAGATGGGGGGAATGGTTTGGGGTGACGGAGGGATGCGGAGAGGGAGCGCGACGGGAAAGGGAAAAGATATGACATTACACAGCGTGTTGGCGGCTTATGTGGATGCAGGACAGTGGGAAAAGGCCTGGGCTATGTTCGATGGGATGGTCGCGGCGGAACGTGCGGAGGGTGGGGCGTTGTCGATTCAGCTTTACAATGTCTTGTTGCACGGATTGATTCGTTCGGGAAGACATGAGGAGGCACGGACCTTAGCTGAGAGGGCCCGGGCGGAGGGGGTTGAGTTCGATTCTGTGACGATGAAGATACTGGCCAAGGCAGTAGGGGCGGAGGAATTGTGGACCCCACCGGCCCATGTTTATGTATTGGGGGGGATGAGGGACAGGGAGGAGGAAGGGGGAGATGAGGAGGAAGAGGGAAGGGAGGAATGGGGGAGGAGGAGTGTGCCGGCGGATACGGTGGTGTTGGATTTGCACAGGTTGAGCGTGCAAGAGGCCCATAATTTGTTGGCAAGGACATTTGAGGTCCTGCGATCCCGATATGATGCCGAGGTGGGGGAGGAAGGAAGGGAACGAGAGAAGACGAGAAAGGATAAGAATCAGACAGAAGATAGAACGGAGAATAAGGAGAAGGAGATGGTTGGAATGGAGCTCAAGGATGAAGGAGGTGAAGGGGTACAAGACCTGCTCCTAATCACAGGTTTTCGTCGCCGGGTGGGCCCTGGGCAAGGCGCGGCGTTGCTGGCAGACAAAAGTATGCCTGTGATTGATCCATGTCAGAAGGACATGGATGACGGCAACGCCCTGCAAGTAGCAGTGCGCGAGTTCCTCGGGGCCCGTGAGATTTATTGGTCATCCCCGCCCTCCAACCCCGGCAGGCTCAACGTACAGAAAGCATCTCTGCAGCAGTATTTTGACCGACAGCGGAAGGCCGAATCCGAGGTGAAATTCTTTCGCCTTACACTTTTTCGGTACATTCCAGTGGCATCGTTGATGGCATTGTTTTTCCTCGTGCCTAAGGACGGTTTGCCGTTGTAAGTAGTATCTCGAATGCTCCATGAGAGGAAAAGGATAAAATGATGGCAAAGATATATAGTATCGAAGATAAGGAGCAGTCTTTTAGATCAAGTGAAATGGCTGGAGGAAAAAGGCTCTTAAATTACGAGAAGAGTTGTATATACGTACATATACGTAAGTTTGTGGATTTGACGGGAAAAAGCATGTGACAACGGCATCAAAGAATAAAATGAGCGAGAACGAGGAATGTACACTTCCGTTTGGTGTCCCTTTATACACATTGCTGTTGTAGTCCGTCATTGATGATTCATTTCCCGGCTTAAGATCATCATGGACTTCCACCTCTTACAACCTCCCCTCTCAAAGCGAAGGTTGTTGACGCGTCAACTGACGTCAAACGGAGCTTTGGACAGAGCTGTATTTGCAAGCTTTGGTAGCACGACTGTATTAAAATTTTCAGCAGTACTCTCGTCGGCTTGTTACAAGAGTGTGTGCGTATGTGTTACATGAAGAGTGGCGGGGAGCTAGGTTCTTTGTTCTTGAGGGTAATTCTATTTTTTTAAAAGATGCACAGTGCACTGACCGACGTGGCGTCCCCAAAAAAAGCTCGCGAAGATACTTAATTCAGATTACTCAGTTAATCTCCTTCCCATTCCCACACAGCAGCGGACTCACTATCCAGAACCAGCGTCGGTTCCGAGCTACAAGCTTCTCATTTTGTCCTTCATTTCTAACGCAGAACCAGGAACCATAGCCTCTAACTCCTAAACCGGGAAATCCCGTCCTTGCGAAGTAAAAATAGAGCAGAATTCAGATTTCAGATAGATTCCCTTGTTTGGCGGTGCTGAGTCAAAATTCTCTTATGTAGAAGTTATTGGGTCGGGCGATTGGGGTGGAACTTCTGACATTGAAGCGTCAACGGCCAGGTAAATTCAAATCGAGTGAGGCTTGTATGGGCGTGTTCTGAAAAGCACATCCTCTACTTCACCCACCCTCACGCGTGCATACCCTTTCCCACCCTCACATCGGCAGCCATGCCCTTCTACGCCCGGAAGCGGCCTCCACCGGGAAGCGTCGCTGCCAGTGACGGGTCGCCACGGGAAGGCTTTTCGCGACAGCAAGTCCTCCTGTTGCTCGGCTTGTACATGGGCTACAGCTCCATGATGTTTTCCAGGGCCGCCATGGACGTCGCCATCCCTCTGATCCTCCAAGACGAGGCAACAGGCATTGGGCCACGGGATATTGGCACGCTTTTGACCCTTTGCTCCTTTTTCTACCTCTTCGGCAAGATAAGCATGGGGTACAGTGTTGATCATGTGGGGCCGCGCTTCGTCTTCCTAGGGCTGGCTTCCTTTGCCTCGGCAGGATTAACATGTCTTATCTCATTTAGCACGACCGCATCGCGAATGACAATTTTAATGTGCATGTTGTGCGTGGCCCAGTCCTCGGGGTGGGCAGCCATGACCAGCATGGTCTCTCTCTGGCTCCAACCGTCGCAATACGCAATGGCTTTTGGAATCCTCTCCACTTCCTCCCGCATGGGAGACCTCGCCTCCAAAGTTGTGCTTGGCCAGGCTGTCGCACAGGACTGGACTTGGCGATCCTTGTTCATGGTGGCAGCAGCCCTGCAGTTGAGTGTGGCTTTTCTCAATCTTGCCCTGATGCCCAAGCACCCCTCCGACTCTACAGAAAGAGAGGGACGACGCATCGTGGAGCTTAAATCGCAACGGCTACACCGAGGGGAGAGCTTCGGCATTGCCCATGGCGCGGGCTTTCTGGAAGAGGCTGGACCTTTACTTGATACGTCTTCATCTTCCTCGCCGTCTCCCTCGGCCGGCAGTATGTCCCTCACCCACATCTGGGCTATTGCCCGCACACCTCGATTTACATCCATGGCCGTTGCTATCGCCGCCCTTCACATCGTCATGGAATTCGACAAATATATCCCTCTCTATCTTCACCGCTCGCTCGACCTCTCCCCTGGCCTTGCCGCCCAGGGTGCTGCTCTCTACCCTCTTTCTCAGCTGGTCGCACTAGGCATTGCCGGCATTGGGTACGACCGCCTCAGTCCACGTGGACGCCTCTATACCATCACTGGCCTCTGCCTGGCCGTTGCCTGGTTCTATGGCCTACAACTCCTTCTCCTTCTTGCCTCATCCTCCCCCATGGTCGCACATCAAAATATCTACTTCACCCTTATTTTCCTTGCGGGCTTCTCGGTTGCCGTCCCTTATTACCTCCCTCCTTCCATCTATCTTGCCGAGGTGGGAGGAAAAGGGAAATGCGGGACACTGTCGGGGGTTCTGGATGCGAGTGGTGGGCTTACCTCAATGGGTTTTCATTATGGCGTCGGGCATTTGGTGAGTGGAGGTAGGTGGGGTGTACTGTTGGGGGTGCTCTCCGTCTGCTCAATGCTAGGCTGTTTGGCCATGGCGACGTTCCATTCTTTGTCTTTAGGCGGGAGGAGTGGGCGGTGGAGCCAGCAGCAGGAACAGCCGCAGCAGCAGCAGCTGAAAAATAAAAAGGACTTATTCATGTTGGGGGAAGATAGATCGGCTTCGGCCCTCCTTCCTGGGCGTGTCACTCCTTCTTATAGCTTTCGTATCAGTAGCAGCAGCATTGGCAGTAGTATTAGCAGCAGTATCAGCAACAGTGGTGCTGGTGCCAGTCATGATTACCACCAGCAGCAACAGCAAAAGAAGATGGGGGGTCCATCGCCGGCGAGCGCGTTGTCGCGACTTCCTCTTATTGGAGGAGTGGTACGCTTAGGGTGGTCTCTAGTAGGGGAACTTGTAGGGGGGAAGTCGGGAGGGGGAATAATTGTAGACAGAAAGAGGGATAGGAAGGACAGTAATGAGGGGGGGTACGAGAAACACCTTTTGCCTGTCTGATAATCGTGTTGGGTGATGCATCGTGAATACGATGCACCAGTATGTATTCACGTGTGTGTATTAAATCAATCAAATATAGCAAAATATCAAGAATGTGTTTAGCTAGTTGACATCCACGAGAAAGAATCATAGCTTCTTCCAGAAGATCACCATCGTTGCTCACCCTTGCAAGGGGTATTCTAGAGAACAAGGAGCGCCCCTCGCTTGATCATATTTTCAACCTCATTTCAGTGCTAGTGGAGGAAGCGGGTTTGGCATTTTGAGAGTGTTCCCTGCCATGGCACCGCGTGGAAATACACGATTGTCACGCGCTCCCTGGTCTTAATCTATTTTTTGGGACGTCATCTGACGCTTTGGGGCATACGTACATTGCAACATGTACTTTTAAAATTTAGTCTGCTATATGGCATTACTGATACGGAGATAATTTTCGAAAGCTTTCCCCTCATAATGGCTCACTTGGTGATTAAACCTCGATAGTTCCTGCCTTCTTTGCTCCTCATCAAGACCATTGCATACTTAGCAATCAAGACCATTTAACTCATAGACTTCAACTATGAGTCTCTGCCTCACCTTTCGCCAGCGTCGCTTCTGGAGCTGATACTTTTGTTGCAGCTGCAATTGGCAATCTTATTTGTTGCTGCTACTATCGGCAATCACTAAAATTGCGTTATTGTTCCTAGCGATCATCGTCCACCTTTCCCTCCATCCTTCATCCTTTTCTTTTCAACAACATTTCCCAATCCACACTCATTCTCATCCTTATCTCACAGGTCCGTTTGTGCTCCACTCACGATCATCTATTGAATTTCCTACGGCGCCGGTGCTTCTTTCGAGACAGGTATCGGACGCAAGGAAGTTGGTCGAGTCAAAGCTGCCGCTGCTGCTGCTGTTGTCTCTGATGTGTGTGTCGAGACAGGTGCTTGCTCCGGCTTGAAAGGCGCAAAAGACACAATCGCCGGCGTGGAAAGAGAAGGGGGGACTTGATCCCGCGGCGGTGGGACGTGGAGAGGAGAAGGAAGAGGAGGAGGAGGAGAAGGAGAAGGAGGAGAAGAAGGAGAAGGAGGAGGAGGAGAAGAGGAAGAGGGAGGGGAGGACGCAGGAGCGACAGAGGCAGTTATCATTAAAGGAGAAGAAGCGACGCTTTGGCCTGCATCATTGACGCCGTATATACGGTAGCGGTAAGTCTTGCCGGGCTGGGCCGTCGAATCGTTGAATGGGATGTAGGGATTGGTGCTATCCAGTAGCTTGTCCGAGACCTTGACCCACTTCCCTCCACTCCTCAAGCCTGCTGAAATCTTGTGCGATGGTGCTCCAGCTGCTCCTTTCTCTGACAAACCCCCTGTCTCCTCCTGCATTTCCATCACCTCCTGCCGCTCCAGCTCGTAGAACTGCGCGCCGACAGCCCCCCGCCACGCAAGAGCCTCGGTGCTGCTCCCTTCAATCATCTCGGGGCGGGTTGGCACGGAGGCGGATGGGACAGGCAGACCTTGGATAGCATAGGCATGCTTTTCCATGATGACCATGATATCCTTTTCGCAGTCAGTTGAGTTGGAGGTGAAGCCTGCGTGTGATTGTGTAGGGTGTAGAGATGGAAAGGCAAAAAAGGGGATAGGTTGCCGATGAGTGCACAATTTGAAATTCACTTTTCGACGACGAGAGGGTCATAGAAATTAGTAGAACAGATAAGGAGCAGTATTTTGTCTGTATTTTACCCGGATAGTGGTACGCCCAGTAATTGTCGTATTCGTGATGCCAATAAAATCCACCATTGACGTTGTGCGAGCGCAAGGACCATAGCAACGCCCCCGCCACCGCCGGCTCAGCAATGACGCGCTTTGCAAGCACGTCCACCAATTCAGGGGTCACCAGCCCAAACTCCCCCACCATAAAAGGCTTATGACCTTTTGTGAACGAGACCACGTGCTCGAGCCGCTCTTCGAAAGTAATGTTCGCCGCATTAGGGTAGAAATGATCTGAAATCAAGTCAATGTGGGGGTCTTCCAGCTGCACCTTACTCACTTCCCGGTCGTTGAGCAATCGGCCATCGACAATCAAATGATTCGGATCCAATCCTTTGATATATGCCGCCAATTCACTCATCCACTTGTCCATTTCCCCGCGGCTTGGCAAGGGCAAGCTCAGCCTATCCTCATCCATATCTACGTAATCCAATTCATTCCCGCTCTCCCACGCCAAAATGGCAGGGTCATCCCGGTACAATCGACCAGTCAAGGTGTTCCTCCGCATAATCACATGATTGACCAGGTCCTTAAAGCCCTTCTTGACCTCCGAAGAACGATAAAAATCTCCGAACGATGCATTGTACAGCTTGGTAAACTGCGGGATGCCCCCCCACCACTCCCAATGGTCGATGAAAGGGATGATCAAGCGGACGTTCAACCGATCCGCCACCACTAGCAGCTGATCCAGATCGCAGAGAAGAGCTTCGTTGTACACCCCTTTCCCAAGCACGTGCGTGTAAGTCCCGTTGTTCAGCCCTCCCACGATCGACAGGGGGTATGTGCGCACTACCTGCCCACCCATCCGCGCAATGGTCTGCAGCGCGTCCTCCTGCTCCCACAGTGAGGCACGATGCCAGCTCTCGTCCTCGACCACGTGCAAGTTCGGCACATTGAAAGAAATGAAGCGAAAGGGTGCGCCGTGCAAAAGCAGCTGGTCACCTTTCCGCATGACAAAATCCGTCGCGATTTCTCTGGTCATCTCGCTACCTCCGTCTTTGTTGAGCTGCGGCTGCTGCAACAGAAGGCGGTGCATCTTTGTAGGGGGCGTGACGTCTTGCAGCAGCAACATTAAAAGCAATGGAGCGGTGACGAGGAGGGACAAGATGTGTCGTTTGATGGCCCATTGCCGGCGGTAGTGGAGGGGCGAGGCCTTTTTGAAGAGAAGATAGAGATAGCGTTGGGGCAGGGTAAGAACGATCTGTCGACAGCGTTAATATTCATGCGCATATAAGTGACTGACCTCGGTGCTGTCGGAGATATTCATCCCGCTTAAGGGCAGAGTGGGCGTGGCTTCTGTCCATAGGAGCTGTATGGGCGTCATAGCTTATGCAGGCCCTTCGTCTCTTTCAGAGCAAACAGCTAAGTCAACCCGAGACGACAACAATCCAAGCCTATCGAGAAGACCCTGGCTCCTGTGTGACATTTTACAGATAATGGGTGTGCGTGGTGAGTTGTGCTGCGTCAGCGTGCCTAAAAAGTTGTTGGGAGGTGATGTGATGAAAGGCTCGAATACGGTTGACTGGGGCAGCCAACGCGTCGACGGCTCGCCTGGCGCAGGAGTTCAGGTGCGTTCGCGACAAAGAATTGCGGTTGTCCATTGGGGCAACGGTGTTGTTGCACAGACGGATATGCACATACTGATAAGTGCGGCGCCTTGCAACATGGATTTTTTGTTGTTGAATCTTGTTGCCATCAAAGGCCAATAGACCGTTCAAGTTGGGACTCCCCGCAAGGGAGGAAAACCAACAACAGCATCAACAAAAAAAAGACGACGTACGCGTGTGTTTCTTTCTTATTTCCTCCTTTCTTCTCCACTTGGTTTCCCTTTTATTTCTACCCACGGAGCAGGCAATGGGTGCCTGAAGAAGGGATGCGAGCGGTCTGCTGAACGATTCGAGAGCGACAACGCACTCATCTCTTTTTGGGTTGTTGGGCAAGCCTGTGCGCTCCCGAAGGCGCCCTCCACAAGTCGACCTCAAGGAAATCAAGTATTTCCCTCCAACAATAGACCCTCCTATCTCACTTTTCATTTTCCGCTTAGGCACAAAAAAATGCCGTTTATCGACATCGGCTGCAACCTGACCGACAGCATGTACCAAGGCAAGTACAATAACAGCCAGAAGCACCCGCCAGACTTGGACCATGTGCTGGCACGAGCCTGGGAGGTGGGTTTGAGCCACATTGTCATCACGGCCGGCACTTTGGACGAGGCGCGCAAGGCTTTGGAATTAGCAAGCGACGATCGTCGTCTTTTCACCACCGTTGGCGTGCATCCCACGCGTTGCAAAGAGCTTGTGGAGGCCGAAGAAGGTATGGCAGCATACATCGACACCTTGTTGGATTTAGCCAGGGAAGGCCAAAAAAATGGCAAAGTTGTGGCCATTGGCGAGTGTGGCTTGGATTATGATCGACTTGGTTTTTGCGACCAAGCCACTCAACTCGCGGGATTCGAAGCGCAGTTTGCCTTGGCGGAGGAGACGGGCCTACCCATGTTTTTACACAACCGCAATTGTGCGAACGATTTTGTCCAGACGCTGCAAAGACATCGACACCGATTCAGCCAGGGCGTGGTTCATTCTTTTACAGGACCCCCCGCAGAAGTGAAGGCATTGCTAAGTATGGAAAGGGTGTATATTGGATTGAACGGGTGCTCTCTCAAAACGGAGGATCAGCTCACGACCATCCAAACTCATCTTCCGCTGGGACGCACGCTGCTTGAGACGGATGCCCCGTGGTGCGATGTGCGGCCCACGCATGCAAGTGCCAGGTATTTGCAGTCACGGGAGGAGAAGGGCATGTTTGGTACGGTCAAGAAGGAGAAATGGTCCAAGGATAAGTGTGTAAAAGGACGGAATGAGCCATGTCACATCCGAGAGGTGGCAGCTGTTCTGGCGGGCGTGCATGGTGTCCCCCTTGAGCAGGTAATCGAGGTATGCTACGCCAACACTCTTACCTGCTTTCCCGGGCTGGTGCGTCTGGAGGACGCAAAGGAGGAGGAAGGACAAAGAGAAGGGACACAAAACCAAGTCGATATAGAAAGCAAATGAAATCAGTACTATAGGTGGAAAGAAAATTACATGCTTTAATCATTACAACATCCGGAAGTCCTCCCTCTCCTCGTTTAAAAACAAAATCCCGAAAGCCTTGTTGTAAAAGTCCTGATCCAGTCTAACGGCTGCCGCACAGTCTGGACCGAAGGTGCACTCAAGTAACTTAGGTTGAAGGTCCTTTGTCACCATCACATCCACCCCATAAAACGAGCACATGTGCCGTGCTTCCTCTCTCCCTGCCTGCTCCAAAATTAAAGGCGCGGCAGCCTCGAACAGTGCCTTGACGATAGCATCCACCTTGACGTCAACGACAGACCAGGGTACTCCCCCATTATCCCTTTGGAAAGCCTCGAGAAAGTCGGCCTCGCTCACGGGGTTTTGTGTATACCCTGCATAGTCCATGACTGTAAAATGCGCCTGTTTGTGGAGAGTGTGACAGACAAGGGAAGGAGGAAGGGAAGAAAGGAGAGTGGTGGATGATGTGAAAGGACGAGCGGGTTGTGACACAATATGGACCGCAATCTGAGGCGGAAATGCCTCTTACATATCCTCTAAGACGATGTTTTCTCTCTTTCCCCATGCTTCATCCTCGTCTGCCGTCAGCACAACTCCTCCTTGAACCCCCCCTTTCCAAAGAATGATTACTACCTCGAAATCATTAATATCTTCCGCCTTAAGCGAATACTCGTGGTTTGACACCCTTAAACCCCAATGCGCCCACCGAAACACTTCCAAGGGTTCCCACGACCTGACCATGACACGATATCTCACATCAAACTTTTTTCCATTCACCGTGGCGATGTCATGTATATATTCTGAAGCGACCTTAGGGCAGGTACGGGAAAGCTGCAGCGCTTGCGGGAGGGAATCAGCGACGGCTGAGTCGAGAGATCGACCGAGGTTCCACGGCTTTAGGATGAACAGCGGAGGCAAGGGAGGGGGAGCAGGGGACGGAGGGGAGGAGGGATTATGCCGCTGCTGTTGTTGGCGTTGCATGTACTCGTGAATGAATGCAGCGGATTCTGTTTCCATGTTATACGTGAGGGGAATCCAATCCTTGTGCTCCCGACAACGCGAAGCTGTTACTGGCAGAAGATGCTTGAAAACTAGACATTCATCTCCCAAGGTCTGGCTTAACACCACCTCCGGTCCCAACCCTTTTTCTTGGCGATAGCTTGCAGCCATGGGAGAATGGTACACCCACACGACGTCTGCTTCCGCGGGGGAGTTAACATGAGCGAATTCGGGTCGAGTGAGGCTGCGGATGACTTGATTGTTGTCGCTGAAGAGTTTGATCACAGAATGGGCATACTTCAAGGTACGGCTGAAGTGTGTGTCCAAAGGCGAAGGGGAGGAGGCCGAGGAGGGGGAGTGGAAGGAAGGACTCGCAGCTTGTTGAGTGATCGTGTCGAGTATATCCTGCCTCCGGGCGTGAGCCAGCTGAAACTTAGCGAGGACAGAGGGTGGCATCCGGAACCATAATGCCAACCGACACTCCCGCTTAAGCAGCAACGTGTCTTCCCCCTCCTCTGCTGTTTTCTTGTGACATCCAAAAGCATAATCCCGCGTACATGCTTCCCCTTTCTCAATCCGTGACACAGGCCAGGCCAGGGAATAGGCCATGGCACCGTGGAGGCCGCCGGTTGGAGGCAAATATATGAATGGCGACACACGGATGTTGCATCTTGTGGGCGAGGCGTGTCGAAAGGCAGATCCAAATTCATCGTTTATAAACCACACGGTCTTGAACTTAAAGGGGTCGCGAGGGTCGACCAGGCGGTAGGAGGAGGCATATCTCCAGATTTGCTCGCACACCTGTTCATATACCGTTGTTTTTTCTCCCGGGTCAGGTCGGCACATCCGCAACTCAGTCTCATCGTAGGTTGTTCCGTCCTCTGTGAGAGCTATGCTTGCGCCTTGTATAGACATGGAAGTCGGCGCCATTTCCCAGCCCTCTTCTGTCATCGCATCTTTTGCTGCTACTTTCTTTTCCTCTCCTTTCTTTTCCTCCTCTTCTTCTTTCTCATCCAACCCCATCATGGCTGCCAGCCGCGCCAGCAACTCAGGGCGATCTTTCAAGTCCTGTCGATATGTCTCTACGCAAAAGGAGTAAAGATGATCAATGAGCCAGACGTCGGCCTCTGCGTCGATGCCCTCGTCGGCACAACACACTACTGACCGCTCCTTCGCCTCGTCCTCGGTCACCTCAAAAGTATTCCCCGCATCAAAGGATTCGGAAACGAGCTTGGCCTCGAGAGAACTATAGAGTGTGAGTGGAAATCCCAGCGACTCCAGCTGTGGATGGTGGAGGTCCAGAAAGGTTGGTACCGTGGAAGCCATACTTGCTATTTGTGGTGATGTGGGAGAGTGGGTGGAGGATAGTTGTGTGGGCATGGGAGCGTGCAAAAAAAAGGAACGGCCGCGAAACGGCGAAGGGATTAAATACATCTACTGTGGCTGAAGGCGTGTGCCGGGCCTGTGCATGTGCGTACAGTACGACGGGTTCGATGAGAAATGTCCATGAAGGCGAGCGAGGCAGGAGGTTAGTACTTCGACATATTAAGAGGCTCAACCAAGGTCAAGGTCTATCTATATCTTAAAAAAGAATCAATCAATAATCGATCGATCAGTCAATTAATTCATCGCTCTATTGTACGTGCTGCCTTGGATGTTCCCACGCTCCTTTTTCATCTGCCCATGATCACGCAAACTCATTCGATGTATTTTCTACATAATCATATGCCATCTCCCAGTCTCCGCTTGCCGAAGGGAGGGTCCGGCAGCCTTAGCCACGCAGCACAGCCCCCAGAATCAAACGTTTGCTGACAATTCTTAGTCTTCTTTTGTCTCTGGCCGCACATCGCTTCCGTCTCCACCACCACGGCAGATGCCCACATTCATCGGATCCGCAGCCCCGCGTTTGTGGCAGACCGCAGAGACCGCGATGGATTTTCGGGAAGCTATCGCGATGTATTACGACCTTAGCATCTCGGGTATGGCTGCGGAGGGCAAGAAGGACCTGCCTGCGCTCGACACCTTCTGGCGGACAACCCTCCCAGGGCTGCTTAGGGAGCGACAAAATGAGGACAAGGAAAAGGCTTGTTGGCTTACTAAAGCCGAGTTAGTGCAAGTTATGAAATGGAAGCTGACACGGGGTAAGATGCGGCCCTTGATGAACTTGGTGCAGGGAAACGACCCCGCGACTGTCAAACGTATCAGCAAAGTAGCCCTTACAGCTGCCCAGGCCGGCGACATCGCAGGTGCCATCACGCTCATGTCTGGCCCAGAGCTTAAGGGAATTGGTCCCGCTACGGCCTCTGCAGTGCTGGCGGCTTATCGCCCTGAATTGTTTCCTTTCATGGCAGACGAGCCTACCTTGATCGTGCTGGGAGAGAGTGGTGGAGGCAAACTTAAGTACAACCTGGCTGAATATCTGAAATTCCAGAAGGCGGTGGTAAAAAAATGTAATGAACTAGACAATGCTGTCAAAGGGAAGAAGAATGAAATTTCGCCTGGAGAACCATTGACAGCGGACGAGATTGGGCGGGCGTTGTGGTGTGTCAGTAAGGCAGCTGCCTTAGGTAAGTCTTTTGTGGAACGAAGTGTGCACACCCCTCTACACCTCCACCCCCACCCCCATCCACTCACCCACCCACACCTACACACCTACATCCATCCCACCTACACTGACACTGACACTCACACTCACACTCACACACACCCACCCGCACCCACACACCCACACACCCACACCCACACCCAAATATACATATATATATATATATGTAAATTGCCAAAGGATTGCTAGCAGACTACAATACGAAAGGTGGGAAGGTCATCAAGAAGCGAAGCGTCGCGAAAGTGGAAGACGCGGAAGAGCAGAAGAAGAAGAAGAAAGTCGGGGTAGAACAATTAGTTCTAGCCAATGGGCCGTCTAAATGAGATTAAAAGTGTACATTTAAATTATTTGAATTCGCCCTCTTCTAATTCTGCAACCTATCCGTCACTGTTACGTCGAGTTTCCTGCATTTTTCTTTTCCTCCCATTGGGCGGGGGTGAGACACTTGAGGGTGATGGCGTGGATGTGCTCCAGCTCGACTGCCAGGGCTTTATTAACAGTGCGATGTCGCTGGAGCAACGGTTTGCCTTCAAACATGGAAGAGACAGTCAGGACCTCGAATTTGGCGCCGCCTAAAGGTGAATGGGGAAAGGGGAGAATTAAAATAACAATGGGGGACTGCCTGAACTTACTGCCAACATGTCCTCTGATAATATCATGTCTTGTTCATGGGAGATCGGGATTTTGAGCAAACAGCTGATGAAAGAGTGTGAAAGGCCCCTTTATAGGCCGCAACTCAGATTTTCACCACGGAAGACGCTCGGTCAACACGTCCAGCGCTCCCTTAATAGGCCGAAACTCAGAGTTTCACCACTGAAGGCGATGGGTCAACACGTCCAGCGCTCACCCACTCTTGCACCTTCATCCCCGGACAGACTACTTACAGCCATCTGAGAGGTCTGTTGCCTCCACGTGCACCGCCTGTAAGGCTTCGGTAAGCTTGCTTTGGATCTGGGAAGGCGTGACAATGGACATGGATTCTACTCTTCCCTCCTGTATGTGTTGTGGAAGGATGAGTGCAAATCAGGAGTTAGGTGATATGTACGCAAACGTGAGGCGGGGTATTGGCTAAACGAAAGCAGGTCACGACCAAATCTACAGCACACCGAACTAAAGAATCCTCCCAGGCGTCAAGCTGCATGTCCAGCAATCTAGATTGATCCGCTTATCCCCAAAACGGAGATTGCGTCTTCTTTCCCATGCCATCTCGGATATATCGAAGTTCCGTCTCGGCCTCTTTTCTCCGTCTTCCACGTGTCTTGAGCAAGGCGGAGTGGCTTCTCCACGCTGCCTTTTCTGGTCACACAGACCTTTTGATAGCACTCCTTCCCCCAACATGTATTCCTTACATATCTATATCTACTGACTACAAATATTGATGTCTCTAGCTCAATTCTTATCGAACGAGGGGCATTAGCCACCCACCCCACCCACGCACAAAGAAAGTTCTCCCTAAATGCACCGCGCAGTCCTCGCGTTGGGAAAAGAGTGTTCAAGTGAAGGGTGAAGCCTTTCGAACGCATGCACTTGATCTCATATCACATATATTGATGCTTAGAGGCCTAGAGTGTTGTTGCTTTGTCCAGAATTCAGGTTATAATGTCTACCAAAGCCGAATAAGGACACGCGAACGAGGATGCTTGAGATCGGGCCTCAGAGAAAAGGGGGTACGCACGCATTATTGTGGATGGTGTAGGTGTGTGTTTGAGGGAGTGTTTTTGGGTTGTGGTGTCTTTATCCCATTATTGACACACTTTGTGCGTTAAAATAAATGTTTTGTTTGCCACATTGACTGTTTGTACGGTGTGGATTTTCTGCTGAGGCTTCAGGGCACTTGTAGCTGCCTCTCTCCACCAGCAAGGCGACACGGGTCATAGCATCGGCAGCAAGACGCCGCAGCCCAAGCAAGCACCCAGGGGCATCAAACCAAGCTGAGCCCATCAATCTTATGCTCAACAGTATGAGCTTAGGGATCCTTCTTAATGCACATGTTCCTCTAGCCTCTTTTGACCTAAGCCTCTACTCCTTTTCCCTTCCCTCCTCCCCCCCTGGTAGACGGACGATTTCTGCGTGCCTCATCTGAGGCTGCAGCAGCATTACTATGCTTCACTAGCGGTGGTGCGGGATATAGTACATTACAAGACACCAAGATCAAGGTTTGCTTGTCATCACAAGACGAGATCGAGACGAGCAACGATGGAGCCTCAAAGCCCCCCCCAGGAGTCGTTCAAGCTTGCACCTGCAAGTAGCACTGCCTGCGACGGAAAGAAGCCAAGTGAAATTGCCAGCCTCGTCTCTTTAGCACCAGCCTCATCATCACAAGTCCGTCCAGCACCTGTGCTTCTGGCGCCCCGGACCACCCCTCGTCACATCCAGAGGACATCGACAGGGAGCTTGGGGCGGCCAGCCTCGGCGCCTGCGCAGGCCACTTCCCTTTACCCTGTCTCGTATTTGTCCGTCTTGCCCACTCACCTCTTGCAATCTCAGAGCCTGTCCTTGGGCAAGCCGACGACGATGGCGGGAAGTAGCAGCAACAAAACTACGACCAGTGCCACGTTCGTGAACCCCTCGGTAGCTATACCGGGTGGAGCTATGTCATCTTTTTCGCAACAACTCGAACCCACACCACCGCTGCCACACAATCAAGCGATCTCACCTTACATGCTAGTGGTACCCCGCGTCAGCAGCAGCAGCAAGAACAACAATCGCAGTCACAAAGTGAGCGGCACTGACAGCAAGAGCAGTGGACGCAGCAATAGCAGCTGCGGCAGCCGCAGCAAGCATAGCAATATCCCCCATGAGATCAGCAGCAGCACCAACAACGGCAGCAGCAACGGGGAACTGACGCATCAGAATATCAACGACTTCATGCGTCTCCAGACTCAAATGATGGGCAGCTGGACGGCCGCATCTTCTACCTCCTCGGACCCCCTTCCCTCCTCCTCATCCCGTGGCCCCCCTCTCGCCTTCCGACCCCAGCCTCACCAACAGCGTGTCACCGGGACACCGGCAGTCCTCCTGCAGCACCCATCATATCAGCAAGGGCAGCCTCCTCTATACTCAGGCAACGGGTTTCACCACTCCTCCCGTGCGGTCGGGGAGACCAGGGCCTTGGCAACTCCGACTATGAGCAGCAACGATTGGAGCAGCAACAGCAGTGTGCGAGGCGGCAGTCCTAAGAATTACCACCACCCGACCACTGGAAACGTGCCTGTATTTTTGCAACCGCAGCAACAGCCGCACGCCCTACCCCACCACGCAGCGACCGAACCTCACCCAGCACACCCTCACCACAACCACCAGTCCCAACCGCAACGAAACCACCACCACCACCACCACCACCACCAACAGCAGCAGCCACTATCCACGATTGCGTCTCATCTCACCAACAGCAAAGATATAGAAGAAGAGAGGAAACGGCTCAAACGTGCGCTGAACCGTCAATCCGCCCAACGCTGCCGCAAGCGAAAGCGGGCCATGCTAGACGATCTTAAAGAAGCCAATGACCTATTTACCACCCATGCTGCTATCTTGGAAGGCCTCTGCAGTACCAACGTGGAGTTCAATTACCGTACGAGCCTCGTGACTTTCGCACATGGCACGAGCAAGGTTTTGGGGTGGGAGCCTCGGCTGCTGCATGATCGAAGCGTGTACGAGCTGCTGCAGCCAAACAGCAAAAGCAGGGTGCAGCGTTTACTAGCGCAGCTCATGGATGACTGGGAGACGACTACCAATGAAGCAGGCTCGAGTAATCAGGACAGTAGTGCTGGAGGGAGCGGGGGAGGGAGTGGGGGGGAGTCCAACGATGGGGTCGGTAGTGGAGGGAAGGGAGGGGGGCCGCTGTATTTGATGACGGCGGCATTGGTGCCTGGGCGGGGGGAAACAATTAATACGAATGGAGGAGGAGGATTAGGAGGAAAGGGGGTCCCAGGGAAGAAGGGTGTAAATGTTTCAAGGGGGTGTATGGCATCCTCGTCTTCCTCCTCTTCCTTCTCCTCAGGCCCTTCCAGGCCTGTGTCCTCTTCGAGCAGCGACGGCAACAGCGATAGCAACGGCAGCGAAAGGGGGGATAGCAAGCCGATCTCAGAAGACGATGGATCGTGTGGCTCTGCATCTGGGTCAGGCGGCTCTTCACCTGTCAATAACGTGACCCCTCCCCGCGCCCCGCCGCCCAGCAACGATGGTATAGACGGCAATGAGGAGGAGGAGGAGTGTGGGAGGGAGGGAGGAAGGGAGGGGGGGCGGGCGGGGATGGGAAAGCTGCATGCGACTGTGACTGTGTCGGGCTTGGCGGGTCTGCGGTTGGGGGGTAACCAGGAAGACATTTTGGCGGCGTCTGCAATGGCAGAGCTTGCGGCCGGGTATCGACGGGATGCGGATGAAGACGAGGAGGACGACGACGAGGAGGACGAGACGTCGTCGATGGACTCGCGCAAGGGAAATGTGGACGAGGAGGACCCCCCTCCTCTAAAGGGTGGGGGAAGTAGCAGAACCAAGGCAGCTGTTGCTGCCGCGGCCGCGATGGCAGAAATGGCTCTGAGGCCCAAGCGCAGCAGCAGCAGCAGCAGCAGCAGCAATGGCAGTGGCAAGAGTGACGCGTCGAGTGGCAACAAGCCCTCGCCCAATTCAATCGCCGTTGCCTCCTCCTCCACTGCCCTCTCCTCCTATTCCTCTTCCCACCGGCTCCCCCGCAATGAAACCACACCCACCCACCCCTCCTCCACCAGCAACCCGAAAAAGCAGCGCCTCTCCAGCATCTCCGGCATCGGCCTTGGGGGCAAATCAACGGTTTTCATCCCCACCGCGGGCGGTCGCACCCTCACCCGTGACGTGTGGCAGCTTGCCCAAGTCCCTTGCGCTTTGGGAGGGAGACAGGAGGGGGGGGAGGACAAGTCGGATCCCTCGACCTCATCCTTGTCGGGAGGGCAGGAAGGGCCGACTGGAAGTCAGACGTTCACTTCCCGGGAGCCTGGCTCCAGCACGAATAGTAACATTGCACAGTTTTTGCCGATGGGCCACCCCGCGTCGAACGAATTCACCTACCAGATTTCGAATGTGGAGTTTGTAACACGGGCGGGCGGGGTGGTTTTGGGAGATATCAACGGGGTGGTGACGTTGGATGGCCAGGGAGCGGCGGAGACGAGTCTGAATGTGCATGGCTCCGAGCCAGAGTGCGTTTGGGCGATTCGATTCCACTCGATGGGGGCGGAGGAGAGGGAGGAACGGAAGGCGGGAGGGAAGAGCAATCAAAAGAAACTGGCGGGGGTGGGGGTGGAAGGGATTGACAGAAAGAAGGAGGGAGCGGCGATGGCGATGACGATGTTGACGCATACCTCACCCTCAGCCTCCTCCTCTGCCTCCTCCTCGTCCTCTTCATCCTCCTCTTCTGCTTCCTCCTCCTTGGGCTTTATTCCGTCCTCTCACATTGCTAAGAAGGCCAAGAACCGCGGCAAGTCTACCAGCGACGATAACATGAGCAGCAGCAGTCACGACCGCACGGGCAGCAGTGGCAGCAGTGGGAGCGGAGACGGAAGTGTTTCATCCTCTGACGAGCCAGGTACATCTGAAATACCCCACGGGTCGGCCAAGATGATGGTAACCACCTTTAGGAGGAGGAGCAGCAGTAGCAGCAGCAGCAGTAGTAGAGAAGGGGGAGAGGGAGACGACTGGGCAAAGTCCTCGGAGGCGTCGATTGAGGTGGAAGTCGAGTGATCAGTGACCAAGTGTCTTGCAATGTCGATTTGATACTTGACAGTTAAATTTGCTTGCTTTATAGACATATATAGACATATAGACAAATGCAAGTAAGAGGGAGACGGGAGGGATAAAAGGCGAAGACAAAGTATTCTCTTGGAAATAAAAGAGAAGGTGCCTTTGTAAAATAGAATAGACGAGGATGCGAAAGAGGGAAGGAGGAACGGAGAGAATGAGCAACATCATAATCTATTTGATTTTTTTTAGATAATTTATTTAAATGTGTACATAAGGAAACAAGAAAGACGAGAGAACGTTTTCATGGGTGCGTCGCGAGAGAGTGAATGCGACGCTAAACTGCGAATCAGACGAAGGATGGAAGAGGAGCAATTATAACCAGGACTACAAAAAGAGAAATATTAGGGGGAAGGGGAGATTGAGGAAAGGGCCATTTATCATTTATAGAGCGATACAAATATATAGATAGAAGACTTAGACAAGTCGCGGAAAAATGACATGAGGAAATCCCGACCGAACTTCCTCCAACCGGCGCACAGCAATCCAACACGAAGAAAATTAGATTTTAAGAATTGGATGCGTACCCACGCACATCCCACCACACACTATCGACGGAATTATCATTGGTTTTGTGTTCTCTCGTTTGTATCTTCAGTAAGGCTCCTCCTGTGCCATTCGTTCTCTCGCCCCTGCCAGAGTTACTGCGGTCCTTAATCCGACCCTATCAAACAATCGATATCTACTTGTACTTTCCTCCCTCCGTTGCACCCTCCCGCCCGCCCCCCTTCCTTCCCTTTTATCCTTTGATGTACATCCGCTTCACAAGGACGTATTCTTTTGGGTCCAAAAACTCATTCCCCAACCGCCCATGCCACCCCTCTAACACCTCCCTCCCTCGCACTACCTTCGCAAAGCATGGATCGGGCTCAGGCCCCTGCCCTCCTGGGCCGTGACTTATTGTATTTTCCACCAGGTTCACATAAAAATCTTCCCCTCCTGGGCGTCCCGCCACACCGAGCGTAAACGGTAAATGGTTGAAGTCAGGGGAGAATTCTTGGAAGACAATACTCTGAAACCCACCTATCTTCCCATCCGCAACCCCTGCCCCCGGGACTCGTGCCAGGAGGCGGTCATTTCCTGTGACGGCTGTACGCGCGTGGCAATTGAATTGGAGGACATGCCTAGCATTGCGAATCAGGTGGCACCCATCCCAATAGCCAGTTTCGACCATCGTCAGAAACCAGTGAATTACGTGCGGCATTACGTCAAAAGGTGCCATCTCCAGCTCCACTTCCTCCACCGCCCTCTCGTCATCCCCTTTGACCGCTCTCATCTCAAGAACCACCCGCGTAGGTCCCTTTCCCCAACGTAAGTGATTAAAAAAGAGGTTCTGCTTTCGCAGGGCCTGCACAAGCTGGTTTTTCTCCAGATGCTCCACAACGCTGTCCATGGCTTGAAGTCGTCGTTCAGCCTTGACGAGCGCGTCCTCCTTCGTTTTAAGTGCCATTTGTGCCTCAGTAAGCTTGGCTTTTTGCCGCGCCATCTGCTCGCTGTGGCGGTCTTGGAGAGTGGTAAGCGTGCTGGACAGAGCTTGCTGCGAGGCCTCGTCCTGGGCCAACATGGATCGATAGTAAATTATCAAACCGACGTAACAAATGCCCAGGACCAGAAAGAGCACTTGGAGGATACGATCCCTGAGGAAGGTAATGGAGCCACGACTTGGTTTCGTATACTTGGCGTTGCGGTACGGGCTACCACTGAAGGCGGGTGCCACGGCATGGAGACCCTCCCCCTTCATTATGGCCGTCTGTCCTGGAGAGAAAAGGCGAGAGGGGATGAAATTATGTTAATTGGGATTGAGTGAAGTGCTGAGAACTCTTTAGTGGCCTTCCAGTAAGTCTCTTGAATCGATGAAGGATGAGGATGGTGCATATGAAAGTGGACGTCGGGGGGGGGGGCTGGCGTCGTACTGCCTTGAGAGATGAGGGAAAGGGAGGCGTGGACGCAGAGTGAAATGTGTGGTGGGGCTTGGCACCGATGATAGAGGTAAGAGGTTCCTGTTTTATGTGTGGGGGCGTTGAAGGTGTACTATGTTTGTGGAAGCAATGCTACAAAAATAGTGAATCACCTCGAATTTTTCGAGAGAAGCAAGAGGGCTTAATCGAGGCCCATGGTTTGAAACGGCATTCTGCGCTTCCACATGATACAGTGCTGTGTGCACTCCATTCTTTGAAAACTCTGTCGCCAGTCCATGAACCTGACCACCAGGACAGTAATTGACTGGTGAAAGAAATGATGGGAACACAATTCACTAAATACCAGAGAACGGTGGTATCAAGAGAGAACAACCTCCTCCCCAGATACTTCTCTGGATCATCAAATTATGTATGAACTATCAAAAAAATATTCTTTTGTGCATTATCTCTCGTCCCACATGCCTTCGAATTTTTTGCTCTAGCACCTTTCTACATGATTTCAGCTCCCGCGAGGGCTTGTTAGTCTACACTTGCTAGTTTTCCGTCTCCTTCCTCCCCCCTCAATCTCCTTCATACACACTTTCATTCTTATTCCACAAGACACACACGTACACACAAACACATATACACACACATGTACACACACACGTATACACACACACACGTATACACACACATTAACAAACAAATCTCAAGCGTCTCATTCACCTCACCCACTCACTCCCTTCATTCCCCGCTGCTCCCAAGAGTCGAGTGCCCGGCAACAATTGCCTCTCCGCCTCTTCCCGATGCTGCTGCAACCTCCGCCTCTGCTCCTGCCACTGCGGGTGAGCATAGTGGTCCGTATGCGCGCTCATCTCTCTCTCTACGGATACGATAAAGCGCATAATGGCCTCGGCATCATGACTCCTTCTAGCCTTATCTAGATGAGCCAGCATATCCTTTCCGGTCACCAAATGCCCCTCCGACCTCACCTCCCGATAAACACACCTGTCCTCCGCCCCTTCCTCTCCGGCCTCCCGCCCTCCCTCCCTCACTTCAATCTTGCCCTCCATCTCCTTGGCGAAAATAATAGCCGGCGCCCAGTCCATGTCCTCCTCTTCGTAGTCAAAGGCGTGTCGACACTCTCTCTGATAGTCCAACGTGTCCATCAAGGTGCTCGACCCCTTCCCAACATCAAATTTCCGGGCCCAGAACGTAGGCAAGCCGCTGCCGCTACTGCTGCTACTGCCGCTTCCGCCGCGCATTTTCTCAAGCAGCAGGGGGAGGTGGATGGGGGTGAGGTACTCCGGGTGCCAACTTCCGCCCGGTCGGATCCAGTGGGAGAAATGAAGGGTACCATTGCAGGTGGCGCGAGAGGCGTGGGCAGAGAAGGGGGGGAGGTGGAGAAGGGTGGGAAAGAAGATTTCGTCGGGGGCTTCGGAGGTGGCGAGGTAGAGCAGGAGACGGCGGGCTTCGGGAGAGTAGACTGCCGTGGAGACGAAGGCGCGGGAGAGGGCAGTTTGTTGGAGAGATTTGTAGAACGTGTATTCCTGAGGGAAAAGGAGAGGGAGGGAGAGAGGGAAGAAGGGAAGGAGGGAAAGAGGGAAGAGGTGGACTCGTCTTTCCCCTCACCACTTGTTGGAATTTCGTTCGGGGTCTGTAAATTTGAAGCACCGATGTCTCCTTCCTCTATTTCTTCCTTCTTACCTTGGGTGTGGGGCGTGACACCCCATCTACCTCCCGGCTCTTGCCATTGAACAAGTCGACAAACACCCTCGAGACCCTCCCTTGGTGATGCTCCCACTGTCCGAAAAAGTCATGCCCACGCAAGTCCCAGCAATAAATGAAGTTCGTTGCAGGAGGAGTGGAATGCGCAAGAAAGTTCCTGATGACCTCGGGCCTTTCCAACGGGTAGTCCTCCTGTTGTAACGTTACAAGTCAGCCAGATGGGGGAAATGTGCATGAATCAATTGAAAAGTAACACGTACATCTTATCAATCTACAGACACAGACATATACATAGACATATACCTATACACATATGTATATTACATACCTGCCCAATATTCACAAAATATTCCCACTCCTGGTCCCTCTCTAACGCCGCCTGCATCAAGGCCAACGTCCGCTCCACAACCGTCACCCCGCCCCAGCTAACGCTCACGCTCGGAATCATGCTGGCCTGCTCAAACCCCTGCACGTACTCCGTGATGAGATCAATCAAAGCCGGGTCGCTTTTGATGTCCACGTGCACGACGAAAGTGAAGCTCGGAAAGTAGATGGCGTCGAACAACCGGGTGAATTGGCCCAGGACGTCGGCAACCGTCTTGTTTTGCTGTTGGTAGACCATCACGCCGTAGGCGACCTTGCCGGGACTGGGGCGGTCGATCAGGCCCACATCTTCGTAGGAGGGTAAAGGGGTTGCGTCTGTGTTTGGGTGAGAGGAGGGAAAGAAGGGAGTGTGGGAAGAGGGATGTCCAGTGCAGGGTCATAGCTGCTTGGGGGGGCGATGAGGTAGTAAGGGACAGGAAAGAATGGGCAATATTCTGGGTGCATCGTGGTGTCTTTACGTCCAATGCACGGTTGTATGGCCATTGTGGAGGTGTGGGAAAGGAGTTCGGTATGTCCAGTACTGTGCGCTCCCCGGCACGATTTCTTCGCGCATCCACACCCATCGCTTGCGACAAATCAAGAATAGTCGCCTTACCTGCTCGGCACGCCCCCACACTGCTGCTGCTTGCTAAAAGCTGCCCGTCCCCCGCAAGAGAAAGGAGGAGGACAAGCGCCATGCGGACGAGTGATGCACACATGGGGGAGGCGACGAAGTTGTTTAGGCTGGATTGGCTTGATTTCCTGCAAATGGCCGTGGCCATGGTCTGGCATACGCGGCTGTGTTTGTTAAAATCGTTTGAGATTCAGATCAGGGACGCCTGTGCGAGTCTGGAGCACTGTGTGATGGACACAGCACGAAACTTTGGCGCCCATGTCGGCCCTGGTCCTGGCGAAGCCCTACCGTCTCACTGCCCCGTCGCAGCAGCTGTGACCAGGCTTGTGTGCGTGATGTGCATTGTATCCGTAGGGATGACGAGAAAAAAGATGAGGAGGAGGACATCCTGCTTGAGACGATGAAGATTTTACAGCTGAGGCTTGATATTTGCTTGAAACCAAGCGTAGCAGCCCACCTCCCCGCCCCCACCTCCCCCCCCCTGTACATAGTACAATAAGCGAAGAACGCCCGAAGCATCCGCTTGATGATATGAACCAAATACTCACCCACACAAAAGCAGACGCCGCCCGTCTCATGGCAAGAATGGCGGTACATACCACGATTTTCGCAATGTACCAATAGCCAGTCCACAGCACCACCATGCCTCCTCCATCTCTTGATGAGACCCGGGCGCTTCTGGCCCCGCTACTCGCCGAGACGGGTGACGGCTTGGCGCCCGAGGTCATTGCCACAATGACAGCCGACGAACTGGTGAGTTTTCGATGTGTATATACTGGCGGTCACGACATATCATCGTGCCCCTCTGTGTTGTCTGCAATGCTTAGCCCGCGCCGGACCCCCACTCCACGCTCCACCTTGTCTCCGTCCAATCCTACATTACCCTGCCGCCGCATCCCGCATCTCTCTCTCTCACCCACACCAAAATATTTATAGGTGTGTGCACTCTGCAGAGGAATCTTTGATCCTGAAATCACCCCTCGCCTGCTCTCAATCGTGGACAGCCGGACAACCGTTGTCTTAGGCTCTGAAAGCGGACAGACCATTGGAAGGCTTCTCTTCTCATATTTAGGGGATGGAAAGGGATTTAGAAAAAGAGGCCGGCTTTTCCCACGGTTGTGCCTGGACTTCAAGAGCAAATTTCTCCGTCTCCTTGTTCGTGCCTTGCAAGATAATGTGTACAGTGTCGTGCGCTTCTGTCATGCCATATCCTCCTACTCCTCTGCCACTTCCTCCTCCTCCTCTTCTTCTTCGTTATCACACCGCACCGCTCATGGGAGGAGAAGAAACGCGAGATGGAAAGGGGATAGTCAGACAATATCAGCAACAGCCAAAAGCCGTCCTGGGGACGGGGATGGGGCCAGCATCCTCTCGAAGCTTCTAGATCTCTTTATGGTGGTGGAAGGACAAGCCCTAGAGGGTGAGGAGGAGGTCGCTTGCTTACTGATTCGTCTCATAGGCATAGTGGCCACTGCGGGGGTGGCAGCGAAAGACTTGAAAAGAGTGCTGCGTCTTCTTCGGACTGTTGAGGAGGAACAGGAGGAGGTAGAGGAGGGGGAAGAGAAGGAGGAGAAGGATCTACGCTGTCAGCAACGACAACAACAGCGCGTGTGGCTCACGCCGGCCATACTGAAAGCACTGCATGAGATGGTGGGGGGAGGGAGTGAGCAACAAGCCGGTCTGAGGAGCATCAAGGCCCATCCTGCCTCCTTTTTTTCGTTGGGGGGTGGCCCGCAGTCGGGGTTGATTATTCCTCGGATGCAGGGAGGATGGCCATTTCCCAATGCGTATCAATTCTTGGGCTGGTTTCGCGTGGAGCGCTTCCCGGTGATGAGGAAGGAGGAGAAGGAGGCGGAGACATATGTCGGGGTTCTTGAAGAGGGAGGAGGGGAAGGTGGTGGTTTGGCCGGTGGGGGAAAGGGGAGTACTGCTGCGCAAATGGACTCCCGCAGTAGCAGCAATAGCAGAAACAGCAACAGCAGCACCGCGGAGAGCCAACAGCTGCAAGAACAGGAGCAGCAGGATCAACAGCAACAAGCACATTTATTCACCTTTATGAGCGAGGGAGGGCATGGTATCGATGTCTACCTTGCTAACAACCGTCTCTGCCTCCATCTGGCCGACCGCTGCAGCAAACCCACCACCACCAGTGGCAGCAACAACAGCACAATCGAAGAGGGGTATGATGCAAAGGACACAACTACCATCGTATTAGACAACCTCAACCTCCAAACCCGGACCTGGTATTTCCTCGAGGTCACCCACGTTCGCGCCGCTCGCCTTTCTGCTGCCTTCCTAGGCAAGGAAGACTTACTCACCATCCGGGTCGACCATCGCCTTGTCCACCAATCCCACCTCCGCTACCCCAAAAACCTCTCCTCCTCCTCCTCCTCCTCCTCCTCCCCCTCCTCCCCCTTCCCTCTCGTGCGCTGCTCTGTGGGCGAGGGTTTGGATGGGCAGCTCTCTGCAGTGTACATCCTAACCGACCCCCTCCCTCCTTCTCTCACTGCCTCCATCGCTCACGCCGCTGCTGCCTCCTCCACATCCCTGGCCGTCAGGACGAAATATGAAGCAATCGATCTGGATCCACAAACACACCTACTACCCTCGTCTTTTTCCTCCTATTCCTCCCCCCCCTCTTCCGTCCTTTCTTCCACTGCTGCCTTTTCCTCTTCCTTCTCGTCCTTCAGGACCCAAACGAGTTCATCCTCCATTTCGTCCTCCGCCAGCACTACCATCACCACCACCACCACCTCCTCCTCCTCCTCCTCCCCCTCCCCCCCCCCCCCCCCCCCCCCCCCCCCCCCCCCCCCCCCCCCCC
>Ga0160419_100356_pt1 | contig 30680 bp, 34 predicted proteins | sample CelAP2metagpilot_2_FD_108196 | JGI IMG/M metagenome (GOLD analysis project Ga0160419, IMG submission 108196) | Phycosphere-associated microbial communities from Cellana algal ponds in Kailua-Kona, Hawaii, USA - Cellana AP2-4-25 metagenome pilot ... | reverse complement strand
CTCCCTGTCCTGGCTGTTCCTGGAGGACACCGTGCTGCACATTCCGATCAAGGAGGAGGAGCAGGAGGCTGGCGATGCCGCAGGGAAGAAATTGACAGTGCAAGGGAAAGTTTACCAGGTGCGCCACCCCTCCCTCCCTCCACCAAAGCACGAGTGCCTTTCTTTCCATATCTTGCCTAACTCCCACCCTCCCTCCCTCCCTCCTTCCCTCCCTCCCTCCCTCCCTCCCTCACCAACAGGAGCTGGATCAGATCGTGGCCCAATACATCCAGCCCATGAACGACCTGGTCGACTCAGTCGCCTCCCACAGGAAGTTCCGACGGAAACCCAAGGAGGAGGTAAAAGGGGAGGGAGGGAGGGAGGGAGGGAGGGAGGGAGGGAGGGAGGGAGGGAAGGGCACGCCCTGACACATGTTGCATCGGATCACAATCAACAGGTGGAGAGCGAGCTTCGAGCATGGAAGAAGCAGCAGCCCAACCAGGTCTGCCGCGCCCCTTCCCCCCTCCCTCCTTCATTCCCTCCCTCCTCCCCTACCTGTCCCCCTCTTCCTCCTTTCTCTCCTCCCCTCCATGTACTCCTCCACTTTCCCTGAACCCCCTCCCCTCCCTCCCTCCCTCCCTCCCTCCTTCCTCTCTTCCCTCCCCCTCAAGGTGTTCTACCTCTACTACCCCGACCCGCGCCGGCAGGGCACCTTCAAGATGGCCCATATCGTCAAGCACCAGATATTCGGAGAGCCGGTCGATGTCACGCCGCGGTACGGAGATGGGTGGGGGGGGGGAGGGCGAGGAGGAGGGTGCAAGGAAACCGTAGGTCCATCGCTGAGTAGGAGTCATCTTACTTACCCTTCCCTCCCTCCGTCCCTCCTTCGCTCGCTCCCTCGCTCCCTCCCTCCTTCCAGAGGCCTGAAATACCGCAACAAGATGTTCCGTTCCTGCGACGAGGTGTCCGACTACTTCAAAGAGCATTTTAGGGAGGCAGTTACCCTCTCCTCCTCCTCGTCCTCCGCCTCCGCCCCTGCCCGCACTCGCACTGCTCCTCCTCCTCCCCCTCCCCCTTCAGCTCCCACCAGCGCCCCTCGAGCGGCCCCTCCCCCCCCTCCTCCTGGACTGCCCTCATACGCTCAACGTCCTCCTGGTCCTCCCCCTGGCCTCCCTTCTTACGCATCAGGCTCAGGTCCTCTTGCTGGGCCACCGCCCATGTCGGTGCAGCAGCAGCAGCAGCAGCAGCAGATGCTTTTGCAGCAGCAGTATTTACAGCAGCAGCAGCAGCAGCAGCAGCAGCAGCCAGCGGCGGCACCGGTTCGTCGTTCGCGATGGGAGTAGGTAAGAAGAAGCAAGAATGACAAAAATAAGAACAAGTTCAGCATTACAGGGTTGATATAACAGCGTGGTGCTGGTGCGTACGTAAGCTCTTCAAGACAGAGGAGGGCAGAAAAAGAATAAGTAAGAGAAACGAAAAGCTGGGAGAATTGCGGGCCACCAACATAAAATATGCGATGGACGACCAAAAAGACTCTCTGCAGTCGTGGCCTTGTACTTATTTTATGTTGTTTGCATTTCATGTGGGCGCCATTAGCCGCACTCTTTCTATCTCACTTCGTCGCATGGCACATGCAGGCGGACACCTTTCGATGGAGGACTGTTGCCGAGTCTCATTTCTCTTGCCACACTTTCCCAGTCAGAGAGCTGGCCACTTAAAGAAAGCATCGTCAAGGCTCTGACAATTGCGCAGGTTCGGCTGCGATATACCAGAAGCTCCTCCTCCCCCTTCCCTCCGAACACGTCTCCAAGCTCCACGTAGAAATAGACAGCAGCAGCTGCAGTAGCGGCCGTAGCAGCCAGCATTGCCTCACACACACCGATAGAAAGAAATTCCCCCTCGCTCCCTTCACGACCTCCTCCTCCTCCTCCTCCTCCTCCAACACACGTCACGCTTCTTCTTCCTCCTCCGCCTCAAACAACCGGGCCCCTCCTCCAGCCCGCCAATAATAAAAAATCAACGATTACATCAGCGACGAGAAAAAGTATGATAACAATAGTAAGAACGGAGCTCCTCCTCTAGCCCTCTCACACGCAGCCGTCTTCGCTTCCGTACCGCTTACAAGTATCAGCTAAAAAATTTTCATTAGGAGAAACGAAAGAACGAAGAAGATGACGACGCACGCGACAGCTGGACCTCGTCCCCTTTCCCTTCTCTGCTTGTCCCTATGCACAAAGCACTGAATCTGCCTCAAACCCTACGTATGACTCATCACCTCCTTTACGATACCATGATTGGTTCCTTTGCTTGCCCCCACCCTCGACCTCCATGAGTTTTTTCGAGCAACTCCGGTGTCTTCCACTTATGTCACAAATGCAGTCATCAAGCTGAAGTCCCATTCAAATTCTGCCCATTTACACATCCACAGCCACACAACTACTGTTCCCTCTTCAACAGAGCATTCCGAGCATGGTCGGTGCTCTCGTCCTTGGGCGCTACGTGGCCGTCGCAAGCGCAACACGGCCCTTGACCCTCCTGGCGTTCCCTGCTTACTATACGCGTTCCCTAACTGCCGATGTGCACCAAAATCCCGCACAAGACCCCGATGAGGCGCATCAGGAGAGAAAATCGGCGGAAATGGAGCGGAGAATGCAAGCGCTCAAACGATTTGGTCTCCCTAAGGCTATGGACGATAAGGTCATGTTGCCACAGGGCAAGCCGGTTGAGGCAGGCGGGAAAAAGGAGCACGGGAAGGAGGAGGAAACACAGGATTGGAACGCGATCTACGGGGATTATATCTGGTACAGGGATAACCAGACGACCAAGGGATGGAAGAGCTGAGCAACCAAGGCAAGATTGGAAAGGAGGCATCGAGGAAGTGAGGGAAGGGAGGCTGGGAGATAGGGGAACAAAGCTTGCATGATAAATTGACAACGAGCAGTTGTGACAACGTTGCGCGATACGAGAAATGAGGTCGACTCGAAAATTCTTTTGGAATACTGGCAGGGCAAAAATTTATGACTCGAACAGATCGGGAACGGTCGCATGAGGGCACGAGTACGAGGGCTGTGTGACATGTACATGTTGGTGAAAATACGGGCTTGTGGACGGCCACGTAAAAGCAGATCGGGGTCACGGAGGGCATGATTTGTTCGATACATGTATGATTAAAATTTATATGGTTATAGTTGAGTGCGAGCGAAGCCGAGAACCGTCGGTTAGCTTTCACGAGAGAGTTTAAAGAAATGAAGGAAATCTATAAATCAAAATAATCGAACTAGTTCTTGATTATACAGTCAGAGAGTCATTGTGCCCCCTCTTCCCCTCCTTCTCCCTCTCTATCCACAACAACTTGCTTATTCACCCTTTTTCGCTCCTTGCCGTTCTTACTCTTCTTCACGTACCCTCCTTCTCCCTCGCCCCCTCCACATTCTTCCTTTAAGAGGTCCTCTAGTGACTGTGCCTGGTCTGTCTTCCACATAGCACCCGCTGAAACTTTCCACACGCCCATGGAATCCTGAGTCAGGGCCACTCCTTCTTCCTCCAACCTAGCAGCTTGCAGACGGGCGCCTGCGCCTCCGTCCCCCCGCGAGGAAATGGAATAGGACGCATTGATAATTCGCTGCCACGGAACATGAGTATTTGAAGGCAGGCGCTGCAGGGCTTTTCCGACATGCCGCGCATGCTTTGGATGGTGACAAAGGCGCGCAATGTGTCCTGCGTTGGGAGTTGGTGTAGTAAAAGAGGATAGTAAGGAAAGACAGCAAAGCAAAAAAAGCAGAGAATCTGGTTTGCTGTCGACTTACCGTAGGTAGTGACGCGGCCCCGGGGGACGCGATTAACGCATGCATACACCAGTTCTTCAAACAATGCCGGGTCAAAGGTGCTGTGGGTGGCAGAGAGGTGGTCGTCGTGCATGTCAACTTCCCGTGGATCTGCTGCCAAAGGAGGTGAGTGGGGGTGGTGGAAGTGTATGTCGGAAGAGGTGTTCAATTTGAGAGTGAGCTCTTCCTCGGCATAAATTTACATTGCCCGACGCCTTGTCCGTCTCATACTTAGTCTAGGCATTTGTGCATTTTTCGACATGTGAGTGCTTGGCACATGATCATGACATCCGTCTTCTCGCAAACACTCCAACGACTCGCTCTTTCGCTCGCTCTTGTAAACCGACGTTGAGCCGTTGCACTCATGGTTCCCTCCTCGTTGCCTAGCTGCCAGCTTAGCTTGGCCACGATTTTGAAAGATAGCACGCCGGCATTTCCTCTTCACGTAGCAAAGAGGCTTGCATGGGTTCATTGCCGTCCAATGCCGCAAGCACTCACAAACAATAGGCTCATGCAATGAAGACGGTCTCCGCACCACCACGAGCAAGGGCAAGAAATAGGAGGAGAGGCCAGCGACGACTTTGTGTCCCATATCTTCTCCCGCTCCCCCTCCTCATGTTCCTATTCCTCGCACTAGCCCCCGTCTCCGCCTACCAGTCTCTACCACGTCGTGAGCAGCAAGGGGTCGCCATGGGTGCCTGGTTTTGCCAATTTCCTCGCTCCAGCCGTGCCAACGACGCCTACACTCAGCAAAATTGTCGCTTAGCCTGTGATGGCAGCGGAGTCAACAAGTACCCCAGATGTTGTGTGGAGGCAGTGGTCGGAAACGTGTGCAACGACGAGGAATTCAAGGCGGCGCAACAGGAGGGAGTGCAGTGCGAGCCCGAAACAATGACAGACTGCACGACAAGTGCTCCAGCTACTGAACCAACCAAATCTGAACCACCTTCATCTGTGACCGAAGTTTCTGCGTCTACGACTGCGTCACCTACAACCCTTTTTTCGCCACACCCCTCCCGTGCCCCTACTCGTGGTCCTACCTTCACACCGCACGTCGTCCCCGCACAGGACAAGGACGAGGAAAAAGGAGAGGTTTCTGCAGACATAGACAAATCTAGCAAGAAAACGCACATTGTTGTGATCGTTGGCGTGGGGGGCCTTCTGCTTGCGCTCTCTTGTTTCTTCATATGCTGCCTGAGCATCAGGCGGTCGAGCAGGCGGCAGCAGCAAGTACGAGGAGGAGGGGGAGGGGGAGGGGGGGGCATCAACAACCTACAGGCCCCACCACTGGCTGTGGCCGCGTTATACTATGATGAGGATGACAACAACGCTGCTGGTGGTAGCCTTGGAGTGCACAGCCCCGTCACTTATGATTCGAACGGGGCCTTGATTGGGCAGCCTTTGGAAAGTCATACATCTCCTTTGCCTTCTCCTTCCGCCCCTCCATCAGCGCCCCCACCCGTCACAACGTTTCCTGCAGTATCTCCTCTTCCTATTACCGTATCACCGCCCACCTCTCCTGCATTCGATCCGTTTGGCGTCGCGGCGATTGACTACATGGGAGTGTCGGGGGGGTGGCCACCCACACCCACGGCCCTCAGTAAGGTAAGGGCAGCAGCAGCAGCAGCAGCGGCAGAAACAACAAGTAGCTCCAATCTCCCACCACCAGCACCAGTATTTACACAAACACGAAGAAATGGAGCTCGGGTAGCAGCAGCTGGCTCGCAGTTGTCGTTCACGACGGACGGATATGCGGACTTGATGCGCTTGCTCGTGTCGTCGTCGTCCCCCTCCTCCTCCTCCTCCTCGTCGTCGTCCTCCTCCAACACTCTCCTCCTTCATGCCATCGACTTTCGCCTAAATCCACTCCCCTACCGCCTTCAGGCCCATGAGGCTCTTTTTCGAGGCCGCTTCGGGTGTTCGCTGCCCCCTCCCTTGCCAGTGGTAGCAGTAGCAAGCTCAATCGCCCAGACCGGGAGCAATCGAATCATCGTCGTCCCCGCCACAGGAAATCACAGCGCCGATGAGAATGAAGAAGAGGGAGAGGAGGGAGAGCAGCTGCGGCACCAGAGCTCGGCGGGAGTACCGGTTATCGTGCAGACCATATTTACCCCTTTGCCTCGCAGTGCTGCCCCTGCCCTCAACGACGAGCTTAGGCGATGGAAGGCCTTACCCGCCAATCCACACCTGCTGACGCTGCGGGGTGTGGTCTGCCGAGGAGATAAACGAAGGCTGTCTATTGTGTGGGATGCCTGGCCCAAGGGAAGGACGACATTGCGCGCATGGTTGTTCTCTCCCCCTTCTTCCACCAGAGGTGGGAGGGACGTGCCGGATCGACTGAGTAGGCGCTCGGCCGACACATGCAACAACATTACCAGCAATCAGAGTGGCACGAAGCCACAACAGCAGTCACTGGAAGCGCGATCTGCATTGCTGGGTCTAGTGGGGCGACAGCTCATCGATGCCTTGGTGTGCTTGCATGCGCAGGGGCTTGGGCACGGAAATTTGCGGCTCGGCAACGTGTGGATGGACGCGAAGACACTTACGCTGAAACTTGGTCCTCCATCTTTTGTGAGACTGACGGAGAGGAATGCGCTGGCTGTCACGTGGGATGACGATGACGATGCAGGCAGATGCCTGGATGAGGAAGAGAAGGAGATCGAGGGCTACCGTCCTCCAGAACAACAAGCCGACCAGGCGCCTACAGCGGCCGGGGACATATACGCCCTGGCCGTTTTGTTGTGGACCGTGTGGACAAAAGACAGTTTGGTTCGCCCCGAGTTACGCAGTGCTGCCGTGCCTTTGCCAAGGGCCTTCGAAGAGCTGCTCACAGAGATGTGGGCAGCGGCGCCTGAGGCTCGACCGACGATTGCGGTTGTGCAACACAAATTGACGGCGCTTCAACGCGCCATGTAGGGCGTCCATACAGGCACATAGAACGTGTATTACATAGGTGGAGATTGCAAGTAGAAATATAATAATAATCAATGCGCCATGTAGGGCGTCCATACAGGCACATATGACGTGTATTATATAGGTGGAGATTGTAAGTAGAAATATAGTATAATCACAAAGAGAAATGGAATAACGTGGACAGGAAAAGAATAAAAATATCAATTTAACCTCGAACGACCACACCAAAGCCACATCGAACCACTTATTTTACTTATGAACCAGTAGTGCGTGCGGTCAGGCATGTTTCGTGCCGCCCAAACTCCTGAATGAAGGCGTCGTGCTCTTGTTTTGTTGTCCTGTCCTAGACATGGGCCATGCCACGCCACGCACCGTCCTCATCCTCCCCCGTCGCTTGAAGGAAGCCTCCTGCTGAATCAGAAGCTCTTTTCCCTTGTGTTCACCTGCAGCCTCCTCCTCCACGTTCATTGAAAGCAGCACAACAGCATGGCTTTCAGACTTATATTTTCTGCCCGCTCCGATCCTTAACACTAACAGGTCAGTCATGATGCCAACCCCTCCATCACATCGACGTCATCCTCTCCCCAGCGTGCTCCTCCTCTTTGTCCTCCTCCTTCCGCTGCTGGCCACTGCCTTCTTCCTCCCGGCTGCCCAGAGAATACCTGCCACATCATCGTCTTCTGCCTTTCCGACTGTCTTGCATGCGTCGTCGTCCTCCAAGCCGCCAAAGCCCTCTCCGTCTGAGTTGAGCAACACCGTTCCCCCACCTCCTCCCTCCTCTTCACCCAGCACCGCCACCACAAGCGCAACAGACGACATTGCCAGCAAAGATGGTACGGATGCTACAGCAGACGAAGTCCAGACCACACCCGTCCCTGGTTTGTCCCCCACCATGTACGACAAGCTTCGGAGCGAGGCCACCACGCCCTTCCGCTCTCTTCGCATGTTCATCTACGGCGGCTTTGGCGTGGGCGCGGGTCTAGGCGGGTACACCGCCGTCACGCAGCTAATCCAGTCTCTGCAGCACCGTCCCGATGCCTTGCCCTTGTCGCAAACGATCGTGAACGTCGGTGTTGACTTCGGGGTGTTGGCGGCGGCCACAGCTGCCTGGGTCTTTGAGAACCGCATTAAGAAGGTGTCGGAGAAGGAAATGCAGGAATTGCGGGCGAAAGAGCCGTTTCGGTTAACCTTTGACATGAAGCAAGCGCGAGAACGAGCATTGAGTGCCTTGCCCTTGACATTTCAGGTGGGCGTGAATGAGACGAGGACGGCGTCGGTGAAAGAGCTGCGGGAGAAAGGCGGGCAGCATTTGATAGTCCTTGCGGCGCCCAAAGCCGCGTTGGCCGATGCACTTTTTGGGGCTCGAGTGGGCAAGACGCTTTTTGCTAAGAACAATGTTATGATCGCGCCGTTTGAGGTGGAGGGGGAGGGGACAGGGAGTGCGGGAGGGGAGGTGAAGGGCTTTGGAGCAGGGGGAGGGAAGGCAATGGGGATGAAGGAGGCCTTGTTGGATGCGGAGGCATATGTGGCCAAGCCTGCCGAGATGGCGACATGGAATGCATACATTGAGGAGGAGTTTTCGGATGCCTTCAAGCAAGGGAACGAAGATGCACGGAAACGGGGAATTGGCATTGTGATGCGCAAGGACGGGAGCATCATACGGAGGGGGTTGGGGCAGCCGGAGTGGAGGGAGGTGGTGGCCGAGCTGACGGGTGCCAAGGGCACGACTGAATTTGGGGATGCTTATGTCCCTCCTATTATTGCGACAGGCGGCGCGGGCGGGAGAAAAGGCGGGAAGAAGAAGAAGAAGAAGGCATGACACGGAGTGGGTCATGTCGTAAATTACCATTTTGTTTTTGTGATTGTGTATTTAGTTACGGAGGAAAAGAAACAAGTAAAAGCTGAGAAGAGTTGGAGAAGACATTTCCGGTGCATGCACAATCTCGTTTCGTATTTATTTTATTGAAAGGATGGCGGCGTTTGGGAGTTGTGGGCGTCGGACGGTGACGGCGAACACTGTGGCGGTTTGACGGCCCACATGGATTGCCCGGTGCAAAATTGCGTATAAATCAATGCTTCCAGCAACTTATACACAATCCTTGTCGAAGCTATCACAAGCATTCTTGTAAGATGCCTCGCCACCCTCTCATTTATGTCGCGAGCAGGTTTTGACACGTGAAGGCTTTTTATGGCGCGTCCCGAAGCAGGCCGGCAAAGTACCGTGCAGAGCATCACACTTCCCATGGGCAGGGCGCTCAGGTCTTAGTGCATTTGAACCATCTCGGGGCTTGAGCGGCTTTTTCACTTATCTTCCTACCCTAGACCAAGCTGAGTCGAATTGACTGGAGTCCTCGATCAAGAACTGCGGTTGGAAAACCTCCCCACCCCAGAGCAGCATTGGATATCTAAATTACCACTCACGCTCCTACCAAACACTCTACACAGGTGCCAGCCAGCTATCATGGCACCCGACCCAAAGCTCCTTTACTTCGTCAAAAATCTATTATCGGAACGCGGGACGGGCAGGTATGTTGTCCGTGTCAATTCTCAACTACTCCCTCTCAAGCATGTAGGAAGCACGCAGCTTGGTAAACCAAGCAATGAATGCGTGGCGTTGTGACTGAACGCCCGCAAAAGAGTGGAACGTTCTTCATCCTCCCCCGTTATCCCATTATCCTTACCCATGCCTATGTTTTTGGTGATAAACGCTCCCTCCCTCCCTCCCTCCCTCCCTCCCTCCCTTCCTGCCTTCCAACAAACCAACAGCCGCCCTCCCTCCGAAGACATGATCATGGAGCGTCTTGTCCAAGATCATCGCGAGTACGGGCGCAAACCAAAAGCCACATTACGGAAACAAGTGACTCTGGCGCTAGGCTGGTGCTTGGAGCGGAGTGGAGATGCCGCTGCGGCAGTTGGTACTGGGGGTGGTGGAGGGTTATCGTCTAAGAAAAGAAACCGCGGAGGAGGGCGAGCAGGAGGAGGTGAAAGTAAGCAAGGGAGGGAGAATGGAAATATGCATAAACGGGAAAAAGATGGAGAGTACGACGAGGACAAAAACGTGGACGAGGTCGAGGACGAGCATGAAGAAAAAAGAGGGGGGAGGGGCGGCTGGACGGGAGGAGATGAAGCGATGGATTCGGATGCAGAGTACGAACGTGAGGCGCAGGAACGGGAGCGACGCTTGGGGACAGCTGGAGATGCGGGAGGAGGAGAGGGAGGAGGAGGGTTCAATATGCTGAACAACACCTTGAGCAGCGCCTATCGCAAGGCCATCACTACCACGACGGCAGCAGCAGCAGCAGCAACAGCAACAACAGCAGCAGTGATGATTGACGGCACGCAACCGCTGCAGCAGCAAGAACATGAGCAAAATGAGCAACAGCAGCAGCAACATCACCACCACCAGAACAGACACACCAACGGCAACAGCAAGCTCCTCAGGAAAAAACAAAAACGCCGCCGAGCTTCCTCTACCTCCTCCTCTTCCCACCCTTCCTCCTCCACCAATCCTCCACCCCCCTCCCACGACGACGACGACCCCTCTTCCTCCTCTTCCTCCCTTTCCGTCCTTGTGGAGCGACCCTCAACACGGTTCGCGGACCTGGCAGGGATCGACGGCGTGCTGCAAGACGTCAGGGAGCTGATCGAGTACCCCCTCACCTACCCGGAGGTCTACGCCCACCTTGGTGTCGAACCCCCCCGAGGCATCCTCCTCCACGGCCCGCCCGGGTGTGGGAAGACTCTCCTAGCCAACGCCGTCGCGGGGGAGCTGGGGGTGGCATTTTTGAAGGTATCTGCGCCCGAGGTAGTGAGTGGCATGAGCGGGGAATCGGAGCAAAAAGTTCGTGAGCTGTTTGCAACAGCGAGGAGCGCGGCTCCGGCGATCGTATTTATTGATGAGGTTGACGCCATCACACCGAAACGGGAGACGGCTTCGAGAGGGATGGAGCGACGGATTGTTGCACAGCTTTTGACGTGCCTAGATGCGCTGTCTTTGGAGAATACGGGGGGCAAGCCTGTGTTGGTAATCGGGGCGACAAATAGACCGGATGCCCTCGACGCGGCCTTACGTCGTGCCGGGCGTTTTGACCGGGAAATATCCTTGGGCGTGCCTGATCAGGGTGCGAGGAAGAGAATCCTGGAGGTGATGACCGGCAAGATGAAACTGAGTGGGGACTTTGACTTGGAGGAAATTGCGCGAATTACCCCCGGGTATGTGGGGGCGGATTTGGCGAGCCTGACAAAGGAGGCGGCCGTGTTGGCGATCAATCGAATCTTTGCATTTTTGGGGAGGGGGAAAGGAGGGAAGGAGGCAACAGAGGGCATTAGGACGCTTCCTGTGGAAGAGGCTGTTTCGGCCGCGCTCGCTGCCACGAGCATTACATCTACCGTTGCTGCTTCTGCCGCTGCTGCACTTGTCACGCCTATGGAGGAAGGTGGAACCGAGGAGCGGCAAGGATCAACCACACAAGAAGACGCCCCGCAAGCAACAGCAGGAGCAGAACATCAACATCTCGTCCCTCCTCCCCCTCCTACTTTCTCGTCCTCCTCGCCCTCCCAACCCCAGACCCCTTCCCTCTCCTTCCCCGCTCCCCTCCCCCCCCACCTCCTCGCCTCCCTCTCTATCACCATGGCCGACTTCCTTTCCGCCGTCCAAAAGGTTCAACCCTCCTCCAAACGTGAGGGCTTTGCATCCGTGCCCAATGTCAGCTGGAAAGACATCGGGGCCCTCTCCTCCGTGCGTGAGGAGCTTGCAATGTCCATCATCGAGCCAATATCCCACCCGGAGGACTTCCTCGCTTTAGGCTTATCCGTCCCTGCAGGCGTCTTGTTATTCGGCCCACCCGGATGTGGTAAAACTCTCTTGGCCAAAGCCATCGCAAACGAGAGTAATGCCAATTTTATCTCCATCAAGGGGCCGGAATTGTTGGATAAATACGTAGGGGAGAGCGAGAGGGCTGTCCGGCAGGTATTCACGCGGGCGCGGGCTTCGGCGCCATGTATCATATTCTTTGACGAACTGGATGCATTGTGTCCGAAAAGGGGGATGGGAGGAGGAGGGGAAGGAGGGGGGGGGAGTGGGGTGAGTGAGCGGGTGGTGAATCAGCTGTTGACGGAAATGGACGGCTTGGAGGGACGGAGGCATGTGTTTGTGATTGCGGCGACGAATCGACCGGAGCTCATTGACCCGGCCATGCTGAGACCAGGGAGGTTGGATAAATTGTTGTATGTGCCGTTACCGGGTCCGGATGATAGGGCGTCGATCCTGCAAGCTGTCTGCAGGGGTGTGGCTATTGATAGGAAGGAGGTGGACTTGGACGAGGTGGGGAGAGACGGAAGGGCGGAGGGGTACAGTGGGGCAGACATGGCCGCGTTGGTGCATGAGGCGGGGATCGAAGTGCTGAGAGAGGGGAGGGAGAAAGGAAGGAAGGAGGGGAGGAAATTGATGGTTGGACGGAGGCATTTTGAGGCGGCGTTTGGAAAGGTGTCTCCTTCGGTGTCGGCCCGCGATCAGAAGAGATACCTAGCCATGCGTCATAACCTGTGCAGGGCGCGGGGGGCAGCGGGGGGGCATGCGAATGTGGCGGGAGAGGAGGAGAAAGAAATGGAGAGAAGTATGGAAACGAGAGAGTAAAAAAGTGGAAATTTCGAAAGCCAAAGGACACAATCAAATTAAAAGTAGGAAGACAAGCAATGCGCATGCGCATGCACACACCCTCATAGGTACACAGCAAACAAATCCAAGACTTATCGTCGAATTCAAACGGGAAACATAATGCTATTTTCTTTGTGCATTTGTTTCCTAACCTTTCTCCTCCACCCCTCTTCTCTCCCTCCCTCCCTTCACCGCATCTGCATAAACGGCCGCACCCGCTTGGCAAACTCTTTTAGACGGTCCCGAAAAGCCAGTTTTGTCTGTCGGTCCGTTATCATCCCTCGCCCCTTTCCTCCTCCACCGGCGGGTGGCACCTGCGGAGGGGGGATCGCTTTGACCATTTCTTCGAATTCGTGCCGCAGCCTGCCCTTGACACCTGGTGGCTGCTGCTCCAAAATTCCATGAACCATCCGTAAGAATGCGTCACGATCACACAGGACCAAAGCCAGGAGAGCACTCGAGGCCGCGTCCAGCCTATCCCAAATGCTCCCCTCGTACACCACCATATGCAGCAGCTTGTGCATACAATCCGACAACAAACCTGGATGGGCCGCCACATGCACACCCAAGCCTGCCCTTCCGCCCCCTCCATTCTGAGCTTCCTGGCATGCTTTAGCATGGAATGAGGCTAACCCCGCCAATGCCCGCAACGAATCCCGAGCAATCTCACTATCGGGTCGTTGCACCCCGAACATGACGCTCTGCACCAACTGCATGAACAGCGGATGCGGCAACAAAGCCACCCGTCCCGTGTATGTTGACACCATCGAGTTTACCAGGGTGAAATACTGCTTTCCCAAAGGAGGGAAGTCCAGGTATTCTTCCGTCATTAACGGAATCATCCGCTCCAGCCCAAAAAATACCACATCCGCCACTGCATCTGCCGCCACTTTCCCCTCGTGTTCGGCCGAGAAATCAATAAAGTCCTTCGTTGCCAGATACGATAAAAGCTCCAATACACACAACATGTCCGCCACCGACTCCTCCTTCGAATTGGCGTCTTTCCTAGTCCTCCCCAAATTGTGGGCTGCGTAGGCTTTGAGCGCTTGACCCGCTGCTGTCAGCAACGCCATGGTGGCCTCGGCACCTAAACTGGAAATATGGACTTCGGCGTAATTTCTCAAGAATTCAAGCACGGCGTGCATCGTCTCCGGATACGGGCCACACTGAGTGGCCGCGCCCACCAACGGCTCCAACGCACGGGTTACCAAACACGCAAGGAGGGCCTGCCCCGAATGATCCACCGCCTTGGCCAAACCTGCGTAGAGGCCAGCCACCTCCCCAACCTCCTGTGCGAGTGCTGCGCGCGCCCTTGCCGCTGCGGTTGCTGCGGTGGCGTTTCCTTTCATGGAAGCAGTGGCAGCAGCGGAGGAGAGCTTCAGAAGAAGGTGTTGGAGCCGAGTTTCGAGGGGATTCGCCACTTGCATGAGTGCTCGAGGTGCCTCCGGGTCGTTTTCATGGGAGAGGACCCCACCGACAATCACCTCCAGGAGCTCTCCACGCACATTAGGTCTTAAACGGATATAGCCCAGCTCCGGAGGTATGTGAGGAGGGTGCTGCTGCTGCTGCTGGTGCTGTTGTCCATGACCGTAACCGTGACCATCCTGATGCTGCTGCTGCTGCTGCGATTGCTGCTGCAATAATATTGCGCCCTCCCCCTCCATCGCTGCCAAGATTACCTTCCACGTGTCGCACCTCAAGGCCGCGGGTCCTGACGCCCCCCCCCCTACCAGAAGCACCGCTCGGAGCAGTCCTATAGCTGCCTCCGCCACGTCACTCTCCGAGTGCCAGTGCGTCAGAAACCCCCAGGCGAGCCTCAACAATCCGTCGACTTGTTGCTGCCCTGCCTCCCCCCCGAACGCTTGGAGGAGGGACGGAGCTAATATGCCATTCCTATAGAGACGGGTGTCAGGCAGGACGTACGTTCGTGCCCAGCGGGTCAAGAACCAGAGCACCGCTTCGGTGAGATAGGGGGAGAGAATGGGGTCGTTCGGGTCGTGGATGACGCGTTGAAGGAGGAAAGTGGCAAGGAGGTGGACCTGTCCGCAGGTTTCTAGGAGGAGGGCCGAGGTGCTCTCGGGAGAAGGGGAGGAGGAGAAGGACAGGGAGGATGTGGAGGAGGAGGACAGGGAAGAGGATGCGAGTAAGGGAGGCGAAGAGTAGGAGGAGCTTTGGAAGCAAAGACGGTGAATGGATTCGGGGATAGCGGGCTGTTCCCCGGAGAAATCGTCGGCAATTAAAAAGCCGAGTCCTTGCACCAGCACCCGCACTTCCTCCATCAAGGCCGCCACGCCCGTTGAACTCCGATCCATCCCTTCCCCGCTCCCGACTCCTTCTCCTCCTCCCGCAGTCAACAGCAAATGCAACCGCGGGAAACACCCGCCTTTCCCCCCTCCCTCCGTCCCTCCCTCCCCCGGGGGATCGAGCAACAGATGCTTCAAAAAAGCCAAGGCCGTGGCCGGTGCCAAGCGACCTATGGCCGCCACACCAGTCACCTGCTCCTGGGTGCCCATTTCCGCTATAGCCACCTCGTCCTCGTCCTCTTCCACCGCCACCGATCGTGCTGCTTCGACCCGCGACAAGGTCACACGGCACGTTTGATAGGCCTGGTACATGGGTGTCGCCGCCTCCACAATCACCCTCCTTGTAGCCACCACATCATACTCCCTCCCTCCCTTACCATAACTCCCATCCAACTTCCCCCCTCCCTCCCCCCCGCCCACCCCCACCGGCCCCAACGGCGGGCTGTTGTCTCCTCCCCCTCCCCCCAACAGATCCAACCCTGGCTCCCCTACCATCACACCCCATGTCTCCAACAGCACCTCAAACGCCTCCATAGCCCACCCCTCTTCACACACTTCCGTCCAATCGCCATCCGCCCCTCTGAACTCCAACGCCATCCCAGCCGTTACACTCAGTAACCGACATGCGACCTCACTCAACCGTCGACAGAAGTCGGGGAAAAAAGAAAAAGTCGCCAACACAGGCAAGCGGAAATTGCTCACACACACCTGCAAAAAGGAAGCCAGGGCCACAATCTCTGGCCCGAACTTCTCCATCTCCTCCGCTCTCCCCGCTGCTGACACTCCACCCACGGCAGCCATGGCGCCCTCCATACTTTGCGAGAGCAATTCTACGCCTGCCCTGACCAAGAAAGCTGCGTACAGCCCCCGTTCTTGCCCGTTGGGGAAAATCGGACCCTGCAAAGAAGCGAGCTGGGTGAGAAGCTGCCTTAGTGCATGGGTCCTTGCTTCTTGCTCGCGTTGGTGGACACCAGAAATGCGGAAGGAACGGATGCGAATGTAGACTTCGATTAAGGCTTCGAAAAGCTCTAGCTTGAGGAGGAAGGGACGCCAGGTGATGGGGGGCGAGATGAAGGAGGGCGCAGTGGAGGAAGGCTCGTGCAGAGGATCAAAGCCTCCGAAGTCCCACGACAGAATTTCCACGCACAGCTGGACGACGGCGTCGAGCCTCCCCAGAATCAATTCTGCTCTTTCCCCCGCAATAGCTGGTGCTGCTGCTCCTCCCTCTCCACCGGCAGGCGTTGTCACACCCAATACCCCGTCCACTACATCAGCCATCATCCCTATCCCCAGCTCCAAGCACGGCAAGAGTCCATACGTCTCGAACGCCTTGTGCGCCTGCCGATGAAATTCCAATGGTAGACCCAACGCTGCTGACTTGGCAGTGCTAAACTCCCCGACTAAGGCCAGGATAAATTTGCTTGCCAACACAATTTCATCCTGTCCTGCTCCCTCTGCTGCTCCTCCATTACTATTTTGCTGGTGGTGATGGTCCTGCCCTTGTTTTGCTTGCTGTGTCAAAGCTTGGACCTGCTGAAAGAAGCGTGTCTTGCCCTCCGCTCCCTCTTCGGCCCAGCCACGTTTCCAGAGCACGGCAAACGTCTGCAAGAGCTGAGAGGTCACAAAGGAGGCATATCGATCGCCATGCGTCAATAGCAAGGTCGCCAGGTAATTTCGTGCCGCCGCCCGCTCATCCAAAGGCAACTCTGTCCAACGTCCGAGTAAAGCGGCTTGGAGGATGCCAGTGGCATGGAAGTGGGCAGCGGGCATTGTGGAGTGCTCCAGGACATGGCGAGCGATGGAGACTGCCTCGGGGTCGCTGCGGAGGGCGAGGAGAATTTGCCCGGCCCCCATGGGGTCGGATTGGAGGAGGGCACAAGTATGTTCGACGTGTTGGAGGGCGGCATTCATGGCTCGCTTCGGACAAGGCGGCGTGGTGGTATAGAATAGGAAGGATTGATGGACGGCGTCGTTGCCGGCCGCAGGCAAGGAAGGAAGGAGAAGGCCAGCAACAAGCACGCACGCCGCCTCCTGAGGATGTGGGGTGCGACAGAAAGATTGAGCGCAGGGTACACTAAGCACGTGTTAAGGTTGTGGTGTACACAGCGTGGGATTGAGCATGTGTGGCGTACGGTGGCTGTGGAATTGTGATGGTGGCCTCGCCCAAACGCTTGCGTTGACGAAGAGCACACGACGTCAAGCCGACGTCATGGTGCCTGCACTGAGCGGCCGACTCTCTAACAACACAAGCTCTATATATACCACAGAACGACTGCCACAGAGACTGGCACCATAAACAATAGTAAGAGCAAGACAAGCAGCAAGGCCAGGAGAAGCCTCTTCGCGGCGGTCCCGTTCAATAAATAGCCTGAGGCTCGGCAGACACACCAACAGCATCGGCAGCCTGACCATTTAACGCCACTACAATCACAAGCCAAAGATAATGGCAAGCACGACAAGCACGAGTAGCGGCGGTCTCACCAGCGTCAGTGCGCAGCAACCCGGTGCTTCAGTGCATCCCAGCAGCGGCGGTGGCAGCAGCGGCAGCCCCACGGCGCATACGGAGGAGGAGCTCTCTCGCCTTGATGAGGACATCATTGAGTACTTACTATTTAGGGGCTTCACTAAGACCATTGCCACGTTTGAGGAGGACAGAAGGGACGACAGGCTCAAGGCTTTCGATGTGGATCGATTATTGGTTCACATTGACTCGCTTGTCCGGACCTATGACATTCAGGGTTTGTTAAGCCTGTGGAGTTTCCTGGACAGGCGATTGTTTAGTCATTTGGACGTGTACCACGCGAAGGAGATGCACAAAATGAAGATCGCCCTTCTGCGGTACTACGTCGTGTACGCCATCAAATCCGACCGTCGGGACAAGGCAATCGATTTCCTCGCCAAGTACACCCTCCCAGCATCCTCCTCATTCCCTTCCTCCTCCTCTTCCTCTTCCCCCTCTTCGCACCTTTCCGTTCCTCACCAGCTCCAAGCCGAAACCGACGCGGCCTGGCGACAGTGGTTCGTTCTCCCCCATCTTCCCGACCCCGCCCGAGACCCGCAATTTCATGTCTTCTTCTCCCCTTCGTGGGCTGATACTTTTCGCGTGTCGTTAAGAAACGTCTTGACCGTTATTTTTTACTCAGTCCCGGCGCCAAAGCTACTGACATTGAGGGCATATGAGGACGGGGCATGGCATGTGAAGAGTGAGCTCATGAGGGCGAGACAGGCGGTCGGGGAAAGGGATAAAGTGATGGTTACCTGGCAGGGAGCCATGATGAAATTGGCCAAGACGGTAGGGAATTCGATAGGGGCAATGCAGAGATGGAAGGAAGAAGAGAGGCATCAGCAGCATTTGCGGCAGCTGCAGCTGGAGCTGGGGGCGGCGGGAGGAGGGAGGCAGGGAAGCAGGTCAGGGAAGAAGGAGAAGACTTTATTTGCTGAGGAGGAGGAGGAGGAAATAGGGGAGGGGGGGAGCGAAGAAGGGGATGCGGATGAAGGCCAGCAACAGCAGCATCGATGGAAGGAGGCGGAGTCGGCAGCGTTGCAGGCGGTGCTGGACGTGACAGCTGCTTTGTCCTCTTACAAACCTGGGGTTAGGGGAGGAGGAGGAGGAGGAGGAGGAGGAAAGAATTTGGAGGAAGCCCTCGAGGCCTTGACGGCCAAGACGGAAGCTTGGCTGGGTGTGATGCAAGGGGGTTCGTCGTGAAGGAGGGAGAGGTGCAGGGAGTGTACATATATCACCAGTCACACACCAAAAAATGAATGAAAGTTGATCGGTAAAATAGCAGGGCTGCTGCTGCTGCTCCCCCACAGCCACGCAGAGGAGAGCAGGAGCCGGGGAACGCTGAGATTCTTTTTATAGCAAATTTATCAGTTTTTTTCCCTTTCTGCCGTTCCTTTTGGATCAAGCTCTGACCATCATTCGACATTGTTGTTGATGTATTCGCCTCCACAGACCCACTGTGAAGCTTGCTCTCTCATTTGAATAAATTGGTGAATAAATGAACAAATTAATTCGAAAAGTGCACTCATGCATGGAAGCGGAGGGGGAGAAAAGATAAGGGCACCACTGACTCCCTCCCTCCCTTCCTCTTTTGGCATTGCGGAGAAGGAGACCCTCCCTTCCGTCATCGACTGTCGGCCAATGCTCTCAATCTTGCTACTCTCCCACGCTCCTTCCCAGTGTGTCACAAAGACGCACATGCACACGTAGCCATACACGTAAGCCGTGGAGATCCACCTTGATGGATACATACAGTGCCGTACTCTTATTCTCGCACTTTTTTAATTTTACAGCCTTCATTTATTTATCCCTCTCCTCCTCCATGGGCTCTTTCTTCATTTTCCCACCTACAAACGTTTCTTTGCATTTCCTCCTTCACCTCCTCCTCATCTCTTTTCCGCGATTTTCTCTTCCCTGATTTCTTCTCCTCCTCCTTCCCAACATTCTCATCAGGCGGGCATCTGCCCTGTGAGATAACGGTGCCGCAACGCCGCACACGCCCCCGTGAAGGCCGCATTGTAGTCCAGAGCGACTGTGGGGAAATAAGAGAGGAAGAGGGTTAATGATTCCCGCAATGGTAGTAGAGATCTACCATCGAGTTACTTCATAGGGGCACACAGACTCAGAGGAAAACCTGATTTCCCTCCGTTCATTTAACCCCTCCCCTTCCCCCCCTTCTCCCCTCCCTGCAATGCAGTCCTGCCGCCACTTTTCCTCACTTTCTGCCACCATCTTTACCTTCCTGTGAGTGTTCGTATGTGGAAAGGGAAAAAAAGGAGAAAAGGACAACTCAGCAAGTCAGCACTCCATTCTCCCTTCCTCCTCGATCTCTGCCCCCTCCCCTTCCTCACGACGTACATTCTTCTGATAATCGGAGCAGTCATCCACGAAGTCGTCCTTCTCCCCAGGGCCACCCACCAAAGCGCCGTACAACATATGGGGATGTGGTTTCGTCGAACATTCACAGTGGCCCCCGTCACAGGACGAGGAACGATGGTGGGGCGCGCGGGGAAAGTCCTCGCTAGTGTCCGGGATGAAGGAAGAAGAGGAGAAAGGGTGAGAAACGTGTGGGTAGGTAACCTAATTTCTAGGTGAAGACCTGTACCTCTGTCCCTCCCTCCCTCGCTCCTCCCAGGACGTACCCAAAACCAATCACATACGAGTACTCTGGGCGCCCACTCTTCTGATTTACCTTCCCGCCCGCCGTCAAAATGTAATCGATCTCCTTCTGTGCCCACCTGACGTACAAACCCTCGGGGCCGAGACCGTACGAAGCGGCCATTAAGGCAATAAACGCCGTGTTGGCCGTGTATCGGTTGCTCCCCCACGGCGAGTAGAAGGTCAGGCCCTTGGGGGTTTTGGGCTTCTTAAGCCACGTCTGGAGGTACTCCGTGATTCCTCCCTTGTATTTCTGAGAATTGGTGATGTGGAAGAGGAGTAGCTGCACCCCAGCTCCCTTATCCCCCCAGTCGTAGTCCGTCTTGGTCGTGCCCGCGCGCCCACCACAGCAAGCATCAAACATCACCTCGGCTTTCTGGAGGTAATTCGCCTCTCCTGTCGCCTTGAACAGCCATGCCGCAGCCCACGCCAACTCGTCCTTGTAGCCAGTGGACCCGTAAAAATCCTTGCTCCCAATACCCCGATGCGTGTCCGCAAAATCAAACAGCTGCCGGGCATGGAGTAACAATGTCTTGGAGTACACCGAGTCCGACTCGGCAAAGACTAATGAAGCCGCTGCAAAGGCAGCAGCGACCTCCCCCGCGATATCCGAGCCGGGGTGCTCAGGATTTAGTTCAAAAGAAGGGCGTTTCATACCGGAGGGAAACGTCTCCGGAGGCCCCCAGTATGAATGGTCGTCGAAGGAGGCAACTTGGTAGATGAGGGCATCGGGCTTGTGGTGGGCTTTGAGGAGCCAGTCGAGGCCCCATTTGATAGTATCCATCATCACGGACCGTTCTGGAGTGGAGAGAAAGGATGTGAGGATGAAGGGGGAGGGTAAGACACAAGCCGTGGGCTAAACCAAGTAATCAAACAAATCTGTCGCATTGACATTACCGCTCCCGCCCTCCCTCCCCAACATACCATTCACAGAGTCATAGGCATCAGGAAACTCCAACAAGGACCATGCCAGGGTAGTTGCGGTGAATGCCGTGGTAAATGCGAACTTCAAGTGGTCACCTGCGTCGTACCAGCCGCCGCTCAAGTCCACTTTCCTGTCCGCTCCATCTGTTAGGGCCGAGTCGCCACGCCAGGGCACGCGGTTGGTGCTAGGCAGGGCGCCCGAGCGTTGAGCTTCGTAGAAGATCGAGGAAAGGTAGAGGATCTCGCCGTAGTTCAGCGCTGGGGAGGAGGGAGGGGAAAAGGAGGCATTAGGAGGAGTGAGAGGATGAGAGAATGTATGTGTTTGTTGTATTATTTCCAAGGTGACCATGTGTCCTCGTGCATTTTCTTCCTTCTCCTCAGCACTTCCACCTGAAGCCTGTCATGGCGGTGTCACTCGTTCCCCTAAACTAGCTAGCCACTTACGTTCGCCAGCAAGAGGTGCAGGGGGAGTGAGCTTGGTGTCAGGTGTGAGTGCTGCATGGATGGGACTGACCACAGTCAAGGCAATGAGACCCACCAGGAATAGGGCGGAAGAAACGGTGGCCCGCATTGTGGATGGATGCTTGCTGGAGGGGACACTCCAGGAGGACTGCACGTATACCACACGCCGTGTCTGTAGAAAGGGAGAGATTTTGTGTGGTGAGTATTTAATTTGCGCGAGATGTTTGTGCATTGCCTATAGCATCTACCCAGGCAGGCCAGGTCTCAGGAGTAGCCTGATCCAAGAAATGCGAGGCTATGGAACAAATAACGGGAAGCGGGGGAGTGAGTCTTGGTGACAGAATCGTGTCGAAGCCTTGGTCTTTGGCGAGGCCTGGTTAACGTGCAGCGAGGCAGAGGCATGGGCGAGATAGAGTTAAACACGTAGCAAGACATTAAAAAAGTTTCTCAAGATGAGATTTCAGGAGAATATAAAGCTTGCAGAGGGTGCGTGGAACACCAAGTGTCGGGTCGGTGAAACTGTCACAAGCCGTTGTTGCTCGTTTTGAAAAACCGTTTTCATCGTATCGGCGATAAGAACCCTATTCCTCACAAACATGGGCTAGGAACGATGTACAAGAAGCTTATAAACCTCTTACACTTGTTGAATTAGAGGAAGATAGCACGAGAAGAAGTTCTTCATATTCTTTCACAAACGTTGGACTCAGTTTTGACACATCAAAAGGAGGTGGACGTAGTACGTCGGCAGCGCCGAAGCCACAAGCATTCGTCCTGTAGATTCAAGAGAAAGAAAAGTGGGAATGATAGAGCAATAAGCAACGCTTCTCTCATTTGCTCTCACATTACAGTGACCGAGATATCCGTCCGCGTCCTTGTGGTATTCATGTGGCCTCCAGCCACTTTTCCATGTCTCTGTCCTCACGACGGTAGCCGTCGTGCATCGGCGCTCTAAACAAGACACGCCGGAGACGCACCACAGCAAAATACACCAGAGCACACGCATAAGTGAAAGAAAATATTGAGAAACCAGCACATTGATTTATGAAACCTCCTGTTTTTGTTTCTCTTTGATTGAAACCCTTTGTCTGGAAGACCTTGGTTGAGGTCATTTTGGGGTCGCCACCTTCTTTCCTTTTTTCTCTCTTCTCACTCACAAACTGTCACACTCTCTCGTCTATACATAAACCCGTTTTTTCTTTCCATCCTTCGGCTTCTGATTCAGGCCCGAAGAGTTCCCTATTAAATTCTCTTTTCTCTTTCTGCTTTTCTTTCCTCTACCTATTCATCTGGGAGTCCCGGCCAGGAAGCCTGTGCCCTTACCCAAAAACACACCGGAGTAGTAGAAGAAGTTGTCAAGTAAGCGGGAAATGGAGAAGACGCCGCCGGCAATGGCACATAACTGTGTGCGTGTGAGAGAGAGAGTGTGTGGGGGTATGAGGGGAAGGAAAGAGAAAAAGGAGGAAGACCGACATTACGACCAGGAAGCAACACACTTCAGCACACGTCTCCCGATCATCCCTCCACCCACCCCCTCTGCATCCACCTACTCACCTTAACGACGAAATGGCTAAACGGCGTGGTAACGGTCGATACCTCCACGTTAAACGGGCTCAAATCGTAAATAAAGAATACCCCGGGCAGCACCGAGGTCTGGTCAGCGTGTGCGTGACTGTCTCCCTCCAACCTGACTTCGCCTTCCTTATGAAGGGGCTTAAAGCGCTCTGTGACACTGATGCGATTGGTTCGGATGACATTACCCTTCCGGCCTTTGTAGTTGGTAGGGATGACCTAGCGCGAGGTGGTGAGGGAGGAAAGGAGGAAGGGGAAGATGGATGAGTGCATGTGGGACGGGCGTTTTACCTTCTTGGAATCTCTCTATCTCTATCTCCTTCCCTTCCTCCTTCCCTTTCCCCTCCTTGTCACGTTTAATTCCTGACCTTGATGAAGTACTGGAACAGGCCCGTGCCCAATTCTTGGCTCACGTACTAGGGAGGGAGGGAGGTAGGTAGGTAGGTAGGTAGGTAGGTAGGTAGGTAGGTAGGTAGGTGAGAATGTGAATAACATGAAGGGTCGTCTGAACGCAAATCTGTCTGTGTATCTCGTGGAGCTACCCTTTGTCCTTCCCTCCCTCCCTCTTTTCCTCCCTCCCTCCTTCCCTCCTTCCCTCCCTCCCTCCCTACCTTGACCTTCCCATCGAGGGGGTTGACGCGCCCAGGGTACTCGTCCCCAAAAGAGATGTGGGAGATGGAGTGGGAGACGTTGAAGAAGGGGGCCTCGGATGGAATAAATTGGTGTATGTGTCGGCCATCCTGATACAGGAAAGGAGGAAGGGAGGGAGGGAGGGAGAGGTCAACCAGAGTCACCAAAGAGAAGGGAGAGGAGGGAGGGGAGGAGGGAGGGAGGGAGAGGGACACGCATGTACCTTGACGACCGAGTCTCCAAAGGCGATGTGAAAGTTGCCTGCCACCTTGTTAACGGACATGAAGCCGTTGAGGTTGCATCCCTCGCCCTTCTGCATAGGCCCTACAGAGACAGGGACTTTGAAGCCGGGCTGGCACTGGGGGGCGGTGCTCCTGTGAGAGGAAGGGAGGGGAGGGGAGGGGATTTGAGAAGAGGCTGCCGTTGCTTAACCTCGGCGTGATGTCCCAACGAAAGACACGGCTCCTTCCCTCCCTCCCTAACTCTTTCTTCTCCTCTCCCCCCCTCCCTTGCTCACTTGATCCTCCCCAGGGCCAAACGCTGCGATCGATACGCCGCCAGGACGTCCTCGCACGAATTGCAGCACGAGGGAGAAGCACCTTTATCCTTGCCACGGGCGGTGGAGGCGTCGAAGCAGGATCCACAGTAGTCCGAGGGAGAGGCAGCCGCGAGCGCGCCCGCCCTTTTGCTCTCAAAGTCGGTGGGGTCCTCCAGAAAGGGAAAACTGAGGGAGGAATGGAGGAAGGATAAAAGGGAGGAAGAGGACACGTGGAGCGAAGATGTGATAATTGATTGGAAATGCGCTTTCGCACTCAGTCCATTCCTTTCCTCCTTCCCCTCCTCCCCGTCCTCCCATACCCGATGGGCTGCCCCTCTGCCGACAGTCGCTGCTTCAACATGTTGTGCTCGACCTGCATCTGATTGTCTCCTGCCACGTCCATGGCGTCCACGTGCACATCTGTGGGAGGGAGGGAGGGAGGGAGGGACGGAGGGGGGGAGGTGAAAACTAATCCTTCGCCCTTCACCAAGAGAGCGACAGACCTCCTTCTTCTCCACCCTTCCCTCCCTCCCTCCCTCCCTTCCTTCCTTCCTCCCTCCCTCCTCACCAGCGCATGTCAAGGCATGGAATGTCAGGTCAATGGTAATATTAAGCTTTTCGCCCAGGGAAGTGTCCACGACCAAGTGCTCCTTGGTGGGCGCAGTCTAGAGAGAGGGGAGGGAGGGAGGGAGGGCAATGATTGATGTCTAGGATCAGGTATTTGAGGAATGGGAAGAAGCAGAGATACGACCCGAATCTCCCTTCTTCCCTTCAGTTTCCCCTTAATCCATTCTTGTACATCTTTCTTACCATAAACTCGTATGTTTCGGAGCACACAAGGACGAGTACCAAGATCCAAGAGAAAAGGGCCATGGTCGCCCCGCGCGAGGTCTGCACCTTATCCTCGTCGTGAAATTTCGTAAATACGTCCATGCGCTCGAGGACCTGAAAAGAGTTAAGGAAGGGAGATGTGAGCAAATGGAGGAGGATGGAGAGAGGGGGGGCAACGTAGGAATGGCTTGCTTGCGAGCGCTCTTGTCACGAGAGACACCGGAAAAGAGGGAGAGAAATATTTAAACAGATGGGTGGAAAGAATGCCTGTGTCATACATACCTTGGCAGATGCCATGGGGGCCTTGGGTTTGTCTGTGTCCTGGCCCCAGGCGCCAGCACCCTAGATGCGTTGAGCAATAATGATGATGATGATGCGTGAGATGAAGAGATGAGAGCAGGAAGGGAAGAAATGCAGATCTGACAAGGAGGAAGTTTTGAGTCTTACCACGGGCGCGCGCCGACGCATCCCACTGTCAGCCATGCTCTCAGGCGGCTTGTTTGGCTTGGCTGTGCGGTGGAGTGTGGAGGGGGAAGGGAAGGAGTTTGAATCGTGTGATGCTGTGGTGCCCCCGAAATGTGAGACTCATGGCCAGCCAAGATCCTGATCGTCTTCCTGATGATTATGCAGTGAACGGAAGGGCTGAGGTTATGTGTTAGGAATGCTGGGTCCAGGCGCAAAGGGTCAGACGTGAGAGCCCATTTCATTTTGGGGCTCAGCGGGTCGGAAGAGAACGATGACGAGAAAGACTTGTTGCTCGGACTCGGAGGTCCACAGACTGGCCCCGATGTCCATGCAACGAGTCCCCCGCATTTTCCCCTTATTGGTCAGGCAGAACAAACGGTACGAAAGCTTCATGAAAGGAAAGGATGGGCATGCGTGCCTACTGAAGTAAGTAGGCGTTGCAGTGCCGTTCAGCGAGGCCGCGAGGGAACATAGAGGAGGGGAAGGGAAATAACAAGCACAGGTTTCTTCTGTTCCTCTCCCCCGGCAAGTTTTGGCCGCTTCAATTAGATATCTTATGCTTTCGCTCTCTATTTTTTTGTCCAGTCCCTCATCACCGCTCTCTTTCTCTTTTCGCCTCTGTACCTTCCCCTTTTCTCCAACATCCCCATCCCAATCTCTCACACACCATACAAAACCTACCCCGAAAACACCGCCCGATGCGTCTTGCGCAATTTTATCGGTTGTACCATCACACCTGCCCTCACCTTCACAGCTGGCCGTGTCATCTCCCGCACAGCCAAAGCCGTGTTCCACTCCTTGCCCACTGGCCGCCTCAAACTCCTTTCGTACTGCTCCTTGGAAGTGAAAGGATAAGGAACCTCCGTCACTTTCAACGCCGCCGCCTTCTTCATTCTTCGTTCATTAATCACAACTGTAGGCAATGAACGATCTAACCTCGGCTTGGTCAGCGCCTTGTCGATGCTACTGGTGGTGCTGGTGGTACTGGTGGTGCTGCTGCTGGCGTACGCGGCCGCAGCAGGCATTCCCCCCTTACTGCCCCCCCCACCACCACCACCAGCACCACCACCACCAGTACCAGGTATGCGGCGGCCCGAGGGCGGTGGCGGAGGGGGCAATGCCGGTGCACCCATCCCCGCCCAATTTCCCCACCCTGCCACCTCATTCGCCTTCGCCGCTCCTCCCCTTCCCTTCTTCCCTCCTTTCTTCATCGCGGCGGCTGCCTCTGCTTCCTCCTCCTCAGCCGCCACTGCGTCAGCCTTCTCTTTCGCAAAATCCTCTTCTACATCCACGGACGCAAACGCCCGACGCACCAGCTCCGCTTGTTCCTTCGTATGGACCAGTCGGCCTTGCGAAGCCGTGGCATTAACATCGTCCTCCTCCTCGTCCTCCTCCTCGCCCTCAGCTCCCGCAATCATGGAAGAGGAACCACCCTTACCCTTCCCTCCCCTCTTTCCCCTCTTCCTCTTACCCCCTGTAGTGGTGGTGGTGCCAGTTGCACTCTCTTCCACCATATCCTCCTCCCCGCCGTCCACCTCCTGCATCACTGCCTCCACCGCCCGCTGGACATCCAGCAGACTCCTGCTGCTGCTGCTGCTGCTGGTACTGCTCCGGCGTGTTCGCCGCTTCCCCGCCGCGCCCTCACTCGCTGACCGCAAACTCCCTTGTGCCACCATCCAGGGATTCGAATCTCCCTCCTCCTCCTCCTCCTCGCCCTCCCCCTCCCTCCCTCCCCCCGCCATGCTGACAGCGAACGACGCCACGCGCTTATGCACCGCTGCTGCTGCTCCTGCCGCTGCTCCTACTGCAGCTACTGCTACCCTCTTAACCTCTGTGGCAAAACTAACAGGGCCACGGGCTTGCGCCTCTTTAAGCCGAGGCTCTTGAACTCCCGTCGAATCCTGTCCAATGGAAGGAAAGGCAGAGCCGCTGCTACTGCTGCCACTGTTGCCACCGCTCCCTCCTCCTCCTCCTTCAACAGTGATGGGTCCCGCCACCTTAACTCGCCCTCCCTGCCCCCCCCACATCACCCCTGCCCCCTGCACCGCCCCCCCCCTCAACCCCCCCATCTCCTTCCCCCCTCCCTCCCTCCCCGCCTCTTCCACCACATGTCCCTCCTCCTCCTCCTCCTCCTCCTCCTCCTCCTCCTCCTCTTCCTGCTGCTCCAGTTCCCTCAAAACCTTCTCCACCTCTGCCTGAGCTTTAGCCCGCTGCTTCTCCACCGCCTGGGTCATAAATTTCATACCCATCAGCCCTCCCTCCTTCCCTCCATCCTTACCTCCTTCCACCACCTCCCCGAGCAACGTCCTCACCTTCCCGGCCGCTCTCTTCCTCAGCACATCCGCCCTCTGTGCATCGTCCATCCCTTCCAACCCCTCCTCATCACTCTCATCCTCCTCCACTCCCTCATCCTCCTCCCTTTCCCCCTCCCTGATTCCCGCCTTCCTCCTCAACTGCTCCCCCAGCAAGATCTGTTCCGTTACAGCCCGTCGTGTCTCCAGCCCTCCCGACCCCTTCCCCCCTCCCGCCCGAAGCACCTGCTTCGCCCACTTGCTTGTATTTTTATGCCTTAGTGTCATCCTTTCTTGTGCCCTCCCTGCTGCCTCCTCCTCGTCCATCTTACGGGCCGCAGCCGGGTCGACCGCGCGGAGATTCTCTCGCGCCGTGTCCTCGGCCCGAAGCCGCTGTCGCTTTCGGATGCGATGGTAAGCCTTGGACTTGATTTTATTCGCTTGATGCCTCTTTTGCTGCTCGTAAAACAGCAGGGCACGCATCTTGGCCAACTCCGCCCGACGGATCTTGACGTTTTCAGGAGAGATGCCGCGGGCCTGCAGGTCCTCCTCTTCCCCTTGCTCGACTGCTGTTTCTCGGTCCGCTTTGGCATGGACGAGGAGGTCGTGCACGGCCTTTTCCATTTCCGTTTCTGGTGCAAACTTACCAATTAAGGCCGCTTGGGACGGTTGGAGGACTGGGTTATGCGCGAAATTGAGGGATTCGGCTTGGCGGGCGGAGGCGATGAGGGGAAGCCAGGTTTCGACGTCTTTTTTCTTCTCCTTGTATACGAGGGAACGTTCTGCACGGGCTTGGACAGTTGAGGGCGCGGGGGTTTGGATCGCAGTCTTGCCGTCTTGGACTAGGGCGGAGAGGCGTCGACGGACGTTGCCGTAACCTTTGGTGTTCTCCAGGGCATTGAGCATAGCCTCCATGGTCAGGCCGGAGGCAGGGCCGGTGGCGAAGAGGGAGTCGGGAAATGACTGGAGCGCCTGGTTGGCTGCGGAGGAGGACGAGGAAGAAGAGGAAGAAGACGCTTGTTGCTGTTGCTGCGTGGCTGCCAGCTGGGTGATCATGTCCATCAGACCGTCGTGGTCTCCTTCCTCGTCGTCATCCTCCTCCTCCTCCCCCTCCTCCTCCTCCTCGTCGTCCTCCTCCTCCTCTTCTTCCTCCTCCTCCTCTTCTTCCTCTTCCTCCATATCCTTTTCCTCCTCCTTCTCCTGCTCCATAGCAGCATTTTTACTTTTCTTCTTCTGCTCCTGCTCCAATGTCCCTCCTCCTGCCTTTCCACCTCCACCCAGCATGTCCGACAAGCTCATCTCTCCTTCCTCGGGATCTGCATCCATGTCCTCGTCCTCGTCCTCCTCTTCACTTTCTTCACCACGATCACTGCACCTCCTCTTCTTCCGTGTGTCGTCGTTCTCCTCGATCTGCCGCATCAAATCCCCATAACGTTTCTCGTCTTCCGAGTCAAACGCCCCATCCTCGTCGATCTCCTCGTCGTCCCCCCCTGGCACAAAATTGTACTTGGCATTCCCATCGTCCTCGTCATCCCTAGGCCGATGACGGCGTGCCGTATCCTCGTCCGTGTACTCGTAGATGTCCTGCGGCCGTCGCCGCGGCTGCTTCGGGCCTGCGCTGCTGCTACTGCAACTGGCCTTCCCCTTGCTCTTGTTATTGGTGAAAGCGACCACCGCTTTCTTGTTGCCATCGCCGCCACCCCCCTTCTTAGCTTTGACTTTGCCCTTACCTGCCGGCCGGCCTTGTCGTCGCACCAAGCCCATTCGTGGGGTTTTTGATTTGCTGTGTGGTAGGGGATGGGAGTGGGGGTGAGGAGGTCGATATCTAGCTGGGTTGAGAGGATGAAAGTTAGAGAATGGCTGCAAGATAAGGCGGAGAAGTGTACCGCGCAAGAAAGAGGCTGGTGCCCCTCGTGGTTAGGTGTTAGGCGGAAGGCGGCGAGACATCACCACCAGGACTACAAGACAAGTCGTTCGCAAGCCATGCATGGCCCACCACCAGCGTGTGCTCCGTGATGGGGAAAAGTGCGCCAAACTCCAATCGCTGCACTCGCCTTTTCTGCAATTCGACAACTCTCGCAAACGCCTTTGCGGTACTGCGAAACAGGGGCAGCGTCTAGGCTGATAAATATGTCGTTGACTAAGAGGGCTAGCGGGTTGTGAAGGTTGAGTGGATGCGCACCGCAGGACTCTCAGCGCCATCATACTTATATTCCTCGCACCTCTCCCCTCCCTCCGCGTTCCTACTCTTCACACAAGCAAGCAAGCAAGCACACCCACTCGGGACCGGGACCACCATGGCCGACGTGGGGGTGAACGACGGAGGAGGCGGTGCAGGCGGTGGGGCCGCGGGAGGCGGACAAGCGCGGCGGGTGGTGGATGCCTTGGGGCAGGTCGTCCGCGGTCGCTTCACCGACTTTCTGCAGACATTTCGGGTACGTGTGTATATGTATTACGGAAGAGCTGCAGCAACCTATGAATGGGCGAGCATGCCTTGTAGTACCGTCAATTGTACCGTCATCCTGAAAATGCACAGTCATCAGGACATTCCTTCCCTACCTCTCCCTTGCTTGTGCTGCTCTGTCCATAATTCTGTTTCCCCGCATCTCAAACTCAAAAATTTCGCGTACATCGACATCAATTCATCCATCCATCCCATGATTCCTTAAATCAGCTCCCTCATCCCGCCCTGGACGTAAACCTTCAAAATCTGGAACTTGACGACCAAGAGCAAGAAGCACGTACCCCTCCCGAGTACTTGACCCGTCTTGACATGATGGTCCTGGAGGACAGAGCCACCCTTCTCGTGGACTACAACCATCTGCGCTCCCACGACCCGGAACTGGCTCAAGCCCTAGAGGCACATTATTACCGTGTGGAGATGTACCTGCGTCTCGCCCTTCGGCAGTCCCTCGAGGCCGCCTTGGGAGCGGCTGGCGCCGATTTTTTGGTGAAGCTTAAGGAGAAGAGGACGGAGCTAGGGGTCGGGTTTTACAATTTTCCGCGGGTGGTGAACATACGGATGTTGCGGGCAGATAGGATTGGGCGGTTGAGTGCCGTGGCAGGTAGGGAGGGGGGGGGCAAGGAGTGAGGGAGGGATTAGGGGAGGGTGGAGGGGAGGGGAGGGGGGGGGG
>Ga0160419_100353_pt1 | contig 30783 bp, 27 predicted proteins | sample CelAP2metagpilot_2_FD_108196 | JGI IMG/M metagenome (GOLD analysis project Ga0160419, IMG submission 108196) | Phycosphere-associated microbial communities from Cellana algal ponds in Kailua-Kona, Hawaii, USA - Cellana AP2-4-25 metagenome pilot ... | reverse complement strand
TCTTTGGCCTCAGCCGGATGCGCGCGCGCCCCGCCCCCGAGGACCGGACCCGCTATGTCTATGCGCCGCGCACCTCCTTTACGATTGGCCGTCTCCTCAAACGTGCACGAGAGCGCCGATAGCTTGGGAATTTAACCGCAAAGCGCAGCTCGGGGTTTCCGCCGCCTGCGCCATGCGCTAGACGGGCCTGCAAAGATTTATGTGGATGGACGATATGGCGGGCTTTCTCATTACTTCGGCGATCCCCTACATCAACGGGATCAAACACCTGGGCAACCTGGTGGGCAGCCAGCTGCCCGCCGATCTCTATGCCCGCTACCAGCGGGCGCGCGGCAACGAGGTGATGTTCCTCTGCGCCACCGACGAACACGGCACCCCCGCCGAACTGGCCGCCGCCAAGGCAGGCAAGCCGGTCGCGGAATACTGCGCCGAAATGCACGAGGTTCAGGCAGGAATCGCCAAGGGTTTCGGCCTCAGCTTCGATCACTTCGGCCGCTCCTCCAGCCCTCAGAACCACGCGCTGACCCAGCATTTCGCAGGCAAGCTGGCCGAGGCGGGCCTGATCCGCGAAGTCGAAGATCGCCAGGTCTATTCCCACGCAGACAAACGCTTTTTGCCGGACCGCTACGTGGAAGGCACCTGCCCCAACTGCGGCTACGACAAGGCCCGTGGCGACCAGTGCGAAAACTGCACCAAGCAGCTGGACCCCACCGACCTGATCGAGCCGCGCTCTGCCATCTCCGGCTCCACCGATCTCGAGGTGCGCGCAACCAAGCATCTCTATCTCTGCCAGTCCCAGCTCAAGGACGAGCTGGACGCCTGGATCGACAGCAAAACCGACTGGCCGGTGCTGACCACCTCGATTGCCAAGAAATGGCTGCATGACGGCGACGGTCTTCAGGACCGTGGCATCACCCGTGATCTTGACTGGGGCATCCCCGTCAAGAAAGGCGATCAGGACTGGCCCGGCATGGAGGGCAAGGTTTTCTACGTCTGGTTTGACGCGCCCATCGAATACATCGCCGCCGCAGGCGAATGGGCCGAAGCCAACGGCAAGTCCGACGCCGAGTGGGAGCGTTGGTGGCGCACCGACAAAGGGGCCGAAGACGTCAAATACGTCCAGTTCATGGGCAAGGATAACGTCCCGTTCCACACCCTGTCCTTCCCGGCCACCATTCTCGGCTCGGGCGAGCCGTGGAAGATGGTCGACCACCTGAAGTCCTTCAACTACCTGAACTACGATGGTGGCCAGTTCTCCACCTCGCAGGGACGTGGCGTGTTCATGGATCAGGCGCTGGAAATCCTGCCCGCTGACTACTGGCGCTGGTGGCTCCTGTCCCACGCACCCGAAAGCAGCGATTCCGAATTCACCTGGGAGAACTTCCAGCAGTCCGTGAACAAGGACCTGGCGGATGTTCTGGGCAACTTTGTCAGCCGGATCACCAAATTCTGCCGTTCGAAATACGGCGAAGAGGTTCCGGCAGGCGGCTCTTATGGCGAGGCAGAACAGACCCTGATCAAAGAGCTGACCACCCGAATCCGCGCCTACGAAGACCACATGGCCGCGATGGAAGTCCGCAAATCCGCCCAAGAGCTGCGCGCAATCTGGGTGGCGGGCAACGAATACCTGCAATCAGTCGCCCCCTGGTCGACCTTCAAGACCGATCCCGAACAGGCAGCCGCGCAGGTGCGCCTTGGCCTGAACCTGATCCGTCTCTACGCGGTTTTGTCCTCCCCCTTCATCCCGACGGCAAAGGGCACTCTGCTGGCCGCGATGCAGACCGACGACGACAGCTGGCCCACCGATGTGGCCGCCGCGCTGGACGCGCTGCCCGTTGGCCACGCCTTCACCGTGCCAGAGGTTCTGTTCGCCAAAATCTCTGACGAACAGCGCGAAGACTGGCAAAGCCGCTTCTCCGGCATCCGCGAAAGCTGACGCCCGGTTTCAGACCATCCGGGGAAATCCCCGATCAGACAGAAAGGCCGCTCCTCAGGGGGCGGCCTTTTTCGTTGGCAGTCTGGCGACCCAAGGCCCCCATTACGCTCTGCTCTGCTGCTTACCGGCCGACGGGCGCGACAGGCCCATGTCGGGCCTCTGTCGAAAAATTATAACCTGAGTAAAAAAGTCAGGTTGACGATTCTGATTAAATCAGTCAGGTATAGCCACAGTTCAGCCAAGCGCCCCGGCGCCAGCCCAACGCTCAGTGCAAACCAACCGAGATCCTCCAGTGTCCACATCACACCAGCCCCAACAGCCATCCCCCCAGCACAGCCCGGCAGAGGACCTGCCCGGCTTTATCGGCTGGCTCTTTGATGGCGTCGCCAATGGCGACAGCGGGGTTGTGCTGGAATGGTATCTGGATCGGTCCGAGGACAGAAACGGGTGACAGACATGAACCAGATGAATTTTGACCACGCAGCCACCACCACCGCTGCAACCGAAGTTTTCCCGACCTATCACGCCGAAGATCTGGCGCGCGGCGGCAATCAGGCCCGTATTCTGCTGAACGGGCAGATCTACAGCCTCCGCATCACCCGCGCAGGCAAGCTGATCCTGACCAAATGACCCTCACTGCATCATCAGCGGCCCCTGCGGCCTCTCGGGGTGGGGCGACCGTCGGCCTTCTGAGCGACCTCCCCCCGCTAGAGGCCGCCGCGGTGCGCGCCATGCGCCATTGGTTTGCCGGAACCGAGGCCCGCATGAGCCTGCGTGCCGACTGCGTCGCCGCGCTTGGCCCAACGCTGGGCCGGCAAGCCTATGAAACACTTGGCCGCTTTCTGAACTTCTGCGCCGCAGAGGGACGCCGCCCGCTGGTCCGCCACGGGCTCTCCTGCAACTGTCTTGGCGCAGACGAAAACTGCCTCGCCAATCTCGTAGCTGCAGCAAATGATGCCGCCTTTGACGATGCCCAGATGCTGGCCAGCCTCGTGGTCTCTCCCCGTCAGGCCCCCCGCGCCGCCACAATGGCCGCCAAGGCCGCGTTGGTTCTGGATCAAATGGCGCGGGATCAAAACAGCCAGGATGCGCCCGCGCCCTCCCACACAACAGCCAACACCAAACAGCCCGCCAACTCCCCCGCGTTTCCCCGGCAGATCCTGTCGGCCCGTCTTCACTGACGCAGATTGTCTGCGCTCACGAACATCTCTCAACTGATTTCAAGGACCAAATCATGACATCGCATTTCCTCAAAGGCACCGCTGTGGCGGCACTGACCGCAGCTGCGGCACCCAGCTTTGCCGCTGACAAGGCAGAGGTTCTGACGACCTACGCCAATATCGCGCAGGCAAAATACGAGGACAGCCTGATCACGGCGAAGACCCTGCAATCTGCGGTCGACGCGCTGATCGCCGCCCCCTCTGCCGAGGCGCTGGAAGCGGCGCGCAAAGCCTGGCTTGCCGCCCGTGTGCCCTACCAGCAGTCCGAAGTCTTCCGCTTCGGAAACGCCATCGTCGACGACTGGGAAGGCAAGGTGAACGCATGGCCGCTGGATGAGGGGCTGATCGACTATGTGGATGCCTCCTACGGTGGGCCAAGCGACGAAAACACCCTCGCCGCCTTGAACGTGATCGCGAACCCGCAGTTCGAACTCTCCGGCAAGGCCATCGATGCAAGCGCCATCACCCCGGCGCTGCTGGAAAACACCCTGCACGAAGCAGATGGCGTCGAGGCCAATGTAGCAACCGGCTACCATGCAATCGAATTTCTGCTCTGGGGTCAGGATCTGAACGGCACCGATCACGGTGCAGGCGATCGCCCCTGGACCGACTTTGCCGCTGGCGAAGCCTGCACCGGTGGCCATTGTGATCGCCGCGGAGAATACCTGAAGGCCGCGACCGATCTCCTGGTGTCCGATCTGGAATGGATGGCCGCACAATGGGGCGACGCAGGCGAGGCCCGCAACACCCTGATGGCAGATGAGGACGCAGGCATCACTGCGATGCTGACCGGCATGGGGTCTCTGTCCTACGGCGAGCAGGCAGGCGAACGCATGCGCCTTGGCCTGATGCTGAACGATCCCGAGGAAGAGCACGACTGCTTCTCCGACAACACCCACAACAGCCACTACTATGACGGTCTGGGCGTGCAGAATGTCTATCTGGGCGAATATGTTCGGGTGAACGGTGAACTGGTGTCCGGCGCCTCTCTCTCGGATCTGGTGGCAGAACAGGACAGCGCGCTCGACAGCGAGTTGCGCGGCAAGCTTGCGCAGACCATGCAGGCCCTTGGCCGCATCAAAACCGCAGCAGAGGCAGGTTTCTCCTACGATCAGATGCTCGAAGCAGGCAATGAAGCGGGCGAAGCCCTGGTCATGGGCGGTGTGAACGGTCTGATCGACCAGACCCGCTCCATCGAGCGGGTGGTGAGCCTGTTGAACGTGGATGGCGTCGCCATCGAGGGGTCCGACAGTCTCGACAACCCCACCGCGGTTTTCCAGTAAACCGCCCGGGCTGCCGCCGCGCAGCCCGTGATTTCTGCAGGGGCGGCACCGTGCTGCCCCTGCTGTTCTGCGTTGCGCTGGCCTGCTGCAGCTGCGCAACCTGTTGCCAGGCACTGACCGACAGCCCACACCGGGCTGACCGGCCCGCTGCCCCGCCAGATAAAAGTGATAGACCATGATGCGTGATGTCCCGCTCCGCCGTTCCGCCACCGCCCTTGGGGCACTGTCCCTGCTTGCCGCGGCCACCCTTTCTGCTCCGCCTCTGCTGGCCGCAGAGCCCGCTGGAACCACCACACCTGCAATCGCGCTGCCTCCGCTCGGCGATCCGCATCTGACCGTTGTCCCGCGAACCGCCGAGGAAACCGCCCGCATTCAGGCAATCACCGCCCCCACGACGGAATTTGGCGCCCCCGAACCGTTTGAGGCCCGCCCGGCAGGCGCAGCCACGGTCCGCGCCCGCAAGGATGACGAAGCCTACTCCCAACACAGCGCCGGCCTCACCTTTGAAGAAGAGCTGGAGTTCAAACTGGGCAATGGCCTGTTCAAGAAGGTCTGGGTGCCCTCCCCGGCCTCGACCCGCGCCTCTGACGGGCTCGGGCCGCTTTACAACGCACGCTCCTGCCAGCGCTGCCACCTGAAGGACGGGCGCGGCCACGTGCCGGAGGGGCCAGATTATGCCGCAGCCACCATGTTCCTGCGGGTGTCCGTTCCCGGCCCCGTGCCAGAGCAGCTGCAGGCGGTCCACGACTATATCGGCACCGCGCCGGAACCCACCTATGGGGGCCAGCTGCAGGATATTTCGGCCCCCGGCGTGCCCGCTGAATACCGGCTGGGGGTGACCTACAGCGCTGAAACCATCTCTCTCAACGGTGGGGAAACCGTCACCCTCCAGCGCCCCAGCTACAGCGCCGACAGCCTTGGGTATGGCCCGTTGCAGGCAGACGCGATGCTGTCGCCCCGCGTGGCGCCCACGATGATCGGCCTTGGCCTGCTGGAGGCGATCCCCGCAGCCGACATCCTTGCGCTGGCAGATCCCGAAGACCGTGACGGCGATGGCATTTCCGGCCGCCCCAGTCTGGTGTGGTCCAAGGAACACCAGCAGATCATGCTCGGCCGGTTCGGCTACAAGGGCGGCATGCCGACAATCCACGAACAATCCGCGGGTGCCTTTGCAGGCGACATCGGGATCTCCACCCCGCTCAACCCGGCCCATTGGGGCGACTGCACCGAGGCCCAGACCGCCTGCCGCGCAGCACCGCATGGCGGCGAGGATGCCCGCGAGACAGAAATCGACCAGCCCAACATGGATCTGGTGACCTTCTACAGCCAGAACCTCGCGGTGCCTGCCCGCCGCGCCATCGAGGATCCGGCGGTCCTGCGCGGCAAGGAACAGTTCTACAACGCAGGGTGCACCAGCTGCCACACACCCAAGTTTGTCACCCACCGCATGGACGGGCGCGACGCGCAGAGCTTTCAGCTGATCTGGCCCTACAGCGACCTGTTGCTGCATGACATGGGCGACGGGCTTGCCGACAACCGCCCGGCCGGCCGCGCCAATGGCCGCGAATGGCGCACGGCCCCCCTGTGGGGCATCGGCCTGACCCAGCAGGTCAACCCACGCGCAGGCTTTCTGCATGACGGGCGCGCCCGCACCTTGCTGGAGGCTGTCCTGTGGCACGGTGGAGAAGCCGCCGCAGCCCGCGACACCGTCGTGAACCTGCCGCCCGAAGATCGCGCCGACCTGATCCGTTTTCTGGAGTCGCTGTAATGCCCCGCTGCCGCACACATCTGCACACTCTGACCGGGGCCCTTGGCATTGCCCTGGCGCTCTCGTCTGCGCCCCTGCCTGCACAGACATCCCCGGCGGAATTGCCAGAACAGATGCAAACCTCCGCCCCAGACCTTCACCCGGATCAGCAGGTGGAGTGGATCCTGTCAGGTCACATCCTGCCCGGCTTTGACGCGCTCGCAGGTCGCAGCGCGGATCTGGCCGAGGTGGCAAAAACACACTGCGCCCCCACCGACGCCCGCCTGCGCAGCGCATTTGGCAGCGCCTTTGATGCCTGGGTCGCCGTAAGCCATCTTCGCTTTGGTCCCAGTGAAACCGCCAACCGCGCCTTTGCGCTGGCGTTCTGGCCGGACAGCCGCAACAAGATCCCCGGCACCCTGCGCCGCGCGCTGCTCGCGGATGGGAACACCACGGCCAACTGGGCCAACGCCGAGGAATTTGCCAAACAGTCCATCGCCCTGCGCGGGTTCTATGCGCTCGAACAGCTGCTTTATGATCCCGAGCTGATGAGCCTTGCCACACCACGGCAGACCTGCGCACTTGTGCAGGCGATCACCGCCGACATGGCCCGCACCACTGCCGCCATCAGCACCGACTGGCACGCCAGCTACGCAGACGAGCTGCGCACGCCCTCCGACCGCTATCGCACCACAGCCGAGATCCGCCAGGAGCTGTTCAAATCGCTGACAACCGGCTTGCAGATCCTCGGCGACATGCGCCTTGGCCGCCCCCTTGGCAGTTTCGACGCCCCACGTCCCGAACGCGCAGAGGCCCGCCGCTCAGCCCGCAGCCTGCGCCATATCCGCCTGACCCTGGCCGCGATGGAGCCGCTGGCCCAGGCGCTTGCCGCCGGTGACACAGACCTCGCCCGTTCGGTCACTGCCGCCTTTGACAAGGCCCGCAGCCGCGCAAATCAGCTTGACGATCCCGCTTTGGCAGGTGTTGGTGATCCCGCACGCCGCTTCCGGCTGGAAACACTGCAGCAGGATGTGACCAACATTCGCGATCTGGTCACAAGCCAGCTTGGCCCGCGCCTTGGGGTAACGGCAGGCTTCAACTCGCTTGACGGGGACTGATGTCATGACCACCGCTTCTCGCCGCAGCTTTCTCGCGGGGCTCCTGGCAGCGGGCATGGCGCCTCAGGCCAGCTGGGCCGATACCGGCAACCCCGCCTTTCTCGCCGCCGGCAAGACAACGGATGACCGTTTTCTCTTGGCCGGGTTGGACACTGCGGGCGACATCCTGTTTCGCCACCCGCTGCCCGCACGCGGCCATGCCGCAACAGCCCATCCCAGCCGCCCCGAAGCCGTTGCCTTTGCCCGCCGCCCCGGCACGTTTGCAGACGTGATCGACTGCCGCAGTGGCGCACCGCTCGCCCGCCTCACCCCGCCCGTCGGTCATCACTTCTATGGCCATGGCACCTTCTCGGAAGACGGCAGCCGGCTTTTCACCACCGAAAACGCCTATGACACGGGCGACGGCCTGATCGGGATCTGGGATGCCGCGGACAGCTATCGCCGCATCGGGCATATTTCCTCTGGCGGGATTGGTCCCCACGATATGCGCCTGCGTCGCGACGCGGCGGGGCTTGTGGTGGCAAACGGCGGCATCCAGACACACCCGGACAGTGGACGGGCCAAATTGAACCTCCCGGTGATGCAGCCCAATCTGACCTATATCGGCGCCGATGGGCAGATCACCGACCAGCTGGAACTGCCTCAGGAGCTGCGCCTCAACTCCATCCGCCACCTTGCAATCCGCAACGACGGGACCGTCGGCTTTGCGATGCAGTGGCAGGGCGATCTGGGCGCGGATCTGCCCATCATCGGCCTGCACCGCCCCGGCCAACCCGCCCGCCTGATGGCAGAGGATGACCCCCGCCTGCGCAACCTCAACGGCTATGGTGGCTCTGTCGCCTTTTCCCGCGATGGCCGCCACGTCGCTGTCACCTCCCCCCGCGGTGGCGTGCTGCAGATCGCGGACTGTGACACAGGCGCATTGGTGCAGGAAATCCGGCTGAGCGATGTCTGCGGTCTTGCCAGTGATGACACGGGGTTTGTCATCACCAGCGGCCAGGGGGTTGTCGCAGCGATCGACGCCGACAGGGTCATCCCCCGGCGCCAGCATGATCTCGCCTGGGACAATCACCTGATCCCGCTCAGCTGAGCCAAGCCGCCCGGCCAACCCGATATCCACCGCTGCCCCCCGTCAGCCGCCTTTTCCAACGAAAGGGCGGCTTTCCTTTTGCGCCCTCTGAACACTGAAACGAAAGTTTCACATGACAAAACGCCCAGGCTGACCTATATCAATCCATGAAAAGGAAAGCCAATGGACGCAAACGACCGTCAAAACGAAATCATGAACCTGCTGACCGCGCAGGATCGGGTCGAGGTCGAAGACCTCGCGCGCCGCTTTGGCGTGTCGCTTCAGACGGTCCGCACCGACCTGCGCGACCTCTCTGCGCGGGGCCAGTTGAGCCGCGTCCACGGGGGCGCTGTGCGCATTGCCTCTGCCGCCAACCGTGGCTACGCCGAACGCCGCAGCCTGAACGCAGACAGCAAACGCGCGATGGCAGCGCTCACCGCAGAAGTGATCCCTGAAAACTGCTCCATTGCGCTCAATATCGGCACCTCGACCGAGATGGTGGCCCGCGCGCTCTCCAGCCACCGCGGCCTGACCGTCCTGTCCAACAACATCAACATTATCAACATGATGATGGAAGATGACAGCAAGGATCTGATCCTGGCGGGTGGCGCGATCCGCAAAAGCGACGGCGCAATTGTGGGCGAAGATGCGGTGGAATTCTTTGCCCGTTACAAGGTCGACTTTGCCATCATCGGCGCCTCGGCCCTCGATGCTGACGGTGCTATCCTCGACCACGACGCCCGCGAAGTCTCGGTCGCCCGCGCCATTCTCAAAAACGCCCGCAACCGCATTCTGGTCTGCGACGGCACCAAGTTCGAGCGCGCCGCTCCGGTGCGCATCTGCGATGTGGCGGATCTGGATGTGGTCATCACCGACCGACCCGTCCCCGCCGAATTCTCCCGCGCGGCAGAGGCCGCAGACACGCGAATCCTCTGGACGCGCGAAAACGAAAGCGACGAAAATGTCTGATACACACGCTCAAGATCACATCACCGATCTCTTTGTCATCGGCGGCGGCATCAATGGCTGCGGCATCGCCCGCGACGCTGTCGGTCGGGGCCTCTCTGTCTCGCTGGCAGAAATGAAAGACCTCGCCTGGGCCACCTCCTCGGCCTCCACCAAACTGTTCCACGGCGGTCTGCGCTATCTGGAGTATTTCGAGTTCCGCCTGGTCCGCGAAGCGCTGATCGAACGCGAAGTCCTGCTGAAAGCCATGCCGCATATTTCCTGGCCGATGCGGTTTGTGCTGCCGTTTCACAAGGACATGCGTTTTGACAGCGAAACGCCGACCTCGCGCCTTCTGACCACCGTCATGCCCTGGATGAAGGGCCGCCGTCCCGCCTGGCTCATTCGTCTTGGCCTGTTCCTCTATGACAGCCTCGGCAAACGTGGCATCCTGCCGGGCACTGCGAAGCTCGACCTGGCGGCAGATCCCGCAGGCCGCCCGCTGGACCCGAAATTCAAAACCGCCTTCGAATATTCCGACTGCTGGGTCGAAGACGCCCGCCTGGTGGTGTTGAACGCCCGCGACGCCGAGGCCCGCGGCGCCGAAATCATGACCCGTACGCAGGTCACTGGCGCGCAACGCCTCGATGATCACTGGATCATCTCGCTCAAGGATCTCTCTACCGGGGAGACCTTTGAACGTCGCGCCCGTATGCTGGTCAATGCAGGCGGCCCCTGGGTGGCCGATGTACTGCGTCAGAAGCTCGGCCAGAACAGCCGCGAAAGCGTCCGGCTGGTGCGCGGCAGCCATATCGTTGTGCCCAAGCTCTTTGACCACGGGCGCTGCTATTTCTTCCAGGGCACCGACGGGCGCATCATCTTTGCGATCCCCTACGAGGAAGACTACACGCTGATCGGCACCACCGACGCCGATCACCCGGACCCCGAAACGGCACCGACCTGCACCCCGGAAGAGCAGGAGTATCTGGTCAAATTCGCCTCGCAGTATTTCGCAAGCCCCATCAGCCGCGACGACATCGTCTGGACCTATTCTGGGGTGCGCCCGCTTTATGATGACGGCGCGAGCTCTGCGACGGCAGCGACACGGGAATACGTGCTGACGCTGGATGACAGCGCTGCGCCGCTGCTCAATGTGTTTGGCGGCAAGATCACAACCTACCGCAAACTGGCCGAGGCCGCGCTCGAAAAAATCGGCACCGTCTTTCCAGACCTCAAAGATGACTGGACGGCAGGCGTGGCCCTTCCGGGCGGTGACTTTGCCGTGGGTGACGTGGCCAAGCTGACGGCAAAGCTGGCGCAGGACTACCCGTTCCTCAGCCCATATGCGACCCGCCGCCTGATCCGCGCCTATGGCACCGAAGCCTGGGACGTGCTGGGCGATGCCACCTCTGCTGCGGATCTGGGGCAGGATTTCGGCGCGACCATCACGGCGCGGGAACTGGACTGGACCATCGCGCATGAATGGGTGCGCGCGGGCGAAGACTTCCTGTGGCGGCGCACCAAACTCGGCCTGCGCCTGAGTGAAGATCAACGCGCCGCGGTCGACAGCTATATCCGCGCCCAACTGGCAAGCCCTGCTGCATAAGCGCCGCCTGGCGCGCGCGGCGGCTTAACGCTGCCGCAACACACCCAACCCCTATGCGTTCGCACCCCACGCAACGCCCACAAAAAGTATCAGCCCCCCTGCCCGATTGTTTCGCACGCGAAACATTTGGTCAGAGGGGCTGACGTGGTTCAGACGCAACTATGACGCGTAATTCTGGGCGTCTTCAGAAATCGCGTCCGTCGTAACATCTTCAGCGGTGGCGCGATCCTCCTTAATTCGAGGTGCCTTTTTCTGCCACGCAGACAAATGCGCCCCCACATCACGGTAAAACGCAGGCACGAGCTCCTCCAGATCCACAATGAAATTCACCTGCTGCGCAAATCGGCTACCAAGGTGTTTGGATCTAAAGAGGAAGAAACTGTGAGGCGAAAGAGCATCCTTTCCTTCGGCAGCAAGATCCGGATCAGCTTTCAGATCTGACACCAAGTGCTGCGTTGGCTCTGACTTGCCTGGCCAAAGCAACCTTAGATACAGTTCCTCTAGGCGCTCTGTTTTTACTTGCCGCAGCAACCAGTTCACCCGCGCCTTGGTCGACACTTTGTCCTCTGGTGCCCGCAGGACCATCCCCACATCGACGCACCTTCGGCGAAGATCAGCAATTACCTTCAAGGGCGCGGCAGCATCCGGAATGTCGAGTTCGGCTTGAAGCTGATGATTGTCTTTCAATTCCTGCAGTTCATCTTTGCATCTCAACCCTGCATCGGAGCGGTGTTTTCGCGACAGTCTCTCTGCAACATAGGTCTCTGTCATGCGGCTCAGGATAAGAGAGAGGTCACGCGTTTCTTGATGCCACGCGCTGATTACGGCTAACGCCTCATTTGACTTTGCAGGAACAGTGCCGCCACTTGCGATCAGCTTGTTAAGATCCCCCCATTCCCGAGGCATCCGATCAAAGCCCTTCACCCCCGCGCTTTCATGAGTCAAGAAGCGCCGCAGTTCATTCAGCAAGATCCGCTGGTCACTATCAGAGACGGAATCTCGACTAAGCAGCAAATCCGCTTCAGTCAGGATATGCATCCACGACCAATGATATACGGGGATCTTTGACCTGCTCTTGTTCACCTCCGAAACTGGATGATTGGAAGGGGTCGTCGCAAATTGATTGGAGATGGAAATTACACAATCAATATCGTTCTCTTTTGCCAGCAGCCGGTATTTTTCGATCTGCTCGGCATCCAACTCTGTCGACCCAACTTTTGCTTCCACCAATGCCCGCCATTCACGGCTGCCAGTTCGCACGACGATCAAACCATCCGGCCTGTCTTTTTGAGCGGCGCTGCGGTTTGCACAGACAACCTCGGTATAGGTGTCGACCTTGGAGCGGATCCCAACCCTCACCCCAAGACTTGCGAGAAGGTTCGCGCCAAATTCATCGATCTTTGCAAGGCAAGCCAGAACGATTGACGTCGTTCTCCCTTCTTTGGAGGTGGTAGAAAGGACGGGGAACAAACGCGCCTGCTCCCCCTGGGCAAGAAATTCAGGGAGTTCATCCGACATAACAAAATCCATACAACCAATAATCCCAAAGGTTGCGCGAATTTCAATTCAAGTCAATCTTGAGGTGTTTTCAACAACCCCCTAACAAAAAGCCCCCACAAATTCTTGCGGGGGCTTTTCTGTCTGCTCCGTATCTGGCGGGTCAGAATTCGACGCCTTTCTGGGCTTTGATGCCTTGGCGGAACGGGTGTTTGATCTGGCCCATTTCGGTCACCAGATCGGCGATTTCGATCAGCTCTTCCTTCGCGTTGCGGCCGGTCAGGACAACGTGGGTCATCGGCGGCTTTTCGGTTTCGAGGAAGTCCACCACATCAGCAATGTCGATATAGTCATAGCGCAGGGCGATGTTGATCTCGTCCAGCAAGACCATCGTGTTGCGCTCGTCGCGGATCATCTCCTTGGCCTTTTCCCAGCCCTTCTGGGCGGCGGCGATGTCGCGGGCCTTGTCCTGGGTCTCCCAGGTAAAGCCTTCGCCCATTGCATAGAACTGGCACAGATCCGAGAAATTCTCTTCGATCAGGGTGCGCTCGCCGGTCTGCCAGGCCCCCTTGATGAACTGCACCACGGCCGAGGGCATGCCATGGGCGATGCAGCGCATGATCATGCCAAAACCAGAGCTGGATTTGCCCTTGCCGGGGCCGGTGTGCACGATGATCAGACCCTTCTCGCCGTCCTTGTTCTGCATCATGCGATCACGGGCGGCTTTCTTCTTGGCCATCTTGGCGGCGTGACGTGCCGCTTCTTCCTCGGAAATGTCGGTATCAGACTTGTCGCTCACGGGGCTCTCCTAACTGTTGGCCCCATGTCTTGACAAAGACGGGGGCGATGGCGCAAGGGGGTTTTGTTGGTTCCTGCCATATGGCAGGCGAAGAGGGAATGTGACAGCCATTTGGGCGCATGACAAGCGTCCGTTCGGTCAAGCACAGCCGCCCCCGCGACCGTGACCGGAGAGGTCTCCGACGCCACTGAGAACGCTTGTGTCACAAGCGCTCGGGAAGGCGGGATGACCGTCAGGGCCTGCCCTGGCATCCGCAAGCCGGGAGACCTGCCAGCAGACGAAACGCAACGGGCGGACGGGGTGTTCCGCGACCGGCTGGGACTGGCGCGCAAGACGTGCCCCCGCTGGCACGAGCCCCCTGATGCGACAACCAAAAAGGGCGCATATGGCCGAGGTAACACTGACGATCTGCACCACCTGCCGTCGTGGCGAAGTCACCGACCCGGAGGCCCCGCGCCCCGGTGCGCGCATGTTTGCCGCCCTGCAGGAGGCCGAGCTGCCAGAGGGCATCAATGTGCGCGGCGTCGAATGCCTGTCGGCCTGTACCCGTGGCTGTTCCATGGTGCTGAGCGGCGGCGACGCCCGCTGGAGCTATATCTACGGCGATCTTGATCCCGACACCCATGTCGAAGAGATCATCGCAGGCGCCAGCGCCTATGCCGCAACCACCGACGGGCTGGTGCCCTGGCGCGAACGCCCGGTGGTGTTTCGCAAGCAATCGATTGCGCGCATCCCCCCTGCCCCGGTACCGGCCTCGACGGATGCAGACGCAGCCCCCACTCCTCCCTCCTTGTCCAAGGATTGATCCATGAGCACTCTGAACAAGATCCCCGTCACCGTCATCACCGGCTTTCTTGGTGCGGGCAAAACCACCCTGATCCGCCATCTGATGCAAAACCCGCAGGGCAAGCGTCTGGCCGTGGTGGTCAATGAATTCGGCACCGCCGGCGTGGACGGCGAGATCCTGAAATCCTGCGCAGATGAAAACTGCCCGGCAGAAAACATCATGGAACTGGCCAATGGCTGCATCTGCTGCACCGTGGCCGACGACTTCATTCCGACCATCGAACAGCTGATGGACCTGCCGGAAAAGCCCGACCACATCGTGATCGAAACCTCTGGCCTGGCCCTGCCCAAGCCGCTCTTGAAGGCGTTTGACTGGCCCGCGATCCGTTCCCGCATCACTGTTGATGGCGTGGTTGCTTTGGCAGATGCCGAAGCGGTTGCCAGAGGTCAGTTCGCAACCGACCTGGATGCGGTGCAGGCCCAGCGGGAGGCGGACGAAGGCATCGACCACGAAACCCCGCTGTCGGAGCTGTTCAAGGATCAGATCTCCTGTGCGGACATCATCCTGCTGTCCAAGGCCGATCTCGCCGGTGAGGATGGTCTGGACAAGGCCCGCGCCGTGATCGAGGCCGAAGCCCCCCGCAAGTTGCCGATCCTGTCGATGTCCGAAGGCGTGATCGACCCGCGCGTCATTCTGGGTCTTGAGGCCGCCGCAGAGGATGATCTGGATGCGCGTCCTTCCCATCACGAGGACCACCATCACCACCATGACGACGATCACGACCACGATCATCACCACCACCATGACCACAGCCATGACGATTTTGATACAATCGTGGTCGACCTCGGCGAAGTTTCCGATCCGCAAGCATTGCAAGATGCCATCGTGAAACTGGCCCGCGAGCGCAACATCCTGCGCGTCAAAGGCTATGTGGCCGTGGAAGGAAAACCGATGCGGATGCTGGTTCAGGCCGTCGGCGAACGGTTGCGCGCGCAGTATGATCAGCCCTGGGGCGACATGCCCCGGCGCACCCAGCTGGTGGTGATTGCCGAGCACGACAATATCGACGAAGCGGCCATCCGCGCGGCCTTGGGGGCGTAAGCCGAAATGATGACAGAGAAGCGTAAATTGGGATGCTTCGCCCGGCCGTCAGGCCGGGCAGCGCCCGTCCCGCCCCCGTCAAACCGAAGGTTTGCCTTCGGCAAAACGGGGCGGGCGCTTCTCGCCCTCCCCCCCGGGACGGGCGCCGCCCTTCGTGGCGATCCCAACAGGAACTAAGCCCATGCACGTCGTCTTCCGCGAAAGCCACGGCCTTGACGAGACCGATACACCACAGGATCTGGGGCAGACGCCTGCGGACCTTGTGGTGCTGTCCTTTTCCGACAGCGATCTCGGCGCCTTTGCGGCTGGCTGGCATCGTGGCAAGGATCGGCTGCCGTCGTTGCGGCTGGCCAATCTGGTTGCGCTGAAACACCCGCTGTCGGTGGATGTTTACGCCGAACAGACGCTGGAAGGTGCCAAAGGCATTCTGGTGCGGTTGATCGGTGGCGAAAGCTATTGGTCCTATGGGCTTGCCACATTGCAGGATATGGCCCGCCGCAAGGGGCTGGCGCTGGCGGTGCTGCCAGCAGATGGGCGCGAAGATCCGCGTCTGGATGAGCTGTCGACCCTGCCGGTCTCCACGCTGCGCCGGCTGCAGGCGCTTTGTGATGCGGGCGGCGCGGTCGCTGCACAGGCCGCCTTGGCGCAGCTGTCGCTTGCGGCGGGGCTTTATGCGGGGCCTGTCATCGGCACAAAATCCATGCCGCAGCATGGTTGGTATGACCCGGAAAAGGGCGTGATCCCTGCTCTGCCCGCAGCAGAGCTGAACCAGCCCGACAAACCCCTGCTGCTTGTCAGTTTCTACCGGTCCTATCTGACCTCGGCGGATACGGCCCCGATCGACGCGCTGATTGGCGAGCTGCGTCAGCGGGGCTATGCCGCCTATGGCGTATTTGCCGCCAGCCTCAAGGCTCCCGAGGCCGCAGACTGGCTGCGCAGCACCCTGCCCGAGATCGCTCCGGCCGCGATCATCAACGCCACCGCCTTTTCCGCACAGGGCATGGACGGGCGCGCCTCGCCCCTGTCCACCACCGGCTGCCCCGTGTTTCAGGTCGCGCTTTCCACCGCGCGCAGGAAAGACTGGGCCGAGGCGGACCGGGGCCTGTCGCCTGCCGATCTGGCGATGCATGTGGTTCTGCCCGAAGTGGACGGACGGATCTTTGCGGGGCTGGTGAGCTTCAAGGCGCCCGGCAAGAAAGACCCGGACCTGCAATATTCGCGCTTTGGCCACCGTGCCGATGCCGGCCGGATCAGCGCCGCCATCGACCGGGTTGAAGGCTGGCTGCGTCTGGCCAGACTGCGCAACAGCGACAAGCGGCTGGCGCTGGTGCTGTCGACCTATCCGGGGCGCGATCACAACCTGGCCCATGCGGTCGGACTGGATGCGCTGGCCTCCTGCGATGTGATCCTGCAGGAGCTCGCAGATCAGGGCTATCGTGTGGACGCGCTCGAGAACACGGGCCTGCGTCTGATGGAGGAAACCCTGCAGCTGCCGCTCGCGACCTACAAGAGCGCGCTTGCCGCGCTGCCGCAGGATCTGCAGGCCACGCTGAGCGAGGCATGGGGCACCCCGGAGGAAGACAAGGACTGCCGCGATGGCGCCTTCCACTTCAAGGCCCTGCGCGCTGGCAACGCGCTGGTCGCGCTGCAACCTGAACGGGGCGAGGTGAAAACCCGCGTCGATGATTACCACGATCTCGACCGCACCCCGCGCCATGCCTATGTGGCGTTTTATCTGTGGCTGCAAAGCCAGGCCGACGCCCTTGTGCATATCGGGGCCCACGGCACGCTGGAATGGCTGCCCGGCAAGGCGGTTGCCCTGTCAGAGCAATGCTGGCCCGAGGTGCTGACCGGCCCGCTGCCGGTTGCCTATCCGTTCATCGTGAACGACCCCGGCGAGGCCGCCCAGGCCAAGCGCCGCATCGGCGCCATCACCCTTGGCCACCTGCCGCCACCACTGGCGCAGACCAACCTGCCCGAGGGGATGACCCGGCTCGAAAGCCTGCTGGATGAATATTCCACCGCCGACGGGCTGGCCCCCGCCCGCCGCGACCGGCTGATTGATGACATCCGCGCCGAGGCGCAGGGCACCGGGGTCGAGGCCGATCTGGGGCTCACGCCGGACAGCTGCGCCGCCGAGGCGATCACGCGGATCGACGCCTTTGTCTGCGACATCAAGGAAAGCCAATATGGCGAGGGCCTGCATATCTTCGGCACCGGTCAGTGCGGGGCAGAGGAACGCGCCGGGCTGATTGCTGCGCTCAATGGCCAGATGGTCTCTCCCGGCCCGTCCGGCTCTCCCTTTCGGGGCCGCGCTGATGTGATGCCCACGGGGCGCAACCTCTTTACCACGGACCCCCGCGCGGTGCCGTCGCGCGCGGCGCATACCCAAGGTGTCAAACTGGCCGAAGAGCTGCTGCGCCGCCATCTTCAGGATCACGGAGACTGGCCCAAGGGGTTGGTGATCGACCTCTGGGGCTCTGCCACCATGCGCACCGCAGGCGAAGAATTCGCCATGGCGCTGCACCTCGCGGGGCTTGCGCCAAAGTGGGACGAAAACTCCGAACGGGTCTCTGGCTTCGAGGTGCTGCCGCTCTCCATGCTGAACCGCCCGCGCATTGATGTCACCCTGCGGGTGTCCGGCCTCTTCCGCGATGTCTTTCCCGGTCTTGCCCAGATGTTCGAGGCCGCCGCCGCGGCACTGGCGGCGCGCGAGGAAAGCACGGGCGACAATCCCTACCTGACCCAGACCCCGCGCGTCTTTGGCCCCAAGCCCGGCCAATACGGCCTGTCGATGAATCCGCATCTGGATGAATATTCCGATGAAGCCCGTCGCGCAGCAGGCGAGGCATGGATCAATGCCTCCTCCCACGCGATTGACGCCAAGGGTGAAATCCACGACGCCCGCGATGCGCTGGAGGCACGTCTGCAGGGCGCCGACAGTTTTGTGCACCTGCAGGATCTGCCGGAAACCGATCTGCTGGTGGCCTCCGACTATGCCGCCCATGAGGCGGGTTTTGCCGCAGCCATGGCCCGTCTGGGACAGTCAGCGCCCGCGCTTTATCATATGGACTCCACCCGGCCCGACCGGCCGCAGGCGCGTTCCCTGGGCGAGGAGATCGCCCGCGTGACCCGCGCCCGCGCCGCCAATCCGGACTGGGCCACGTCGATGATGAACCACGGGTTCCGTGGCGCGGCGGAAATCGCCGCCACGCTCGATCACATGGCGGCCTTTGCCCATCTGGCACAGGTGGTGCAGCCGCATCTCTTTGATCTCTATTTCGAGGCCACCCTTGGCCGCGACGATCTGGTCGAATTCATGGAGCGCGAAAACCCCGAGGCGCTGGCCGCGATGCGCGATCGGTTCCGCGCGCTGTTTGAGGCGGGCCTGTGGAGCACAAGGCGCAATTCGATCATGGCCGAGCTGGAGGGCGCCGCGTGAGCACCGCCGCCACACCCAAGGTTTATGGCTGGTGCCCCGGCGCGCTGCGCCCGATGATGTCGGGCGATGGTCTGGTGGTGCGGGTGCGTGCGCCCCTGGGGCGGCTCAGCCCTGAACAGGCGCGTGGTCTGGCGGATCTGTCTCTGGCGCATGGCTCGGGTCTGGTGGATATCTCGGCGCGCGCAAACCTGCAGCTGCGCGGCATTCGCGAAGACGCCCACGCAGCACTGATCGACGGGCTGCGCGCTTTGGGGCTGGTGGATGAGGACGCAGGCGCAGAGGCGCGCCGCAACATCACGCTCACCCCGTTCTGGCGCGCGGGCGACGACAGCCATCAGATCGCACAGGATCTGGCGCAGGCCCTGCGCCGGGCCGAAGATCTGGACCTGCCGGGCAAGTTCGGATTTGCCATCGACTGTGGCGAAACGCCCGTCCTGCAGGATACTGCTGCCGATATTCGGGTTGAACGCGGCCCGGACGGGCTGATCTTGCGGGCTGACGGTGCCGACAGCGGCCTGCCCGTCACGGCAAGGGATGCCGCTGGCGAGGCGCTTGTCCTTGCCCGCTGGTTCCTTGATCAGGGCGGCGCGCCAGAGGGCCGTGGCAGAATGCACCAGCTCCTTGCGCGCCGCGCACGACCGACAGCGCATGTGGCCCCCGCCCCAATTGCCCCCCAAGGGGAGACACAGTATCCCGGCCAGACCGCCTCTGGCCTGTTGGTGGCGCTGGAATTCGGCCAGATGCCTGCAACAACACTGGCTGCGCTGGCCGATCACGGCGCGCTGCGGCTGACCCCCTGGCGGATGCTGCTGGTCGAAGGCGCGCGCGACCTTCCGCCCCTGCCCGGCCTGATCCTTGATGCAACAGATCCCCGCCTGCGCGTGAGCGCCTGCACCGGAGCCCCCGGTTGCCCGCAGGCGCGCGCGGTAACGCGCGATCTGGCCCGCGATCTGGCCCCATCGGTGCCAATGGGCCAGCATCTGCATCTGTCAGGCTGCGCCAAGGGCTGCGCCCATCCCCGCCCCGCCGATCTGGTCCTGACGGCCACCGGCGAGGACACATTCGATCTGATCCGCAATGGCACTGCCGCTGATCACCCGCTAAACACCTCCCTGAGCGCCGACGCGTTGCGCGCCGCTCCCGACCTACTGACAGAGGGCAGCTGACATGCTCCACACCTATGAAACCAATGGCGCCGCGATCTACGCCGAAAGCTTTGCCACCATCCGCCGCGAGGCCGATCTGGCGCGCTTTAACAAGGACGAGGAAAGCGTCGTCGTGCGCATGATCCATGCTGCCGGCATGGTGGGGCTGGAAGAGCACGTGCGCTTTTCCGAGGGCATGGCCGAGACCGCCCGCGCAGCACTCGCCAACGGCGCACCGATCCTGTGCGACGCTTATATGGTGAGCGAAGGCATCACCCGCCCGCGCCTGCCTGCGGACAACGAGGTGATCTGCACCCTGCGCGACCCGAAGGTGCCGGAGATGGCCAAGGAGATGGCCAACACCCGCTCTGCCGCAGCACTTGAACTGTGGCGGCCGAAGCTGGAAGGCTCTGTCGTGGCCATCGGCAACGCCCCCACCGCGCTGTTCCACCTGCTGAACATGTTGAAGGACCCGGCCTGCCCGCGCCCTGCCGCCATCATCGGCTGCCCCGTGGGTTTTGTCGGCGCGATGGAGTCCAAGGACGCGCTGATGGAAGACCTGCCGGTGCCGTCGATGATCGTGAAAGGCCGCCTTGGCGGCTCTGCCATCACCGTTGCGGCGGTGAACGCGCTGGCGAGCTGGAAAGAGTAAGAGATGACCATGTCCAAGGGCAAAGTGATCTGCGCGGGGCTCGGCCCCGGTGATCCCGATCTGATGAGCGTCCGCTCGCACCGGATGATTTCCGGCGCGGGTCACATCGCCTATTTCCGCAAGGCCGGCCGCAAGGGTCAGGCCCGCGCCATTGTCGAGGGCATGCTGGCCGACGGCGTCACCGAACACGCGATGGAATATCCGGTCACCACTGAAATCCACTTCTCCGACCCGGAATACAACCGGGTGCTTGCGGCGTTCTACGACCAATGGGCCGACACGCTGGCCGAGATCGCGCAGACAGAGGACGTGGTGGTGCTGTGTGAGGGCGACCCGTTCCTTTATGGGTCTTACATGCATCTCTACACCCGCCTGCAGGGCCGTGCCGAGCAAGAGATCATTCCCGGCATCACCGGCATGTCCGGCTGCTGGACGGCCTCTGGCCAGCCGATCACCTGGGGCGATGACGTGCTGACCGTGGCGATGGCGACCCTCAGCGAGGATGAACTGGCCAAGCGCGCCGCCGAAACCGATGCGCTGGTGGTCATGAAGATCGGCCGCAACCTGCCCAAGCTGCGCCGCGCGCTGGAACGCGCGGGCCGCGCCGATGACGCCTGGCTGGTGGAACGCGGCACCATGCCCGGCCAGACCGTGCAGAAACTGTCGGAGATCGAAGGCGAGGTGCCTTACTTCTCCATCGTATTGGTTCACGGACAGGGGCGCCGGCCATGAGCAACACAGGAAACGGCTGGGTGGTGATTGCGGGTCTCGGCCCGGGAAATGAAGCACTGGTGACCCAGGAAGTCCGCGACGTCATCGCGGAAGCCACGGATATCGTTGGCTATATCCCCTATGTGAACCGTATCGCGCCGCGCGAGGGGCTGACCCTGCACGCCACCGACAACCGGGTTGAGGTCGACCGCGCCACCCATGCGCTGGAAATGGCGGCTGAAGGCAAGCGGGTTGTGGTGGTGTCCTCTGGTGATCCGGGGGTGTTCGCGATGGCCTCTGCCGTGTTCGAGGCGTTGGAAAACAATGCGGAAAGCCACCCGGACTGGCTGGATCTCGACATCAAGGTGCTGCCCGGCATCACCGCCATGCTGGCCGCTGCCGCCGCCATCGGCGCGCCCTTGGGGCATGACTTTGCCGCCATCAACCTAAGCGACAACCTGAAGCCCTGGAGCCTCATTGAAAAGCGCCTGCAGCTGGTGGGCGAGGCCGGTCTGGCGATGGCGTTCTACAATCCGCGCTCCAAGTCGCGGCCGCATCAGTTTGCCCGCGCGCTGGACATCCTGCGCGAGGCCTGTGGCGCGGACACGCTGATTACCTTTGCCCGCGACGTGACCAAACCGGGGCAGGAACTGCTGACGGTGCCCCTAAAGGATGCAACGCCCGAGATGGCCGACATGCGCACCGTGGTGATTGTCGGCAACCGTGACACGCGGCGGGTGGGCAACTACGTCTATACGCCCCGCTACGCAGCCGAGGATTAATCTGCGGGATGCGACAGCCAGGCCATCACCTCTGCCACGCTGCCCAGGACCGGGCGCTCGGGCACTTGCGGTCTGCCGATCATGATGACCGGCAGGTTCAGGCTGCGCGCGGCTGTGAGCTTGGCCGCAGCCCCCGCGCCGCCTGCGTTTTTGGCCACAACATGGGTGACGGCGTGGCGCTGCATCAGCGCGCTGTCGCCCGCGACATCAAACGGGCCACGGGCGATTTCGACCGTCTTGTGCGGCAGCGGCAAGTCCGCCTCCGGCGCGTCCACCAGCCGCAGCAGGTAATGGTGTTGGGGTTTGGCGGCGAATTGGGTGAGGTTCTGCTTGCCGATGGCCAGAAACACCCGTGCGGGCGTTTCTGGCAGCGCGTCAACGGCAGCGTCGATACTGTTCACATGCAGCCAGTGGTCGCCTTCACCCGCCTGCCAGGCCGGACGTTCAAAGGCACAAAGCGCCGCCCCCGCCGCGGCGCAGGCGTGCACTGCGTTGGTGCTCATCTGGGCTGCAAAGGGATGGGTGGCGTCGACCACATGGCTGATGCTTTCGGTCTTCAGGTAGGCTGCGAGCCCCTCGGCACCGCCGAAACCGCCAATGCGCGTCGGCAGCGGCTGGCTGACGGGCTTAGCCGTGCGGCCCGCGTAGGAAAACACCGCATCCAGACCCGCCTCGGCCAAGGTCTTGGCCAGCGTCGAGGCTTCGGTTGTGCCGCCCAGCAGGAGGATGCGTGTCATGTCTGATGGCCTTTCCAAACACTGGCTTACGATCGTTGGTCTGGCGGAAGATGGACTGGAAGGCCTGGGCGATGCAAGCCGGAAGGCGCTCGCTGAGGCAGAGGTTATTTTCGGCGGTCCGCGGCATCTGGAGCTGGTGGATGCTGGCAGCAAAGGCCAACCCTGGCCGGTGCCGTTTTCCATTGCCCCTGTGCTGGCTGCGCGTGGTCGCCGCGTCGTTGTTCTGGCCTCGGGCGACCCGTTCTGGCATGGCGCGGGCGGATCGTTGGCGCGGCATCTGGAGGATGGCGAGTGGCTGTCCCATCCGGTGCCGTCGACCTTTGCGCTGGCGGCCAACCATCTGGCCTGGAAGCTGGAAGAGGTGCTGTGCCTCGGCCTGCACGCGGCGCCTTATGCGCGGCTGCGGGCGCTGCTTGGCAACGGGACACGGGTGATTTGCACCATGCGTGACGGTGACGCGCCTGCGGAGCTGGCGGCGTGGCTGACCGCCGAGGGGTTTGGTGCCTCAACGCTGACCGTGATGGAGTGCCTCGGCGGGCCACGCCAGCGGGTGCGTTCCGCCACTGCCGAGGGGTTTGATTTGCAGGGCATTCAGGCGCCTGTTGCCGTCGCAGTTGAGGCTGCAGGCAGCAAGGGCCTGCCGCAGGCGTCCGGGCTGGCGGATGATCTCTTTGCCAGCGACGGGCAGATCACCAAACGCCCCATTCGGGCGCTGACCTTGTCGGCCCTGGCACCGCGCATGGGCGAGCTGCTGTGGGATATCGGCGGCGGCTCTGGCTCGGTCTCGGTCGAGTGGTGTCTGGCGGCGCGCGGGGCACGGGCGATCACATTTGAGCCGCGCGAAAGCCGGTTGGAAAACATCCGCGCCAATGCGGCGGCCTTTGGTCTGGATCACCGGATGCAGGCCGTGCTGGGCAAAGCGCCGGATGTGCTGCAGGGCCAGCCCCTGCCGGACTGTGTGTTCATCGGCGGCGGCGGCTCGCAGGCGTTGCTGGACCATCTGTGGGACATCCTGCCCGCAGGCACGCGGCTGGTGGCCAATGGCGTCACCCTGGAAACCGAAACACTGCTGATGCAGGCCCATGCGGCGCGCGGGGGGCATTTGCTGAAGGCCGAGATTGCCGAAGCAGGCCCGCTGGGGTCGATGCGCGACTGGCGACGGGCGCGGCCTGTCATTCAGTGGAGCGTCACGCGATGAAAGTGGCGGGCATCGGATTTCGCGAGGCGGCCACAGCAGCCGATATCGCAGCGGCGCTGGCGTTGTGCGATCAGGGCGTGGATGCCGTCGCCTCCATCGCGGCCAAGGCCGATGCCCCTGCCATGCAGGAATTCGCACGCCTCAGCGGTTTGCGGGTGATTGCCTTGCAGGAAACAGATATTGCCGGGGAGCAGACATTGACGTGCTCACCCAGGATCAAGGCGCGGTTCGGCACCGGGTCGCTGGCGGAAGCCGCGGCGCTGGCGGGTGCGCGCCATGGGGCAACGGGTGCACGTGCGCGCCTTCTTGCCCCCAGAGTTGTCACCGCGGATGGGCTTGCCACCGCGGCCATAGCAGAAAGACTTGAGCCATGACCGTTCACTTCATTGGCGCCGGACCGGGCGCTGCCGACCTTCTGACCCTGCGCGGGCGCGACATCATCGCGTCCTGCCCGGTGTGCCTCTATGCGGGCTCTCTGGTGCCGGAGGAAATCCTGAGCCACTGCCCGGCAGACGCTAAAATCGTGAACACCGCTGCGATGGATCTGGATGCCATCGTGGCCGAGATCAAGACAGCGCATGAGGCAGGTCAGGACGTGGCGCGGCTGCATTCCGGCGACCTGTCGGTGTGGTCCGCGATGGGCGAACAGCTGCGCCGCCTGAAGGCCGAGGGCATCCCGGTCAGCGTCACCCCCGGTGTGCCGTCCTTTGCTGCGGCAGCTGCGGCGCTGGGAACGGAACTGACCCTGCCGGGCCTGGGCCAGTCGGTGGTGCTGACGCGCACGCCGGGGCGCGCATCCTCGATGCCGGCAGGTGAATCGCTTGAGAACTTCGCGCGCACGGGCGCCACGCTGGCGATCCACTTGTCGATTGGCAATCTGGACCATGTGGTCGAGAGCCTGACGCCGCATTATGGCGCGGACTGCCCGGTGGCGGTGGTTTACCGCGCCAGCTGGCCGGATCAGCAGATCCACCGCGCCACCCTGGAAACACTCAAGGACACGCTGGACGAGAAAATCTCCCGCACCGCGCTGATCCTGGTGGGGCCGGTGCTGAAGGGCGAAGGCTTTGACGAAAGCTGTCTCTATTCCACCGACTACGACCGCCGCTACCGCCCGCAGACTGCGGACAGCCCGTGGTCGAGCTGGAGCCACGGCGATGACTGAGGCCATGACCGACCTGAACCCTCCTGGCCTGATGATCTCGGCGCCCTCTTCGGGCACCGGCAAGACCACCGTGATGCTGGGCCTGTTGCGGGCGCTGGCAGAGGACGGGCTGACCGTACAGCCCTACAAGAGCGGGCCGGATTACATCGACCCGGCGTTTCACTTGGCGGCCGCAAAACGCCCCAGCTTCAACCTTGATACCTGGGCGATGGACGGCGGTCTGCTGGATGCGGTCACGGCCCAGTCGGCAGGCGCAGAAATCTGCGTCGGTGAAGGCTCCATGGGCCTTTATGACGGGGTGGCGACGCGCGGTCAGTCGGGCTTTGGCTCTTCTGCCGAGACCGCCAAGCGCATGGGCTGGCCGGTGGTACTGGTCGTCGATGTGGGCGGTCAGGCGCAGTCGGCTGCGGCCACCGCGCTGGGGTTCAAGAATTACGATCCTGACCTGCCCTTTGCGGGTGTCATCCTGAACCGGGTTGCCAGCCCGCGTCACGAGCGGCTGACGCGCCTTGGCATGGAGAAGGCCGGCATCAAGGTGCTGGGCTCCCTGCCCCGGCGTGGCGATCTGGCCCTGCCGGAGCGGCATCTGGGCCTTATTCAGGCGGTGGAACATCCCGACCTTGAGGCGGCCATTGCAGGCTATGCAGAATTCCTGCGCGCGCATGTGGATCTGGAGGCGATCAAGGCAGCGGCCCTCGCGGGTCAGGCGCCCGCCCCTGCCAGCCTGCCCAAACCGCCCGCGCAGCGGATTGCGCTGGCGCGTGATGCGGCGTTTTCCTTTACCTACCCGCATCTGCTGAGCGGCTGGCGCGCGGCGGGCGCAGAAATCCTGCCGTTCTCGCCGCTTGCTGACGAGGCGCCCGCGGCGGACGCCGATCTGGTCTGGCTGCCCGGCGGCTACCCTGAGCTGCATGGCGGTACACTGGCGGCGGCAGAAACCTTCCGCGCCGGTGTGCGCAAACATGCCGAGACCAAGCCCGTGCATGGCGAATGCGGCGGCTACATGGCCCTCGGCGAGGCGCTGATCGACAAGGAGGGCAACCGCCACCAGATGCTGGGCCTTCTGGGGCTGGTCACGTCCTATGAAAAGCGCAAGTTCCACCTTGGCTACCGCCGCGCCATTCTGCAGGCGGGGATGCCGGGCTTTGAGGTCGGCACCGCCCTGCGCGGCCATGAGTTCCATTATTCCACCATCCTGGAAGAACCCGACGCGCCCCTGGCCAATGTCATGGACGCGGACGGCAACCCGGTGCTCGAGACCGGCTCCATCAAGGGCCATGTCACTGGCACGTTCTTCCACCTCATCACCGGAGAGCGCGTATGAGCGGTTTTGTCTCCTTTGTGTCCTCTGGTCCCGGCGATCCGGAACTGCTGACCGTGAAGGCCGTGAAACGCCTGGAGGCGGCGGATGCGGTGCTGTTTGACGATCTGTCTGCCGGCCCGATCCTGAGCCACGCGCGCGCGGATGCGGATCTGGTCGGCGTCGGCAAACGGGCCGGCCGCCCCTCCCCCAAACAGGACCACGTGAGCCAGCTTTTGGTGGATTATGCCCAAAGCGGCCTGCATGTGGTGCGGCTGAAATCCGGCGACTCCGGTGTCTTTGGCCGGTTGGAAGAAGAAATCACCGCCCTGCGCAAGGCGGGCATCCCGTTTGAGATCGTACCCGGTGTGACAGCGGCCTCTGCTGCTGCGGCGGCGGCGAATATCCCGCTGACCCGCCGTCTGACGGCGCGGCGCCTGCAGTTCATCACCGGCCACGATGTCACCGGCGGTCTGCCCGATCAGCTGAACCTCGCTGCGCTGGCCGATCCGGATGCGACCACCGTGGTCTATATGGGCAAACGCACCTTTGCGTCGCTGGCGGAAAAGCTGCTGGAGGCGGGTTTGCCCCCACAGACCCATGCGCTGGTGGCACTTGGGGTATCGACGCCCGAACAGTCGCTGCATTGCCATACCGTGGGCGAGCTGCCCACCGTCCTGCGCAAGATGGAGACCACGGCCCCTGTGCTGATCCTATATGGTCCGCTAGCAGATCAGAATCTGCCGCACGGCTGATCCGGCCATCGCGCCCCACCTGCGGACCACCGGCCCGACCCAAGTTACAAGAAAGACCCGCCATGATTGACCTCACCCTGATCGGTATCGGCACCGGCAACCCGCAGCATCTGACGCTGCAGGCGGTGCAGGCCCTGGCGGCGCAGGATCTGATCCTGATCCCCAACAAGGGCGCGGGCAAGGACGATCTGGCGGGGCTGCGCCATGACATCTGCGCGCGCGCATTGGACGGCTGTGCCACCCCGCCCCGGATTGTCGAGTTCGACCTGCCGGTGCGCGATGAAGCAACGCAGGATTATCGCCAGCGGGTCGATGACTGGCATGACGCAATTGCCGCGATCTGGTGGCAGGCGATCTGTGCCAACCTGCCAGAGGGCGGGCGCGTGGGTTTTCTCGTCTGGGGGGATCCATCGCTTTATGACAGCACCATGCGCATCGCGGAGCGCCTGAAGGCGCGCGCTGATATCCGGCTGAACGTCATTCCCGGCATCACCTCGATCCAGGCGCTGACAGCCGCACATGCGATTCCGATCAATGAAATCAACGGCCCCTTCACCATCACCACCGGCAGGCAGCTGCGCGATGGTGGCTGGCCTGCCAGTGCCGATACCGTCGTGGTCATGCTGGATGGGGCCTGTTCGTTCCAGTCCCTTGCACCCGAGGGCATCACGATCTGGTGGACGGCCTATGCGGGCATGGAAAACGAGATCTCGATCACTGGCCCCCTTGGCGAGGTCGGCGCGCAGATCATCGAGACCCGTGCCAAGGCGCGGGCAGAGCATGGCTGGCTGATGGACATCTACCTCATGCGCCGCAGCTGAGCCCCAAACGGACAATACCCCTGTTTACGAAAGGTTGACCAAGGCTCGTGTATTAAAGCAAAGTTCAAGCGTTCACGCTTGTTGTGACATGGCTGCCCAACGACCCGTACAAGTGACGCTCGGACACCGGCGCAAGAAAATGGGGCCTATAGTGAGTAAGCAAGACGATACCGATCCGTTTCCGGTTCCACAGCCCGGTTCTGTTTTTGAAGATGGGTTTTCAAGCGAGTCAGAGCTTTTGTCGAGTACGGTCGGCCCTGAGTTTCTGAGAGCCTTTGTCGTCACTCTCAAAGATGCGGTCGATGTCGATATGGTCGCCATCAGCGAATTGCGCATCATGGAAGAGGAACGCATTCACGTTCTGGCAGGCCAGATGGATGAAACCGATCTGGCAGATTTCGAATATGACGCCTGCGTCACCCCCTGTTTCGAAGTCATCAAAGGGGCAAATCCTGTTGTCGTTCACGGAAACGCGCAAAGCGCCTACCCCAAGGACGACTTTTTTCAGGAGCAAGGCATCCGCAGCTATGCAGGCGTCCCGCTCCTGAGCCAGCACGGCGAAATCGCAGGGCTTGTTCAACTTGCCTGGCGTCATGAAACCACTGACGCAGAAACCCAGCCAATCCTAGATGTCATCGCCGATTATTCCAAACGGCTGGCGAGCGAGTTGGAGAACCTGCATGCCACGCGCATTCTGGCGGCTTTGGCGCGTGGCAGCGAAGAGCCGGGCTCAACCGGTATTTTCCGGCTCATTGCCCAACAGATGCAACAGGCTTTCAAAGCCCGCACGGTGTTTGTTGCGGAATGCTCGCCCGTCAGTGACCAGCATTTCAACATTCTGGCCTACTGCAATGGCGGGACACTCGTCTCTGAACTGGAAGGCCAAGCCGTCCCCTATGAGGGCACGCCTTGCGAACACCTTGCCTCCGCACAGGAGTTCCGGCTTCAGACGGGCCTGGCGGATGCTTTTCCCATGCAGCCGCATTTCAGGGCAGAAGGGTTGGATTCATATCTTGGCGTGCGAATTGACGACCATTCCGGCAAGGCCATCGGGCATTTTGCGATCCAGCACGACCACCCGATTTCGACCCGGAAATTCGAAACAGATCTGTTGCGGATCTTTACCGACAGGTTCGGATCAGAGCTGCGCCGACGCAAGACCGACCAGTAAGGCCTCGCACGGACGCCAAACCCCGCTCGCCCAAGCACGGCAGCCCTACAGGCCAGACACAGGCGTCCCACGCACAAAGCAGGCGGCAGTTCATCACGTTTGAAAGTTGACTGGCGGGGAGACAGGGATTCGAACCCTGGGAACGCTCTCACGTTCAACGGTTTTCAAGACCGCCGCATTCGACCACTCTGCCACCTCCCCGGTCGGGCGTGGTTTAGGGGCTTGCGCTGCGGCTGGCAAGAGGGAATTGACGCCACAGGCCCTTGGACGCCCATGACGATGGCCATCGGCTGCTTTGACGCGGGGTTTCGTGTCACGTGGGCGTGATGGCCGAAAACTTGCCGAGGCCAGTGCCACAGGGTTTTCATGGCGCGGCGCGGCGGCTATGCTGCCCGCAGCAAAAGGGGCGCCGGAACAACCGGCAGGGACGCGGTCGCGTCCTGAGATACGGGCAAGGAAACAAACATGGTTCACGCTATGTCGACACGCAAACACGGTCCGCGCCTGGTGGCGGCGATGGCCGGTCTGATGCTTTTGGCCGCCTGTGAAGAGGGCGCCAATCTTTCGTTTCTGAAACCCAAGGAACAGCCCGCCGGTGCCGTGACCCCATCCTCCAGCACCCGTCTGGTGGAACGCGAAATCGAAGCGCCGGATGTGTTTCAGGTGACTGAGGCCGGTTTGTGGGATGGTCGCCCCTCTCTTGGCGGGGTCTGGGTGGCCCATCCCGATGCGCAAGACCCCGAACAGGTCATCATCCGCAATCAGGCCAACGGAAAATTCGTGATCGGCGCGCTGTTCAGGCGCGAACGGGAAATTCCGGGGCCGCGCTTGCAGGTGTCCTCTGATGCGGCTGAAGCGCTGGGAATGCTGGCGGGTGCCCCGGTCGAGCTGAACGTGACTGCGCTGCGCCGCGAGACCGTGCCCGAACCCACCCTGAGCGGTGACGCCATCGACCGCAGCGGCGAGGATATCGCCGTGACCGACCCCGACCAGATCGAGGCAACACCGCTTGACCCGATTGCGGGCGCCGCCGCCGCGATCGACGCCGCTGCAGAGCCTGCATCCCCCGTCGCCACCGCGCCTGTCGCAGCGACAGCAGCCGCACCTGCGGCAGCGGCCACCGATACCCGCGCCCTTGCAGCGGGTTCATCGCTGGAAAAACCCTATATCCAGATCGGCATCTTCAGCGTCGAGGCAAATGCCCGCCGCACCGCCGATCAGATGCGCAATGCAGGCCTGATCCCCACGGTGCTGGAGCAATCCAGCAACGGCAAACCCTTCTGGAGGGTGTTGGTCGGGCCCGCCCAAACGAAATCCGAACGCAGCCAGCTGCTGCGCAGCGTAAAGGACGTCGGGTTCTCTGACGCCTATGCGGTCACCAATTGACCCTTTGCGCCGCTGCCCTGACTGCCTCTTCAAAGACCCAAACCGGGAAGACTGATCCGTGAGCACCCCTGCGACCGCCCCCCGCTTCTCCGGCCTGTTTGCACAGGCCCTTACTGGCATGAAACTCGCTGTGGCGGCTGGCCTTCTGGTCAGCGTCTCTGCCCTATCGGCCGCCGCATTCGACACCCGCGCGCGCGCGGCCTATGTGCTGGACCAGGAGACCGACACTGTTTTGCTAAACAAGAACGGTGATCTGGCGCTCCCGCCCGCGTCCATGTCCAAGCTGATGACGCTGTATGTCGCGTTTGAAGCGATCCGCGACGGGCGTCTGACCCTTGATGAACGCCTGCCGGTGAGTGAACACGCCATGAGCTACAAGGGCTCGACCATGTTTCTCAACACGCAGGACC
>Ga0160419_100352_pt1 | contig 30833 bp, 28 predicted proteins | sample CelAP2metagpilot_2_FD_108196 | JGI IMG/M metagenome (GOLD analysis project Ga0160419, IMG submission 108196) | Phycosphere-associated microbial communities from Cellana algal ponds in Kailua-Kona, Hawaii, USA - Cellana AP2-4-25 metagenome pilot ... | reverse complement strand
TTCCTTCATGAGCCGTGCCACTTCCTCCCTCCCTTCCTCCCTCCCTTCCTCCCTCCCTTCCTCCCTCCCTTCCTCCACCTGCTTCTCCAATCGCACTACCTCCTGCCTAGTCTCTTCCAGAACCTTCGCCAGAGATCCGATCTTCTCTTCTCCCTCTGCTGCTGCCGCTGCTGCCGCTTCTCCTGCTGCTGCTCCTGCTGCAGCGAGCGCCTGCTTGCCCTCCCTCACTTCCTCCTCTAGCACACGCACTTTTTCTTCTGTTACCTCCACAGCTGCTGCTGCTGCTGCGGCTGTGTGATAAGCCTCCTCTCCCTCCCTTTTCGCCTCCTCCAATTTAAGTTGAAGCGACGACAGCTCCCGCCGCAGCCTCTCCCCTTCCTCCCTCCCTTCCTCCACCTCCCCCTGCATCAGCAGCATTGCCCCCTTCAGCCGTGCCTGCTCTTCCCTCCCTCCCTCCACCTCTTCCTCCTTCTCCGCCAGCGCTCGCTTCAGCCACTCCGATTCCTCCCTCTTTTCCTCCACCTCCCTCCTCAGTGCCAACAGCGCTGCCTCCCCTTCCTCCTTCCCTTCCTCCGCTACCAACAATGCAGCCCTTATATCGGCCACCTTCTGACGAAGCTCCTCCCTCCCTTCCTCTCTCTCTGCCTCCAGCTGCTGCTGGTGCTGTTCCGCTGCCTCCGCCAGAGCTGCCCTCCCTCTCTCTCTCTCCTCCTCCACCTCCCTCCTCCTCTTCTCCTGTTCCTCCACCACCTGCAGCCTCCACCCTTCCATTCGCTCCTGCAGCTGCGCCATCTCCTCTTTCCATCCCTCTCTCTCTCGCTCTCTTGCCTCCCCCTGTGCCTGCATCTTCATGTCTAGCTGTTCTTCCATCTCACCAACTCTCCGCTGCTGCTGCTCGGCCTCCTCCCACCCCCGGCTCCCTCGCTCCCTCTCCTCCTCCAGCGCCTGCTTCATTACCCTCACCTGATCTTCGAGACTCTTTATCCTCTCGCGCAACACCAGCCCTTCCTCCTCCTCGACATGAAGGGACTGCCATAGCTCGGCGGTGCCACTGCCGTTACTCTCGGTCGCGGCCTCCTGGTTCTGGGAAGGAGGGAGGGAAGGAGGGAGGGGGGGAGGGGGGGAGGGTGAGTACAGATTTGGGGCTCTCCGTTTCCGCCTTCTCCTTTCAGCAGGAACGGCTGTAATAGCTTCGGCATCCAATTACTTTCGGGAGCAACGGTAGTAACATCATAATACCATCACGTGCCGAGCGTCTCCGTCCAGCCTGCACGAACGGGGAAAAGACGGAGGGAGGGGAGGAGGGGGGGGTGGGGAGGGAGTCAAAGTCCTATCGTACCTGTAAGGCCGTCTCTAGCTCGGTTACCATCATCGCTGTCACCTCCGCCGCTAACCTCTTCTTCCTCAGCGCCTCCTCCAATTTTTCGATGTTTTCTTCGTTCTCGCGTATGGCTGCTTGTAAAACCCATGTCCTCCCTTCACTGCCTCCCTCCACTGCAACGTCAGCAGCAGCAGTTGTATCGGCAGAAGAAGAAGCAGTACCTGCAGGGGCAGCAGCAGCGCTGGTCGTCGGAGTAGAAGCAGCAGTAGCAGTAGCAGCAGCAGCAGCGCAACGGTACAAATCATGCCTGCGGTGAATGTCCGATAAGACCGCGCCGAGGACCCCCAATGACTGCTCTCTTCGCTCCATGTCATGAGCGCCCGCGTCCGGTACCGGTAACGGCCACCACAGAGAAGAAACGGAAGACAACGACTCTCCCTGGTGAGGGCTGCGTTCGTCTTCTACTACTTCTTCGTCGTCTCTCCCCTCCTCCCCGCCCTCCCTCATTTCTTCGTTAGTGTCCTCAAGCCGTCCTTCCTGATTGTCGAAACCGTGTCCATAATTACGTACAGCCGCCGTCCGGCGCTCTTCTGTCTCTCTTCCATTTCCTCCTCCTCTTCTAATTCCACTGCTGCTCCTGCAGCTCGCCGTTGCCCCTGCCGCCGCCATAGCAGGTGCTTGGAGAGAAGAGTAAGAAGAAATAGAAGATGGAGATGGGGGATATGATGGAGGGGAAGAAGAAAATGTTGTTGGTGAAGACAGCAGACTTAAATCCAGGTCAATTGTCCCCCCTTCCACGCTCCGTCCACCACTTGCCCTCCTTCTCGCGGTGGTGCTGTTGCTGCTACCGGTGCTCACCCCTCGGCTGCTGCTGGTCGCTTGGACGGCAGCTGCAGCTGCCGCTGCTGCGGACACTGCTGCGGTCACTCGCTTTTGCAGGCGGGCTTGCATCGCGGCTTTCTCCTTTTTGTAAGCAGCGGCGACGGCGTCGGGTTCGGATGAAGAGGTGCGGTGTCGTACAGGGTTTTTGCTCCTGGTGCTTGGCATGATCAGTGAGGTCGAGGCCGAGCCTCTGGTCGGTGCTGCAAAGGGGTCTTGATCCTCCTCCTCCTCCTGCTCTGATGCACGTGGAGCACCGCCGCTGCGGCCATGAGACCGGCCAATGGTCATGCTATTGAGGTTTATTGAGTTTGTTGGGGGTGGTTGGTAAGGGCTTTGGCGGCGTTCGGTGGTTTTTGATTTTTTCGGAGAAGTTGGCGAAGCAAGGAAGCATAAAGTCTTTTTGCTTTGATAGTTGGACATCTTGATTGGAGGATATTACAATACATGAAGTGACGGTGCAATTTTTTTCACATGCGAGACAATGGTAGAGGCATGAGCACCATTGTGTTAGTATTGCAAACTATTCGATTTGGTATTGCGGTCGTCATTGCCATGTTTCTCTTTTCGCCTTCCACGATACTTCATTGCCTTCAACCATATCCCTGCACGAACGAAGTTCTCACAATCAAGGCTTATTTTGCACTCGCAGCCACATGATGTGGTAGAAATCAGACGATAGAAGTAGCAGGAGGAGCAGCAGCGGCAGCTGTAAGTAAAGCTTGTGGCTGTGCGAGACTGTAAGAATCAAGTAAGGGGGGTAAGGCGGGGCAGAAGCTGGACCCTTTTGCCATCTAGCGAAGTTTATATCCCTTCATTACACGATTTTATTTAACTTTTATTGCATGCCAATGACGCTCCTATTCTTTCTTTGTTTCTCGTCTCGCATATCAATCACCCCCCTCTACAGAAACGATCGACGGTTCTCCTTCCTCTCCTCCTCTTGTGCTTTGACCGACAACTCCTTGGCTAGAACTGCCTTTCTCACCTTCCCACTCCCCGTCACAGGCAATACATCTCTGAACACCACCTCTTTCGGCACCTTGTACCCCGCCAAAAATTTCCGGCAATGAGCCTGCAACTCTTCTTCCCTCCCTCCCTCCCTACTCCTGGACACCACCACCGCTACTACCCTCTCTCCATATATCCGATCCGGTAGCCCTACGACCGCCACTCCTGCCACCGAAGGATGCTCTAACAAGACTCTTTCGACTTCCGCGGCCATGATCTTCTCTCCGCCCGAGCGGATGACGTCCGCCAAGCGTCCTACTAGATGCAAATTTCCCTCTTTATCCATCATGCCCAAGTCACCAGTACGCAGCCAGGGTCCTCCTCCGTCCCTTCCTATTCCTCGACCTCCTCTTTCGAGTGGCATCTGCCCTTGATTGTCTGGTCCACCCTCCTTCCCTCCCTCCAATCCTTCCTCATCTCTCACACGAGCCGCATCAGAGGCAGGAGGAGGGAGGGAGGTGGGAAGGGGGGGGGAAGGATAGATCAACACCGCTGCCGTGGCTTCAGGCCGCTGCCAATAGCCCGTCATCAGGTGGGGGCCACGCGTGACGATTTCACCCACTCTCCCCGGCCCTGTCAGCAAAGAGCGTGACCGAGGGCGACGAGGAGGAGGATGCAGAGAAGGCAATTTCGTAGGCAAGGGGAGAGCGTTGGGGAGCTTCTCCTCCTTATCCTCGGCAAAAGCCTCCAAAATTGCGACTTCCACGGGATGGGCCGCCTGTCCCACACAGCCTGAAGGCGGGTATGACAGAGGGAGGGAGGAAGGGGGGGGAGGAGGGAGGGACAGGAACGTGATGCTTGAGCAGGCCTCGGAGCAAGCGTAAGATTGGACGAAGCAGGCGCGGGGCATGAGGGCGGAGGCGGCGAGATGGAGGGAGGGAAGGAGGGCTTGGCCGCCGACGAGGACGAATCTGAGAGAGGGCAGAATGCTGTTGGAGTTGTTGCCGAGTTGAAAAGGTGTTTGTCGTATTGCGGCTGCTGGTGCTGGTGCTGCTGCTGGTGCTGCTGCTGGTTGGGCGGCGACAAGGCTGGCGAGCGTGGTGGGGACCACAACTAAGGTGTTGACGCGCAGCTCTTTGATTGCTTCAAGGGCCAACAGTGTAGATCCGAGGCCGGGGATTAAACTACTGCTGCTGCTGCTGCTGCTGCTGCTCCTGCCGCAGTCGCAATTGTTGATCGTGGTGGTGTTGCTGCTTACGTTGTTGTTGCTGCTGCTGTCGTCAACCGCTGCGTGACTTTTTTGTCCCTGCGACCTGTGTTGGTGTTGGTGCTGGTGCTGGTGCTGGTGCTGAGGAGGAGAAGGAGGAGGAGGAGGAGGAGGAGATCGAGGAGAAGGAGGAGGAGACGATAAGAAGACATGCGTCCCCCCCGCCAACGTGACGGCAATCGAGGTATTCAGACCTGCCACATGGAACAAAGGAGGCAAGCTCAGATAAACCGTACCCCTATCCTCACTTATCTCTTTCTCTTTCGCCTTCTTTTCTTTCTCAACATTCTCACCTACCCCTCGCGTCAGATAGGGAGGGAAGTGGATGGGAAGGGAGGGAGGGAGGGAGGGAGGAGAGGAAGGAGGGAAGGGGTCCTTGCTGGGGGAGTAGCGTCCTAGGGAGATTTTTTCCAATGCTTGTGTCATTTGTGCGGTGTGGGATAGCACTACACCCTTTGGCTCTCCGGTGCTTCCGGACGTGTAGATTATGCAGTGGGCGTCGTGGTGGTGGCCACGGGTGGAGGGCGGGAGGGAGGAGGGGAAGGAGGAGGAGGGGAAGGAGGAGAAGGGACTCAGGAGGGCTTCGTGCGTGATTAACGGGGGCAGAAGATGGGCCTGCGAAGAGACAGATTTGCTGCTGCTGGCCTCATCCTTGTCGTTGTCGCTTGTTGTATAGAGTAGAATAATGGTCCGCACTGGTCGACCCTCCTTTTCCTGCTGCTGCAGCTGCTGCGGCTGCTGTACCCTTCCACTCTCTTTCCCTCTCGCCTCATCCCCTCCATCATCAGCAGCACTATCATGCATCATCATTAAGCTTGCCTTCAGTAACGGCCATAAGTCCGCATCGCACACGACGACTGCAGGCTGACAGTCCATCAACGCCGCAGCAATTTCAATGCTTCCCCACCGAGTGTTCAACGGCACGGCCACTAGCCCCATATCAGAGGCTGCAAACAAGTAAGTCAGAAACAGTTCGTGGTTCCGGCATAGGAAGGCCAGCCTCCCTCCTTTCTTCAAAGGCAATTTGTGGGTGCCTTGTTGAGAGAGGTGGTGGTGCAGGGCTTGGGCAACGCGGGTCGTGCGCATTCGGAGCTCAGCGTAGGTGGTGATGGTTGGGGCCAGTCCCAGCCCGTGGTAAGTAACGGTAGCAGCGCCTCGTGAATTGATTTGCGCAGCGCGGACGAGGGCATGAGAGACGGAGGTGGCCATGTTTACGCTTGGTTTGTGGGGTGGGGAGGTCGGGGCGAGGAGGGTGGCAAGAAAAGCCGTGCTCGTTCGTCGATGGCAAAGGGGAGCGAGGATGCACTGATGTAGAATATAATTACTTCCAACTTCTTCTCCTTGGCACCATAACAATCTATGTTGTGGGATGGGGAGAGGGTGCAGTATTAATGCTGTCCAAACCGGCAAGATCGAACAGGCTGTCAAATCGTCATTTTCTGCACCATCATCATCTTGCGTCTCCTTCTTCCCGCCTATCAGCCCCTACATACTCACGGCACCACAATCCTCTCCCCACTCTCCATCACCAAAGACAAGGCCAAACGATGACGGTGGGCCACGCGGAGAAGAAGCGTAAGCATGCCGCTGCGACCAAGCGTCAGAACTCGAACGGGGGAGATGTGCCCTTGACGCAGCAGCAAAAACGCGAACTTCAAAGGCAGCAACAACAGCAACAACAGCGCAAGTCCAACGACGGCAAGAACGGCGCGGATGAAGACGACCCAAGCAAGCACGAGGACGATCACCCCTTCAAACGGGGGAGCATCATCATGGTCAAGTGGGCGGCGGACGCGAGCGAACGCTTCTGCGATGTAATAGAACGCGCGCAGAACGAGAAAACGGGGGAATGGAGTTACTACGTACATTACCACGATTTCAACAGGCGCATGGACGAGTGGATTAATATTCCCTCGATCTTGAAGCCACCGTCGGTGGCGGGGGCGGAGCACAAGGCGATGAAGGAGCAGTTGGAGCGGGAAAAGGTGAGAGCGAGAGGAAATAGGGAAGGGAGGGAGCCAAGGGGGGGGGGGAAGGAACGGAATTCGATGGTTGAAGCAGAGCGCGAATAGTTGCTTAAGTAAGCGTGAGCTCATCGATGCCATCTCCTCGTTCCAATTTCGTTTGATTTGACAGGAAATGCAGGAGATACTTCCTCCCTCTCTCCATCCCTTCCTGCCATCCTCCCCCCCTTTCCCCCTCTTCCTCAACAATTTGTTACGGATGTGATCCCATCCTGACATGTCACAAAGAGATGCCTTCTTCTTTGCATTTAACCTCACCTTTCTTCTTGCGTGTTTCCCTCCCTCAGGAGCTAGCCGAGCAAGCCGAGAAGCTAGGCGAGGCCACTGAGGAGGCGGGTATCCGCACCCGCCGGCAGAAGCAGAAGGGAATGGACGAAGAAGAGGTGCCGCTGACAGCGCATATGGAACACGACGAACACGAGGGCCTGGACGAGGAACAGCTCAAGGAACATGAAGAGGTGACCAAGGTCAAGAATGTCAAGTTTGTGGAGCTGGGGAAATACAGGATGGAGACCTGGTACTATTCGCCCTTTCCCAAGGAACTGTTTTCCGAGGGCCCGGCGCTGGATGTATTGTATTTCTGTGAGGCATCCATGAAATTCTTCAAGCATAAGTCGGAGCTGCATCGGTGGCTGAAGAAGATGAATCCGAGCGAGCGACACCCGCCGGGAAATGAGATTTACAGGGACTCGAAGCTGAGTATGTTCGAAGTGGATGGGGGGGAGCAGAAGATTTACTGTCAGAACCTGTGCTATTTTGCGAAGCTGTTCCTGGATCACAAAACCTTGTTCTACGACGTGGACCCGTTTTTGTTCTATGTGTTGTGTGAGTATGACGGACGGGGGTTTCATCCGGTGGGGTATTTCTCAAAGGAGAAGTATTCAGACGCCGGCTTTAATTTGGCGTGTATCTTGACTTTTCCCTCATATCAGCGTAAGGGCTATGGTCGGTTTCTGATAAATTTTAGCTACGAACTGAGTAAGAAGGAGGAGAAGCTCGGGTCGCCGGAGAAGCCGCTGTCGGATCTAGGTTTGGTCAGTTACCGCTCGTACTGGGCGTCGCAACTGCTGGCGCTGCTGAAGACGATGTATGCCGAGGCAGCTCGTGAGGCTAGAAGGGAGGGAAGGGGTGGGGGAGAGGTAGCATTACCGGCGTTGTCGATCATGGATTTTGCGAAGCGGACGTCGTTTGTGACGGAGGACATTGTGTCGACCTTTACGTTCTTGGGCTTGTTGCGCTATATCTCTGGACAGTACTTGATTTTTGCGCCGTTGGAATTAGTGGAGGAGCTGGCAAAGAAGTTCCCGGTGAAGCCTCCCGTCGTAGACCCTGCGCGGTTGCATTGGGCGCCACTGATTACCATGGACGTGAAGAGGGACAAGTGGTCGATACATTCCAAAGTACAGCCGCCTGAGTTGCAGCACCACGCGCGCACTGCTTGAGGAGGGGTTGACGAAGAGGGTGATAGGCTTGGGGAAGGTGTACAAAAGATGGAATACAGTAACAAGGGATAACAGAAAAAGAAAGAAATGAGTATTGACCATCGAGAAGGTCGAAAGATGTCAGCAGAAGATCGCGCTTTTTTTCACTCATGTATTTTTTTTAAAACCTAGTTTTAATCACCTAGTTTTACTATAATATCACACTTCACATCTATGTATAGTTAGATTGACATGCATTACACGCTTGCTTCTACCGACCCCTCTACCCTCTCTATCTGTCTAAACGCCGGCAACCGGCAGTAGTTCCTCCGCTCCTTCCTCCTTCCTTCCTTTGCTCTCTCCTTCCATCCTTTCCTCCCTCCCCAAAAAGGTAAAACCCGGTACCGGTAGCACCGGTAACGTCACCATACACGGACAGCTCCCAGGCGTCAATGTCCTTTCTACTCCTCCCTCCTTCCCTCCCCTCCTCTTTCCCTGACAGGCCAGGGCGTGTGACCTCTTTTTTTCGGTGGGTACATCCCAAGGCTTGAGGCGCGTGAAGGCTCGATCGAAGTTCCTGGAGGGGCCGGGAGGGAGGGAGGGAGGGAGCATATGAATAAGTGAAGCAGGAGCTGATATTGTCCAATGTTGTGAATTTCATCGTAAATCTCATTCACATGATGAGATACAAAATATACACAATATAATAAATTGAATGAAATGGGAATCGTACCTTACGTCTTCCACTTTCTTGTCTTCCTGTGGTAGCAATTGTGGTGGAGGGATTTCACCGCTTTCGAGCATCTCCCAGTCTATGCCGTGGAAGAAAGGGTGAGCTTTGATGTCCATTTTGTGGTTGTCTTTATGGGTTTTGGGGGGAGAAGGAAGGGCAGGAAAAACAGGAGCAGCAGCAGCAGCAGCAGCAGCAGGAGCAATCGCGGGACGGTTGATGAATCCCAACCGTCGGGACGGATTCCTGTCCAACAGCCCCTTCAAAAACGCCCGTGCCTCCGGCGGGAGCTTCCTCCTCCCTTCCTCCCTTCCTCTTTCCACTTTGCCAACCGACGGCAACCACGGAAAACGCAGAGGTTTCTTCAAAATATTGCTGCACATTTTATGGAAATCTCGGTCGTGAAAAGGCGGGAAGCCGAACAGCATCTCGAAGCAGACGACCCCCAGGCCCCACCAGTCCACTGCACCTGTGTACCCTGCGCGGGTCCTGCGGACGACGGATATTTTTTCCCAATGGAAATGAAACGTTAGACGAGGAGGAGGGAGGGAGGGAGGGAGGGAGGGAGGGAGGGAGGGGACGTACCGTCGATTCAGCACCATCTCCGGTGCCAAGTACTCAGGTGTCCCGCAGAATGTCTTCGTTAAGCTGTCTCCCTCCATTCCTCCCTTTGCTAGCCCGAAGTCCACAAGCTTGATGTGCCCACGTTTGTCCATCAAGATATTTTCCGGCTTCAAATCTCGAAAGATGATCTTCTTCTTGTTTAAGTACGAAAGGACGGCGCATAATTCGCTCGCATAGAACCTGGTCAGTTCCAGGGAGAACGTTCGGTGTTTCCGAAGGTGGAAATATAGTTCTCCCCCTTGGCAGTATTCAGTTATCAAATAAAGCTTTTCGGGCGTTTGAAAGGCGAAGTGCAGGGGGAGGATGAAAGGATGGGAGAGCTGTGTAAGGAGTCTCCGCTCAGTGATTGCGTGGCTGCATGGAGGAGGAGGAGGAAGGGAAGGGGGAAAGGCCTTCCCTCCCTTCCTCCCTCTTTCCTCCCGGTGCTGCTTGGTTTTCCAGGCCACTTTCATCGCGTAAACCCGCCCTATACCCTCCCTCCCTTCCTCGTCTTCCTCCTCCTTTTTTCTTCTTGACGACGAAATGGACAAAGAAGATAAATAGGAAGTCGGTGGGGGAGCAGGAGCAGCCAAAGAGGGAGGAAAAGGAGAAGAAGAAGTGACACTACAAACAGCAAAAGAAGTCGAAGACGAAAGACAGGTGACGCCTCCGTGATGCCTCGTATGTCTCACCAAAAACACACGACCAAAAGATCCTTGACCAATCACACGCAGCAATTCGAAATCTCGCAAGCATACGGGAGGAGACAGGGAAGGAGAAAGGGTCGGAAGCCGCAGCCGTGGGTAAAGGGGAGGGTAGAGCCAAGAGGGGGGGGAGGATTTGGGAAAGGGAGGGAGGAAGGAAGGAAGGAAGGGGAGGGAGAAGAGAGGTTTTATCCACTTGGACAAAGGTCGATTTCCCCCTCCCTCTCCTCCTCCTTCCCTCCCTCCTCCTGCCGTCGGCGTCAAGTCAAAATACCTTCCCATTTCCAAAAACATCTCCAGAAGTTCCCTCTCTCCCTCCCTTCCTCCCTCTCCTCCCTCCCCTCCCTTCGCCCAGGCTTGCAGATATGTTTCGAATTGTTTTTGACGTCTTGTGATTGTATAAGTAAGAAAATTACCCACAAGTCTCTTGCGAGGGAGGGATGGAAGAAGGACAGGAGCGAGGGAGGGAGGGAGTTCTTGTTGCTGCTTCTGTTCCTGCTCTTCCTGCTCCTGTGGCTGCTGCTGCTGCTGCTGCTGCTGCTGCTGCTGCTGCTGCTGCTGCTGCTGCTGCTGCTGCTGCTGCTGCTGCTGCTGCTGCTGCTGCTGCTGATGATGATGATGATTTGTGGGAAAGCTGCGTCGAAGAAAGGATAGAGTCAAAAACCCCTGCTTCTCTTTCTTCCCTCGCTTTTCCAAATCCTTGTTCTTTTGCCCCTCGTTCTCCTGTCGCTGCTGCTGCTCTGTCTTCTCCCTCCCTCCCTGCCTCCCTAGCATCAACAGCGAATGCAGCAACAAGAAGTCTTTATATCTTCTTTCTAACACCCACCATCTCCCACTCACTGTCACCACCTTGATAATGTACACCACGTGTCTTCCTCCCTCTTTCCATACTTCCCTCCCTTCTCCTCTTTTTCTTCCTCCTCCCTTCAAACGATGAGAAAGGGATAAAGAGAGGGAGGGAGGGAGGGAGGGGAAAAGGGAGTCTCCTGCTTCAGGAGGGGCCTCAATAGGTGAGTACCGGCTAATTCGGTGCCCAATAATACGGAGAGAAAGTATGTGGTGAGGAGGGGGGGACTTAAGAAGGGAGGGAGAAGAGACTGAGGTGGAAGGAAACAAACATGAGGCCAGAGCTGCGGCATCTTTTCTATTCCGATGCTCTGCTCGATTCTGTTCCTGAGACAACAGCTGCTGCTGCTGCTGCTGCTGCTGCTGCTGCTGCTGCTGCTGCTGCTGCTGCTGCTGCTGCTCCACCTCTTCCTCCTCCTCCTGCTCCTCCTTCTCCTCCTCCTTTTTCCCTGTGCTGTCCTCCTCCGGATCCCCGTGCACTACTCCCCATGCGGCAGGAAAAGGAAGCTTGGCTGGTTTCTTGCCCATTCCCAAGAGACGCATCGCAATCATTGATCGAGGCGTTGTGCAGGAGGAGGAGGAGGAGGAGGAGGAGGAGGAGGAGGAGGAGGAGGAAGGAGAGGATGACAAGGAGAAAGGAGAAGAAAAAAATCGAGGCGAGGAGGAGCAGGGAGGGGAGGTGGTGGGGCTTGCGAATTGCATTGAAGCTGACCTTGTCGTCGTCGTCGTCGTCGTCGTCGTAGTCGTCATCGTCTTTTTCTCTATTGTATTTTTTCTCCCTTTTTCCATTCCCAGTTTTGCCAGTGGCGTCTCGGTCGGTCCTTGAGTCTCTCCCTCTACGTCTGGCTGTACCTCTTCGTGCCTTGCCATTTAATTATCAGACTGTGTGAGTATGCATGTGGGGAGAGGAAGAAGATAATTTTACGTAATTAGGATAATGCATTTATTCTTTTCACCTAAGCGTGTGAGCTTGAGTAAAAGGGAAAAGTGGGGGTGGAGTCGGAGCGATGCATTCAAGCGCCGCCACTAACTTGCATCCCTTCCTCTCTGGACACCCTTCATTCAAAGACATAAATAAATACAGAAACAGACCCACTAGAATCACATCAAACTTGCATATAAAGCCATCTAAATATCATTACCTCGGATTCTTTTTCGTCCCTCCTCACCCACGTACCGCTAGCTTCGGGTTTCCCCTCCTATTCCTGCCTGCTATCTAGCCCTCCTCCGCGACGCCCCCCCTCACGAAGAAAATTCGTCCAGCGCATGGACAACGGCGTTATTTCAGGAAAATCACGCGTGTATTCTATTTCTGGGTATATGTACGGGTGCGGGGCGGGGATGGGCAAGATTAGCGAGGTGAGTGCGAAAGGCTATTGAGTGTCTCCTCGACGCGAATGCGAAGAGAAAAAACAAAGCCTTGATGCCACACAGCACCAAAAGAGACCAATCGATGTGCGACGAGGCACAACGACCGATTTATAAAAATGGCGCATAGCCATAGGCACACGGTCTTGTATAGACAAATTTCAATAGCAGGGCAACGCATTCGCATGATCGAACGACGAAGTTTCAACCAACGGCGGACGCGTCTGAACGTAGACGTTGAGCACGGTGGGGATTTAAAAAAATGATTTGAAAATGGATTGAAGGGTCACCCGTATGTTTGCAGATACTTATAACCAGCAGCCAAGAGACAAATTCACATGAGACAAAATTCAATAGATTGGTGTCTGTACCGCATGCATAAAGTTTGTTCAGATTTCTTTTCATTATATTCCCTTTGACCTGCTGCACAACCCCCCCCATTCCTCCTTCCTTCCATCCCTCCCCCTCCTTCCATCAAGGGACAATGCAAAGGAGTAGCAATATTGAATGACGCTTGCTTTCAGCTTCTACCTGTGCGATGTCCCTCTCTTATTCGGCCTTCTCGAAGGTCTGTTCCGCATGTGTCTCCTTCCCGTCCTTTAGATTCTTGACGCACTGTTTCTATTTAAATGGTTTTATAACAGCAATAATTGTAATAATGTAAGAATTGTGCGTTTATGATTGTATGAGCATTCATCTGGGTATCTCAATCTTGTCGATGTCCTTGTCGATATCCTTGCCTCCCTCCCTCTCTTCCTCCTCCCCTCCCACTTACCATCACCAGCACCTTCCCTCCTTCTTCGAGGGAACGGATAGCATATATTTCCATCCCATCTTTCTCGTTTTTTTTAACTAAAACCAAAGCCCCTTCGTCGTTGTAGGTCATGGTGTCTTCGAAAAGAGTCTTGCCGATGTAGGAGGTGCTGAGGAAGGGAGGAAAGGAGAGAGAGAGAGATTAGGAGCATGGAGGAAGGAGACATATAGAGAAAAAACAAGGAATATGAACGATGAAGCGAGGGAAATAGAGAGGGAGGGAGGTGAGGGAGGAAGGGAGGGATCTTTATACATACCTAGGGGGGCCACCGATGTGGAACGTGGTCTTCATGTCCAGTGGTTGCACCTTGGAAGGGAGGGAGGGAGGGAGGGAGGGATGGGAGGTGCCCCTTACGCCGTCAGAAACTCATAATCATAGTCATCATCATTGTCATCATACTTATTCATGCTCTCTTCCGCTTGGAAAGAGAGGAGGCAGAAAGGAGGGAAGCAGGAAAGGAGGGAAGGAGGGAGGAAGGGAAGGAAGGAGTCTGCATACATACCTCCAATTTCAATATATCCCCATCCTGTTGAATCGTGTGGGTGACCACTGTGCTGTTTGCAATCTTCCGCTTGAGATAAGGCACCCCTTGGACTGTCAGAAACTCGTCGTAATTGGAATTCTTGCCTGGAATCGATTTCCATACCCCACTGAAGTTAGGTCCTTCGATCTTCCCTCTTTCCTCCTTCGTTTCCTCCGTCCCGCCTTCCTCCCCCTTCTTGGCCTCTGCTCTTCGATTCTGTTTTTCCTGTTCTCGCTGCTGCTGCTGCTGCTGCTGCTGCTGCTGCTGTTTATGTTGCACTTCCTTGGCCTTGGCAGCACGTAATAGGTCTTTTTCGAATGCTACGAGATAGGCTTCGTCTGAGGACGATGATGGGAGGGAGGATGAGTTACCGTAGTCCTGGCGTTGTCGGTGAACGGTTACGAGGATGCAGAGGACGGCGAGAGTATACACCTGTGGAAGGATGGAGTTAGGAACGAGGAAAGGGAGGGGTGAGAGAAGGGAGGTAGGGAGGGAAGGGAGGGGGAGAGGGAGAGGCTTACTGGGACGATGGCATCGACGGCAGTGTTGAGAAGGCCGGATTGATGCGCCAAAAGAAGGGAGATGGTGGCAGTGGCTTCCATGGTTTGTATTTATATATTCAGGAGGAGGAGAAGTAGGGGCCGCTGGGGATGACGACGACGGTGATGCTGATGCTGATTCTAGTGGTGGTGGTGGTGGTGGGCGTCGGTAGTGTCTCCGGAACACAAGCAGCCGCCGACACGTGGTAACCGGCGTCAGGCCCTTTGTTGGCTTGCGCTGTGTTGATGTGTGTGCAGAGACGTAGGGTTAGGGTGGGTGAGGGGGCGTCAACGGGAAGGCAAAGTTTAGCGATGGTATCACTTTGTGTTGTACAAAAAACGACCCTCCAGGCAACCAGGTGTTGTTGATTATTTTTTTCCGAAACTCTCCATGATATAGGCTTCATGCTGATGAGACAGAGCGTGAGGCTTGGCAAAGAGCTCGGGGCCAACGGGGCACGGTAAACTGAGCCAATCTGACAGGCGACCCCTGGGGCGTCATGCCGTATATATGAAAACGTTCATTCAAGCCTCAACTCAACTAAATCAATGTGGGAGGGGGAAAAGGAGCGGAAGCTCAGGAACACAGTGATTCGAGTTGTCTGAGACCTTGTCTTGACTTGGCTTGCATCATTTGAGTGCGCACTCTCTACGATCTTTTACATATTATATCGCACATGCCGAAGCAGGTGGACACAAGGCCGTGCAAAGCATCACACCCCAATGGGCAGGGGGCTCACTTCTTATGCGCTTGAACAATATCAGGTCACTCTATTTCTACGGCTCATCCTAGAGGAATTAGCTCAAATTCTCTCTTGAGATGTAATTGGTCCCGCTTAATCAAGATCAACGTTACAGAACTCGCTGGGAAATAAAAAAAAAAAAGATAAAAAGGCGTGAAACGAGTCGTAGGAAGGCTTGGAGGCTGGAGCTTGGATTAACCTCCAGAGAAGATTCTGTTCGCACTAATGACAAATTTCAAAGTTGTATGCTTAGAGTGTAAATGTTTGGTCGTGAACTCTTCAATGTATGTAGATATGTGGACTTTTGCTGTTCAATTGGATGTGTCTGTATTTTCACGAAGACAAAATGAATAAGGAGATGGGCAAGACACTTTGCATTCAGGGCCAGGCTCTTGAAGGGGTAGCATGACAGATCAGTGCCTGTGTAATAATTGTTTGAAGAGATAATAATAATTATAATAATGAAGAGACAGGCAGAAACAAACAAGCTCAACCAAGAAAGAAAAAGGGGGAGAAAAAGGAAAAAGAGACAAACGAAGAAGAAGGAGACTCAACCCACTCTACCGATTTAAGACTATCTTGCTTCTCTTCCTTGGACGTTCTTTCTCGTGTTTTCGCCCTCTAGTGACATCATTTCAAAGACGGTGAGCAAGGAAAGTTGAAGAAATCTCTAAGTTGTGCGTGGGCATCTGCCTCTCCGTATCTACCCATTGTTAACGCGTTTTTCAAATTCGTGGATTTATTTAATTCATCCCCTCCTCCCACGCCGCGTCTCTTCCCTCCATCGACTCGTTTTACTTCTTTCCTTGCCCCCCTGGTCTTCCAATGGCGCTAAAGGCATGTTCGCTCCATTTCCCTTAGCTTTCATAATTTTCTCATTCCATGCGTCGATATTCAATTGATCTGAAAATCTCCTTGCGGCTTCCGCCTCCTCTTGAGGTGTCAGGGGCAAGGGAGGGAGGGAGGAAGAGTTGATATTGCTACTCTTACTCTTTTTATCTCTGTCTGAGCCACTACTGCTCCTAATCCTGCTGCTTCTGCGTGGACGCCGCCCGGACGACGATGAAGAAGAACGCCGACGAGAAGAAGAGGAAGGGCGAGAAGGGTAAGGAGGGTAGGGGGGGTATGGGGAGTAGGGAGAAAAAGGCGGAGGATACATGCCATAGGGTGAAGGAGGCATCATCATGTAGGGGGGGTAGGCTGCTTTTCCTACTCCTGCTCCTGCTGCCACTGATGAGATCGCTGCGGCAGGAGCTGTTTTTGCATCTTCGCTGGCCTCGCCCTTTTCTACTCCTCCCTTCGTCGAGAGAGATGCATACGGGGAAGGCGGCTGGGCCGGGTATGGCCATGACGAAGAAGAGGGAGAAGAGGACGAGGAATAAGGAAAGGAAGGGGAGGAAGAGGAAGACGCAGGAGGGGGAGTGGGGGTGAAGTAGGGAGGAGGGCGATACATGTAGGGAGGAGGGGAAGGATACCAGCCTCGTTGAGGAGGAGGGGCGCTGGTGGTGGTGGTGCTGGGGCTGCTGCTCTCCTCAGTTGCTGACTTATTTGCAGCTATTCCTGCTGTTCCTGATTGTGCTACTGTTGCTGGTGGTGCCGGTGGTGCGTAGTAAAATGGAGGAGGAGGAGGGGGGAAGAAAGAAGGAGGAAAACGGGTGCCTATGGTTGCAGTAGTATTCACCGCTCTTTCAGCAGTACTGCCATCAGTACTGGTAGTAGCAGCAGCAGGAGGAGTAGGAGGGTAAGCGTAATGATAAGGATAAGGAGGGGGAGGGTAGCCCCTTGCTCTTGATTGTGCGGGGCTGGGATAAGGAAAAGGAAAAGGGGGCCCCCCGTAGGGGGAAGGAGGCGGAGGAGGAAGTCGACGACGACGACTCGGAGAAGGAGGAGAACGACGGCGACTCCCCATTCTCTCATTCATCCCGCCCTCCCTACTGATCAGGTATCGGTCCTCCTCCTCGTCGCTCTCCCACCCCTGCAACCTCCTCCCTCCTTCTGTCCGGCTCCTCCTCCTCTTCCTCCTCCTCCTCTTATCGTCTTTTTCCATCGCTGCCCTTTGCTCCTCTTCCTCCCTCTCTTCCTCCTTCCTCCTTCGTACTTCCTTGAGCCTGCTTCCCCACTCATCTTCCTCCCCCATCCCTTCCGTCAGGGCCTCCACGTCCATCCCTTTCTCCTCGAGCTGATCAAGAGTGCGCTCGGCCCGCACATCCAGGAACTTAGAGAAAAAGTTTTGCCGTACCTGTCATGAGTGTGTGAGGGGGATTTGGCTTGTTAATAACTATCAATTTTCATAGATTAATATAGACAAAATCAATTTTTGAAAATTTATTCATAATTTAATAATGTTATCATGAATAAATAAAATTTATTTATAGTTCTGTTTATTTGCGGGTGATATCTTCTCCAACCAACCTTTTAGTACACGTCTTTGCTTTCATCTTTTTCTGTCCTTCCTCGTCAAAATGTATAAATCCAAAAATAATTATTTATTATCTATTTTACGATTTTCCTTACTTTTAATTTATTTATTTATTTTAATTTAAAACATCTTTTCCTTACATTGTTGATCTCGTTGACGCTTGCGCCCATGGCGGCCATCGTTCCCTCCGCTTCCATCGCCTCTTGAAAAACCTGTCAATTGTAAATATCATGGAACAAATTAACACATATAGATAAAGGTCAATACATTCATACATACACACATAATAGTATTTTAATCGACCCCTACCTTCCAAGCATCGGTGCCTGCAGTCTGCACATTATTCACCAGCTGACCGGTCTCCTTAGCCACCCTGTATAAATCCTGAGGCCCTAGCACAAAGTATCCGACCAATAAAATCAAAACTACCTCCGGCGTGCCTACATTCAGAAAAGCAGGGCTAAACTGGAGAGGGGCAGGCCCTCGTTGCAAGCGAGGTCGAGGGCGAGGAACAGAAGGGGCGACCGTGTTGGCTCTGGAGGGGAGGATGGATCGGTGTCTGGAGGAAAGAGGGGAGGAGGGGAGGAAGAGTAGGAATTAACCGACGACAAATTAAAAAATAAACACCGTTTCTGGATGCCAACATCAAGAGTATCATGAGTGAGCTACAGAGCCTGTAAGATGAATACGAGGGAAATGGGAGAGTGGAGGAAAGGGAAGTAGAGGAACCTGCTGCGGGTTGAGATAGAGGGTGCTATACCAGTGGCGGCTGGAAAGAAAGCGAGGGGGGGAGGGAGGGAAGGGGGTAGGGAGGGAGAAAGGGAATAGAGAGTATGTGCACAACGTTGGCAGGAGGAAGAAATTAACAGAGAAGAAAAGGGGGCCTGGAGACAGGAGTAGAGGGGGGTAGAAAAAGAGGGAGGGGCTTACCGTGCAGGTAAACCCGGCGTGGCGAGCGGAGCATTATGAAAGGCGAGGACACTGATGGTGCTTGGAGGGAGGAAGGTAGGGAGGAGGAGGGCAAGGAGGAGGGGGAAGGTGGACAGGAGGAGGGGTGCATCACGACGCTTTCTTGCTGCCGCTTTATGTGTTGTTGCTGTTGCTGCTGTTGCTGCAGCAGACGCTGCTTCAATACCTCGTCCTCCTCCTCCTCCTCCTCCTCGTCCTCCTGGTGCTACAGACAGTGACTGTCGAAATGATAGCGCCGAGAGGAGGAGTCTTCTTTTTCTGCCCGATGACGAAGCATAAGAGGAAGGAGGACAGGAAAATGAAGAGGGAGGCATGCTGATGCTGGTGCAAGTGTTGGTCATATCCTAGCAGCCAGCGCACAGGGCTAGGTGAGGCACGATCGATCGATTGAATGGTGGAATGGCTGAATCGGCCGAGCTTCAGGTCAGGATCCCGAGCGTCTCCACCGCGTCAGCACGCACGAGCTTCCGCCTTGTAGTCGAAACTTAGGCTGTGCAAGACTTGGAGGAGTCGTGTGAGGTAGCTGTGAGTTTGCGTGCGGACAAGACATGGCAAAGGGAAGTTGCTGTACACCTGCGGGGCGAAAGTCATCACGAAATCGCGAGGATATCATCAGCTTTGCATGCAGTGGTGCTCCAGTGCACGATCTATAAAAGAACGCCTTGAAAAACGACCACAAGCCGCCAAAGACGATGATAGCACCATGAATACAAGCAGTGGAGCTGGACGATGACATAATGGGATTCGTGGCCTTCAAATCGGGTGATGTGCGTGCGATAGGACCAAGGCAAGCCAAGACGAAAAACGTGGGGTAGGGAGACCCCAGTCCTGCTTAGCCACGCGATCTCTTTCCCGACGAAGACGGCTACGGGCACCTCAACCATCACCACCTTTTTTCCAAGGGTGGCAGCATGCTACGACAGAGCAGCCAGCTCGTGGCAGGAAGCAGCTGTGGATGGGTGTGCAGCATCAAGAGACAGACGGCTGGCAACATGTCATCCAAACCCCCGGCTCTGAAGGTACGTCCATGCGTGGTATGTGTGCCGTGAATAAATTTATCTTGCCGCTATCAACACCAGTACTAGCATCGCCAGCAGCAGCGCCACAACTACCACAAGCATTGCAGAGGATTAGAACATTTATGAATCAACCATCCGAGTAGCTTACTCTGTGGGGACTCTTTTTAATTAAACTATGATGCACACTGCTGATGTATATATATGATGTATATATATATATATATAATGTATAATTTATTACATACGTGTGTACAGATATATTTTGTCTCTCAGACGCACGCCACGGCGTTCTTACTTGTGTTTACGTAGAAAGAAAGAGATGGAGGAGTAGAGGAAGGAAAGGAACGTCGAGGGAGGGAGAGATGGGGTAAAAAGCCAGCGGATGAGACTCATACGATATCACTGAAAAATAAAAGGACTTATGATTCATTATCTTCTCTCCGGACCCACTACAGGAGATAGGACGTGACGAGGCACAGACTTCCCTCTTTCCTGGCGCTTTCATCAGCAAGCTTGAAGGAGGCAATAAATTGGACTCGGGGAATGGAGTATCGGTCGTACTTTGAAAATGTCTTAGTCTTACATTTACAACCCGAAACGAAAACGTATTCAAAACGTACTTTGTTTCAAGTTCCCCGTTCCATCGCTTTATTCTCGTCATTTCGTTCCTTTTCACCGTCGTTTGCACGTTTCTGTTTTTTTCCTTTAAGCTCGCATGTGTGAAGATGAGGATCTACTGCCGGGCATGCCATGACGATATATAGAAGGGAATTTCGGGTTTCTTCATACTTTCGTCGCCTCCGCAGCTTTCATTAGATTGGCAGAGGGATGCGGTACATTGGGACAACGGAGGGTAAGCGATACTCTCTCATGCCATTTCCATTTCAAAAAGTGACCAAAATGTTTCGATCTTCGTGATTTTATTCCACCACATCGAGCTTGGTTCCATCGTCTTGCTCGGGGCCGCTTCACACACCAAAGTGGACAGCCCAGGCCGCAGCCCAAGCTGAAGCCCAATCCCTCGCTCAAGCCAGCAGCATCTAAAACGGGACCACTTCTAATCTTCATGGATCCACGTGCGGACAGGGGCCGGCGCTGAATATCATAGGAGGTATCCAATCCCACATAATTATTATTATTATTATTATTATTATTATTATTATTATTATTATTATTATTATTATTATTATTATTATTATTATTATTATTATTATTATTATTATTATTATAATAATTATATTTTGAGTATGAGAGTATGAGGCCCTCGATCGATTAATTCTTTTCCTGCCGTTCATACACTCCTCTAGAACTATTGCATGCAACCGGACGTCCTCTAGGACTTGCATACGAAGGGGAGCCTTCCAACAAAAAAATGTTGCCTATTCACCCCTTATCTTGTCCGAGTTTTTGCTGACAGGTTTTTCATTAGTTCTTTTTGCCGTTCCTACATCCCTCTAGAACTATCGCATGCAACCTGCGTCCTCTAGGACTTGAATACGATGGGGAGCCTTCCAACTATAAAATATTGCATATTCATCTCTTATTTTTGTCCGAGTTTTACTAGCGACTTTGACAGGTTTTTCGATCAGGCAAAGTCCCCGGACGGCTCACACAGGGCCAGGAGGGGGGGGGGGGGGGGGGAACAAGGGGTCTGCGGGGGGGTCAAAAATAGCTTGGAGTAGGGAGGAGCTGAAAGTGTCCCATTAACGAAGCAAGCAAGCAATCAGGGGCAACAGCTGCTGAACGTGTGGTATGTGGGGACTGCAATTGGGAGAAGGGGGCGGGGGAAGCCGGCAGGAGGGGGCGAGCAAGGAAGCAACACGCATTACTGGAGACGGTGCTGGGTGTTTTCGTATGGAAGAACGAAATGACCACCGGAAGACGAGAGTGTGGAAATGGGAGAAAAGAAAAAAAAATCGATTAGGCCACTCTGTCTCCAGATGGGTGGTCTGATCGAGGAGGGGATCGAGCGCCTGGCCAACATCGGGGAATCGATGCGATGGATGCCCCACATGATTTACAGAGTCGGCTCCTGTTCAACCGGGGATCCATGAGGGTGAGGAGCAGTCTCGTTATTGATGCTTTGCCTGCCGTTGTATGTGCTCGCTGTTACATCGCTGATCATCATCACTCGCATTAACTGTTTTCTTCTCCCGTGGTCCCCCCCCTCCTTGTTTGTTAGTGCCTAGCCATGTATAATGGCCACGCCCACTGGAGCCACATATAACTCAATGGCCTTCTGTTATTATCCTCGACGTGCCGTGCGGCCGAGCCGTTTATTCGCGCTCTGTCGCTATTCGCCTCCATCCAAGGCCTTACGTCTCCCCACTCGAACTTTCACCGCATCTACACTTACCACACGCCAAAATACTCAGGCACTTTAAGCTGGACCTCCTCGTGATAGCAACAGCAGTCCAAGAAGTAGCGGGGGAAACTTGCTGCTCTACTCTCCTGTCCTGCCCTCTCTTTTTTCCATTCCCACCGGCATCATCATCGTCATGCAGCCTCTCCCCTCCATTCTCTGTCCCCTCCTCCTGCTCCTCACTATTGCCTTCCTCCCCCTTGTCAGCTTCGCCTTCAAGTATCAAATCAATGATAAATATGCCGAAACGGCCAAGTGGTCTTTCACCGAGACGTACATGTACGGGTCTGGCAAGGGGCCCCTCGCCTGGAAAGATGGGGTAAATAAGTACAACCTTCGGTCCCTTCATCCCTCCCTCCATCCCTATTTCATGCTTCTTCTTTTTCCATCCCTTCCCTCTTATTCACTATCGCTTTTAAGACCATTATGATGGCACCGATATGGCATCCGACTCTCAACGCGATCTCTTACATCCCCACCCTTCATCGATCCATCCCTCCCATCCCTCGCATCAGGACGCCTCCGTGCATCTGAATCTCTCCCTCCGGATCTCCACTTACGCCGACGAAGAGTACGTCAATGTGTCTGTCCTCTTTTACCACGAAGAAGACAGAAGCAAAAGCATAGGTGGCAGCGCCAGCAGCGAGGAAGGGGAGACTGCCGAGAACGAGGCAGGGGGAGCCATCTTCGTTCCTGATGCTGATTTGTGTTCTCTTGAGTTTCCTCCGGAAGCCTCCGACCGTTCGCTCCACACGTTTGCCGCACACAAAGTCGATGAAGTGAGTGGGGAGGGTCAGGAATGGGAGGCGCTGGTGCATGCTGACTATAAGGTCTTGCAGAGTGGGGTCCAAAATGTGTTGTTCCAAGTGTGTCCCTCCCTAATGTCCTTGTCCTCGGTGGCATTGGCTGGGGAGATCAGTTTCAAGAATCCTTATGGGTACTTACCTGGAAGGTTCTACGGTTATCTGCCTTTTGAGGGTGCGCGCTTTTTTGCGTTTTTGGCCTTTTTTATGCTTTACCTTGGGATGGTTGTTAAGCATCGCAAGCATTTGTTGCGATTGCATTACGCGATTCTCGGGGTGTTGGTTGTGGCGACGGCGGAAGCATTGTCATGGTTTCTGGCATTTTCGCACATGAACTCGCAAGGAACGCCTTACTGTTGTCCATTTCCGGCGGTCGTGATAAGCGCGATGGTCTTCGAGTTAATTCAGAAAACAGCGTCACGCGCTCTTTTGTTACTGATTTGTTTGGGGTACGGCATTGCGCGGCCAAGTTTGCAGAAGGGGGAATGGTTCAGTCTTGGGACTTTGACATTGTTGTATTTGGGTGCGACCATACTGGACGAAGCGAGCGAGATCGGCGAGGCCCAACAGATTGGAGGTAGCGGGGGACGGACGGAGAAAGGTGGGGATGGGAGTAACAGGATGTTATGGTCGTTTCCAGCGTTGCTGTGTGACATTGTATTCCTTTCCTGGATCTACATGAGCCTGGTGACGATGATGAAGATTCTGCGGGAGCAGAACGAGACGTACAAGCTCGAGTTGTACACCCGCCTGTCTTCGACAATCCTCTTGTTTGTCACCCTCTTTGGATGTCTTACGCTTGTGGTGCTCTTGTCGCGCATTGGCTTTTTTGTATGGCCGTGGACGCTGCTCTGGGCCGAGACTGTTGCCTGGGAAGTCCTGAATTTCGCGGTCCTAGCTGCGGTTTGTTTCTTATGGCGCCCATCACCCACTAGTCAATTTTTGGCGCAAGCGAAGCAGCTACCGACGTCTGAGGAAGGAAGGGAAGGAGGAGGGGGGGATGAGGAAGGGATTGAGTTCTCGATCGGTAGTCAGTTTAGTATCACTGATGAGGACGAGGACGAGGATGAGGGAGGTAACGGCGACCTAAGAGTAGAAAGGAGAGATGCTAGATTCTCATGAAAGGAAAAATATGAAGGGAGGTAATGAGGTTATACGTGTATGATGTTTTTAAGTGTTAATGACAAAAGGGGAAGGGCGAGGTGGAAAATTACAAAGTTGGGCGATGGAGGAACGAAGATTTAGGTAGGATGATGGGGAGAAACGTTCAAGATAATTAAGAGACACAGGGGCCTCTCTCCCGTTTCGACGGCGATAAAGCCGACGCAGTAGGACCCCGTCATAAAATAATTAGAAAGAAAGAATCAAAGTCAGTGTCTAACTGGGGCTTGATGCTTTGTAAGTTGTCTGTTCTCCTATCTTTCCTAGTCTTGGCTCCACTAGTGGCTGCAACTTTCTTGTGTTCTATATTTTTATGTGTTCCCGTCGTTTGCGGCACAAAAACAACCAGCCAGGTATTGGTTGTCCTTTGTCTTTTCTTCCTACCACTGCTTCTACGCTCACCACCTCCATCCCTACCTTTCCCAACAACTCCTCTACATATTCCCTCCGGTGGGCATACCGCCCCGTCGGGCGCAACAACCACCCTTCATCGCTTTCTGTCTCCCTGTCTTCCGTATTTTCTGTTTTTGGGACTTCCTCTAGGGATTCAAGAGTAAATACAAAGAGGCCGGTTTCGTCTTTGAGCGCTTTGCTTGTGGTGCCCAGAATATAATCAAGTCGGCCCATGTACACCATGACATCGGCAGAAATGATCTGGAGGGGGGAGGGAGGGAGGGAGGGAGATAAGGCAGGAAAGCCCAATTGATACGATCGGGACATCTGGCTGCCATTTTGATGGACTCGTCGAGCTTGGCAGAGGAGGGAGTTGGTGGGACATACAGAGAAAAAGAGGGAGTGTGGGGTCCCAATGAGTTACCAGATCCAGCGACCCCGCGCGCGCCAGCAGCTCCTCAGCCATGTCGCCCACGCTCAACTCGTCATAGACTCCTCTTGCCTCTGCTTTTTGCGCCATCCTCATAGACACGTCCACGCCCATGAGGTGCGAAGAAAGATTGCGGAAGAGAACACCAGACAAACCAGTGCCACAGCCGGCGTCGAGCACGTTCCAGACAGGACCCTGTATTATCAAGAAGCGAGGAAAGGGAAAAGAGGTAGGGATGGAAAGAGGCATGAGTCCGAGTGCAGTCGAGGATCAAAACCCAACGCAAGACGCATGGGATTTTCTTTTACCTTAGGGGCCAACTCTTTCCCCTCCGGCGAGCCCAGGTACCTATCCACTGCTCTTCTCATGAGCTCAGGACTCTTGTACTCGAGCGCGTGCAAGCTGGCGTCAAAAGTCGCCGAGTAGGAATCAAATAACTCGGAAAGATAATCCAAACTCGCCCCTTCCAGCTTCTCTCCCTGTAGGGCGCCGAGCGCGTGTATCGCTATTGCATTCTCCGGATTGATTTCCAGGGCTTTCATATACAGTGCTGCGGCCTTCTCCAAGTCACCTTTGATGTAAAAGTACCCTCCTAGGTTTACATACGCGCGATCATAGGAAGGATGGGCGAGAATGAGGTGCCGGTAACAAGTCTCGACGCGCCCTACGTCCTTCCCTTCTTCCTTCCCCGCCTCCTCGTCTGTCTTCTCTTCTTCGTCCTCCATCCCCCCCTCTTTCCCTTCCAGACTCTGAAGGATATTGCAATGATTTCCCCACGCGCCCGCATTCGAAGGATCAAGGGAATAAGCGCGAAGATAGGCCGCATTTGCGTCCTGACGGAGAGAGGAAAGGAGGGAGGGAGGGAGGGAGGGAGGGGGGTAGATAGATCAGAATGAGGTGAGGTGCAAAAAAGCCCATGCTGCTCACTATGATGAGCTCCGTCATATCGACATGAGAACATGAGAAAACAGTAAAAATACGATGGAAAAATCAAGCTGACCTCTAAGTGTCCTTCTTCTTGCAGCGCTACGCCTAAATTGAAATACGCGTCAGGAATGCCCGTTTCGTCCAGTGACAACGCCGTGCGGTAAGAAGATATGGCAGCTTTGTTCTCACCCTGGCTTTGGTAGGATACAGCGAGATTGTAGTGGTTCCGGGCCTTGGGAATGAGGGCGAGGGCCTAAACGAGGAAGCAGAGGAAGGGGAGGGAGGCCGTGGATTGGTGTTTGTGTTAGGTGCCTTATACAGACAGACAAAACCCTGCCAATGGAGATACTAGACTACCCCTTGATTTCTTTTTATTTCCCCTTACCTGCTTGTGTGCTTCTACAGACCCTTGTAATTCTCCTAATTCCCTCAGCACCGTTCCCAGGTTGCTCCAGGCGTAGACATGCTTCGGAAAGAGCGTCACTGCTTTCATGTAATGATGTTTGGCTCGCTCTTTATTGCCTTTTTGGAAGAGGCGGTTCCCACGTTGGTAGGCATCGTCGGCACCTTGAATGAGGGCTTCTGCATCGTCTATTTTCCTGTTGACGACAGAGTATGAGGAATGAGAAGGGGGAGTAAAAGGAAGGAGAGAGCGGGGTCGCTCAGTGAACATCTTATCGCGGAAGGACGTAAGCAACCCTAACCCTCTAGCATCTCCTTGCCCTGTCTCCTTCTATCCCTCCCTCAAAAGTAGCTTTTTACCTGAAGAAATGACGCCCACCCAGTACGACCGAGACCAAGCCCACGATTCCTGCCCAGTGCAGCCAGCTGATACGGCGTAGCAACTCCAAGACACCCGCCTTTTCGCGCCTCCGCTTTTTACTCGCTGCTGCTGCTGCTACTCCAGAAGATACTGGTGGTGGTAGACGTGCCATGGGGCTGCCTTGTCTGGCCGGGGAAGCGACAGACGGTGGTGGAGGAACTTGAAGGAGGGTGGAAAGGAGGGAGGAAAAGCAGAGGAACACCCTGTGGCTTGCGATTCAGGTTGATTCAGGAAAAGAGGTTGAGCAGTGAGATACTTCAGACGATGGAGGCTGTGTTCTGGATGCTGTGCTCGGGTTTTCATGTGTGCTTAGTGGTAAAGGCTAATAAGAGATGTCGAGATGACCTGACCTCCCACCACCTGTATGGACGAACCCTTCCTTCTGCGCTTTTGCTCCTCGATACTATTGCCCCATCATCACCCCCTTAACTAAATACTAAGCAACACAAGACACACACGCACACGGGCACACATAGTAGCCATAGTCCTCAACTCTACCCATATTGAATCTGCCGCTTTCGTCCTGCTGTGTACGTTGCTTAGCAAGCCAAGGAGGCAATATATCATCATCACCGCCACGCCTATCTCTGTTCGTTGCGGCGCCTGACGATCACACACAACCCTTGCCCACCCTTCCCGTCTCTTTCCACACAAACACATACAGCCATGAGTCGCAAGGTCCTGGTGAAGAACCGGGCGCCCGCCCCAATCCAGATTACTGCCGAGCAGATTCTGAGAGAAGCTAATGACAGGGTGGTGCAGGAGGACAAGGCGCCACGGACTCATATTACGGACCCGGAGGAGCTCCGAGAGGTGAGACGGAAAGCAGGAGGGAGGAAAGAAGAATTGGAAGGAGGGAGACGAAGGACCAGATGCACGGCCGCTTGGCTTGTCTGGCGTGGCTGTCATCTACGGTGGACGGAACGCCTGCACTCACCCTCCCTCCCTCCCTCCCTCCCTCCCTCCAGTACCGTGTCACCAAACGCAAGGAATTTGAGGACCAAATCCGACGACAACGGCAGCATCTGGGTACCTATATGAAATATGCCGCGTGGGAAGAGAGTCAGAATGAGTTTGAGCGTGCTCGCTCCGTCTACGAACGATGCCTAGACGTCGATTATCGTAAGTCCTCCCTCCCTCCCTCCATCCCTCCCTCCCTACCTCCCTCCCTCCCTTCCACACATCCACCCACCCTCCCGCACTCCAAGTTTGGTCTGGAAACACGTTCAATTCTGTCCGCCTCGGTGGGCGTGTCAGAATGACCCCACATTTCCGTACTTATAAATTCACTCTCCCTCCCTCCCTCCCTCCCTCCCTCCCTCTCTCCCTCTCTCCTCCCAGGCAATACCACCGTTTGGCTCAAATACGCCGACATGGAAATGAAGCATAAATTCGTCAATCATGCCCGTAACGTCTGGGACCGGGCCGTTACACTCCACCCCCGAGTTGACCAGCTGTGGTATAAGTACAGTTATATGGAGGAAATGCTCGGAAATATCACCGCCGGTAAGCATACCCGTCCTCCCTCCCTCCCTCCCTCCCTCCCTCCCTTTTTCCCCCCTTTACATTTTTCCGTGCCCCTGCCCATCTTCCTTCTTTTTGCCCACCTTCACTCGACATTTTTTAATTCTTCGGCCCCTCCCCCTCCTTCCTCTCTAATCAAGTCCACAGTGTCACGCCCGTCATTCTAACACCCCTTCCTCCCTCCCACCCTCCCTCCCTCCCTCCCTCAATTCAGCCCGGCAAGTCTTCGAGCGGTGGATGGAGTGGGAGCCGGATGACCACGGATGGACGGCCTACGTCAAGTTTGAAGTTCGCCAACAAGAGACAGAGCGGGCGCGCGCCGTGTACGAGAGGTACGTCCCTTCCCTCCCTCCCTCCCTCCCTCCCTCCCTCCATCCATCCCTCCATACCTCCCTCCCTTTTTTAATCCCCTTCCTCTTAGTTCACCGCCTCCCCCTCTCTCTCTTATTCTATAATTCTCACCATTATCTCCGCCTCGCTGAGGTCCTCTACACGACCCCCATACCGCCCGACAAACTTTCCTCACCCGCCCACCCTGCCCTCCCTCCCTCCCTCCCTTCCTCCCTTCCTCCCTTCCTCCCTCCCTTTCTCCCTCCCCTTCCAAGGTATATTGTCTGCCATCCCACCCAGCGCGCTTTCCTCAAGTACTGCAAGTGGGAAGAGAGAAGCCAATTCCAGCCTACCTTTGCTCGTGTCATATTTGAACGTGCACTCCAGGTAGGCAATCCCTTCTTTCCTCCCTCCCTCCACTTCTAAGCTATCCACTTTCCACCGTCAGGAAAAAAATTCAATCCGAAATCGACGTATTGTGTAGAGATGCATGTACATGTATACATACATGCACATGAACATATAAAGACAGATGTCTTACTTATTCTCTCCCCGTCCGTCGACTTTTTCAGGAGCTGCCGGAGGCCGAGAAGAGCGAACGTCTCTTTGTGGCATTTGCGAATTTCGAAGAACGGCACAAGGAATATGAACGCGCGCGGGTCATATATAAATACGCGTTGGACAACCTGCCCCGTGAAAAAATCCCCGAGTTATACAGCCAATTCGTCACGTTTGAGAAGAAGCACGGCGACCGCGCAGGTGGGGAGGCAGGGAGGGAGGGAGAGGGGGGACTTTGTGCCTATGGTATGGGTATTTTATTGGATGTGGAAAAGTATCATTTTGTCAACCTGTCCTTCCACCGCCCATCCAACCTGTTTTCCCTTCCTTATAGCAATCGAAGACGTGGTGGTCGGAAAGCGACGGGGCCAGTACGAAGAAGCCCTTTCGTCTGATCCGCTCGATTACGATACGTGGTTCGACTACACTCGCCTAGAGGAAGGACAAGGAGACCTATCCTCCATCCGCGAAGTGTATGAACGTGCGATTGCTAATGTACCCCCTGTTGCCGAGAAACGGTTCTGGCGCCGTTACATCTTTTTGTGGGTCAAATACGCTTTGTTTGAAGAGTTGCAAGCCGGGGAGAAGGAGAGAGCCAGGGAGGTGTATCGGGCGTGTTTGTCTGTGATTCCACACAAACTCTTTACGTTCGGGAAGATCTGGGTGATGGCTGCGCATTTGGAGGTATGTCTGTGTCCTGCTATGCCTACCCCTCTCTTCCTATTCCTCACTCCCTACCCGCCTCCCTCCTCCACGATAGCACTGGTTGTTCACCTCATTTCACCCTTCCCACCTCCCTCCCTCCTTCCTTTCCCCCATCCCCCCATTCCTCTCTACCTCCCTTCCCAGGTCCGTCGAAAAGATCTGCCCGCCGCGCGGAAGCTTTTCGGTCAAGCCATTGGTCGGTGTCCAGGAAAAGAGTCCCTCTTTAAGGCCTACATCCAGCTGGAGCTGCAATTAGGAGAGGTAAGAGAGACTTGTTTATTCGTGATATTCTCGAGTGTTCCATGGATTTAAAATCTGTTGCATTTAAATTCAAGTTCAAACGATATCTATGTACTCACATACATCCACACCCCCACCCCCTCATAAAAACATACGCAGGTAGAGCGTTGTCGCACCCTGTATGCCAAATACTTGGAAGCAGCGCCTCACAACTGCCAAGCTTGGATGGACTTCGCTGGGCTCGAGCGTGGAGTCGGCGAGAAGGAGCGAGGGAGGGCTGTATTGGAGTTGGCGATCGCCCAACCCGCCCTCGACATGCCCGAAAAATTGTGGAAGTATTACATTGACTTTGAAATGGAAGAAGAGAAGGAGGAGGAAGGGGGGGAAGAAGAAGGCCATGGGAGAGTGTGTGCGTTGTTTGAGCGGTTGTTGGAAAGGACAAAGCATGTCAAGGTTTGGATGAGCTTTGCGCTTTATGAGGGAGGAAGGGACGGAGGGATGGAGGCAGCCCGGGCCGTGTTCCGGCGGGGGTATGCTCACTTGAAAGAGCAGGAGCTGAAGGAAGAACGATTGTTGTTGTTAGATGCTTGGCGCGGGCTGGAGAAGGAGAAGGGAGACCGGGAAAGTCTAGCAGCCGTCGAAGCGAAAGTCCCGCAGAAACTCAAAAAGAAACGGATGGTCGTGGGCGAGGACGGGAGAGAGGAAGGATGGGAAGAGTACTATGATTATGCTTTCCCTGATGACGAGGTTCGGCCGTCGGGCTTGGCCATCTTGCAGAAGGCTCAGGCATGGAAAGAGGCCATGGCGGCAGCTAAGGCGAAGAAGGGAGGGAAGGAGGATGGAGGTGTGTTCGGAGGGGAGATGGAGGAGATGGGAAGAGGGGGGGGGAAAAGGAAGAGAGGGGAGGGGGAAGGGAAGGAGGAAGAGGAAGACATGGAAGAGGATGGTATGTAGTGTAGACAGACATCCGAACACGATAAAGGAAAAGACGAGCTAAACGATGTTCCATCGATCCAAAGAGAAAGCGTGATTTCGTCACTTATATGTTGCATAGCTTGTCGTTCAAAGCTTTTCTTTGGTTGCTAATATGCGTATATGAGTGGATTTTTGGTTCAAACGCAAATGATCGGACCTGTGTAATCACTGGAGAAATTAGAAGACGTGATACTTTCCACCCCTCCTACCACTATCTAGGTGGACATAAATTACGATTCACAAGCTGCTCATATAACGTTCATTTGTGCCCTCCAACTTAAAGCAGCTATTCACTTACTCTCTTTTTTTCTCACTTCCCCCCCTCCTACCACTATCTAGGTGGACATAAATTACGATTACATGCCATGCTGTTTGATAATAAGCTGTTCACATCGCGTCCATCGGTGGCCCCCAACTTAAAGCAGCTATTCATTTGCTCTCTTTTTCTCTCACTTTCCCCCC